>Ga0075430_100003176_pt1 | contig 13761 bp, 15 predicted proteins | sample RhiMetdeltSRZDD4_FD_75294 | JGI IMG/M metagenome (GOLD analysis project Ga0075430, IMG submission 75294) | Populus rhizosphere microbial communities from Tennessee, USA - Rhizosphere MetaG P. deltoides SRZDD4 | ecosystem: Host-associated > Plants > Roots > Rhizosphere > Soil | place: USA... | reverse complement strand
AGCGGGCGACGCAGCACCCGGTCGAGGAAGCGCGACCACAGGCCGGCCTCGCCCATCCGGGTCTTGATGCGGCCGACCAGCGGCACGCGGCCCTTGTCGACCCGGTCGCCGAGCTTCGACAACACGGCCGGAAGGACGGTCACGGAACCGGCGACAGCAACCGCGACAACCATGATCGTGCCGGTCGCGAAGGAGGCGAAATTCGAGATTCCTCCGAGGTACATGCCGGCCATCGCGACCATCACGGTCAAGCCGGAGATCACGACCGCCCGCCCCGAGGTCGCCGCGGCGGCCTCGATGGCGGCGTCCTTCTCGCGTCCGGCAGCCCGCTCCTCGCGCTCGCGCTTGAGATAGAACAGGGTGTAGTCCACGCCCACGGCCATACCGACGAGCAAGACCACGTGCATCACCTGCGCGTCCACCGGCGCGAGCTGGCTGACCGGGCCGAGCAGGCCGAGGGTGGCGAGCACGCTCGTGAGCGCGAGCAGCACCGGGATGCCCGCCGCCACCAGCGCGCCGAACGTGAACACCAGGATGATCAGCGTGAGTGGCAGGGTGAGCAGCGCCGACTTGCCCATCTCCTCGTTGCTCGCATCGAGCGTGGCCTTCGTGATGCTGGCGTCGCCGGCCTCCTCGATGCGGAACCCCGGGTGCGCGTCCGCGGCCGCATCCACGGCGGCGAGCGAATTCACCACCGCCTTCTTGGTCGTCTTGGAGTCGCCGGGTAGCTCGAAAGTGACGAGCGCCGAGTGCCCGTCTGCCGATACCTGGCCGGATCTCTCGTAGGGGCCGACGACGTTGTCCACGCCGTCGGTGTTGCGCAGTCGCTTGGCTACGTCGGCGACGGCGGCCTTGAACTGGGCGTCGCCCGTCGAGAGCTTCCCGCTCTGCACGAGCACCTGCTCGGTCGCGGCGTCCTCGAATGCGTCGTTCAGGACCTTGCCGGCCTGTCCCGACTCGCCAGGACCGGCGGCGTTCGGCTCGATCTCCTTCTGCGGCAGGACGTTGAAGCCCACCACCACCGACACGAGCACGAACGCGAGCCATCCAAGAATGGCCTTACTACGATTCTGGACGCTCCAGCGCCCGATCCTTGCGGTGGTGTTGCTCGGTGATTGCATCCCATCTCCTTGGGGTGGTTGATCGACATCGCCACTGTCGGGGTTGGGAGCCGAGCGGACATCAGGGGTGGGCCCTGAGCGGACCCTGAAACAGACGCCTCCGGTGGGTGGCCCCGGGTTATGCTGGCCTGGGGTGAACCCGGCGACGAGCAGAGACCGCGCACCTCTGGTCGGTAGGGCTCGCGAGATCGAGCAGCTGGCGGCTCTGCTCGGAGAGGAGGAGGGTGGACTGGCCGTGGTGAGCGGCGAGGCCGGCATCGGCAAGACGCGGCTGCTCGAGGAGATCACCGAGCGGGCCGCCGAGGCCGGTCATCTCACCCTGGTCGGCCGGGCGGCCGAGTATGAGCGCGAGCTCCCATTCGGCCTCGTGATCGACGCCGTGGACCCCTACCTGGAGGCGCTTGACAGCCAGGCATACGAGCGGCTGGCCCGCGACCGCGTGGGCGAGCTCGCGAGCGTCTTCCCCGCGCTCCACGGCCTGGGGGAGGTCGCACAGGAGCCGGCGACGGCGACCGAGCGCTTCCGGATCCACAACGCGGTGAGGGAGCTGCTCGAGCGCCTCGCCGCCCGGCAGCCGATCCTGTTCGTGCTGGAGGACCTCCATTGGGCCGACGGGGCGTCGCTCGAGCTCATCACGCATCTGGTCCGGCGCCCGCCGCAGGCCGCGGTGACCCTTGCGCTCTCATACCGGACGGGCCAGGCCGACGCGGCCATGCTCAGGTCGATCCAGGACCGCTCCGGGGGCGCCGTCACGACGATCGAGCTGAAGGCGCTGGAGCTCGAGGACTCCGCCCGGCTGCTCGGGTCAGAAGCCGGGGATGTGGAGGGCCTGCAGCGTGAGAGCGGCGGCAATCCGTTCTACCTGCTGGCCCTGGCGCACGGCGACGGAAGCCCGGCGGGCGTGCCTGCGGACGGGCACGCGCTTGGCATTGGCGTGCCGGCGGCGGTGAGCTCCGCCATCGCGAGGGAGCTCGACGGGTTGTCGCCGGGCGCGCGCTCGGTGGCCGAGGCGGCTGCGGTGGTGGGCGACCCGTTCGAGGTGGCTCTGGCGCGGGCCGCGTCGGAGCGCTCGAATGCCGATCTCACGGGCGCGCTCGACGAGCTGGCCTCCCGCCGGCTGATCAAGGTGGGGGACACGCCGCGCCGCTTCGCGTTCCGGCATCCGCTGGTCCGCACGGCGATCTACCAGGCCGCTCCACCGGGAACGGCGATCGCCACGCATCGCCGGCTGGCCGAGATCCTGATCTCTCGCGGAGCGCCCGCTTCGGAGTCGGCGCACCACGTGGAGCGCTCGGCTCAGCACGGCGACATGGGGGCGGTCGAGCTGCTGCGCGAAGCCGCGGAGCAGAACGCGACACGCGCCCCGACGAGCGCCGCCCGCTGGCTGGCCGCCGCCCTCGAGCTCTGTCCCACAACGGCTCCGGACGAGTTCAGGCGAGATCTCATCGTCGGGGTGGCCGGGGCGCAGGCGGCCGCGGGCGAGCTCGAGGAGGCTCATGCCTCATTCGAAAGTGCCCTCGAGCTCACCCGGCCGGGCGACCCGATCGGGCCCAAGCTGGTGCTGGCCCTGGTGGGGATCGAGCATCTGACCGGCCGCCAGCTCCAGGCGAAGGAACGCCTCGAGACGGCCCTGGCCGAGCTGGGCGAAGACGAGTCCGAGGTCGGCGTCTCGCTGAAGATCGCACTCACCGTGAACGGGCTCTACCTCGAACGCGACGGCATGTATTCGTGGGGCGAGAGCGCGACGGAGAGCGCGGCCGAGCTCGACTCGGTTCCGGTGTCCGCGGCGGCACATGCCGCGTTCGCCCTGGGAGCGGCTTTCACCGGCCGGATCGACGTGGGCGCGCAGGAGGCGGACGAGGCGTCGCGCCTGATGGCCTCGCTTGCCGACGACGAGCTCGCGCTCATTATCGACGCGATCGGGAACCTCGCGGGGGCCGAGCTCTATCTCGACCGCTACACCGCCTGCCGAGAACACGCCGAGCGCGGGATGCGGGTGGCGCGCGCCAGCGGCCAGGGCGAGCTCGTCGCTTTCCTCAATCCGACCCTCGGCACGTCGCTGTGGGTACTCGGCGACTTCGAGCGCTCGGCGGAGATCCTCGACGCGGCGGTTCAGGGCGCTCGGCTCACGAAGAACGCGCAGGCGATCGCGTGGGGGGCATTCAACCGCGCCTACTCGGCGCTCATGGGCGGCGATGTAGAGACCGCCTACGCACTGGGCGAGGAGAGTGTGGAGCTCTCGCGCGACTTCACCGACGGGCTCGTTTCCTCACACGCCGGGGTGGTGCATGGGGCGACGCTGCTGGAGATCGGAGAGTACGAGCGTGCGCTCGAGCTGATGCTGAGGCGCGCCGGGGGTGCGGATCTGCCCCTCATCGCCCCCGGGCCTTGGCGCGCGACGTATCTCGAGTTCATGGCGCTTTGCTGGCTCGCGCTGGGTCGCGAAAAGGAGGCCGCGGCAGCGGCGGAACGCGCGCGCGGCCAGGCCACGGCCGTGCCGCTGCCGATCGCCGAGATGGTGGCGGCCCGCGCTGAAGCCTCTCTGGCGCTGGCGAGGGGCGAAGGCGGCGCCGCAGCCTCGCTGGCGCTCGCCGCGATCGACAGCGCGGAGTCGGTGGCCGCACGGCCCGCGGCGGCGACCTGCCGGGTGCTGGCCGCGAGGGCGCTGCTGGCGGCGGGCCAGGACGAGGAGGCCGTCGCGTTGCTCGAGCGCGCCGCGGGCGATCTCGAGGCCATGGGGGCTCTCCGTTACCGAGATCAGGCGGAGGCGCTTCTGCGCAAGGCCGGTGTGCGGCGCGCGCGGAAGTCCGTTCGCGGCAAGGCGGACGGGCGCGGGGTCGAGACTCTCAGTGGGCGGGAGCTGGAGGTGGCCACCCTCATCCGAGACCGGCGCACCAACAAGGAGATCGCGGCTGAGCTGTTCCTCAGCCTCAAGACGGTCGAGAGCCACGTCCGCAACATCTTCGGAAAGCTGGGCGTCTCATCGCGAGTGGACATCGCGCGCGCAATCGAGGCCATGCCACCCAGCACCTGACGGGAGTCAGGGCAACTGCGCCTGCGTGACTCGGATCGCACGCGTGCGCTCGGCGACGAACGGCGGCAGTTGGCGCAACGCCGTGGTCTCGTCCTCGGCCTCGGTCGCCCACCAGAGCTCGTGACCGCCCCCCATGCAGGTCGTGTAGGGATCACTCCGGCGGAGTGGGCTCTCGAAGCCGCGCCAGGCGGCATAGGCCGCGGGGCACTCGGACTCGCTGTGCCGGCTGTGTAACAAGAAGAACGCCATACGCCAACGATCGCCTGTGGAGGGCGAGCGCACATCAGGGCGCGACCCTGATCTTGGCGTCGCCGCGGGCGGCCGACCAGGGCTGGCGCGGATCAGCGAGCGGAGTCGAGGGTGATTAAGGGTGCGCTGAACCAGGTTCAGGGTTCGGCACCGATGTCCGCGCACTCGGGGAGGTGCAGTATCGCCCCATGTCCGCTATCGAGATGCAAACCCAGCTTCAGGAGCTCCAGGCAGAGCGCGTGCTGGCGTCGCTCGAAGGGCTCGCAAACCAGGCCTCGTACGTGGCCGATCTCGACAAGGAGATCGCCGTCGTCCGCCACGCCTACGTCGGCGCGGCCGTGACCGAGATCGCGACCCTGAGGGCCCAGCTGTCCGGGCCCCAGGTGGGCTGAAGGAGCGAACGATGGCTCCCCGCTTCTGGACCGTGACGATCGGCGACCGCGAGCTCCGCGTCGTCGCTGGAACCCGCGAGGCGGCGGAGAAGGTCGCTGCCCGCCGGGCGCAGGACCGAGACAAGGCGACTCAATCCCGAGACAGAGAGGTGGAGGCCAGATGAGCCCCGCAGCCGCCCTTCAGGAAAGCCGTCCGGTCAGCCGCTCCCACGCGAGCCCCCGCGTGGCGCGCGCCCATGCCGGCGGACACACACAAATGGATTCGACGTACGACCCCACGAATACGAGAATCGGGTAGTCGCGTTCCTTGACAAAGCATTCCTCGACAACTAGGAGGAGAGACCATGTTGATCAGCACCATGAACGACCTACCCGGCTACCGGATTCAGGAGGTCAGCGGCGAGGTCTTCGGCCTCACCGTCCGCTCGCGGAACGTCGGCTCGCAGCTCGGGGCCGCCGTCAAGTCGCTCAGAGGCGGCGAGCTCAAGGGAATGACCAAGATGCTCGCCGAAGGCCGGGAGCACGCCACCCAGCGCCTCATCGAGGAAGCCGAGGCCAAGGGAGCGAACGCCGTGATCGCGTTCCGCTTCGACACCTCCGAGCTCGGCAGCACATGGACCGAGATCTGCGCCTACGGGACCGCGGTCCGCGTCGAGCCCTCGGCCTGAGGCACCTACCGCACGAGCGGCACGCTCAGCCGCCTTGGGCGCGCACGGGCCCGGCCTTCAGCACAGTGGCACATTCGCTCTCGACTACCGGCCGGGCCGTGAGTGGTCTGTCGACGTGGTCGCCTGCGCTTCATCGGGCTGGTATGCGCACTCCAGGCCTTGTCCGAGCACGGCCAGCTTGTTCTCGCGGGCGACACGTCAAACCCGTTTCCAGAGGATCAGCAGGAGATTTCCGACGAGCCGTTCAGCGGTACTGCACAAGCTCGACCTGCGGCTCACGCTTGGAGTGCTGCTCCTTAACGGATCCGAGAGCCGTGCCGTCGGCGATCGCGTGCCTGCGGAGACCCCCTCTCGTCCAGGACGGAGCTCCAGGCCGATCGCCGCGCCGATTCAAAATCGGCCTCATTCGGAAGGAAGGTCTGGTCGCCGGCAGTCGCGGTAGTCGGGGTCAGGATTGTGGACAAACCGCACCGCTGCGATCGTCGCGCTGCCCTCGAGAAGGACCCGTGCCACCCGAGGCATTCGATCAGTCGGACGGCTGAGCTCGATCGGCCGCTCGACATCACAAGGATCGAGCCCACGCTCGCCAGGCCAGCAGCGGTACTGCTTGCGCACCGGCGCAGCGTCTCAGGTCATGGGCGCCCGAAACCTCGGCGCCGTCCCAAGCGGGGCGAGCGCTGTGACTAGACCCCGCAGCAGCGGACTCGCCATCACCATGCACTCGCGGTACTGGTCGAGCAGCACCGCGTAGTGCAGAACCGCCCGCGGGCTCGAAGAGCTCCGGATCCTCCCGGCCTCCATCAGCGCGGACTCCGCGGCGAAGTAGTCCTCGAAGTCGAGCGCCGGTGCGTGCACGTTCCGAACGCGCACAGCCCGGTCGCCGACTCGGAACGTATGCACCTCACCGACGGGCGCCGAGGCCGACTCCCCGGCGGCCACCGTACGCCGGCCATCGCGCACGAAGACCTCGAAGGCACCGTCGAGCACCTCGTAGTCTCGCTGGTTGGGATGGATGTGCTTCGGGGGCGTCTCCGTCGACGGCGGCAGCCACCACTCCATCTCCAAGTATTCGCCGTTGGTATCGGCCGCCGCCTTCGTGATCCGAAACTCGCTGCCGTCAACGAATCTCAAGACATCCCGGAGGCGGCCACGACATCGACCCTACGCCGTGCGACCGAGCCAAGCCGAGCGGCGGAATCCGCCACATCGCCGCGACATTGGCCGGGCCCGCATCGACGGTGCAGAGGTTTGCGCGCAGAGGTGAGCCCAACCTTCCGCCTTCGCCGCACGCGCCTAGCTTTCAGCCCTTCCGCCGTGTTAGCTTGCGCGTGTGTCCCCCCTTCGCCCGTTGGCCCTCGGGCTGGCCCTCGCAGCGCTGCTCGCGCTGCCCGTGTCGGCGTCGGCTGTGCTCCCCGGTGAGAACGGCCGAATCGTCTACATCAGCGGGCCCGCCTTCGCCAACACACAGCTCTTCCTGCGCGGGGTGACGGGCAGCACGGGTGGCGGGACCAAGGAGGGTCCGCTCTCGCCGGGGATGGTGCAGCGCCGCCATCCCACCTGGTCGCCCGACCGCACGAGGATCGCGTACGCCGAGGGTCCGGGCGGTGCCGCTGGCTACGACATCTACATCCTCGACCTCACGACGCCGGGCGCGACACCTCGGAACATCACGAACTCCTCCGGCGTCACCGACGACCGCCCGGCCTGGTCCCCAGACGGCACCCGCATCGCGTACGAGAGCGGCAACGACATCATCGTCCACACGCTCAACGGCGCCACCAACCGTAACCTGACCACCACGCTCGCTCCCAGAGCCTGGAAAGCGGCCTGGAGCTCGGGCTCGCAGACCCTCTACTACTCGGTAGGCGACATCACCGTGGCGCCGAACGGCAACAACAACGACGCCAAGATCTACCGGCAGCCGGCGAACAACTCGAGTCCCGGAACGGAGCTCCTCCATATCAGCGGCGCCCACGTGTTCCAGCCCGCGATCTCCCCCGACGGGACGAAGCTCTGCTACACGACGAGCACTCAAGCTTCGGCCCTCCCCACCAGCGCCGCCATCTTCGCTGCGCCCCTCAGCGCACCTGGCTCGTTCACCGTGGTCGCGGCCAGCGGCGTCGGTGACTACAACTGCACATGGTCGCCGGACGGAACCACGATCGCGTACGCCGAGAACTACGCGGGCAACGGCGAGATCTACATGGAGAACGCGGACGGGTCGAGCCTGTTCCCGATCAACCTGAGCAATGCCCCCGGGTTGTACGACGGCAACCCCGACTGGGCCCCCGATGGGCGTCCCACGTGCCCCAACACCACGGTCGCGACCGTCGTAGACACACCGGTGACGTTCCGCGTGGACTGCACGGACACGGGCCCCGCCTACGAGCGGACGAGGGTGAGGGAGTTCAAGCGGACGGACCCGGCGAACGGGACAGTTGCGCAGGAACTCGCCGGGGACCCCTTCACATACACCCCCAATCAGAACTTCAGCGGCACTGACACATTCCAGGTGAGCAGCTTCGACGAGTTTGGCTTCGGGACTGACACCAGCACGGTGAGGATCATCGTCCGCCTCCGCGGCGGAGGCGGAGGTGGGGGCCCGACAGCCTCCTGCGGCGGTCTCCCCGCCACGATCGTTGGCACGGCCGGCGCCGAGGTGATCCTCGGCACCCGCCAGCGCGACGTGATCGCCGCACTCGGCGGGAACGACACCGTCCGCGGTGGTCGCGGCCGGGACGTGATCTGCGGAAGTTCCGGCCGGGACCGGATCGGCGGCGGTGGCGGCAACGACCGGATCGGCGGCGGCTCGGGAGGCGACCGCCTCGCCGGCAACGGCGGCAACGACCGGGTGTCGGGGAACGGCGGGAACGACACCGAGAGCGGCGGCGGCGGGCGGGACGCCCTGAGCGGCAACGCGGGCCGCGACCGCCTCTCCGGCGGGCCCGGCGGCGACCGGCTGAACGGCGGCGCCGCGCGCGACAGGTGCGTGGGCGGCCGGGGCACCGACAGCGCCTCGCGCTGCGAGAGCCGCGCGAGTATCCCCTAGGCCACGCGCCGCAGCCGGTAGAAGCGCTCGTCGAAGCGGAGCAGCCGTGCCAGCGCGTCCGGCTCCGAGTCGGCCACCTCGACGTCGGTGATCGTCCAACCTGGGAGGGCGCGCTCGATGTCGGCGCGGCTCGCGCCGCGCGGGAGCGGCCCGCGCCGGCGAGGCGCGAAGCAGTCGAGCAGCAGGGTGGCGTCGTCGGCTGCCACGGCGCTCAGCTGGCGACCCATCGCCATGCGCTGCTCGTCGCCGAGCCCGTGGAAGGTGCCCGTGTCGAGCAGGAGCCGGTAGCCAGAGCCCACCCCGGTGTCGCCGAGCGCGGTCACGTCGCCCCGCACGAGGCGAAGCTCCACCCCGGCGTCGCGGGCGCGCTCGTCCGCACGGCGCAGCGCTTTCTCGACGAGGTCGACGCCGGTGACCCTCCAGCCGCGCGCGGCCAGTTGCACGCCCCAGACGCCGCTTCCGGTGCCGAGGTCGAGGGCGGCGCCGTGGGGCGGCCCGCTCCCGTTCTCCTCGCGCGCCACGAGCTCGAGGAGCTTTTCGGCGAACGGGGGATGGTCCGCGAGGTCCTCCCAGGGATGGATGCCGAGCGCGTAGGCAAGCGGGTAGTTCATGCCGGCCTCAGGGCGGTCCCGAGAGCGGCGGCGGCGAAGGCGTCGGGCCGCTCGATGTGCGGCGCGTGGCCGCTGTCCTCGATCACCTCGAGCGGCCAGCCGAGCCGGCTGCTTGCGGCGGTGGCGTGCGACAGCGGCACGAAGCGATCGTGTCGCCCCCACGCCAGCTCGACGGGAATCCCGATCCGCCGCAGGTCGGCATCCGGGACCTGCTTCGTAGCGCTGCCGATAAGCCCCCGCATCGTGCGCCTCACGTGCGGCACCCGCGCCCGCTCGAGGTTGTAGGAGGTGAACGCCGCGAACCAGCCCGGATCTCGGTCCCGGACTCCGTCGAAGTCGTGCAGCGCGTAGCGCCCCATCCGCTCGTCGTTCCTTTCGGTCGGGCGCAGCGAGAAGCGGATCGCGATCACCTTCAGCCCGAGCGGGATGCGGTAGGGCCCCATGCCCGGGCTGCCGTAGATCACGAGCCGGCGGAGGAGCTCGCCGTCTCGCGCCGCGAAGCGGGCGGCCGGACCGCCGCCCAGCGAGTGCGCGATAAGCACGGGCGGCTCGTCACAGGTCTGCCGGAGGAGGTCGCGGAGCCAGGCCCGGAAGGTCGGCGGGTCGAGCCGCGCCACGGGCTCGGACTCTCCGAGTCCCGGCAGGTCCGGCACGATGAGCCGATGAGCGCCGGCGAGGCGGGGGATGAGCGGTGCCCAGACCGTGCCGCCGCACTCGATGCCGCCGTGCAGGAGCACCAGGGGCGGCCCCTCCCCGCCCTCGAGGACGGTCGTGGCGACCCGGGCCGCGGACACCACGCGCTCGGAGAGTGGCAGGTCTTGAAGCATTCGTTCGCGTGCGTTCATGGTGTCGCGACCGTACGGCCGGCGGGCACTGGGCGCATCGGCGGGATCACCCAACTCTGCGCGGCGGCGAAGTTGGGTGATTTCACCCAGCGGCGCTCAGAGTAGGCCGAGCTCGTGGGCCCGCGCCACGGCGGCCGCCCTGGTGGAGACGCCGAGCTTCGTGAAGATGTTGCTCACGTGCCGGTCGATCGTGCGAACGCTGAGCACCAGCTCGGCGGCGATGGCCTTGTTCGTGTCACCGGTGGCGATGTGTCGCAGCACCTGGAGCTCGCGCGCGGTCAGACCATGGCGGGAGCCGCCGCTCGCCGCGAGCGGGTCGAGCCGCTCCAGATCCGGCCGGGCGCCGAGCCGCTCGAAGCCGGTACGGGCGGCGTCGAGCTCGAGCGCCGCGGACTCGTCGTCGCCGAGTGCCCGGCACGCCCGGGCGGCCAGGGCGCGCGTTCGCGCCAGCTCGTACGGGGCATCGAGCTGCCTCCACATCTCGCCGGCGCGACGCAGCGCGGCAGCGGCGCGCCGCGCGTCGCCCTCCGCCAGCTCGAGTGCCCCGCGCGCCTGCGCCGCGATCGCCACGAGCGCGCCCTCGCCGTCCGCCTCGGCGAGCCCGTCGAGCTCGTCGCAGGCGGCGCGAGCCGCGGCCCGGTCGTCCACGGCCAGCATGATCTCGACGTAGGCGCGCAGCAGGGCCACGCGCAGGCCCGGGGCGCTGATCTCGGCCTCGACCCTGCGGATGGCGGCCTCGGCGGCGTCGAGCCGGCCCTGAGCGAGCCGGAGCAGCGCCAGGCCCGGGTAGGGCTCGCGCCCCTGCCGGCTCGCATCGCGGTAGCACTCCTCCGCCGCGGCGTCCTCTCCCAGCACGCGCCTTATCTCCCCCTGCCGGTATGCGGCCTCGCCGGCCGCGTCGGGGTTCCCGCCCTCGACGCAGCGTTCGCCCGCACGCCGGGCCTCCTCGAGCGCCTCGGGCCAGGCGCCCCCGAGCTGCATGATCTCGGCGCGGTGGATCAGGCAGCGCCCGCTGAACGCCACGAGGTCGGGCTGGCGCTCGCACCAGCGGCTCAGCGCCGCGGTCCACTCGCGCGCCCGGGCGACCTGGTGCGCGTCCTGGCACGCGAGGATCACGCCGCAGTAGACGATCCCGGAGACGATCGGCGACAGCTCACCCGCGACCACCGCGACCATCGCCTCGTCGAGCAGCGCCAGACCCTCCTGGATCCTGCCGGCGATGATCAGAATGTGCCCCTGCTCGTGCGCGGCGAGTGCGAACAGGTCGTGCTCGCCCGCCTGCGCGCCAAGCTCGACAGCCTCCGCGAGCGTGGCGGCCGCCGCCTCCCAGTCGCCGCCGGCCTCCTGCTCGAACGCGAGCGGGAGCATCAGGTAGCCGCGCCCCACGGACGCGGGGTCAACCCGATCGAGCACCCGCTCGGCGCGGCTGAGCCAGCCCGTGGCCTGGCCCATGTCGCCACGGCGAGCGAGGGTGATTCCGACCCAGAGCGCGCAGCGGAATGTGGCCGTCGCGTCGCCGGACTCGACGTGCGCCCGGTGGGCGCGCATCATCAGCTCGAGGAACTCCGCCTCGCGTCCGAGCATGTAGGCGGACGTGGCGAGCAGCTCCAGGTCGTCTCCGCCGAGCGGAGCGATGCCGTCCGCGGCCGTCAGGGCGCCATGGGCGTCCTGCCAGGCGAGTCGGGCGTAGGCCTCGCGCCCCCGCTCGAGGTCGGCGGCAACGGTCACGACCGGTCGATTATCGCGGCCGCGCTAGCCTCAGCGTCATGTGCCGCAACATCCGAACCCTTCACAACTTCGAGCCGCCCGCCACCGACGAGGAGGTTCGCGCGGCCGCCCTTCAGTACGTGCGCAAGATCAGTGGCTCCACTAAGCCATCGCAGGCGAACGCGGAGGCATTCGAGCGCGCGGTGGACGCCGTGGCGCTCGCCTCGTCTGCGCTGCTCTCCGAGCTCGTGACAAGCGCGCCGCCCAAGGATCGCGAGGTCGAGGCGGCCAAGGCGCGGGCTCGTTCGGCGCAGCGCTACGCGGCGGCCTGACCCCGCCCCGCGCCGCGCTCAGGCCGCGCGGCGCTGCTGCACGTACGGCATCCGGCGCGGCTGGGTGACCGCGGCCCGTGACATCTCGGAGAAGCCCACGGCCTCGAGCGCGCTGTTGCAGCGGTCGCACAGCAGCGAGTCGAAGTCGCCCGGCTCGCCCCAGGCCTCGAACTCTTCAGCGCAACGGGGGTCGGTGCAGATGAGGATCGCGTACAGCATCTCGGGACCCATGCTGTGCACGGGCCCGGACGGAACGGCCGGCTACGCGCCTTCGGAGGCGGGGACGATCAGCCGGATGTGTCGCCGGGAGAGCATGAGCACCGGCGCCTTCCAGTCGCGGCCTGAGCCGTCGAGCGCCGTGAGCTCGGCGTCGATCAGCGTGAAGAACTCCTGGTCGCGCCTGTTCACGTGGTCTGACACGCGGCTGCGGTAGCCCTCGCGGGCGAGCGTCATCATCCCCTCGACGCGGTAGCGGTCGGTCTCGACGACCACACGTTCCTTGCGTTGATCCACGGCGGAGCAATCTACACATGTACCTTTGACTTGATGGACATGGGCACCACCGTCGCCGGGCGCAGCTCAGCGCTCGAGGCGGTCTTCAAGCCGGTGCAGCCTCCGACCACCTTCGAGGAGACCGTGGAGAGGCTCGGCACGGCCATCCGGCTCGGGCTCCTGGCCCCCGGCAGCCAGCTGCCGCCGGAGCGCGATCTGGCGGACCAGCTCGCCATCTCTCGCTCCACGCTGCGCCAGGCGATCACGACGCTCGTCCAGAGCGGGCATCTGATCTCGGTGCGCGGTCGCGCGGGCGGCACCTTCGTCGCGGAGGAGCCCCCGCTCGGACAGGAGGCCGGCAAGCCGCTCGGTGAGATCGCTCGCGCCGTGCTCGACTATCGGGTGGCGGTCGAGACGGGCGCCACGGTGCTGGCCGCGGAGCGCGCCGGCGAGGACGACCTCGCCTACCTCGAGACCCTCACCGCCCACATGGCGGACACCAGCGGGGCCACGTTCGAGGTCTACCGGCGCGCTGACGTGCGTTTCCACATCGGGCTTGCGGAGGCCTCGCACTCGCCGCGGCTCGTGACGGCGATGACGGAGGTCCAGGGCCAGATGAGCGACCTGATCCAGCGCATCGCACATCCCGACGAGGTGCTCACCCGATCGAACGCGCAGCACCGCCGCCTCGTCGCGCTCGTCGGACGCGGCGAGATGGGGCCGGCCGTGAAGCTGATGCGCGAGCACTGCGAGGGGACCGAGCACATCCTCGCCGGGCTGATGCCTGACCCCTCCGCCTGAGCCCTCGGCGCGGCTACGGTGCGGCTGCCTCGAGGGCCAGCGCGCCGAGCACCTCCTCCCACCACACGCGCTCGCTCTCAGGCACGCCCGCCCGCACGCGCCGCCGCACCCATTCCCCGACGGCCTGACGCGAGCCGAGCGCGAGCGTGGGACCGGTCACGGCGTAGCGGCCGTCCTCGAGGAGCACGAGCGAGCCGGGCAGGTCCCGGCGCGAGCGGAGCCGGTCGATCACCGCGAGGTCGCCCACCTGGTCCGGCCGGGCCGGGTCCCCGTCGTCGTCGTCCCAGGGCCTGACGGTGAACACGAGCGTGCCGCCCACCAGCCGCGGCTTGGGCCTCGCCTCCGGGCCGATCGGGCCGGAGTGCCAGCGCTCGAGCAGCGCACGCACGTCGCGCGCGACCTCCTGGCGGACCAGCACGTGCAGGCGGTCGCCCTCCTCGACCCTCGTCGAGCCGCGCGG
>Ga0075430_100003173_pt1 | contig 13766 bp, 6 predicted proteins | sample RhiMetdeltSRZDD4_FD_75294 | JGI IMG/M metagenome (GOLD analysis project Ga0075430, IMG submission 75294) | Populus rhizosphere microbial communities from Tennessee, USA - Rhizosphere MetaG P. deltoides SRZDD4 | ecosystem: Host-associated > Plants > Roots > Rhizosphere > Soil | place: USA... | reverse complement strand
GCTGATTTTGTCGTAAAGAATGGCTCAAAGATGCGGGCCTGAAGTGCCGGCGGGATCCCTGGCCCGGTGTCCAGTATCTCCAGCCGTACCTCCTGCTGTGCCACGTTGTACTGAGTCGTGAGAGTGATTTGGTGCGGTGGTGGGGTCTCACGCAGGGCCTGGTGAGCGTTGGTAAGAAGATTCACGACGACCTGATGCAATTGGTGAGGGTCTCCCCAGAGCACAGGCAGGTCGTCTGCCAACTGCTGGACTATGTCAATCTCGTCGAGCTGCAGCGTATACTGCAGCAGTTGCAGGGCCTCCTGGACCACATCGTTGAGCTGCACACGCGTGCGCTCTGGTGTGTTGGGACGCGCTAGGGTGAGAAAATTCCGCACAATGCGCTCACAGCGTACGGCTGCTTGATGAATATCCGCCACCATCTCGCTCAGGTTGCTGTCCATGGCTTGTTCCCGGAGCAAGTCCGATTGTACCATGAGCGCGGCTAGAGGGTTGTTGAGTTCGTGCGCCACGCTGGCCAGGAGCCCGCTCAGTGCCGCCAGCTTCTCGCTCTGATGCAGCGCTTCCTGTTGGCGTCGCAGCGTATCTTCAGCCCGTTTGATCTCCGAAATATCCTCATGAGCGATGACGACCCGTCCGCCTTCGGTCTCGTCAAAGCGCGTCACTCGTATGAGGAACCAGGACGCCTCGGACGGACCGTGGCAAGCATACTCCCAGGAGAAAGTCGGACACTGCCGCGCCATTACTGTCCGGAGACCAGTGAGGAACTCCTGGATGTCGGTCCCTACCCGTCCGCTGACGGCGTGGCAGAACTCCAGATAATTCGTCCCTACGCCATGGGCAGAAGCCGAAAAATCATGGGCCAGCACAAAACGACGCCAGGCAGCATTGACCGCGACAATCGTCCCCGTCTCCTCCAGGATGACGATACTGGCAGAGAGGGCATCAAGCGTTGATTGAAGAAATTGGTAAGAATCCCGGAGGGCTACCTCTGTGCGCTGTCGCTCATTGATTTCTTTTGTGAGGGTGTCATTGGTGAGCGCCAATTGGGTGGCACGGACTTGAGCTGTTTGGGCAAAATAGGCCAGGGAGGCTAGCGAGACCGTAGTCACGAGGCCCATGAGTAACACTGCGAAGGGAAGCACCGAGAGCTTATCGGCGAGAATGGCCCCGACGGTTGGCCAAATCCACACTCGCCAGGTGAGCCCGGGCAAAGTAATGGCAACCTCCTGGCGTAGTGTGTCTCTATATTGTGGGGTGGTTTGATGCCGGGCATAGATGGGTTCCTCGCCATCGAGCACAACGACAGCGAAGTCCTCGACTACCGTAGTGGCGATGTGGGTGAGGAAGGGTTGCAAGCGGAGCATCCCGATGAGACACCCCTTAAACGTGGCCCCGGTGCTGCGGGGTACTACCATCCAGAGTTCTTGGGTAGTGCCCCCAGGGTCTGCGACCCGTGTCACCTGCGCTTCCTGCGTCGTCCGGGCCAGGGTAAGGAGCCGCTGCTGGCGTATCGGCACGTCGCTATATGGGTCACCCAACACCCCCTCATCCGCCAGGGGGCCGAACCCATGCGTCCAAAAGGAGGCATCGACCCACACGACGCCCCGCAGATAGGGGTCATAGCGGCGTAAGAGAGCCACGTCTTGCTCCCAGACTTCCGGGGAGAATACTCCCCCGCTCTCCCAATGCTGCGCCATGCGCTCCAGGGATCGGAGACGTGATACGGTTTGCTCCGTAATGGCATCTTGGACACTCGTTGCGGCCAGCGTCACTGTGCGCTTTACGAGGACAGACTCGTGGGCCAGCAAGGCCTGCCAAAGGGCTAAGGTGACTACAGTGACGATGCCTCCCACGAGCACTGGGGCCCATGGTGAGGGCTCACTGGCGTCCGCTCCATAGTGGCGCCAGGCAGCTGCCATCACGCCCACCCCTAGGACGATACATCCCGCCGCAGACAGCACGGCCATGTCCGTGAATGGCTGCCACTGATACGCCGTTGGAACGCCTGTCAGGTACCCGAGGCCACCCACGAGCCCGAGGCCACCCACCAGCAAACCCAGCAGGGCGGGGAGGAGCCGGATGAGCCCGTGGCGGGCCGGCAGGCGCAGGATCACGAGGACGGTCCCAGTCAGAAAGCAACTCAGCGCCGTCTGTGGGGACATCCGTCCAGGGTGTGAGGTGCGAACCGTGGTAAATGGCTGCAAGAAGAACTGGTCCAGGCCTAAATTAAGCCCAAAGAGATACTCATACAGTGTCAAGAGCCCGATGGCAGCCACCACGAGGCCACAGACCATCTCGAGACGTACCCGCTCCCAAGACAGCGCTAGCAGTCCAAGGCCACACAGCAGCACACTCAGGGCGGCGTTGTATTGCATTGGGGCGAGCGTGGGCTGCAGTTGGACTAACCCGGGGCTGTGTGTGTACCATCCAAACAGGACCACACTCCCCAACGCGACAGCGAGTTCCCCGGCGACGAGCACGACGAGGTCGAGCTGGGCGGTTAGGGAAGAACGCTTGGCAGTCAGCCAGAGCTTTGGCATAGGATACTTACTCCTTGCGTACTATGCAGACGGCTCTTAGCGCGGTGGACTGTGGCTATGTCCAGGATACTGCTTCTATGCTTTTCCTAGGTGTAGTGCCTGGGGCGGCTGGGCGCTGTGGTATAGAATTTGCATCCTATTGTGAAGAGAGAGCCAGCGGACTATCCAGGAACCAGTTCACTTGTGTGACTTCTGCACTCAGAAAGAAGTGCTCCATGGCTGCCATGATTTCGGGTCCTATGCAAGTAATCTTTGCCACTGTATTGCCACCGCTCAGTGTGTTTTGTGCCGTTGGTTTGCGCAGCCAATTTTGGCTCAATCTCGTGTTTACCTTGTTGGGCTACGTGCCGGGCGTGGTGCACGCCTTTCATGTGCTTCTGAGCTCAGACCCAGAACGGAATCCATAGCCTCTGTCTAAGCCTTCATCCGTCATGCCTAGAATGTATCACATAATGCTGTGGATATTCCCGAACAGTACAAAAATCGACAAGTTTACCCTCTCATATTGAGAGGGTAATTCTCCATTTTGCATGAGAACCAGCCTCCCTATTCTAGCCGTCTCTGCCACTGTTTGTAGAGATGTGAGCCCAGACAGACCTAATGGCATTCCATTTGCACTCTGGATAGGGGTACACTTTCCTCTGGATGGAGCAGCTGCGTAATGTTGCGCCACATGTCGTCCAGGTGGCATATATCCATGGGTCGGTGAAGCCAAGACTGCCGTGGTACTGTGGTCACTGAGGCAGAGCTGGACACATAACCATTCCATACGGGAAAGGAGTACACAGACCGATGAGACACCGACAGCTTCCTCAGATGCAGCCAGAGCCCCTCTGGTACAAGGACGCCATCATTTACGAACTCCACGTGCGGGCCTTTTATGATAGCAATGGCGATGGCATCGGTGATTTCCAAGGACTTATTCAAAAGCTGCCCTATTTGCGTGACCTTGGCGTGACAGCCCTCTGGCTTTTGCCGTTTTATCCCTCACCCCTCCGTGATGATGGCTACGATATTGCGGACTATCGCAATGTGCATCCTGACTACGGCTCTCTGCACGATTTTAAGGTGTTCGTCCAAAAGGCGCATACGTATGGTCTGAAGGTCATCACTGAGCTCGTTGTGAATCATACGTCCGATCAGCATCCCTGGTTCCAGGCCGCACGGCGTGCCAAGCCTGGATCACGCAAACGCAATTACTATGTCTGGAGCGACACTGATAAGAAGTATGCAGGGACCCGTGTCATCTTTCTGGATACGGAAAAGTCGAACTGGACCTGGGACCCAGTGGCATGGGAGTATTATTGGCATCGTTTTTTCTCACATCAGCCCGATCTGAATTATGCTAATCCTCAGGTCTTGAAAGCTATATTCCGGACCATGCGTTTCTGGCTTGATATCGGTGTGGATGGCCTGCGCTTGGACGCTATACCTTACCTGTGCGAACGCGAGGGTACGATCAACGAGAACCTCCCCGAGACCCACGCCGTGCTCAAAGAAATGCGTCGCCTCCTCGACCAGTCCTACGAGGCACGCATGTTTCTGGCCGAGGCAAACCAGTGGCCAGCGGAGGTGCGGCCATATTTCGGTGACGAGGACGAATGCCATATGGCCTTTCACTTTCCCCTCATGCCGCGTATCTTCATGGCACTGCGCCAGGCCGACCGCCATCCTATTACGGAGATTCTCCGTCAGACGCCCGAGATTCCGGATACCTGCCAGTGGGCGCTCTTTTTACGCAACCATGATGAATTGACCCTGGAAATGGTTACGGACGAGGAACGTGACTACATGTATCGGGAGTATGCGGTCGACGCCCGCATGCGGCTCAATCTGGGTATTCGCCGACGCCTCGCCCCACTGATGGAGGACGATCTGAACCGGGTACGCCTGTTGTACAGCCTCCTCTTTTCCCTGCCGGGTACGCCGGTACTGTACTATGGGGATGAAATTGGCATGGGCGAAAATATCTTTCTGGGCGACCGGAATGGGGTACGCACGCCCATGCAGTGGTCCGGGGACCGCAACGCCGGGTTTTCGCGCGCTGACCCGCAACGGCTGTACTTACCGGTCATTATGGACCCACTGTATGGCTACCAGACCGTCAACGTCGAGAGCCAGGAGCGCAATAGTGCATCACTCTTGTGGTGGATGAAGCGCACCATTGCTCTGCGTAAGCAGCACAAAGTGTTTGGCCGCGGTCGGACAACCTTCTTGAGCCCAGACAATCGCAAAATCCTGGCCTATGTACGCCATGACGAGACCGACACGATTCTGGTGCTGGCGAACCTGTCGAACCAGGTCCAGCCGGTGGAGTTGGACCTCACGGTCTATGAAGGCTTGATGCCGCAGGAGATGTTTGGGGGCGCACAGTTCCCCGCCATTGGTGCGACGCCATACTTTCTGTCCCTGGGACCCTATGCGTCCTATTGGTTCCTTCTGCAAGCCCCTGAGCCCGTGATCATGTGGAGCGAAGCGACGCCAGGAGCCCTGGAAGAGCGGGAGGCGACCCTGCCGGTCCTGGTGCTCTCTGGGAGATGGGAGAGCCTGTTTGCGCCGGGGGTCCGAGGCCATCTGGAAACCGACCTGTTACCGGCTTACCTGTCGCGCCAGCGCTGGTTTGGGGGGAAGGCACGCACTATCGAGCGCGTGCACCTGCTGGACTATGGCGTGCTGCAAGCAGCGGCGCCGCCGATCTACTTGACGTTAATCGAGGTGGCCTATACGCAAGGCGGGGCAGAGACCTATGCGCTCCTCCTGGGCATCAGTACTGATGAGGCCGCCAAGACATTGCTCCAGACCGATCCAACCTGTGTGCTCGCCCGCGTCCGGAGCCGTCAGGGAGAGGGACTACTGCACGATGCTGTGGGCACTGAGGCTGCAGCTACCCTCCTGCTCACCTTGCTCCACGAACAGCACCACCTCACCAGTGCGGCCGGAGAGTTTCGCGCCTTTGTCACCAGTGCCTATCCCGAAGTGCGAGGTCCGGCCGAGGAACCCATGCCTGTGCGCCGGGTCCAAGGAGAGCAGAGCAATAGCTCAATCATTTATGGAAGTCGCCTCATCCTCAAATTTGTACGCCACATTGAGGCGGGCATTCATCCCGAGCTCGACATGGGCCGCTATCTGACGGAAAAAGCCGCTGTACCCTTTGTGCCGCCTTTGGCTGGCGGCCTCACCTATCGTCGTCCAGGCGCCGCGCCCATGACGGTAGCCCTGCTTCATGCCTATATACGCAGCGCCGGCAGTGGCTGGGACTACACTATGGACCTTTTAGGTAGATACTACGAACAGGCCCTCGGATATACTGAGGTCCCCTTGGTCCTCGACATGACCATCCAGCGCCTGCTGGCCTTGACCGATGCAGACATCCCAGAGGAGGCCCGCATCGCGGTGGGGACCTATCTGGTACCCGCTGAAAACCTGGGTCAGCGTACCGCCGCCCTGCATCTGGCATTGGAACAAGGCACGTCAGACGCTGCCTTTGCTCCTGAACGTATGACCACTGCTGATCTTACCACGCTTGCCGCTGCCCTATGCCGCCACGCCGAACAAGTCCTGGAGGTACTTACGTCGCAGGCTGATGGACTTCCAGAGCCTCTAGGTACTCAGATGCACCAGCTGCTGGCCCAGCGTGCTGCCATCATGGAGCGCCTGCAAGCCGTGGCGACACTAACCCCCGGCATGACGCGCATACGGTGTCATGGTGACTATCATCTAGGTCAGCTCTTATGGCACGAACATAACTTTGTCATTATTGATTTTGAAGGCGAGCCTATGCGCCCTCTGGCCGAACGTCGGCGCAAGCAGTCGCCCCTCAAAGACGTTACCGGCATGTTGCGGTCATTAAGCTACGCCGCCTATGCTGCTCTGTTTGCGTTTACACGGACACGCCCGGAGGATCTGGGCCGGCTCGAGCCGTGGGCGGCCTTTTGGCAGCACTGGATCTCAGCGCGCTTTGTGCAGAGCTATCTTACGACGGCGGTTGGCGCCAGCTTTATGCCGCCCGAGCGCCGTGATCTGGCAGTTCTGCTCGAAGCGTTCGTGCTGGACAAGGCCTTGTACGAACTCCACTATGAACTCAACAATCGCCTCGATTGGGTGCGGATTCCACTCCAAAGCACCCTGCGACTGCTTGAGATCCACAGTGCATACTCCTAAGGCATCAGAGGTTGTATGGGTAGGGTGCAAGGGGATAGGGATGGTTCTATCCCCTTGCACCTATGTCCTATAACCTTCTGTGCTGGGTTGCCTCAGCGTTTGGCGAAGATCTGGCGCGTAAGTACCTGGACCAGACGCGCAGCTCCAGACGGAGGGGGGACCTTTCCGGAGAGAATCTCCTCTGGGGTCACGCGCCGACCGTAATATTCGGCATTCGCGTCATTTCTTGTGCCAACGACCGTCCCTTCAAGGGAGACTCCGGCAAACAGACCTTGGCTCCGACTGTAAGTGTAGATTGCGGCTACGGGCGTGACTGCAGCCTCTGCGTGCCGACCTATGGGCCCTGCAGCTACACTAATGTCACCTCCCAACGTTACGTTCACGTCGCGCGAGAAGGCTTTCACAGCGTCATCCGTGTTGAGGATCATCACGAATTCCGTCACCTCAGCACCAATCTGGAAGCCGAAGCCTGCTCCACCAGTGCCAATGGCTGATGGTCCACTCCATCCGTTCCTGAGGCGAGCTACGACTACCCCTTTACCGCCTCGGCCACTAAAACCGAAACCGGCTTTAATAACCGTCATGATAGCCAGTCCTCTAGCATCTTTGAGCACGGCCTGCGGAATTGCTTTCTCAGGCACGGCCTGGAAGCGCTCAATAATTGTAGCCGCTTGATCGACATCGTCCTGCAGGTCGGCATAGACCGGGGAGGAACTTAGTACGACACTAAACACCAATACAGCTATCAATATAGAAATCACTTTCACAATATCCTCCTATTGTGCAGATCAAATAGCTTGTAAAAACAACGTAGCGTTAACCAAAGATCACACGTTGATTATCTGGTGACCAACATGCATACGATCTATAGATTTTGATATTTTGTAAAGCAAACTTCATGCCACAACGCTGATAGAGGTAGTGTTATCCTTACGCTACTGGTGAGCTGGTGAAGAAGACTACTGCTAGCGGAGGTACCACTAACGTGAGGGAGTAGGGCTGGCCGTGGTACGGTACCGGGGCGGCCTCCACGGCTCCCAGGTTTCCGTAGTTGCTTCCTCCGTAAGTCCTGGCATCGCTGTTCAGCACTTCATACCACATGCCCCCACATGGCGCTCCCACCCGATAGTTCAGACGTGGTACCGGCGTGAAGTTGCACACCACTAGCAGGGGTGCTTGGGAAGCCTGACCCTGGCGTAGGAAGCTCGCCACACTGTTCTCAGCATCATTGCACTCGATCCAGGCAAAGCCCCCTGGCTCACAATCCCCCTCGTAGAGCGCGGGGGTCTGGCGGTAGAGCGCGTTCAAGTCTATGACCCATTGCTGGAGATCAGCATGCGGGGCACATTCGAGCAGATGCCAGTCGAGACTTGCCTCATGGTTCCACTCGTGCCACTGGCCAAACTCCCCACCCATGAAGAGGAGTTTCTTGCCAGGCTGAGCGTACATATAGCCGAGCAGGAGGCGGAGGTTGGCATATTGCTCCCTCTCGCTCCCGGGCATTTTGCTGAGCAGCGCCCTCTTGCCATAGACGACCTCATCATGCGACAGGGGCAGGATAAAATTTTCGTTGAAGGCATAGAGGAGGCGAAACGTGAGGGCATTGTGGTGGAACTTCCGATACAGAGGATCTTGGCTCATGTAGTCCAGCATATCGTGCATCCAGCCCATATCCCATTTCAGCCCGAATCCGAGACCACCGACCGAAGTTGGCCGTGATACCATAGGCCAGGCGGTCGATTCCTCGGCGATGGTGTGGATGTCCGGGTACCGCTGGTAGACTGTCTGATTGAAGCAGCGCAGGAAGGCAATCGCTTCGAGGTTCTCCCTCCCGCCCTGGGCATTGGGAATCCAGGTGCCTGGCTGCCGGGAGTAATCGAGATAGAGCATGGAGGCCACCGCATCGACGCGTAAGCCATCGGCATGATAGACGTCCAGCCAAAACAGCGCACTGCTGAGCAGGAAGCTCTGTACCTCATTGCGTCCATAGTTAAATACATAGGTGTGCCAATCCGGATGGATGCCCTGACGCGGATCCGCATGCTCATAGAGGTGCGTGCCGTCGAAGAAGCCCAGCCCATGCGCGTCATTAGGAAAGTGCGATGGTACCCAATCGAGGATCACGCCAATCCCATGCTGATGTAAGGTATCAATGAGATACATAAAGTCTTGCGGCGTGCCATAGCGACGTGTGGGGGCAAAGAAGCCGGTGGTCTGGTAGCCCCAGGAGCCGTAGAAAGGGTGCTCCATGACGGGTAAGAATTCGACGTGCGTAAAGCCCAGGCGTTGCACATACTCGGCCAACCTGGGGGCCAACTCACGGTAGCTGAGGAACCGGTTGTTGTCCTCAGGCATCCGTCGCCAGGAACCCAGGTGTACCTCGTAAATCGCCATGGGAGCAGTGAGTGTGTGGCGCCGGGCACGTTCGGCCATCCACGCCTGGTCACTCCAGTCGTACCATAACTCCCACACCACTGAAGCAGTCCTGGGCGGTGTTTCATGACAAAAGCCATACGGATCGGCTTTGTCTATGCTATAGCTTCCGTGCTGCGAGCGGATATGGTACTTGTACACGGCTCCTGCCTCGACCGCGGCGATAAAACCCTCCCAGATACCCGATTGGCCACGGGGCTGCAACGGATGGCTGTCCTTGCACCAGCCATTAAAATCCCCCATCACGTAGACCTGCGCCGCATTGGGAGCCCAGACAGCAAAATAGGTCCCGCGGATTGCATCAACAGTCAGGGGATGCGCCCCGAGCTTTTCATACAGACGGGAGTGGGTACCTTCGTTGAAGTAGTGCAGATCACTATCACTCACCAGCGTGACGTCGGAGGTGACTGACGGCTGTTGTGCCGAAGCCTGTGAAGGGTGTCTGGGCTGTCTTGTGCGTCTGTTGTTAGCCATTGCTCCCCCTGCCCGCAGCGAGATGCTACAGGCTACAGATAGTAGTCGAAGTCTCGCTCTGTGCGGATACGACGTCGCAGGCGGAAAATGTGGGCTGGCACCACCTGGGGATGCAGCTCGACGTAATGCCGCGCTCCATGCCAGATATAGCGCGCGTCACTGAGTTCATCATGCATCTGGGCGGGTTGTGTTGGATCAAGTCCCAGGGTGTCGAACTGTAACTCGACCCAGCCCTTGTGCGCGTGATAGGGACTCAGGTTCACCACCACGAGGATAACGTTGGAGCGGTCGGCAGTGCTCTTGCTGTAGCAGAGGAGTTCAGGATTATCTACCGTATGGAAGTGCAGGCCCTGATTGCTCTGGAGGGCTGGATTCTCGCGCCGGATGCGATTCACTCGTGCAATCAACTCCTGCAAGCTATGACGCTGCTCCAGGTCCCAGTAGCGGATTTCGTATTTTTCAGAATCGAGATATTCCTCACTGCCTTCGAAGCGCGGACGATGCTCGCAGAGTTCGAAGGCTGGACCATAGATGCCATAGGAGGCACCAAGCGTAGCGGCCAGGATCAAGCGTATGAGAAAGGCCGGTCGGCCACCGTGCTGCAGATACTCCGTGAGAATGTCGGGGGTGTTGGGCCACAAGTGTGGACGAAAATACTCATGGACGTTGGTCTGTGTCAGCTCGGTGAAGTAGTGTGTGATCTCCTCTTTGGTATGACGCCAGGCAAAGTAGGTGTATGACTGTGTAAAGCCGCACTTGGCGAGATAATATTGGACCTTAGGCCGGGTGAAGGCCTCCGACAAAAAAATGACCTCAGGATGTGAGCCTTTAATCTCGTTGATCAGCCATTCCCAGAAATGCAGTGGTTTGGTATGGGGGTTGTCCACGCGGAAGATACGCACACCCTGCTCGATCCAGAAGCAGACGACGCGCTTGAGCTCTTCCCAGAGTGCCTGCCAATGCGCCGTACTAAAGTCAAAGGGGTAGATGTCCTCATATTTCTTGGGAGGATTTTCCGCGTATTGCACAGTGCCATCAGGACGCCACTGGAACCACTCCGGGTGCTCCTGCACATAGGGATGATCGGGGGCGCATTGGAAGGCGATATCGAGAGCTATCTCTATGCCATACTCCTGGGCTGTGGCGATCAAGCTCCGGAAATCGTCCAGGGTCCCGAGTTGTGGATGGATGGCTGTATGCCCGCCGGCAGCCGAGCCAATGGCCCAGGGACTGCCTGGATCATCGGGGGTGGCTACGGTGGTATTGTTCTTACCCTTACGGTGGAGCTGGCCAATAGGATGGATGGGAGGGAGATAGAGGACGTCAAACCCCATATGCGCTACATAGGGCAGACGTGCTTCGCAATCCTTAAATGTACCATGCTGGCCTGGCACTGCTGCGCAGGAACGTGGGAACATCTCGTACCAGGTACTGAAGCAGGCCTTGTCACGGTCCACCACCACCGCAAACTCGTCTGGGCAGGTGGTGGCAAAACGCCTGTCAGGATACAGGGCCATCAGCGTGCGTAAGGTCTCATCCTCCAGGACCAGGCGAGCCTGTGCCAGGCTACCTGCCTCCAGCGGTATATGCAGCCGGCGCGCTCGTACTTGGAGTTCTGCAGCATCTGTACCCGTAGCCCGCTGACTAGCGGCTTCGATGAGTGCGGCGCCAGTTAGTAACTCGACCTGCACCTCTTGTTCTGCCTCGACCCGCTTGCGCAGTGCCTCATACCAGGTGGCAAAATGGTCCACCCAGGCCTGTATACTGTAGGAGTAACGTCCAAGCTTGGACACACTAAAGCGCCCCTGCCAGCGGTCATTGCCCAGCGGAGCCATGGCGACTTCCGTCCAAGCCGTGTCGTGTGCCCAACGATAGCACAGTATAGTGCGCAGCAAGTCGTGACCATCGGTAAAGATAGCAGCCTCAACCACAACATCCTCACCGACGGTGCGTTTAATGGGAAAGCGGCCAGCGTCGACGGCTGGCTGTATCCCCTCAATAACCACTCGTCTCTGCCCGGCGTCAGGGTGCATACAGCCTCCTTTCGTCGTACCTCCTGAGCAAACACCATGCCATGACTACCAGCGTCTCAACTGGGATGGGCCAAGCCCCTGCCACTGCGCGATCGCTTCCCGTGCGACCCTGGCAGACACGGGTCTCTGCTGAGCCCAGAAGCCGGCGATAAGTACGTCCGTACACAGAATGTTCAGAGTCCCAGGAACGCCTTGGGCTGCCTTAATAAGGCGTGTTAGTGCCCTGGAGGTGAAGACGGTTTCTGCCTGAGTAATGGCTTGGGCCAAGCGGTGGCCAATGTAGGCTCTGCTCTCCTTTGGCGTGAAAGGTGAGAGGGTGTAACGTGCCACGGGCGCCGGCGCAAGGTGATGCAGTGTTAATGCGTCTAATTTGGGGGCGAGCTCCGGGCGACCTGCCAGTACAATATGGAGTATGGCTCCCGCAGAGGCTGTATATTCCGCCAGGGTCCAGAGCTTTTTGAGGGTTGATGTTGACATCAGGTGGGCATCATCAACGCCGAGAATAACTGAACGCTGCTGACATGCGGCGAGCAGCATGTCTAGTGTGGCTGTAGCGAAATTGAGCCCCAGGGCTTGATAGAGCGCCTGCAAGAGATTCCGGAAAGTCAGATCAGCATGCGCGACATAAATAGTTTTGTACTGCCGCTGCTGGGCGAGCGTCAAGTACACGTGCAGGAGCAGCGTTTTTCCGAGGCCAGCGTCGCCAAGAATTGCTCCTATGCTCCAATGCTTATGAAGGCTGTCGATGAGGGTGGCTAAGGCATCTTCATGGTGTGGATTCGGAAAGAAACAAGCGGGGTCTGGCGTGAGATAAAAGGGGTTCTGCTTGAGGTCGTAGAATTGCCAATACATAAAAAAACCGCCGTAACACCTTCCGCCCTTCCGCCAGCAGTGGGTTATAAAAGCCCTATCTTGGTGAGCGACGTCCCCTCTCCAGGGGGCAAATTTGCTGCCACCTTGGCTGTGGTTGCGTGGGCATAGCTCATGGCTGGCAGGAGATATGGAGTGAGTATAGCCTCAAAATGAGAGAGACCATATCAACATGAGAGCCTCCCTTTGAACTTGAACCTCCCCACGGATATATCCGGAGGATTCCCGCCATGCCCTCGTCGACGATTTCCGCCCCGATACGATGCGTATCTGGCTCTCCCACCTAGAGAACATGACCGTATCTTACCGATACCCTTCCCTCGCCAAGTTCTGTCCAAGCACCTATACTGTGGCAAAAGGGCTCCCATGACATAGCCAGCGACAAAGGCAACCGTTGGATTGAGAAGAGTGTTTCGCTTCGCCAAACATGCCGTCACCTTGGTCAGTCGGCTTTTGGCATCTTTTACCCCCTGTAAACGCTTACCAAGAGGTTTAGGGCAGATTTACCAATTATCATCCTCCTCTAGATAGATTTGAACATTATTCATACCCGTTTCAATTTCTAATAAACTTTTAAGATAGTCAACTCTTTGTCTCCTATCTTTTGTTAAAAAATATTTAACTGATGAAGGATTTGAACGAACAAACACTAAAGAATTAAATTCTGGAAATACTCCTTTTGTTAAAAAATCATTTATATGTCTTTTATATAAATTCTGCATTTCCTTTTTATTTATAGATAATTTTACTTTAAAAATTATTGAAATGAAGTTATTTGACCCTCCAGTTTTCAAATATTTCGGAAATGATTCTAATGTAATAGATTTATCATTTATGTCTATGCCCATTTCCTCAAATAATTCTCTCTTTATATTATTATTTAGATCAACAAAATCTCCTTTTATATCACTATTCTCTATTCCTCCTCCAGCGCACTGCAACCTTTTTGGAGTTGAAGTATGATTTGCCATTTCTCCAAAAACAAAATGTCCGTCGATTGTTTCGACCAGTGCACATGTGTAGACAACCCGGCAACATAATTCTATTGGAGGTTTATTATATATTGTGTATATATAGTGAGCATAATTGGAGAGTTTTAAATGAATTGTCAAATTATTGTAAGAACTTTCCAATTTTGATATAGCATACACGTCACCTTGAAAAAAATTTTTTACCCTGTTTCCTTAATCAATACTTCGGACATTTTTTGAGCGAAAGGGCTGAACAAACGAAGTCGCGAACTGGTTAAATG
>Ga0075430_100003171_pt1 | contig 13768 bp, 9 predicted proteins | sample RhiMetdeltSRZDD4_FD_75294 | JGI IMG/M metagenome (GOLD analysis project Ga0075430, IMG submission 75294) | Populus rhizosphere microbial communities from Tennessee, USA - Rhizosphere MetaG P. deltoides SRZDD4 | ecosystem: Host-associated > Plants > Roots > Rhizosphere > Soil | place: USA... | reverse complement strand
TGACGGCTGTCAAGCCGATTATCGAGCTTGGTGGGCGATAATCGCCATTGAGCAGGAAGCCCCATTGAGCCATAATCGCCCCCCAATGGCCCTGCCACGCGCCGTTTCCCAAGACGCTGCAGTCGCAACCGATCCTGACTTCATGCTGTCGCTCGCGCGCGGGCTCAGCGTCATTCGCACCTTCGAACATGGGCACCCGCACCTCACCGTGGCGGAAGTGGCCCGGCGCAGCGCGATCTCGCGAGCCGCGGCACGACGATGCCTGCATACACTGGCGACGTTGGGATATGTGACGGTCACCGAAGACGGCTATGCGCTCACGCCCAGAATCCTCACGCTCGGGTACGCCTATCTCGGGTCGGCGCTCGTGTCCCGCGCGGCACAGCCCGTGCTCGAGAAAGTGGCCGAACGTGTGCAGGAGTCGTGTTCGATGGGGGTGATGGACGGAGACGAAGTCGTCTACGTCGCGCGGGCCGCCACACGTCGCATCCTGTCGATCGGCCTGACGGTCGGCAGCCGCCTGCCCGCGTATTGCACGTCGATGGGCCGCATCCTGCTCGCCTTTGCCGACGAGCGGCGCGTGAAACAGTACCTTGCGTCGGTGAAACGCGTGGCGTACACAAATCGTACGAAGACCGACGCGGCGGCGCTGCGCGCCGAACTCGCGCGCATTCGTCTGCGAGGCTACGCGCTGAACGATCAGGAACTCGAGCTCGGCCTTCGCTCGGTATCGGTCCCGGTCCGCGGGCACGATCGATCCGTCATTGCCGCTATCAACATCGGCGCGCAAGCCAGCCGCGTCGATATCAGGACGATGACGCGAGAGTATGTGCCGGTTCTTCTGGAGGCGGCCCAGGACATCGGCCTCGAAATTGCCCACGGCCTGGCATAAACACTCGCGAAGCTTGTTTGTGCACCGCGTGAACACTTGGTGGAAATCGTTCTTGCGAGCGGATGCTTGCGCCGCTCACGCTGGAGGCGTTGAGATTTGAGTCTGCCCGACACGTTGCTCGAGGAACTCGTGACCGCAAACCGCATTCTCGCGCGCGAGGGTGTCGTCGACTCATTCGGCCACGTCAGCGTCCGTCATCCGGAACACCGCGACCGTTACCTGATGTCGCGCGCCCGGGCGCCGGAGTGCATCGAGACGACCGACATCATGCAGTTCACTCTTGGAGGGGTGCCGATCGACCCGGGTGACGGTAAGCCGTATGCGGAACGCTTCATCCACGCTGCCGTGTACGAAGCGCGACCGGATGTCCATGCCGTGGTGCACAACCACAGCCCGAACATCATCCCGTTCGGCATCACCGGTACGCCGCTTCGTCCGGTCATGCATATGTGCGCGTCGATGGGAACGCACGTCCCGACCTGGGATTCGCGCGCCCACTTCGGCGACACGAACCTCCTGGTTACCCGAATGGACATGGCGCGCGACCTGGCTGCCGCGCTCGGCACCCGCTCGGTGGCATTGATGCGCGGCCATGGCTGCGTCGTCGCGGGCACCTCTCTGCGCGACGCCGTCTTCAACGCTGTCTACCTTGAAATGAACGCTGAACTCCAGATGAAGGCCTCCTCGCTCGGCAACATCACCTTCCTCAGCGATGGCGAGGTCGCTGCGATCCTCGAGACACGCGGCTCCTTCACCTACGAGCGAGCCTGGGAGTACTGGTGCCGGCGCGCCGGGCGCCCGTACGACTTCCGCCCGATGGAGGGGCCCCTCGCAGGTGGACACTGACGTCCTCATCGTCGGCGCCGGCCCGGTCGGGCTGACGCTGGCACTCGACCTCGGGCGCCGCGGCGTCCGTTGCACGCTGGTGGAACGAAAGGCCGAACCGGAGTTCCTCCCGAAGATGGAGCGCTGCAACGCCCGTACGATGGAGATCTTTCGCCGGATGGGCCTGGCGACGAAGATCCGCGCCGCCGGCCTTCGACGCGATGTGCCGATGGATGTCTACGTCGCGCTCGCGATGAACGAACCTCCGCTGCTGCAGCTTAAATACCCTTCCGTGGCGGATGCGGAGGCCGAGATCGCGGCGTCACACGACGGCACCATGCCGCTGGAGCCGTATCAACTGATCTCGCAGTACACCCTCGAACCTTTGCTCAAGGCGGAGCTCGAACGGTATCCATCCGTCACTGTGCGCTACGGCTGCGAGTTCCGATCGCTGACGCAGGACCAGGCGGGCGTTACAGCGGTGGTTCACTGCAAAGACGCGGAGAGCCAGATCCGGGCGCGATATCTCGTCGGCTGCGACGGGGGCGGCAGCCCGGTTCGGAAACAGCTCGGGATTCAGCTCCGCGGCGAGGGCAACATCCTGCGGCTCTATCAGGCGCTCTATTACGCGCCGGACCTGTTCGACGCGTTGCCGATCGGCCCCGGCCCTGGAAAGGGTCGCCACTATCACATGGCCGACGATCGCGCGTCGTTTCTGATCATGCAGGACTCGACCAGGCATTGGACCCTGCACGCCACAGTCGAGCGCCCGGAGGACATGGCTCCGCACTTCGAGCGTGTGGTGGGCGTCCCCGTAAAGTACGAAATGCTCTTTGTCGGGGAGTGGAAACAGAACCTGTTACTCGCCGAGCGGTACCGGCAGGGACGCGTGTTTTTGGCTGGCGACGCGGTGCACCTCGTCATTCCGACCGGCGGCCTGGGAATGAACACCGGCGTCGGCGATGCCATCGACCTCGCATGGAAGCTGTCCGCCACATTGAGCGGCTGGGGTGGCCCGGCACTGCTCGATTCGTACGAAGTGGAGCGACGGCAGATCGGCGACCGCAACGTCGGCGCGTCACGCTACGCGTCACTTGGCCGCCGCAAGTGGCGTGCGCAGTACCGTCCTGAAATCCGCTCGGCGACGGCGGCGGGGCAAGCTGCGCGCGAGAATCTGGCACGAGTCGCCGACGTCGAGCAGCGGAAGACGAACGAGATGCTCGGCGCCGAACTCGGCTATCGCTACGTCGGCTCACCGATTATCTGGGACGAGCCCGGCGGTCCCGAGCACCTGTTCCGCGCGTACGTGCCGACGACGTGGTGTGGCGCGCGCCTTCCGCACGTCTGGCTGACGGACGGCACACCATTGCAGGACGCCGTCGGCGACGGCTACACCCTGCTGCAACTTGGCGGCAGCCAGGCTGACGTCTCGGGCCTCTCGCGCGCGATGGTCGCGCTCGGCGCGCCGTTCGCCACTCTCACCGTTGCTGCATCCGCCGCCCGCGATGTCTATGGTGTAGACCTCATCCTCCTGCGCCCTGACATGCATGTCGCCTGGCGTGGCAACGCTGCCCCGGATGATCCGGAGCATCTGGCCACGCTGGTGACAGGCCATCGAGCATCCTGATATGACATTGAAAGTCGACGTCTTCAACCACATCTTCCCCAAGCCCTTTTGGGACCGTCTGCAACAGGTCATCGTCAACAAGGGAGCGATCAAGCGCTGGTTGCACATCCCCTATCTCCACGATGTCGATGTGCGCTTTCGCATGATCGAGGAGTTCGGCGACAACTATCGACAGATCCTGTCGCTCTCGGCCCCGCCCATCGAGTCGATCAATCCTGATCGCCAGATCACGCTCGATCTCGCCACGGTGGCGAACGACTCGATGGCCGAACTCGTGCGGCAGTACCCCGATCGCCTTCCGGCATTCATCGCGTCGCTGCCCCTCAACTACCCCGACGCGAGTGTCCGCGAGCTGGAACGAGCGGTCACGACGCTCGGAGCGGTGGGTGTGCAGATCTTCTCGAACGTCCAGGGAGTACCGCTGGACGATCCGCGCTTTTTCCCGCTCTTCGAGACCGCCGATCGGCTGAACTGCCCGCTCTTTTTGCACCCCGCGCGCGGCGCGAACGTGCCTGACTATGCGACGGAGACCAAGTCGAAATACGAAATCTGGTGGACCTTCGGGTGGCCCTACGAAACGAGCGTGGCGATGCAGCGGCTCGTCTTCTCCCGTCTCTTCGACAGGCTCCCGAACGTCAAGATCCTCGCGCACCATCTGGGGGCGATGATTCCGTACTTCGAAGGGCGAATTGGGTACGGCCTCGATCAGTTCGGCGCCCGCACCGCGGACGAGGACTACGAAGGACTGCGGAAGTCGATGCCGAAGCGTCCTCTCGACTACTTCAAGATGTACTGGGCAGACACGGCCGTCTTCGGCAGCCGCGCTGCGACAGTGTGCGGCCTCAACTTCTTCGGCGTGGATCAGGTGTGCTTTGCCTCGGACGCACCGTTCGATCCGGAGGGCGGATCACTCTACATCCGCGAGACGATCAAGGTGATCGACAGCCTCGAGATCAGCGAAACGGATCGGGACAAAATCTACCAGCGCAACGCCGAGCGGCTGTTTGGGCGGACGTTCTGAGATGTTGGGGCGGCGTGTGAATGCTCTCGGAACTGTATTAGTATGGCCCGCCCATGCACCCCGTCACAGAAACACAACCGGCAGCCAACAGCCGCAACGCGTTCTCGTCATGAAGACGGCTAGCTCAGCACGGGCAACAGGAGACAGCAACTGAGCGTCCCGGCGACAGCGGCGCCTTCCACGCACGCACACGTCGGGCTGGTCGGTCCCGCCCGAACGATTGCCGTGGCCGCGAACCTCATCGTTCCGTTTGCAATCTGGTTCGTACCGTCGGGACTCGACCCGCGCCCGCAGCACGCGCTGGCGCTGATGTCGTTCGCGCTCATCGGCTGGATGGCACACATCCTGGAGCCAGCGATCATCGGGTTGATCGGCATCTACCTCGCGTGGGCGCTGGGGGTTGTCCCTTTTCCCGTAGCCTTCGGCGGCTTCGTCAACACCACGCCCTGGTTCCTGTTTGGCGCGATGCTGTTCGGCACCATGACGGCGAAGTCGGGCCTGGGGCGCAGACTCGCGTACACGGTGATGAAGCGCTTCGGCAGCACGTATCCGCGACTGCTGCTGGGTCTGATCGTCTCCGATTTCCTGCTCACGATCCTCGTCCCGTCCGGTGTTGCCCGAGTCGCCATCATGGGCGCGGTGGCCCTCGGCGTCGTCGATGCCTTCGGCGTGGCGAAGACCAGCAACATCGCCCGTGGCATGTTCATCGCGCTCACGTACACGGCGACGATCTTCGACAAGATGCTGATCGCCGGCGCGGCGTCCATCACAGCGCGCGGCGTCATCGAACGCGCCGGACAGGTCGAAGTGTTATGGAGCCACTGGGCGCTGTCATTCCTGCCAGTTGACCTCCTCACCATCATCGCCGCGTGGAGGCTTGTGATCTGGATGTACCCGCCCGAACTGACCACGCTGCCGGGTACGAGCTTCCTGGACGATGAGCTGCGGCGGATGGGACCCCTGTCGAGGGATCAGAAGAAGGCCGCGGCGCTCATGACGTTCGCTATCGCGCTGTGGATGACCGACTTCATCCACCACATTCCGGCGCCGATGATCGGCATCGGCATCGGGCTGCTCGCGACAGTGCCCGGGATCGGCGTCCTCGACATCGAGGACGTACGCAAGACCAATTTCCTGACGATTATTTTCGTGGCCGCCGCCATCAGCACCGGCGAGATCCTGCGAGAATCGGGCGCGCTACTCCTGATCACCAACGCCGCGTTCGGGTGGATCGCGCCGTTCCTCGACCATCCATGGGAAATGGTGCCGGTGCTGTACTGGACCGGCTTCGTCTACCACATCTTCCTTGGCGACGAGATCTCGATGCTCGCCACGTCACTCCCGGTGCTGATGCAGTTCGCGCACGCGCACAACGTCGATCCCCTGGCGGTCGGGATGATCTGGACGTTCGGCGCGGGCGGGAAAGTGTTTCTGTATCAGACGGCCGTGCTCATTGTCGGCTACTCGTTCGGCTGCTTCACGCCAAAGGACATGTTCAAGGTGGGGCTGGCGCTTACGATCATCGAGTTCATTTTCCTGCTCCTGATCGTGCCCTTCTGGTGGCCAGTGCTGGGACTGCTTGAGTGATCGGCTACCAGGGTCCTCGCCTTTCTGCCGGCCACCCGTCCGGGTTATATTTCTAGTGACCTCTTGAACGCCCAATTCGCAGGGGCTGATATGGCCGAAAGCGTCCACGATCAAATCGTTCGTGAAGTATCTGCATGGGATGGCGTCACGGTCGCCCCGCACCGGTTCGGTGGACTCGAGTTCCGGGTCGGACGCCGCGAACTGGGGCACCTGCACGGCAGCCGCGTTGCCGATCTTCCGTTCCCTGTCCGTGTGCGTGAAGGCCTTGTCGCGGCTGGCGACGCCGAGCTGCACCATGTGCTGCCCGAATCAGGATGGGTTAGCTACTACATTCGCGGCGGCGACGTCGCCCACGTCGTCGGGTTGTTCCGATTGAATTACGAACGGCCTTGGCTCACAAGCCGCCCGTCCTGATCGTCCACGTCCACCGACACCGCTGAAATTCCGCGGCCCGGTCTCTGCTGTACCCCTATAATCCCCGGGCATGCTGATGCGGAGTCATTGTTTCTTGGCGATCCTCGCCGTGCTGGCGACCTCGGGACGGGCCGCGGCTGGCCAGGCAGCCACGCCGGGGCCTGTCGCGCCGGCGGTGGTCATCCGCGACGCTGAAAATCGCGCGACCCTCCGTGCGGTACGCGTTGAACCCTTACACATCGACGGCGCGCTCGACGAGGCGCTGTATCGCGATGTGCAGCCGATCTCGGGCTTCGTTCAGGTCGAGCCCAAAGCCGGCGCCCCTGCCACTGAGGAGACGCACACCTGGGTGGCATTCGACGACGACAATTTATACCTGGCGTTCAGGATATGGGACAGCCAGCCGGAACGGCGCGTCGCTACCGAGATGCGACGGGACATCAACAACTTCATCAACGGCAACGACGTCATCGCCGTCTTCATCGACACGTTCCACGACCGTCGTAACGGCGTCTTCTTCGCCGCGAATTCGATCGGCGCTCGCCAGGACGGCCAGCAGGTGGGCACGCAGTACAACCCCGACTGGAACCCGATCTGGACCCACGCGGTCGGCAAATTCGAGGGCGGCTGGACGGTGGAGATGGCCCTGCCGTTCCGATCGCTCCGCTACGCCCCCGGACGCGCGCAGACCTGGGGGCTCAACGTCCTGCGGACCATACGCTGGAAGAACGAGTTCTCGGTCCTCACTCCGGTGCCACCCGCACGCGGCATCAACAGCCTGTTGGCCGCCCAGCTTGCCGCGCCCGTGGTCGGGATCGACGCGCCTGCCGCGGCGCTGAACCTCGACATCAAGCCGTACGGGGTGACAACGCTGACGAGCAACGTGAACGCGACGCCACGCATTTCCAACGACGTCGGCGGCGATGTCGGGCTGGACGTCAAATACGGCGTCACGCAAAACATGACGGCCGACTTCACGCTGAACACCGACTTCGCTCAGGTCGAAGCCGACGAGCAGCAGGTGAACCTGACCCGCTTCAGCCTGTTCTTCCCGGAAAAACGTGACTTCTTCCTGGAGAACCGCGATACGTTCACGTTCGGCGGCGTCACTACCGGCAGCGGCGAGGCGCCCGTCCTGTTCTACAGCCGGCGCATTGGCCTCGATGCCGGGCGTCCTATCCCGATCGATGGCGGGGCCCGCCTCACCGGACGCGTCGGGCGTTACACAGTGGGCGCGCTCAATATCCAGACCGATGACGAAGCGGGCATCCCCGGATCGAACTTCTCGGTGTTGCGGGTCAAACGCGATGTCCTGCGCCAGAGCAGCCTCGGCATGCTGGCCACGCGCCGGTCCGTCGCGCAGAGCGGCGGTCCGAGCCTCGCTATCGGCGTAGACAGCGCGCTGAATTTCTTCAACGACATCGCCATCAACAGCTACTGGGCGCGCACCGAGGCACAGCGTGGCAACGGCGACGGAATCAGCTATCGCTCGAATATGACCTTGAATCACGACCGTTACGGCGGGCAGCTCGAACGGATGCGCATCGACGAGGGATTTAATCCCGAGGTCGGGTTCGTGCGACGCCCTGACATCCGCCGGAGCCTCGCCGAGTTCCGCTTCAGTCCGCGGCCCCGCCGCATCCGCTCGGTGCGGCGGTTCTGGGGGATGGGCACGGTGGACTACTTCGAGAACGGCGCAGGCAGGCTGGATGCGCGCAAACGTTCCGGCGAGTTTGCGATCGAATTTCAAAACAACGATCGGCTCGGCATCAGCTTCATCGACACCTACGAGTTCCTGCCACGTCCGTTCCGCATCGCCTCGAACGTGACGCTGCCGGTCGGTGGTTACGAATGGCAGAACGTGAAACTGGCTTTCGACATGCGCCCGCAGCGGAGGCTGGCGGCGCAGTTGGCGCTCGAGCACGGCACGTTCTACAACGGCGATCGCACGGCGCTGACCATCGCCCGCGGTCGCGTCGCGGTCAATCCGCACCTGTCGCTCGAGCCCACCTACACGCTCAACCACGTCACGCTGACTCAGGGGGCGTTCACGCAGCACCTGGCCGGCTCGCGCATCACCTACACGATGTCGCCGACCATGTTCACGAGCGCCCTGGTCCAGTTCAATTCGGCCACTAACGCGATGACGGCCAACGTCCGCCTGCGCTGGGAGTATCAGCCCGGCAGTGAACTGTTCGTCGTCTACAACGACGAGCGCGACACGCGCGCCTCCGGCTTTCCCGCGCTGTCAACGCGCGCCCTGATCGTGAAGTTCAACCGCCTGTTCCGCTTCTGAGGCTCAGATGCACGGCACGCTGGCTGGTCGTCGGCGCCTGATCGCTCCCATCCTCCTCGCCATCGTCGGTATGTTGGCAGCCTTTGGGTGGGCCGAGGCCGGCCAGGCCACGGCACCCGCGCCACTCGTGCCGGTCGCGCCGGAGGTGGTGATCCGCGACGCTGACAATCGCGCAACCCTCCGCGCAGTGCGTGTGGAGACCTTGCGCATCGACGGCAATCTCGACGAAGCCATCTATCGCGACGTGAAGCCGATCTCTGGTTTCGTGCAGCTCGAACCCGACATCGGCGCTCCGGCAACGGAAGAGACGCAGGCCTGGGTCGCGTTTGACGACGAAACTTTTTACCTGACGTTTCGCGTGTGGGACAGCCAGCCGGAACGGCGCATCGCCACAGACATGCGGCGGGACGTCAACAACTACATCAACGGCAATGACGTGCTCGTCGTTTTCATCGACACGTTTCACGACCGCCGGAACGGCGTCGCTTTTACGCTCAATTCGATCGGGGCGCGCAGTGACGGCCAGCAGGTGGGCGGGCAATACAACGCCGACTGGAACCCGATCTGGACTCACTCCGTCGGCCGGTTCGACGGCGGCTGGACGGTGGAGATCGCGCTCCCATTCCGGTCACTCCGCTACGCCCCTGGACGTGCGCAGACCTGGGGGCTCAATGTGTTGCGAACCGTGCGTTGGAAAAACGAATTGTCGCTGCTCACACCAATGCCGGCTGGACGCGGGATCAACAGCGCGCAGAATGCCCCGTTCGCGGCGCCGGTGGTCGGCATCGACGCGCCGCCCGCGGCGCTGAACCTCGAGGTCAAGCCCTACGCGGTGACGACGTTGACGAGCAACGTGAACGCGACCCCACGCATTACCAACGACCTCGGCGGCGATGCCGGGCTTGACGTGAAGTACGGCATCACGCAAAGCATGACCGCCGACTTCACACTGAACACCGACTTCGCACAGGTCGAGGCCGATGAGCAGCAGGTCAACCTGACCCGGTTCAGCCTGTTCTTCCCCGAGAAGCGCGACTTCTTTCTGGAGAACCGCGATACGTTTACCTTCGGCGGCGTCACCACCGGCACTGGCGATGCGCCCGTGCTGTTCTACAGCCGGCGCATCGGCCTCGAAGCCGGGCAGCCTGTTCCCATCGTGGCCGGAGCCCGCCTGACAGGTCGGACCGGGCGCTACACGATCGGTGCGCTCAACATCCAGACCGACAACGAAGGCGGTATCCCTGGGACGAACTTCTCAGTGCTGCGGGCCAAGCGCGATGTCCTGCGCAAGAGCAGCGTCGGCATGCTGGCCACGCATCGGTCTCACGGGCAGGGCGGCGAACCGAACCTTGCGTTCGGTCTGGACAGCGGGTTGAACTTCTTCAACGATCTCTCGATCAACAGTTACTGGGCACGCACCGAAGGACAGCGCGGCAACCGCGACGGAATCAGCTATCGCTCGAATCTGACTCTCAATAACGACCGCTACGGCGCGCAGGTCGAGCGATTGCGGATTGACGAGGGGTTCAGTCCGGAGGTCGGGTTCGTGCGGCGCCCGGACATTCGCCGGACGCTCGGCGAGCTGCGCTTCAGCCCTCGCCCGCGCCGCATCCGCTCGGTAAGGCGTTTCTGGGGCTTGGGCAACGTGGACTACTTCGAGAACGGCGCCGGGCGGCTCGATGCGCGCAAACGCTCCGGCGAGTTCGCGATCGAGTTCCAGAACAACGATCGGCTCGGCGTGACGTTCATCGACACCTACGAGTTCCTGCCACGTCCGTTCCGCATCGCCTCGAACGTCACGCTGCCGGTCGGGGGCTATGAATGGCAAAACGTGAAAGTGGCCTTCAACATGCGCCCGCAGCGGAGGATCGCCGCGAACCTGACGCTCGAGCACGGCACGTTCTATAACGGCGATCGCACCGCGCTGACAATCGCCAACGGCCGCATCGCGGTCAATCCAAACCTGTCGCTCGAACCCACCTACACGCTCAACCGTGTGGATTTGAGCCAGGGTGCGTTCACGCAGCACCTGGCTGGCTCGCGTGTCACGTATACGATGTCGCCGCGCATGTTCACCAGCGCGCTCGTCCAGTACAACTCGGCCCTCAACTCGATGACCGCCAACGTGCGCCTGCGTTGGGAATATCAGCCCGGCAGTGAACTGTTCATCGTCTACAACGACGAGCGCGACACGCGTGCCTCCGGCTTCCCCGAGCTGTCAACGCGTGCCTTGATCGTGAAAATCAACCGCCTGTTCCGCTTTTAGCCTGCAACGCGGCGCGGCGAGTCTTACCTCCCGAGATCAAACTCCTCGGTATCGGAATCCGCCTGCGCGGCTTCGTTGTACCGCCCTCCAACAACCGTCCGTTCGTTGATCAGCGCGTCGAGGCGCGCGACGAGGGCCGGCTCGATTGTGATCTTCGCGGCGGCGGCGTTCTCGACGACGTAGTGTGGATGTCGCGTCCCGGGAATCGGCACGACGATTGGATCCTTCGCCAGCAACCACGCAAGCGCAAGCTGCGCCATCGTGCAGCCGACTTCGCGAGCGATCGCCTCGTACTCGGTCAGTAGCGCAACGTTTCGTGCGTAATTCGCCTCATAGAAGCGGGGCATGCCCCGGCGGATGTCTCCCGGCTCGAGCTCGGTCGCCGGATCGCGCATCGTGCCTGATAGGAACGCGCGGGCAAGCGGGCTGAACGCGACAAACGCCGTGCCCAGCTCACGGCACGTGGCGAGCACCGCGATCTCCGGGTTGCGTGTCCAGAGGGAGTACTCGGACTGCATCGCAACGATCGGGTGCACGGCGTTCGCACGCCGCATCGTGGACGCCGAGACCTCGGAGAGCCCGATGGTGCGCACCTTTCCTGCGCGGACCAGCTCCGCCATCGCACCAACGCTCTCTTCGATGGGCACACTCCTGTCCAGACGGTGCAGATAGTAGATGTCGATGACATCTGTCCGCAGACGTCGGAGGCTCTCTTCGCACGTTCGGCGGATGGTTTCGGGACGGCCATCTACCAGACGAGCGCCTTTCTCATCCTTGAAGATGCCGCACTTGCTGGCCAGCACGATGCGCTGGCGATGAGGCTGGAGGACGCGGCCAAGCAACTCTTCGTTGGCGCCGAAGCCGTAGAGCGCCGCGGTGTCGAAGAGATCGATCCCGTGGTCGAGCGCCGTGAGCAGGACCTGCTCGGCCACGTCCGGCGGCGGCGGAGACCCATAGGCGTAACTCAGGCCCATGCACCCGAGCCCGATTGCAGAAACGCTGAACGGTCCGATGTGGCGGCGCCCGAGTGTCGGAGCCGACGACGGCTCCTTCCCCATCATTTTCCCTGTGCGTTGAAAGCCTGGAGCGCGAGCCCCTGCAGCACGACACCGAATACCACGATCGCAAGGCACGCCTTGCCGATCACGGGCCAGTCGTAGCCTGTAACGATGAGCGAACGTGCGGCGTCCGCAAGGTAGCTCACCGGGTTGAGCGAGCTGAAGATCTGCACCCACGGTGGCAGCAGGTCGCGCGGGATCAGCGCCGTCGAGAGAAACTGCAGCGGAAACGTGAGCGTGAAGCTGACCATCATCGTCGTCTCGGTGCTCTTCGAGCGTAACGCAACCATGTTCGAGAGTCCTGAGAAGGCAATCCCAAACCCGGTGGCCAGGAGCACGATGAGCACGGCGCCGAAAAAGCCCGTCGCGAACGGGATGCGCCATCCAGCCACGAACGTCATGACCCAGGCGATGAACAGCACGATCGAAGACTGAACCGCCATGCGTGTCCCGTCAGCGAGCATCTTTCCAAGCAACACGCTGGTGCGACGGATCGGCGCGACGAAGAACTTATCCATGAACCCTGAATCGATGTCGGCGACCATCCCGAACCCCGACTGGGACGCGCTCTGGATCGCGGTCATGATCGCGACACCCGGGAGCATGACGGCCACGAAATCGTACGGCAGCGGAACACCGCGGGTCATCGCGCCTCGGGAGAACATGGTGCCGAACGTCTGGCTGAACATCAGCAGCCACACGAGCGGCATGAACAGACTGAAGAAGATGAGGAACGGGTTGCGCGTGAGCTTCTTCAGGCTCCGCCAGGCGACCCATGCGACCTCCGACCGCATGCCGCCACTCCTGGCCTCCTCATAACGCCGCCGGATGTCATAGACCGCCGTGACCTCTGTTGCCATGTTCAATTTCTCCGCATGCCGCGTCGCCACGGCCCGCCGCGCGACGCCGGTTTCTCTTCTTCCACGCGCATCTGGCGTCCGGTGTGCTGGAGGAACACCTCGTCGAGCGTGGGGTGACTGAGTGCGAGCTGCTGAATGTTGATCTTCTCCGCGTCGAGCACACGGACGATCTGGAGCAGCGTCTCGCCGCCGTTTACGGCATGCACGCTGACGCCTTCCTCGAAGGATTGCGCTCGACGGACGTTGGGGACCTTCTGCGCGATTGTCAACGCGCGCGAGCGATTGGTCTCGAACGCCTCGTCGCGGGCGATACGGATCGTCACGACGTCGGCACCGATTTCGGCCTTGAGCGCCGTGGGCGAGCCCTCGGCCACGATCTTGCCCCGGTCGATGATCGCGAGGCGCTGACACAACTGATCGGCCTCTTCCATGTACTGCGTCGTCAGGAAGATCGTCATGGCTTCCTCGCTATGCAGTTTTCGCAAGTACTCCCACACGGCGTTTCGAGTCTGCGGGTCGAGGCCCGTGGTCGGTTCGTCGAGGAACAGGACGCGCGGGCGATGGATAAGGCCCGAGCCGAGATCGAGGCGTCGGCGCATCCCGCCGGAATAAGTATAGGCAGGTCGGTCGGCCGCCTCTTCGAGCTGCAACACCGCCAGCAGCTCGGCTACGCGTTCCTTCACGAGCGCCGCAGGCAAATGGTAGAGGTGACCGACCAGCGTCAGGTTCTCGCGGCCCGTGAGCTCACCGTCGACACCAATCGACTGTCCGGCGTAGCCGATCAAGCGGCGCACCGCCTCGGCTTCGCGCTCGATGTCGCGTCCGCAAAGGGTGACAACGCCGCTCGTCTTTGCCAGCAGCGTCGTGATGATCTTGATCGACGTACTCTTTCCGGCGCCGTTCGGACCGAGGAAGCCGAAGA
>Ga0075430_100003169_pt1 | contig 13771 bp, 15 predicted proteins | sample RhiMetdeltSRZDD4_FD_75294 | JGI IMG/M metagenome (GOLD analysis project Ga0075430, IMG submission 75294) | Populus rhizosphere microbial communities from Tennessee, USA - Rhizosphere MetaG P. deltoides SRZDD4 | ecosystem: Host-associated > Plants > Roots > Rhizosphere > Soil | place: USA... | reverse complement strand
GAAGCCGGGCGGCTGGACACCGAAGCTGGTGCGCCGGTATTTCGCATTCAGAACGTGCTCAAGCTCTCGCGAAAGCCCGTGCTCGTCGATGACATCAGCGTGGCGCAGGCGCGTTTCCCTGATCTCGACAGCGACGTCTTCGGTGGCCGCGAAGGCACCATTTACGGTTTGTATCAGGCGCGCTACGGCATCACGGTCACGCGTATCAGCGAGCGCATTTCTGCTGCGCATGCGCCCGCACGCATCGCGGCGCTACTGGGGATCTCCGGCGACACGCCCGCGCTCATCATCAAGCGAGTGGCTTACACCTATGCCGACATGCCAGTCGAATATCGCGTGAGCTGGGTGAACAGCGAGAAGCACGAATACCTGAGCGACCTTTGGCGGCCGCCGTCAGGGAATTCTCGCGCCGTTTGAATACGGCAGCTTTCGCGGCGCTTTCATGCCGGATCAGAGTCGGCTGAGCGCGCGCTTCGCGGCTTCGATCAGTGCGGGCTCCTTTGCGTTCCTGAGCAGCCATTCGAACTGTGCGCGCGCGTCCTCCTTGAATCCGGCTCGCATGAGATTGAGACCCGCGAGAAGTCTCGCCTGAAGCGCGAGGGCATCGGGTGCAGTGGCCGGTGCAAGCAGTGCGGAGCGCAGGTAATGCGCCGCCGCCGGCACGGGCTCCCCGGCCAGCTCCTGCGCGCGGCCGAGACCGAACAGCGCTTCGCGCGCCTGGACGGCCGATGCGAGCGGCACGAGAAGCTCGTAGACGGTCTGCGCGCTTTCGACAACGCGCATGTCGAGCATCTCCTGGCCGAGCACGAGTATTCGCTGCGCAAGCTGCGGCGATACGCTGGTGCGGCCCGAGAGCAGGCGGCGTAGTGTGTTCACGCTGTCGTCGGAATCACCCGCTGCGAAAGCCGTCTGCGCGAGCGTGAGCTGCCATTCGATCGGGTTCAATGCGGGCGGAGTCGGCAAGCCGCCCCACAGCTTCAGCGCGAGGGCCGGATCGTTGTGCTTCGATGCGATCGTGCCCAGGAGATAGCGAGTCTGCTCGTCGAGCGCGTCGAGATCGAAGCCGATGCGCTGCATCACGCGGAGCGCGGTGTGATCGAGGCCTGCCGAGTACAGCGAATACGCGAGCTGAAGCTGCGCGTTGCGCCGTGCGTCGGCTGTCTGTGCGCGCTGCGCAAGGTAGGCGTAGAAAGCGCGCGAAAGATACGGGTCTGACCCGAGGCGCCGCGCGGCGTAGTCCGCCCACGCGCCATCGGCACCGATAAGCAGTTGCTCCCGGTTGCCCGTATCGATCGCACTGGACAGATACGCCTGCCAGAGCCGCTCGGCCGCGCGTGACTGCGCTCCCGCGTCGCGCCGATCGACGGTTTGCAGCAGGCGCTCGAGCGCTTCGATCTGCAGTGAAGCGTTGCGGCTTCGCGAGGCCGCTTCGTATATCGCTCTCCAGTAACCGGCATCGCGCGCTAGACCCGCACGCGCCTGTGCGATGGCCGTCTCGGGCGTCGCAGTCCCGCTCCGCAGTTGCAGGATCAGCCGCGCGGGCGTGGACTCCGCCGCACGCACCCAATTGAGCGCTTCCGTATCCAGCCCGAGATCGAGCAACCCCTGCGCGAAGCGCTCCGCGACAGCGGCATCGACAGGCTGATAGTCCTGCTGGAAGCGCAACATGCTCCTGAACGCATCCTGGCCCCGACGCTCGACAAGGTAGCTGTCGATGACCGCGAGGCGCGCGGCTCGAACATCGGCGGGCGATGCGGTCGTCTGCCACAGGACGGTCGCTGCGTACGTGCGCGCGGCTTCCGCGTCGTTGCGCCCGAGCGCTGCGCGTGCAGCTTCGATGAAGCATGTATTGAGCGATGCGGAGAAACGCTCCTTCGGAATCGTCTTAACCCGATCGAGGAGCGCGTCGCGACGATTCAGGCGTCCCAGCGCTTCGCACCGCAAGCTCTCCCACTCGGCCCATCGCGGGGCGGCGATGTCCCGCGGCTGCGAGGCATCGATCCGGGCGAGCGCAAGCTCACGCGCACCGGCGTCGAGCAATGCGCGCACGGATACCGGATCTTCGGCGACCGCTGCAAAGGCGGACACCGCATTGAAGGCGCAAAAAAAGGCGGCCGTAAGCCGCCTTCTTGCATGCACGGCGAGCACGCTACTCTCGCGCGACCTCGGGCGAGGTATCCGGCTGGACGACCGTGAGCTTCTCCTTGATGCGCGCCGCCTTGCCGGAACGTTCGCGCAGGTAGTAAAGCTTGGCCCGGCCGACGTCGCCGCGCCGTTTCACCTCGATGCTCGCGATGAGGGGCGAGTATGTCTGGAACGTCCGCTCGACGCCTTCGCCCGAAGAAATCTTGCGCACGATGAACGACGAGTTCAGTCCGCGGTTGCGCTTCGCGATGACGACGCCCTCGTAAGCCTGAACGCGCTTCCTGTCGCCTTCGACGACGTTCACGTTCACGACCACGGTGTCGCCTGGGGAAAAGCTCGGAACATTCTTGCCGAGACGCTGAATTTCTTCCTGCTCGAGCTGTTTGATGAGATCCATGTTCGTTTCCTCTATGCCTTGCCCTGCGTTTCGTTCCTGAACTCCTGGAGGAGGCCCGCCTCCTCGGGGGAAAGCGCTCTCTTCTCCAGCAGGTCAGGCCGGCGCAGCCACGTGCGCCCCAGCGCCTGCTTCATCCGCCATCTCGCGATGTCCGCGTGGTTGCCGGACAACAACACGGCGGGCACCGCTTCGTTCTCGTACACCTCCGGCCGCGTGTAGTGGGGATGATCGAGGAGCCCGTTCGCGAACGAATCCTGGCTCGCCGATTCCGCGTCGCCCAGCGCGCCGGGCAACTGCCTGACCACCGCGTCGATCACGACCATCGCGGCGAGCTCCCCGCCCGACAGCACGTAATCGCCGATCGAAACTTCATCATCGACGACGCGGCCAACGAGCCGTTCGTCGATTCCTTCATAACGTCCCGCCAGCATCACGAGGCCCTGCTCTTTCGCGAGCTCGGCCACGAGCGCATGGTCGAGCAGACGCCCCTGCGGCGAAAGATGCACGACCCGGGGCTTCGCCACTCCACTACTCTTCTGACGCTGGCACGCAGCGGCGATCGCCTTCTCCAGGGGCTCGGCCATCATCACCATCCCCGGCCCGCCCCCATACGGCCGGTCATCGACCGTGCGGTAAGCGTTCGCCGCGAAATCGCGCGGATTCCACAGCACGAGCTCGTAAAGCCTGCGCTCGCGCGCCCTGCCCGTTACACCGCTGCGCGTCACCGCGTCGAACATCGGCGCGAACAGCGTCACGACATCCAATTGAAGCATCAGAAATCCGAGCCCCAATCGACGCGAATCACGCCGCCGCGGAGGTCCACTTCACCCAGGACCTCTTCGATGAACGGTATCAGCCGCTCGCGGTCACCTTCCACCACCAGCACGTCGTTCGCGCCGGTTTCCAGGACCCGGCAGACCGCACCCAGGTCTTCGCCTGCCGTATTGACCACTCGAAGGCCGATCAGATCGGCCCAGTAAAACTCGTTCTCTCCGGCCTCGGGCAGCTCGTTCCGCGGAACGGCGACCTGCCGGCCTGCGTACGTCGCCGCCGCGTCACGCTCTTCGCACCCGGCGAGCTTCGCTGTAACCGCCTGGCCCTGCGCCTGCGCTTTCTCGACTTCGCACTCTGCCCAGCCGCTGTCGTTTTCGATCCACCAGGTGCGATAACCGAGCAGACCGGCGGGTTCAGCCGTAAATGGCTGGACTTTGATCCAGCCCTTGATCCCGAATGCGCCGGTTATGCGCCCCATCGCCACGAGCCTCTCGTGCCGGGGCCGGGCGGCGCCCTCGGCCGGGTTGCTCTCGCGCGCGCCGCTCAGGCGGTCTGCTGCGGCGTTTGCTGCGCTCCCATCTGCTTGACGAGGCGCGCCGCCGTGGGCGACAAAGCCGCACCTTTGGCCTGCCAGTGCGCAAGCCGCTGGCGATCGATGCGCAGCGTTTCGCGACCCTCCGGCGCCTTGGGATCGTAAAAGCCCAGCCGCTCGATAAAACGGCCGTCCCGCGCGCGGCGGGAGTCCGCCACTACGACGTTGTAGAACGGCCGCTTCTTGGCACCGCCTCGGGCTAAGCGAATCACAACCATGTTGTTCTGCCGTTGGAAATCGAAAGGGCGTGATTTTACGCTAGTTTTTGCCACGGAAGCAACGAGAGTTGCGGGCCCGGCGCGCCCCGCGTCAGGGGCTGCGCGGGAGGGGTCTGGCGCGGCACAATCGCGCTTTATCTGCCGGAGACCAAGCGTGGAAAATGCCGCCGAGCACGTTCAGCGCATCGAAACCGCGACCGAGGAGCGATTCGGGAGCCGTGTGCCCGTGGAGGGGCAGCCGGCCGGGCTCGACGAACTGCAACGCATTGTCGAGCACCGCTCCCACCGCAAATACACGGACAAATCTGTCGAACCCGCGCTCCTGCGTCTGCTGCTCGCGTCCGCGCTTTCCGCGCCTTCGAAATCGGACCTTCAGCAGGCGGACATCGTTCATGTCTCCGACCGCGCCAAAGTACGCGCCATCACCGATCTGGTTCCGGACATGCCCTGGATTGCCGACGCTCCAGTGCTGCTCGTCTTCTGCGCGAACAACCGTCGTATCCGCCAGATCGGGGAATGGCGTGGCAAGCCGTTCGCGAACGAGCACCTCGATCACTTCATGAACGCTGCCGTCGACGCGGCGATCGTGATGACCACGTTCATTCGGGCCGCAGAAGCGATCGGCCTGGGTACCTGCCCGATCAGCATGATCCGGAATAAACCGCACGAGGTCTCCGAGCTACTGGGTCTGCCGGAAGGCGTCTTTCCCATCGCGGGGCTCACCGCCGGCTACCCGGCGGAGAATGGACGCATTACGCCGCGTCTGCCGCTCGAAGTGACGGTGCATGTGGATCGCTTCGACGATACGCGCGTGCGCGAACGGATCGAAGAGTACGACCGGCGACGCCATCAGCTCATGCCCTATCGCAAGCAGCGGCGCGTGAGACGCTTTGGAGAAGCGGAGTTCTACGGCTGGTCGGAAGACAAGGCGCGGCAATACGGGGTGCCGGAGCGTGCGGACTGGGGGGCGTTCATACGCTCGAAAGGTTTTTCGCTCGATTGAGCAAGGCGGTGCGCTCTCATGCGCTGACGCGCAGTGCGTCAGCGCTAGCGCATGCCGGGAAACATCCCCTTCATCGAGCGCATCATCTTGGCCATGCCGCCTTTGGCCATCATCTTCATCATTTTCTGCGTCTGTTCGAACTGATTGAGCAGGCGGTTCACTTCCTGCACGGATACTCCGGCACCGGTGGCAATGCGGCGCTTGCGTGAAGCCTTGATGATTTCAGGTTTGGCGCGCTCTTTCGCGGTCATCGAGTTGATGATGCCTTCGATGCGGCGAATCGCCTGATCGTCGACGTCCGGCGCGTTTTGTGCCATCTGGGCGAGATTGCCGGGAAGCTTCTCGACGAGCGCGGAAAGTCCACCCATTTTCTTCATCTGCACGATCTGCTGCTTGAAATCCTCGAGATCGAAGCCTTTGCCTTTCTTGACCTTCTCCGCGAGCTTCTCGGCTTCCTTGCGGTCGACCGTCTTCTGAACGTCCTCGATCAGCGTGAGCACGTCGCCCATGCCGAGAATGCGCGAGGCCATGCGATCCGGATGGAAAGGCTCCAGCCCGTTCAGCTTCTCGCCGACGCCCGCGAATTTGATCGGCTTTCCGGTGACATGGCGTACCGAGAGCGCCGCGCCCCCTCGTGCATCGCCGTCGAGCTTCGTGAGCACGATGCCCGTGAGCGGCAGCGCTTCGGAAAATGCGCGTGCGGTGTTCACCGCGTCCTGCCCCTGCATCGCATCGACGACGAAAAGCGTTTCGATCGGCTTCAGCGCATCGTGCAGTTCGCGGATTTCGCGCATCATCGCTTCGTCGATCGCGAGCCGTCCCGCGGTGTCGACGATGAGGACGTCGTTGTAGTGGCGGCGCGCATGATCGAGCGCGCGCAACGCGATATCGACGGGCTTCTCGCCGGTGGAAGACGGAAAGAAATCGACACTCACCTGGGCGGCGAGCGTTTTCAACTGCTCGATCGCCGCCGGGCGATAGACGTCGCAGCTCACGAGCAGGACTTTCTTTTTCTGCTCTTCCCGCAGCCATTTCGCGAGCTTTCCGCTGGTAGTCGTCTTGCCGCTGCCCTGCAAACCGGCCATGAGGATGACCGCGGGGGGCTGAGTCGCGAGATCGAGCGCGTCATTGCGCTCGCCCATGAGCGCGGTGAGCTCCCGATGAACGACGCCGACGACGGCTTGGCCCGGTGTAAGGCTGCCGATGACGTCCTGGCCGAGCGCTTTCTCGCGAACGGCGTCCAGGAAAAGGCGGACGACGGGCAGCGCCACGTCGGCTTCGAGCAGCGCCATCCGGACTTCCCGCATGGCGTCGCGGATGTTGTCTTCGGTGATCCGCGCTTCGCCGCGTAGCGTTTTCAGCACGCGCGTAAGGCGCGCGCTCAGGGTGTCGAACATGCAGGAATGGTATTCTTGGAAGGATGGAAATTGTAGCGCATCTCGTGAACGCACTGCTCTATGGCGCGCTCGCGATTTACTTCTGGCGCACGCGCTGGATGCCGATCGAAAATCGCGCAGCGGGCGCCTTGGCAACGCACCCGGCGCGCCTGTCGGAAGGCACGAGCGCCGATGGCCGGGCGAGCGCAGAGCACTATGCAGTCCTCGTGCCGCTCGCGATACACGCTTATCTGCTCGGCGACTCGCTTTTCGCGCCCGACGGTCTGCGTTTGAGCGTGGCGACATCGATCTCCGCGATCCTGTGGCTCACCGTGCTCATCTACTGGTTCGGCAATTTTTTCTACCGTCTGGACGGGCTTCAGGCACTCGTGCTGCCGCTCGCCGCGATCGCTACGCTTCTACCCGCGCTCATGCCGAGCACGCGGGCATTACCCAACACACATCTCGCTGCATTCAAGATCCATCTGCTGATTTCGCTCCTCGCCTACAGCTTTTTCACCATCGCGTCGCTGCATGTCGCATTGATGGCTCTGCTGGAAAAGCGCCTGCACGACGGCACCGTCACTCAAGTGCTGCAGAACCTTCCGCCGTTACTCACGATGGAAGCGGTGCTCTTCCGCATCATCTGGGCGGGATTCGTGCTGCTCACGCTCACGCTCGGCAGCGGCGTCGTGTTCTCGGAAGAGCTGTTCGGCAAGGCCGCGCAGTTCAACCACAAGACTGTGTTCGGCATGGTGTCGTGGCTCATTTTCGCGGCGCTGCTCGCGGGTCGACACATCTACGGCTGGCGCGGCCGCGTGGCGGTGCGCTGGACTCTCGCCGGCTTCCTCACCCTCGTTCTCGCCTACATCGGCAGCAAGTTCGTTTTGGAAGTGCTGCTCGGCCGGTAGTGCCTAACATAATGAGGCACTCCATCCTATGGATGACATTCCGTTAAGCGCGCTCATTGTGGCGCTGCTCCTGCTGCTCATCACGTCCGCGTTCTTTTCGATCTCGGAAACAAGCATGCTGGCGCTGAACCGCTACCGTCTGCGGCACCTCGTGCAGCAGCGGCATCGCGGAGCACGGCTCGCGGCTGAGCTGCTCGGCACCACTGATAAATTCCTCGGCGTCGTCCTGCTGGGGAACAACGTCATCAACGCGGCTGCGGCGCTGCTCGTGGGCGAGATCGTGCGGCGCCATCTCGGAGACGGCGAATCGACGCTGGTCGTCGCAACCGCTGCGGCGGCGTTTGCAATTCTCGTGTTCAGCGAAATCACGCCGAAAGTCGTGGGCGCAGCTTACCCGGAACGCATCGCGCTCTCGGCGAGCTACGTGCTCGCGCCCCTGCTGAAGCTCACGCGGCCCGTCATCTGGTTCGTGAACCTGTTCGTGCAGGGGCTGCTGAAAATCCTCCGGCTCAAGGCTTCAGCCAACCTCGGCGATCACGTGCTTTCGGTCGAGGAGCTGCGCACGCTCGTGCTGGAAGCGGGTTATCTGCCCAAAAAACACCAGAGCATGCTGGTGAACCTTTTCGACCTGCAGGCGGTGACCGTCGACGACGTGATGGTCCCGCGCAACCAGATCGAAACGATCGACCTCAAAGCGCCGATCGAAGACATCGCGGAACAGGTCGCAACGGCGTACCACCGGCGCCTCCTCGCCTATGCCGGCGAACCCGACGAGATCATGGGGTGGATCCGCGTGCGGCACGTGCTCAACCTGCTGCAGCAGAAAAGCCTCACGCACGACCGACTCAAGAAATTCGTGCGAGAGCCGTATTTCGTACCTTCCGGGACTCCGCTCTTTTCGCAGCTGCAGAACTTTCAGGAGCACCACGATCGCATCGCGCTCGTGGTGGACGAATACGGCGAGCTGAAGGGGCTCGTCACGCTCGAAGACATCCTCGAGGAGATCATCGGCGAATTCACGACGAGCTCGCCCATGCGGACCGGCGCCTACTACCCGCAGCAGGACGGCAGCTATCTCGTGGAGGGCGGGACGCTGCTGCGAGAGTTGAACCGCAAGCTCGGATTCAGTTTTCCCCTGGACGGGCCGAAAACGGTGAATGGCCTCATCCTGGAACATCTGCAGGAGATCCCGGAGCCCGGTACCGGCGTAAGAATTGCCGACCACGCGATGGAAATCGTGCAGACCCAGGACCGGGTCATCAAGGGGGTGCGAATTTACCCCGCGCGGGCGAGGGGTGCGAACTAGGACGCTTTACAAAGGATACGACCTCCATGCATGATTGCCCGGTTATTGCTAACTTGTTGGATTATAGAGGTATTTAGGGAACCGGATGGCCACGAGCGTAGCAGCCAGGAAACCGGAGTTGAAAGACTTCAGTTTCACGTGGGTCGGCCAGGACCGCGGCGGTAAGACTGTACGCGGGGAAATACGCGCGAGCGGCGAAGCCCAAGCCAACGTGCTGCTGCGCCGGCAGGGCATCAAGGTCCTGGAGGTGAAGAAACAGAAGCGCGGCCGCGGCGGCAAGATCAGGGAAAAAGACATCACCCTCTTCACCCGACAGCTCGCCACCATGCTCAGGTCCGGCGTGCCGCTCCTGCAGGCGTTCGACATCGTCGCGAAAGGCCACAGCAATCCGGCCGTCGCGAGGCTCGTTTATGCCGTGCGGGGCGAGGTCGAAACGGGCTCGAGCCTCAAGCAGGCATTCGAAAAACACCCCCTGTACTTCGATGCCCTCTATTGCAATCTGATCGGCGCCGGCGAAACAGCCGGCATACTGGATGGCGTGCTCGAGCGTCTTGCCACGTACAAGGAAAAGATTCTCGCCATCAAGAGCAAGATCAAAGCGGCGCTTTTCTACCCGATCGCGATCGTCGCCGTCGCCGTCATCATCACCGCGATCATCATGATATTCGTCATACCTGCATTCAAGCAGGTGTTTTCGAATTTTGGCGCGGACCTGCCGGCGCTCACGCTCATGGTGATCGGGATCTCGGACTTCATCGTCGAATGGTGGTGGGTGATATTCCTGGGAACGGCAGGCGGCATTTACAGCTTCCTCTACAGCTGGAAGCGGTCCTCGAAAATGCAGCTCGCGATGGATCGGCTGCTCCTGCGCGCGCCCATCTTCGGGAAGCTCATTCGCAAGTCGGCGATCGCGCGCTGGACTCGCACCCTTGCGACGACGTTCGCCGCGGGCGTTCCGCTCGTCGAGGCGCTCGAATCCGTGAGCGGTGCCGCTGGGAATCACGAATACCTGGTCGCGACGAAGAGAATACAAGGCGAAGTCGCCATCGGATCGAGCCTCAATTCCGCAATGCAGGCGACCGACGTGTTCCCGAACATGGTCATACAGATGGTGGCGATCGGCGAGGAAGCGGGTTCTCTCGACACCATGCTCGGAAAAGTCGCCGACTACTACGAGCAGGAAGTCGATGACGCGGTGAAAGCGCTCTCGAGCCTGATGGAACCGGTCATCATGGTCGTCCTGGGCACGATCATCGGCGGGCTCGTCATCGCCATGTACCTCCCCATCTTCAAAATGGGCGCGGTCATCTGATGCAGAGCGGCGGCCGCGCGCCGGTGAGCGGGCCGTTCCTGCACGGAAAATTCTCGACGCGCCTCTTCCAGGCACCGAACAGCGCGGCATGCCAGTGATAGCACTGCTCGAAGCGAATCCCTGGTTTTACGTCACGGCATGCGTGCTGACCGGCCTCTGCGTCGGCAGCTTTCTCAACGTGGTCATCCATCGCCTGCCGCGAATGATGGAAGCGCGCTGGCGCGCCGAATGCGCGGAGCTCAACAATCAGGAGCTTGCGCCGGCGGAACGTTACAACCTGATAGTGCCGCGATCGCGCTGCCCCGCGTGCGGTCACGGCATCCGCTGCATCGAGAACCTGCCGGTGCTGAGTTACCTCGCCCTCGGGGGGAAGTGCTCCGCTTGCCGGGCACGCATATCGCCGCGCTATCCGATCGTCGAAATCCTTACGGGCGTGCTGTCGGGGTTCGTTGCGTGGCGCTTCGGCTTAACACCAGCGGCTGCAGCAGCGATGTTCTTCACATGGATGGTAATTGCGCTCGCGTTCATCGACCTTGACACGTTCTACCTGCCGGACGATCTTACGTTGCCGCTGATGTGGGCCGGCCTGCTGTTCAACCTGACGGGTGGCTTTACGGACCTGGCTTCCGCCGTGACGGGCGCAGCAGCGGGTTATCTCCTGCTCTGGGTGGTGTTCTGGGCGTTCAAGGCGATCACCGGCAAGGAGGGCATGGGGTACGGGGACTTCAAACTGCTGGCGGCGATCGGCGCCTGGCTCGGCTGGAAGATGCTGCCGCTCGTAATCCTGCTCTCGTCGTTCGCAGGCGCTATAGTCGGTATTTTTCTGATCATCCTCGCGCGGCGCGGACGCAACGTTCCGATTCCTTTCGGACCGTATCTTGCGATCGCTGGACTGGTGGCGCTGTTTTTTGGCGAAACGCTTACACGCAATTACCTGGAGTTGTTCTAAGAGATGCGCTTCTGCGTCGGGCTGACCGGCGGCATCGGATGCGGAAAATCACAGGCGGCCGACATGTTTGCAAGCCTCGGCGCCGACGTGGTGGATACCGATGCGATCGCTCACGAACTGACGGGTCCGGGCGGGCTTGCAATGTCTGCGATCGCGGAGGCTTTCGGCAGCGAGTACGTGCGCAGCGACGGAAGCCTCGATCGCGCGCGTATGCGCGAGCTCGTTTTCTCGGACCCGGGAGCGAAAGGCCGCCTGGAGGCGATCCTCCATCCGATGATCCGGGCGGAATCTTACAGGCGAGTACAAGGCAGCGGCGCACCGTACGTGGTGCTCGTCGTGCCGCTGCTGCTCGAGACCGGCGCATACCGTGATGTCGTGAGCCGCGTACTTGTCGTCGATTGCGACGAGTCGCAGCAGATCGCGCGCACGATGAAACGAAGCAGGCTTACCGAAGAGGCGGTACGCCGCATCATGTCGGCGCAGCTTCCACGCGCGCGGCGGCTGCAGGCCGCGGATGACGTGCTTTCGAATGACGCAGACATAGACTCGCTACGCTCGCAGGTCGAGACGCTGCACGAGCGCTACCTCGAGGCAGCGAAGACCCCATGAAAACGCGCGCAAAACTTTCTTTTTGCCCACTTTTGGTGAATACTTGCCGCAATTCAACCGCAACGGGGCCGAGTGACGCAGCGTGATCAGTTATGAGTACCCGCTGAGCGAACGTATCCGCACCCTGCTGCGTCTCGAAGACCTGTACGAGCGCCTCGACTACTTCCTCGAAAAGAACGAGCCGCTTCAGTATCACGTCGCGCTGCTTCTGATCTTCGAAATCTACGAGGTCGCCAGTCGTGCCGATCTCAAATCGGACCTTCTGCAGGAGCTCGAGCGCCAGAAGCAATCGCTCGACGCGCTGCGCGGCAATCCGGAAATCTCCGAGCAGGCACTCGAGGGCGTGCTTCGGCAGATCGACCAGGCGGCTTCGCGGCTTTACCAGGCGTCGGGGAAAATCGGACAGGAGCTGCGCGAGAACGAATGGCTGATGAGCATCAAGCAGCGCACGAACATACCGGGCGGCATTTGTGAATTCGACCTGCCGTCGTACCACTATTGGCTGCACCTGCCTCCGGAGCAGCAGCGTCGCGACATCGAGGGCTGGCTCGCGCCGTTCCTGGTAATACGCGACGCTGTCGATATCGTGCTTCGGCTGCTCCGCGCGAGCGGCAAGAGCACGCGCCAGGTCGCCCACCAGGGTATGTATCAGCAGATGATGACCGGCCGCGTCGCGCAGATGGTACGCGTTCGCCTCGCACGCGAATATCAGTGCGTGCCGGAGATCAGCGCGAACAAGTACGCCTTGAACATACGCTTCACCACGCAGGAAGGCGTGCAGCGTCCCAAAGCGGCCGAGACCGATGTCGAATTCGAGCTCACGTTCTGCAACCTCTAGGAACGGTAAGTCCAAGCTTGTAAATTGTCCCCAGTGCGGCATGAGTGTCCCGTGGGACAGTGCGAACCCTTACCGGCCGTTCTGCTCGGAGCGCTGCAAGATGATCGACCTCGGCGCGTGGGCTACCGAGTCGTATCGAATTCCCATCGAAGAGGACAGCGACGCGCCGGAAACTGACGATCCCGGCAGCGCGCCTACGCCGCGAAACTAGTGCCGCTCCACGCGGCTCGAATGGCCGCGATGCCGTGGGCACCGGCCGACCACGCGCTTTTCAGGTCTGATGAGTCGAGCCCGCCGACCGCGTAAACCGGCAGGGGATGGTCGGCGATGAGCTCTGCAAACCGGCGCCAGCCGAGCGTCGCAGCGCCCGGATGACTCGCCGTCTCGCGTACCGGTCCGACCACCACGAAATCGAGTCCAAGCCGGGCGGCATGCGCGAGCTCCCGCTGGTCGTGGCATGACGCACCGACAACGTCGAAATCAGGACGCACGGACGTCTCGAGAAGGCGCGCCGCCGTCAGGTGAACACCGTCGGCAATCGTCCGCGCCGCGAAGACCGGTTCGGCGTTGACGAGCACTCTCGCGCCGTATCGGCGGGCGAGCGTCGTGGCGCGCGATACGAGCGCCGCCAGCTCGGTCTCCGCGAGCGCTTTCTCGCGAATTTGCACGAGCCGCAGACCGCCCTGCAATGCAAGCTCCAGCTTCGCGAGGAACGCTTCAGTGCCGGCATCTGCGGCATTGCTGATGCCGTACATCACAGGAAGCGCAAGAGCCCGCAGTATCGGGCCATTTGCCGGCAGGAGCGGTCCAACGTCCAGATGCTCGATGCGCTGCCATGCGAACGCCTGATTCTCGCGGCCGTGCAGCTCCCCGGACCAGTCGGTCACCCGGAAAAAGCGCAGGCGGACCGCAGCATGCTCGTAATCGTAGTCACGCGTGATCCAGGGATACACCTCCCTCACGTCGATCGCGAGCTCTTCGTGCAACTCGCGCGCGAGTGCCGCGGCCGCGGACTCGCCCGACTCTATCTTCCCGCCCGGGAATTCCCAGTACCCTGCATAGACTTTATCTGGAGGCCGCTGCGCAAGTAGAAAGCTGCCGTCCGCGCGCTGCAGAACTGCGGCAGCGACTTCGACGCGTGTGCGGCGTGGCGCTGCGGATGTCTCCGCAAGGTGCGGTGCGTCGGTGACGCACCCTACGCGGCTACCCATCACTCATCACCCGTCACTGTTTCTTCAGGCGCTGCTTTCCTGCCCAATCGCGCGCGAACTGCCAGGCCACGCGGCCGCTGCGCGAGCCACGTGCGAGCGACCACTGCAGGGCCGCCTTGTACGCGGCCTC
>Ga0075430_100003166_pt1 | contig 13776 bp, 14 predicted proteins | sample RhiMetdeltSRZDD4_FD_75294 | JGI IMG/M metagenome (GOLD analysis project Ga0075430, IMG submission 75294) | Populus rhizosphere microbial communities from Tennessee, USA - Rhizosphere MetaG P. deltoides SRZDD4 | ecosystem: Host-associated > Plants > Roots > Rhizosphere > Soil | place: USA... | reverse complement strand
TCAGGATCGGCGTCTCGCTGCCGAGCACCACCATCCTCTTGATCATGTTCTCGAGCTCCCGCACGTTCCCTGGCCAGTTGTATTCCATGAAATGACGCGAGAGCTCCGGGCTGATCTCCACGGGCGGCTTGTTGTACTGAACGGCGTACTTCTTCAGAAAGTGCTCGGCGAGCAAAGGCACTTCTTCGCGGCGCTCGCGCAGTGGTGGCATCGAGATCGTCACCACGTTCAACCGGAAATAGAGGTCCTCACGAAACTCGCCCGAGGCGACGGCGGTCTCGAGATCGCGGTTGGTCGCGGTGATCACACGGACGTCCACCTGCACGTCGTTCTTGCCGCCGAGACGTGAGAACTCGCCGTCCTGCAGCACCTGCAGGAGCTTCGCCTGCAGCGGGACGCTCATGTCACCGATTTCGTCGAGAAAGATCGTCCCTTCGTTCGCGTGTTCGAATTTGCCGGGCTTCTGCTGAATGGCGCCGGTGAAGGCCCCCTTCTCGAAGCCGAACAGCTCAGATTCCAGCAGCTCCGTCGGGAGTGCGGCGCAGTTCACTTTCACAAATGGCTTGTCGTGCCGCACGGATCGCTCGTGCAGCGCATGCGCCACGATCTCTTTGCCGGTGCCGCTTTCGCCGCGAATAAGCACGGTCACGTCCGTATCGGCTACCCGCTCGATCAGATCTCGCACTTCAGCCATATGCTCGCCGCCGCCGAACAGCATCGTGTAGCGCGACTGTTCCTTGACCTGCTCACGCAATGTGGCGACTTCCCGGCTGAGCTGTCGCTGCTTCATCGTGGTTGCGAGAAGCATTTCAATTTCGTGATCTTCGAACGGCTTGCAGACGAAGTCGTATGCGCCAAGTTTCATCGCCTGCACGACGGTGTTGGCATGTCCCTGACCGGAGATTGCGATGACCGGCACGTCGGGATCGCTTTTCTTGAGAGCTGCCAGCGTGCCCAGACCGTCCATGCTCCCTGGAATCACGATGTCCAGCAGGACGGCGTCCGGATGGTCGCCGTGAAACCGCTGGAGGGCCTCGTCGGCACTCGACGCGGTGATCGCGTGGTAGCCACGCGCGCCGAGAAACGTGCGGAGCATCCCGCACACCGCCGGATCGTCGTCAACGATCAGAACGCGGGGCTTTTCCCCCATTGATTCGATTTCCTTTCAAACCGCCGGAATGCTGAGCCCGGCCAGAATGCGGTTTGTCGAGCAATCGAAGTGCCAGCAGGGAAATTTCCTGGACGAAGAACGATAGGTTGGCGAACGTATTGGGGAAAAGTTGGAAAAACTTTACCTACGGCCGTTCGAGCCCCGTTTCCTTGATCTTGTTGAGCAGGGTCTTGTAGCTCACGCCAAGCAGTTGCGCGGCCTTGCGGCGGTTCCAATGTACCTGCTTCAGCGTGTCTGAGATGATGGCGCGCTCGGCGTTGAGGGCCGCCTCGCGGGCGACATCGACGAGACGCCGGCCATCGGACGGAGGAGGGACAGGAGGGACGGCGCCAGCTTCGTCTTCCTCATCCCCTTCGTCAGTGTCGCCATCGAGCGGAGCCGCGGCATGCGGCGACTGGTAAGGTGGCGGCGCAAGCTGTTCCGACGCGGGAACCGCGCCCACAGGCGGCGTCATGCTGACGGGACCAGCCGGCCGTGGTTTGCTCAATTCGCGAAGCACGAGCTGCTCGTCCTGCAGGATGACGAAGCGCTTGATCATGTTCTCGAGCTCGCGAATATTTCCGGGCCATTCGTATTCCAGAAATCTGCTGCGCAGCTCGTCCGAGATGGCGCGAATGGGCCGGTTGTAGCGGTGCGAATACTTGGTAATGAAGAAGTCGGTGAGTTGGTTGACTTCGTCGCGACGCTCGCGGAGCGGTGGGACGACAGCCTCGATCACCTTGAGCCGGTAATACAGGTCCTCGCGGAATTGACCGCGGAGCATCATCGCCTCGAGGTCGCGGTTCGTCGCTGTCACGACGCGTACGTCCACCTCGATCTTCTTGTTGCTCCCCAGCTTCGTGAACTCCGCGTCCTGGAGCACGTGCAGCAACTTTGCCTGGAGCGGCGGCTTCATTTCGCCGATCTCGTCGAGGAAGATAGTGCCGAAATTCGCCTGCTCGAACTTACCGATCCGGGTGGTCGCGGCGCCCGTGAACGCGCCTCTCTCGTGCCCGAACAACTCGCTTTCGAGCAGCTCCGCGGGAAGCGCGGCGCAATTCACTTTGACGAACGGCTTGTTCTTGCGCGTCGATCGCTGATGGATGGCGCGCGCGACGAGCTCCTTGCCGACGCCGCTCTCGCCGCGGATGAGAACTGTCACGTCGCTATCGGCAACCTGCTCGATGATGTGCGCCACCTGGCGCATGGCCGGGCTGTCGCCCCATCCGAGAAACGCCTGATCCTGGTCGTCGCTCAGCTGACGACGGAGACTGGTGAGCTCGTCGACGAGCCGCGTGCGCTCAATGGCCTGTTTGATGGCCGAATCGAGCGCGATCTCACCGAGCCCTTCAGGGTCGCCCGGCTTGACGACATAATCCGCGGCGCCGAGCCGCACGGCTTCGACGATGATCTGCGCCTGTTCGCGTCCGGACAGCATGATCACCTGCATTTCGGGGCGCGCGGTTTTGAGCGCTTTCAGCGTCTGCAACCCGTCCATCCCGGGCATGGCCACGTCGAGCAGCACGATATCGGGCGGCTCACCCTGCTTGATCGCCGCAATGATTTCGTCACCACGCGAATAGGCGCGAACGTCGTAGCCCCGCAATGCCAGAAACGTACGCAGGTAACCCGCGAAGCCGGAGTCGTCATCGACGACGGCAATCGAAGGGCGCCGACCGTCTACGACGGGTGCGGAATCTGAAGGCGCGCGAGCCACTGTGGCCATTGTGTGTCCTTACCGCTGGATCGTCGAAATCTCAGGTCCGGCTAAAGCCGGACACTACGTACTACTACGTACTACCTACCCTCATCGCTCACTGCGCGGAGGGAAGCCGCAGCGCCGAACCGGCGCGCGGACGCGGAGCCGGTGCCGACCAGAGCGCGCCACCGTGCGCCTCGATCACCCGTCGTCCCACTGGAAGGGCGAGGCCGAGACCGCCTCGCCATTCGTCGAACGGCGGAGAAGGCGTTGAGCGCACGCCCTCGAGGAGCCACGGCAGGATCGATTCGTCGCCGATAGCAACCACTGCCCACGTGCGATCTATATCCGAGAGCGTCGAGCACTCCACGATGATCGCGCCTGGTTCTGCACGTTCTCGCAGAGCGGCCTGAATCAACGCTCTCACCGCGGCCGCGATTCGCGTCCGATCGCCTGCCACATTGACGGGCGTGGACGTCCGGACCTCGAGGCGGATCCCCCGGTCGGCCCCCTCATGCATGTTGCTCGCCAGCTCCGCTGAAAGCGCTGCCAAGTCAAACGTCACGCCAGGAATCGACAGCTCACCGGCCTCGAGTTTCCCAAGCTCACTCATTTCCGAGATAAGTGCGCCGATGCGAGCGCACGACCGATCGGCCTCCTCTAACATCTGACGCTGGCGATCCGTCAGTGGCCCTGCTTGTTCGCGGAGCAACATCCGGAGGTAGCCCGACGCGACAGTTATAGGTGTCCGCAACTCGTGCACGGCCAGGGAGAGCGCCCGCGGAAAATTGCTGAGTTCCGAAGTCATCCGCAGTGAGAGGCTACCACGACGACGCCGCGATAAGCTCGACGGTGATGGGCCCAACATTTCCTGGTACAACGCTTGAACTCAGAGTCATCGCTGGTACTGGACGCCGCGCGGGTCTGCGACGCATGGTTCGCACTCACCCGCGCCGGCCGCTCCGGTACCGACGTTCCAGCCACGCGGGCGATACTCCGGCGAAATAGAGCATCACCAACGTCACGTTCCTGGCGCTCCGGCGGATCCACCCGTCACGCCGCCAGCGTCTAGACGATGTTCGCAGGACCAGCGGCAACTCCACAACCTCGTCCAGGCGAGCCAGCCGCCGGACGAACTCAACGTCCTCAAAGAGCGGCAGTTCCCTATATCCGCCCATCCGCTGAAACTGCCGGCGACGGAGAAACAGCCCCTGGTCGCCGTAGGGCAGACGAAACAGGCGCACGCGCCAGGACACCAGACGCTCGAGGACTCTGGCCTGCCACGAATGGTCATCAAGCGCGAACCGGAACCAGCCGCCGACGACCCCATCACCGAGCGTTCGAAAGGCCCGGAGCCAATCTGCGGGCAGCTGTGAATCAGCGTGGAGAAAGAGCAGCCATTCCCCGCAACCGGCGGCTGCACCGACGTTCATCTGATGGCCTCGGCCTGCGGTCGTCCGGACCAGACGTGCCCCCGGGCGCGTCCCGACGTAACGGTCCAGGTCCTCATCGCGGTCCCCATCGACGACGATGATCTCGACCTCGGGCGTGACCGGCACGGCGGCCAGCAGTCCCTTCGCCGCCTCCGTATCCCGGAGGACGGGAATCACGACGGAAACGAGGGGAGGCACCGTCGAATCCTCGCACTTTCGCACCGTCGCACGCACCCTCGCACCCTCGCACCGTCGCACGCACCCTCGCACCCTCGCACCCTCGCACCGTTAATCCCCTGACCCCATTGATGGGCCTATAATTGCCCTATGCTTATCCGCAAGGCCCCCGATCTCCGCTATTCGGACGTCACGCCCAAGTCGGTGTACCTGCGCCGCCGTGAGTTCATTCAGGCGGCGGCGGGCGCGGCCGCAGGTGCTGCGGTTGCGTTGTCCCCGTTCGGCGGCGCGCGCGCTCAGGCGCAGGCGCAGGGGCGCGCAAAGCTTGCGAACGTCAAGAAGAGTCCGCTCAGCACGACGGAAAAGGTCAATCCCTACGAGGACATCACCGGATACAACAATTTCTACGAGTTCGGGACCGACAAGGACGACCCACAGCGGAACGCGCAGAAATTCGTGACGCGGCCCTGGACGATCAAGGTGGAAGGGCTCGTCAAGGCGCCGGCCACGATCGACATCGACAGCTTCATCAAGCCGTATGCGCTCGAAGAGCGAATTTATCGCCTTCGATGCGTCGAAGCGTGGTCGATGGTCATTCCGTGGGTCGGGTTCCCTCTTGCCGACGTGATCAAGCGGCTCGAACCGCAGCCGAGCGCCAAGTTCGTGGAATTCACAACGCTCCTCGACGCCAAGCAGATGGCTGGTCAGCGCCTGCCGGTACTCGAATGGCCGTATGTCGAGGGACTGCGGATGGATGAAGCCATGCATCCGCTCGCGATGCTCGTCGTCGGCTTGTACGGAGAGGTGCTGCCGAACCAGAATGGCGCGCCGATTCGTCTCGTCGTGCCGTGGAAGTACGGGTTCAAGGGCATCAAGTCGATCGTTCGCATCAGGTTTACCGACAAGCAGCCGCGCACCTCGTGGGAGATTGCCAACCCGCGCGAGTACGGCTTCTACGCCAACGTGAACCCGACCGTGGACCATCCTCGCTGGAGTCAGGCGAGCGAACGTCGTCTGGGCGAGTTCTTCCGCAAGAAGACGCTCATGTTCAACGGCTACGATCAAGTGGCGAGCCTGTATTCGGGGTTGGATCTCCGCCGGAACTATTGAAGTCGTTCGTCATTTTCCGAAGGGTCATCTTCGCCGCCGCGCTCATTCCCGCGGTTGCGCTGATCTACTGGGTATTCACGGGCGACACCGGCCCGAATCCCATTGACTTCATCACCGACACCACCGGTACAACTGCGCTCACTTTTCTCATCCTGACGCTGACGGTTACGCCGCTGCGGCGGATCACCGCGCGCAACGAGCTGATCAAGCTGCGGCGCATGCTCGGGCTGTTTGCGTTCTTCTATGCGTGCCTGCACATGCTCACCTGGTCGGTGCTCGACTGGTTTTTCGATTGGGCGAGCATGGCTGATGACATTGTCAAGCGGCCGTTCATCACGCTGGGCATGACAACGTTCCTGCTGCTCCTTCCGCTGGCGATCACGTCGACGGCGGGCTGGATACGGCGGCTCGGCCGCAAGTGGACGCAGCTTCATCGACTCGTCTACCTTGCGGCGTTCACGGCCGTCATCCACTTCTGGTGGGTGGTGAAGGCGGACTTCCGAGAGCCGCGGCTGTGGGCGCTTGCGTTGAGCGTGCTCCTCGGGTTTCGCGCATGGTGGACACTGCGGGCGCGATTCTCGCCATCCTGACAAGGGCGCCTTCCTCCGGAGGAAAGAGTCGTCTGTTTGAGGCACTCGGGATCCTGCCGGATCCCGAGCTGCTGCGATGCCTTCTGCTCGACACACTCGACGGGGCGACGCTGCCGGCACTGCGACGCGTGATTGCCGTGACACCAGGATCGGCATGCGATGAGGTTCGCGCGATCGTCAGCGACGCGACAGGCCCGTCGACGAGCTCGCCGACGCTACATGTAACCTCGCCTGATGTGATGCCGCAGATTGACGGCGACCTCGGCGCGCGCATGCAAGCCGTGATGGCGACACTGTTTCGTGAGGAAGCACAGGCCGTCGCGCTCATTGGCTCCGATCTTCCGCACATCGTTCCCGGCACGATTGCCGAAACGTTCGATGTGCTCGCGCGCGACCGCGATGCGCTCGTGCTCGGCCCGGCTTCTGATGGTGGCTATTACCTGATCGCCTCGCGTCGAATGCCAGATGTATTCACCGGCATCGAGTGGGGAAGCGATCGGGTCTTCGCGAGCACGATAGAAGCGGCGACGATCGCCGGCTTCCGCGTCCATCAGTTGCCGGTACTCACCGACGTCGACACGTTGGACGGCCTGCGAGCCGCCGTTGCCAGTGGTCGCGCACCGCGCACGGCATCCTGGGCGCGGGTGAATCTGGATAGTAGGCAGTAGGCAGTCGGCTGCACGGTCCGGTTGAAGCCGGACACTGCGCAGTCGGCACGCTGGCTACTGCGCACTGCCTACCGCCTACCGCCGACCGCCTCGCGTCCTGCCGAAAACATTGGGAAATTCGGCCTTTTATTGCTGGGCTGGCAGGCGGATCCTTGCAGCCTTTCGCGGCGCAGGACTAATGTTGTGGATATGGTGCATGGCGACGTCGCCGGGGACGGCTCCCTCCTCACGCAACCGCTGGTCCTCATCGTCGAAGACGATCAGAGCACGCGGATGCTGTACAAGGAGTATTTGACGGACTCGGGATTCCGCACCATCGAAGCCCACAACGGGTTTCAGGCGTTCGAAAAGGCGCAGACGCATCATCCCGACGCCGTGCTCACCGATCTCGCAGTGCCGGGGATGGACGGCTTCGAATTCTGCCGCGCGCTTCGCGCGTCGGCCAGCACGAAGGACGTGCCGATCGTGGCGATCACCGGCTATCCCGACTACCTTACCAACCCTGAACGGATTCGCCAGGCCGGCATCACGCGCGTGATGACGAAGCCGTGCAATCTGGAAAACATCGTGCGGGAGTTGCGGCGGCTGCTCAACGGACAAGCGACTACGTAGCACTACGTCGCCACTACTCGGCGAGCCGCCTACTGCCTACTGCCTACTGCCAGCTACCGCCCTATTACCCCCACTCCATACTCGTACACGAGCCGCGCGCCGCGCTCGGCTGTCTGCTGAAGCAGCACCACGCCAACCAGTCCCGTCGTCAGCAGCAGCGCGCGGTGCGATCGCGTGCGCGGAAGCCCTGCGAACCTCGCGCCGACACGCGCGGTCACCACGATGCCGAAGTACCACGCCGTGTAGAGCGCCCACGAGCGATGGTCCTCCACGACGGGATGCGCCATGCCGGGGACGAACACGGTCGATCCAGCCTGCACGCCTGTAACGTAGGCGGCGATGGTTGCGACAGCGCCAGCGGCATAGAGAACCGTGGCGGTGTCGAGCCACGCCGGACGCACGAACACCACGTCAACCAGTTCGATCGCGACGGCCGTGATCAGCAGCACGATGGGGAAGTGGATGACTATCGGGTGAAGATTGGGCGCCCACGCGGGAATGACTGACATGTCAGGGAGCCAGCGGCGCGAGCGGCACCACCATGACGAACGACAGCGACCAGGGGCTTGCCTTGTCCACGAATCGTTCGCCACCGACGATGTCGCCGGCCTTGGGAAGACCTGTGGCGAGATAGTCGAGCGACACCTCCGCTTCGATGTTTCTCAGCCAATGTTCCGGCGGCAGGCGGTTGAAGAGGTGAAAGGCCGTGTCCCACTCGAAATCGAGCTTGTGCGTGTACACGCTCTGCGCCCTCGGGGTCTCGCCGGGACTCAGCTTGTCGACGACATCGACGTGCGATGACACCCATCCACCGGTCTCGTCGGTGTCGAACAGATGAAAGTTGAGCTCGCTCTCGATCTCGATACCGTTATCACGGATCTCATTGCGGCCCGATTCGGCAGCCGGTACGCCGGTAAAGGGATTCACAGCGGTCCCGCCGAACGGAACGAAGATCGCCTCAAAGGTGAAGCCGATGCGCGGAATCGTGGTGGGGACGTCTAGCGCGAGAATCAGCTCGAAGACGTTTTCGCGTGCGGCGCGCTCGACGTGCCCGTCGGCCTCGATTCTCGGGCGGCCGGCAAGATTTTCGACGGTCCACGTCGGCTCGATCTTGAGCTCGGGCGCACAGATCAACCTGCACCGCGGTTCACCTCGCACAACACCGCCCGGCGGTTCGTCCTGCGCGGTGACTGTACCCGGCAGGAAGAACACGCCCATAGCAGTGCACGCGGCGACGCTCGCAAGGGTTCCGGCGGTCTTCGGCATGCCCGCTACTCGGCGACGCGCCATGGCGACACCGAGGGCCACTTCTTCAGCTCCTCGATCGCCCAGTCGTTCGAACGATCGGTATGGCACGAGGTGCACGGATTCGGAACTCCCAGTCTCTTCGTTGTGACGGGCGACACGAACTTGAACGTGTGACTGCGCACGCTGACGTTGCCTACCGTCCGCGCGATGAGCGGCATGTGGCACGCTGCGCACTTGCTGCCCTCGCTGCCGGCCTTGTGCTGGGTGTGCTGCTCGATCGGTCCAGGCGGACCAGGCTGCAGCTGGGAGTTATGGCATTGCGCGCAGACCAGGTTGTCCGGCTGTCGCAGCGCAGCCGGATACGGCGTGCCATGGACATCGTGACAGGCGTAGCACCGCACGCCCTTGACCGACATCTGACTCTGGACGTAATCGTTGCCTTGCATCCGGTTCTTGTGCGCATTGCCGTCGGGCCAATGCGTGAACGTCTCCTTTCCCAAGTGGTGCTCCTCGAGCATCCAGACGTCGCTCAGACGATCGCCCGGTTGGTACCCGACCGGCCAGTCGTAATAGACACCGTCCAGCGGCTTCGTTCGCGGCTGGCCCTGCGAGTGACACTGAATGCACACGTCGTCTGCGCGCACGGCGTCGAGCCTGGCGGGATTCACCGTCGTCGCCGCAATCGGATACTGGACGTGCAGGCTGCCAGCGCCATGACACTTCTCACAGCCGACGTTCCATTCGGTGACGGTCTTCGCCTTGATGTCGTAATTTACCGAATGACAGCCGTCGCACAGTGGCCCGGTGGGTCGCTGCATCTGGTCGGCGGGGTAATGCTCGGCCCACCAGTCGGTGCCCTTTTCTACGTAGTACCGCCGCCAAACGCGATCCCTGACGTCCCACTGCGCGGGGAAGACGAAGTAGTCGTCACCGCGCTTGGTGAAGTAGCGCTGCTTCCACTTGCTGCCGTAAGTGAATGCGACGTCTTCCTTGCGAAACGTTACGAGCGGGTTGGATGTTGAAAAATCTCCGAGGATCGCCTCTGGCCGTACAGACGGATCCTGGACGACGTTGGCCATCAGCGTGGATTTCCACCGACCATAGATGTCCTGATGACACGACTGACATGCCGCGGAACCGACGAACCGCTTTTCGGCGCCCGGTGGTGGCGCGGGACTGCTGCAGGCGCTCAGAGCGGCGGCGCCGAGCAAGAGCGGCGCAGACCGACGAAGCAGGGTGGAAAATAAAACCGAAGCCATGAGGCCCAGATGAGCGGGGGTAACAGCAACACTATACGTGAACTCCCTGGGCGTGCAGGCGGCGAGGCAGGCCCCGCCTACTGCCTACTGCCTACCGCCTACTGCCTACTGCCTACTACGCTGCGGTATGCTCAGTGCCGATATGTGAAGGTGTCCGATGTTGATCGCTCAAGCTCTTGGTGAATATGCGGCGCTGTCCGCCGTCATCGACGCATTCAACGCGGGGACTGTCGAACTCGAGGAGTTCGCAGGGCAGTGGGCCACGGAGGTGCTCATTACGGTCGTTCTTGCCCTCCTGCTCTGGAGAGTCATCGCCGCGGCCGCCAGGTAAGTTGAACAGACGTCATTGGCGCGCGCTGATCGTCGGCGTGGGGCTCGCCGTTCTATCGAGCCCGTGGGCGTGCTGGCCCGGAAATCCTCGCGCCGCTAGACCGACCGCCGGCACGACGGTGGTTGCCTTTGGTGACAGCCTCGTTGCAGGGCGCGGCGCCCAATCCGGTCGCGATTTCGTATCGGTTTTGTCCAAACGCCTCGGCGTACCGATCATCAATGCGGGCCACAGCGGCGACACGACACGCGCGGCGCTCGCACGCCTCGACAGTGACGTCCTCTCCCGCGACCCACGAATCGCGATCGTCCTGCTTGGGGGGAACGACTACCTACGACGCGTGCCAATCGAGGAGACGTTCGCGAACCTGACGACGATCGTGGACGAGATTCGCAGCCGCGGGGCGGCTGTGGTGCTCGTTGGCGTCAGCGTGGGCATGCTCAGCGATCCTTATGCCGAGCGATACGAATCACTCGCGCGCCAGACAACGGCCGCGCTCGTACCGGATATCCTTGGCGGGATCATCGGCCATGGAGACCTGATGTCCGACGCCATCCATCCCAATGAGCAGGGTTACGGGATCATGGCAGACCGGCTGGAGCCGGTTCTTCGCGAGCTGCTGTCAGAGGACTGAAATCGCCAATTGAAGATTGAAGATTGCTCGATTGCCGAGTGTTGATGATTGACGATATTCGATTGTCTGAACTGATTTTCGATTGAGGCCGAATTCGCAAATGTTCCCATTCGGCAATCAATTCAGAACAATTGGCAATCAAGAAATCATCAACAATCTTCAATCGATCGATCTGAGATCTGCAATTTCAGAATGTCCGACCTGAGATCTTCGATTCTCAGAATTGCCACGCAAGTCCCGCTGACGGACGAAGGAGCCATCCTCCGTGGGTGCTGGTGCCGCCCACGCCCTGGAGCCTGATGCCGGGCACCAGCCGCACGTGATCAGTCAGCCCGATGCGGGCTTCCATGCCGACCACCGGAGCGACATCGTAGGACACGGTGCGGGTTGAGGTCGGCACGATGAGGCCGGCGGGACGGCGATTGAACTGGAAGGTGACTTCCTCGACGACGCGGTTGAACGCAACGCCTCCGAGATAGACGAGGTCCACGCGGCTGCCGACGGACTGCGCGAACCAGGCCACCGTGTCGAGCGTCATGTTGCGCCGCTCGACTTCGGTGCTGGCCTCGAACACCGGAAAGGTAAGGTTCGCGCCGCCGGGCGGAACGGCGATACCGGCGCCAATGCCTGCCAGCGACGCGGCGGCCAGCAGCGGAATCGGGAATCCCTGGCTATTTTCGCGCTCGATCTCGGATGGGTAGACGAACCCGAGCTCGACGCCCCAGTTCTGTCCGATGGGGGTGCCGAGACTTAATGAAAATGCGACGGCCTCGCCGCTGGCGTCGAAATCACCGCTGCCGGGGAATTCGACGTGATCGTAGCGCGCGACATCCATGCCGACGGCCGCGCCGACGTACGGTGCCTGCGCGAACGCGGGCGCCGCGATGAGTGTGAGGACCACGAGCAGAGCAGCTGGGAACATGTCATCTCCTTGACGGATACACGCCAACATGGACCCTCCAATTCTGCCTGAAGATCCTGGGTCCTTGTGGCGACGGAGGCCCACCCGCCCCCCGCCGTCTGCTGCGCAATTGGTTGCGTCCTGCGACACCTGGCTACTTGGACGGGGGGACGGAGGTCCCCAGTTCAAAACGGTAGCGCACGGGCTGTCCATCCTTTAGGGCCGGATCGAATTTCCATGCCTTGGCGGCGCTCAATTCCATCACGTCGACCAGTCGCCGTGGCTTCGACGTCAGTCTGACTCGTTCGACGCCACCTTCGGGGGAGGTGACGATTTCAACTGTCGGGACGTCGGATCCGCCTGACGGGAGCCGCGCTGGAAGAGGGCGGGAAAGCAATCGCGGCGGTTCGACGTTCTGGTCGGTCTGTGAGTAGACGATCGACGGGTCCACTGCCGGGGGTAACTCGACCGCGATCGGCTCGGGGACCGGCTCGATGGCGGCCGGCGCGTTCACCTCCAGGGGCGATGGGCTGGCGTCGGGTGGCTCGGGAACCGGTGCCGGTGCGACCACCGCCGCGCGATTTCGCCGGGGCCGCGCGGGCACCGGCGGTGTGACGGGAGCGGGCTTCGGGGCATCGTCACCGCTGGCGCGTTCAAGGCCCAGCTTGGAGAGCAGCGAGTCGGTGGCGTCGAGAACCCCGTTTGCGGCATCCGACACAAGTGCCGACAGATTGCTCCGTTCGTTCGTCGTCGATGACCCCGACGGCGTCGATGATGTGGTGCAGCCTCCGGCGATCGCCGTTAGAACCACGGCCAGGAAAACAGCAGTGAAGCGTAGTCTCTTGTCAGTCTCCCGCATATTCCGCTCGCATCGATGCCTACTTCACAGGCGTGAAGATCGCCCACGTCAGACGGACGCCTTAATCGCAGTCGGTCCCGTCGTCGCCGTCAGATAGACGTCGAGGCGGTAGCAGTTGTTGTTAACTAGCCCCCCACGCGCCGGTATCCAGGTTGTAAATCCAACGCGGCAAGGCCGCACGATCTGAAAAGCGAGGGCGCGTCGCCGCCCTCGCCTTCCACCCGTCTTACTTGAACCTGAACTTCGCCGTGTGTGTCGAGCCGTCGTTCAGTGTTACCACCATCAAGCGACACTGATTGGCCCAGTTCTTCGGCGTCTTCCAGTTGTATTGCCAGTTCCCATCGCCTTTGTAGAGCAGCCCGGAAGTGCTTGGCGCGTACTCCTCGATTTGGGCCACAGGATCGAACGAGTCGCACTGCACTTGATAGGACGTCAATCCGGGTGTGGGTCCCGGCCCCGGATAGGGGCTGATAACTCCCGGATGGCCAAAGCTCGCCGGGTCGGAGACCGGGACGCCCTGCAGCGTTGTGAGTCGCCACTTGACGGGAATTGCCTGTCCTCCGTTGGCCAGGTTTATCGTATCCACCGTGCCCGGATTGTCGACGGGCGCGAAGAAGCCCTGGAACACGTAGAGGTCGTCGTTGGTGATCGTGCACGTATAGGTTGCGCCCAGCGCGGCGCTCGCGATCGTGCAGTCAGCACTGGCGCTAGCCTTATAACCTGCCGGTCCGCCGCTTTCCGTCACGCTGTACTGCTTGCCCGCAAACAGGGTGTATGGCGTCCCCGGTGCTTCCGCACCCGCGGCACTGCCGGTCCCGCTGCCGCCGTTCGAAGAACTCACGGTCAACGTCCAGTTGGCTGCCGTCGCCGCCCCGCCGTTGTTGTTGATGACGTGCTTGATCACCGTGAGTTTCGGCGCGATGTCGTCGTTGGTGATTGTGCAGGTATAGGTCGTGCCCAGTACCGCGCTCGCGATCGTGCAGTCAGCGCTGGGGCTGGCGAGGTAGCCAGACGGTCCACCACTTTCGGCGACGCTGTACTGTTTGCCCGCAAACAGCGTGTAGGGGGTCCCCGGCGCTCCGGTACCGGGCGCATTGCCGGTGCCGCT
>Ga0075430_100003165_pt1 | contig 13777 bp, 6 predicted proteins | sample RhiMetdeltSRZDD4_FD_75294 | JGI IMG/M metagenome (GOLD analysis project Ga0075430, IMG submission 75294) | Populus rhizosphere microbial communities from Tennessee, USA - Rhizosphere MetaG P. deltoides SRZDD4 | ecosystem: Host-associated > Plants > Roots > Rhizosphere > Soil | place: USA... | reverse complement strand
CCAGCTGCATTGTCACAATCTTTTTGGCTATAACTGTCTGCTTGCTATATGAACACACCGGGCTGTTGCGAAAGTGACAGCCCTTATTATTTCAAACTAAGGAAGATTGATGAAACTCCTTGCTTCTCATACCCCCATACCATATCAATTCTTTACACCAGCTGTTAGCGATTTGCTACGGATCAGTAAAATGGCAAACAGCCGCCCTAATGCAATTAATAACTGAAAAGAAGGGTTCAAACTTTATTTTTTTTTACTTCACGGCAGGTAATATTCCTCTCCATGAAATCCTTAAGTGGCATAATCTTGGTTTTTGTTAAATAACCAGCATAGAGCCAATAATAAATGGGCATTCAGCTCATTTATAAAAAAATGGTTATTATGTCTGTAAAAAAACTAAAGAAAATAGAGTCCTTGCTGTTCGATGTGATCATCTTCTGCACCGATGAAGCGAAATGTGAGCCGGATGTAATTGAGGAGCTGCACTCGTTGAAGGAACGGGTGTATAAGTTACAAAGACGTGTTCCCAATGATGGACAAAAGAATGAGCCAGCGAACAACAAGACTGATTAGTGCCGTCTAGCATTAATACTACAATACGGGGTAGGACAAACATTGAAATCGTTTTTGGCACCTAGTCCCACATCAGGCCCGATACTTAATGAGTGGGAGGATTGGCCGTTCAGGCACATTGTGATGGGTGCCACTAAAATTATACCCAATAACTTTTTTGAAATCAGTTACAATTAAGTTTCGTAAGGAATATCCAAAGATTGATGGTCTTATCAGTGAATCAACTACTGAATGTATCGTTGAAAAAAAATCATCATGGCATCCTTCTGATCATGATACTTCTCGACCACATGAAAAGCTGATTCATCGTAAATACCATTCTTTTTTCTCAAAAAATAGCTGGTCAGTGATTCTTTGTTCACCAAGCTATCCCGAAGATCAAAATCCTCAGCTGCTCTAAGGCATCGATCCGCTAAAAATATGAATTGTCGAAAATACGTTTTTACGGGCTGCTTATTAAGTCGTCCTGTTACTTGATGATTTTACTTATATGTTTAAGTTCATCTTTCATCCAACCTTTTTTTTATTCTTGTCGCCATAAAACGAACATTCGATTCTTATCTCGCCTACAATATTATTGTTAAACTCTTCCAGTTCATTTGCCGGTACCCAAAGCTCATTATGTATTTCACCACCGACATTCTGTACCGGGTATTTTTTTATAAAGTCTCCCGGGAGGTCGAATGATAATACATGACCGGCGAATCCCGAAAATTCATCTTCCGTATTCCATTGTTTTGCTATTTGCTCAGCATACTCTTTGTTCATTACGGGATAAAAGATCGGTTGCCATTCAAGGCGTGGCGGAAATCTTTTAAATCCCGATTCTTTTATTAAATCCATTTCTTTTTGACCAACCGGGCGATATAGTGTTATAAGTTTCATTATTTTTTGTTGGGTCAATCAACACTTTTTTAAAAAAGTAAGATTACGTCTACCATCACTGATAGATGCAAACCATCAATCGGACTCATTGCGGAATTAGCAACTATCCCGGGGATTGCGTCCGTTTAAATTTAAGGTTGTGTTTTTACCAAAAATACCAGTTGTTTACTTCTTTTTGGTTAACGGCTGTGGCGAACCGACAGGTCGCTGTGTGTGTTAACAATAAATATCAGGACACTGGGGTGTAAATTGATATCCAAGATGGGGACTGATTCACGATCCTCCTGAAATGCGATTGATTTTTGACGATATATCCAAACCGCCATCGTTTTTGCTTTTAAAGAGATATTTTATTCCCCCGGGAATAGGTAAAATCGACGCCACTATTATATTCATCAAAATGAATCTCCATGCCGTGGTTTCAGTCTGAAAATAAAATCCCTTTCTTTAAATCCCCCATTATCCACCATAAACAGGAATAAGTTCTAGTTTCATCAGTTTTGAATTTCAAAAAATAATTGAAAGTCACTTTCGTCAATAACAAAAATCTGTTTCTTACGATATGCTATTTGTATTCAGAGATCTCTCAAAATAATCCCGATTAATATTCGACTGTCTTAAATTTTGAATAAATTCTAAAGCGTTGCCAGTATGAATTTTGTTCTCTGAAGAAAATATTTCACCCGATGCCGTAGTGTAAGTTAAGATCCCCTGGCGAAAGTCCTCAATTCTTATTGAAGACGGAATTTTTTGTAAAACTTGTCTTGACGAAAAATAATTCATCCAACCAATAAAAAGCTCGGGGGGTGACTGCTTACTAATTTCATCTAAAAATTTTCGAGTGACGACCATTCCCCAATTAGGCTCCATATCCTGAACAATACATTTAAATAAAGAATCTATTTTTAGATAATCATAGTTGTATTCACTAGGGAATTTCAAAAGGAAATTATTGATTGCGCCAGCTTCACTGTAATCGCCAATAACGATCGAGATTTGCATTTTCTTAATATGAACTACTTCGAAAGACACAACAAAACCCACTGGTTCATGAAAGTCAAAAGTTGGTGTTAATCCTGGATAGTAACGACGAATGTCAGAACGCTTATTTTCCAGTATGCCTTTAGAAAGTTTGTCAACTAAATCCTTTTCCTGATCATTGAGATCAAAATTGCGATCAACGGATTTAATGGTAGTAGTGAACTTTAGTCTTGCTAAGTCAGGTTCAATTTTTGTCAGAGCCTTTAATACGTTATAAATTTTGACGGAGGCAGAATGAATAGTTTCCTTCCTCGCTGTCCAATAGGCGCCGATAAATAATCTTTCCATTAATAGGGTTTATTAATATCGTGATATATTACGGTAATCCAACTAACACCGTTATCAGAAAATAGTTTGCGTATGCCTTCTGCGCCTTCCGGCGATGAAATCCGCCATTCTATTTTGTAATCCGTACCCGCAATCGCATCTCTTTGACGTTTAGCCTGATCGATTAATTTATTCGCTCTTGCCATATTCTTTACGTCGTATGTATCTTCATCAAATATAGATTTTCCGTGGCCATATTTTGCATCAATTAAAATATTCCCTCTTTGCGCGTCAAAACTTACCTTATTCAGCTCAAAGCTAAGATCTGGATTGCCACTAAATTTTTTCTGATACGCTTTCGCCTGATCTAAAACCCAGGTTCCTGTAGGAAACTTTTTACTTTTTTGAGCTACCGCCGGTAGATTTAAATTAGGTCGACCCAGTAATTTGTTAATGCTAAATTGGTCTAGTCCCAGTTTTTTCAACCCCCTTTCAACAGCAAGTGCTCCATACTTACCGATGAACTTGTAAACCATTGGCTCCAGAATACCCATGAAACCTGCCTTAAGCAACCCACCTCCCGTTACATTTCTAAAACCGACATCATCGATATAATGGAATATTCCCTGGATTGCATTTCCAGCCATTCGCAAGGCCCGGCTCCCCAACATATCTGTAGCACTTTCCCAAAGTGCATCCCATACACTTGCTTCATCCCAGGCATCACCCCATGAACGCACATTTGGGTTGAACATATAGGCAGTGATCATCTGAATGCCTATATTAATGGCGACATTAATTCCATATTTCAGAATCAGGTTGACAAACTTTCCATCTTTGTCAACAAAAAGCACCGGATTATTTGCTGCATAACTGTATGGAGAAGCGTTTGGAAACTTATCTGCCATGGGATCAAGACCATGCCATCTCCCCAACTGCGGATCGCAATATCTAGCACCAAAATCATATGTTTCTAGGCCTGTTCCATCAGAGAATTCCCCGCTTTGTAATTCTTTATCATTGAACTTATGCCAGTTTATCGGGTTAACACTTAAGGCTCGCGGAGAGATCATTTTCATTACAAGCCCAAAGGGATAGTAATGGTTCTCTTCAAGAATATTTCCTCTTGTATGTATTACCTGGAAATTATCAAAGTATACAGCCTGCTCGCTTTCATTATTTACAAATACATAGATCCATCCATTCTGATTTACCGGAATGTCACTTAATACAAGCGCCGGTTGTAATGGTCCGTTGTTCTCAACTAACTTAAATCCTTTCGAAACTGCTTCAAACCTTTCATTAAAGACAATGTAATTGAGATACGCTTTGGGTCTGTCACCGGGATACTGACTGTTTTGTGTCGTGATCAAACTATTGACAACTCCATCAGCCTGAACCCCTGTTCCGATTGCCCCCGATTGCATTTTTGCTGCACCACCCGCCTGTCCCGCATTCAAATGGCCAATTAGATTATTGGCAAGGTCAGTTAATAATGAAGTAGAATTTACCTGCGTGCCATTGTCTTTGTAATAGTAATCGGTTCTTGCCTGCAACACGTCACCAGCCATTACTTTCAACAAAATGGAGGGCCCTATACGTTGATTGCCACCCATCGTTGAAAGCTTGCTCATCTTTTGACCATATCGTTCGTCGTATTGGCTGTTGCCCTGTAATTCAACCGGCTTGTCCGTACGATTAGTGATCTTATAATATTTATCCTCCAGAGCTGCCGTTGCAGTTTCCATAGTGGCAACAGGATAAGGATTTGCTTGTGTTTCCTCGGTTAATATCATTCTGATATTTCCGAGATGGTCCTTGATAAAGTAATCGAAAGTAAATTCAGTGGGCGTAGTAGTAGTTGCTGTTCTTGCATAACGCACCCTGCCCTCTTCAAACGATAAGTACAGATCATTGCCCGTGTAAACAATCGGCCCGCTATATGTGGTTGTGGTTATTACCTGGCCCGTTGTTGGAGTATTATCAGTTACTACTTTTTGAAGTTTATTGCCTGCTGCGTCATATATATAGCGGATCGTTCCTTTACCTGTAATTGTGATGATTTCGGGGAGATTGAGATAGTTATATGTGATACTTGATATCTCCTTGTTATTGTCCTTATTCAGGTTTCCGTTTTCGTCATAGGTGAAATCAAGATTACCGATACCGCTGTTCTTATCAGTAAAGTCTCCAAGTTTATATTCAACAGCGCCGGCATCGTCGGCGACCCAATTCAATTTATTACTGTAGGTATTGTAGTCATAGGTTATCTTATCCATTGGAATGATGCCCGTATAATTCACACCTTGCTGTTCCATGCGTGTGATATTACCATTAGCATCATACTGGATCACAGGTACAGAAAAATCAAACTTGTCTTTCGTCCACCCCGCGCCAGGAGTATTTTTTTGATTAAAATCCGCATTGATCAGCCTGTTGGCATTATCATATTGGTAGTTGAATCTTCGAGCAACATTATCACCGGCTGTCTTCCATGCCATACCGGCAACGTTTCCATTTCTTAAGGTATTTGTAAACCCAGCATCACCAGCCTTATCAAAACCTAATTCCATTCCAAAGAAATGACCCGATGCCGAAGCACTGCTCACATAAGCCTTGTTGATACCGGTCATCCAACCACGAATGTTATAATCATAATCCAGTTTTTCAATAAATGCACCGTTAGGGCCATTATATCCCGGAGCAAGTGTTTTGCTTGCCAATTGCCCTAGGTCATCGTAGGCATGTTCAACAACCGTTCTTTCACCTGTAGTTATGAAGGTGCCGCCGCCGCCATCTGGCTGCAAATCTGACCAGGCATTTTTTGAGAAAGTTTTCTTTGTCCTGAGCAATCTTCCCACATGATCAATCTCATATTTGGATTGTATTGTATAAGTTTCGTAGTTATAAACCGGCGTATAGAAAGGAGGCAGATACATCACAAACGTGGCCTTATACTCCTTATAGACCGTTGCCCTGAGTTTCCCTGTAAAATCATATTGATTCGTAAGAGTTACATCAAAGTTTAATGCGTTCTTAGTTGTAGTTTGAATGACTCTTCCTTTTTCGTCATGATACGTCACCGATTTTCTGAAATTATTGCCACCATCAAGTATTCTCACTTTTACTCCTGTTAGCAGACCCGTTACTCTATTCGATGGCATCTCCGGATCGATATTCTCAAAGCCTGCGGAATAAGGTAAGACAGCCCCGCTATAGCTTCCCTGGTTTTGATCATAATAATTAACTGCATTGAATTTTACCTGGTAAAAATCAATGGCGAGTCCATTTCCAACGAAAATCGGCACTGGGTTAAAAGCCTGTAATTGCTCAGATATATCGGTTTGTACCGTAATTGATTTTTCCGCAGAATAATAAGCCGGGTTATTCATTACACCTTGCAAATATTGCCGGGTATAATACCCATCATCAATCAATACGCCGGATACGATTTGCCTGTTTTGGCCGTCATAAATCAAAAATGTCCACTCTCTATATGCAAAGGAGTTTGTCCGTCCCGCTCTCTGGTTTCCATCCTGTGAAAAAACAAGTCTGTCACGAAGATCATAGACCATATAGGTGGCGTCTGCATCGGGCAATTTCTTCTCGATCAATCTGCCTCTTCCATCGTATACATATTTATAGCATAAGCCATCAGCCATTTGCTGAGTCAACACCCAACTACCGGCATCATCCATTTGCTTAACAGCTTTGGGACTGATCATATACCTCAGCCTTCCGTAATCATCATATACATAGTAAGTGCAAAGCCAGCCTTTATGATTTTCTTCAAGCAACGGGAATGCATCCTCTTTTTGCTGCTTTCTCAGGATGATCACTCCGTCCTTATCACGATATTCGACAATCTTTTTGCCTCTTTCATCTGTAGTGATAGTCTTGTAAAGCGTATTCTCCGGATACAGGTCTGTGGGTGATGAAATCGGGAGCGCCGTTGATAAAAAATTATCGATCTTCCATATTCTTACTGCGTCAATAGTCTTGTTGACTTCATACCCGGTGCCAATACCAACATTATTGCCTCCCCAATTCAAACCAGGAGCCAACGCTTTAATTGGCCTGTTCAGAGGGCTCTCCTCTATTTGAGTCTCAGCATAAAAATGATTTTCACCGGGATACTTTGTAGTCATAAAAGTCTGCTGCTCCGAAATAGCATTTGACTTAAATTTTCCATCACCGGTACCTGCCTGGTAGGCTAAGTGTTTATTGAGTTCACGTCCTAATGCATCATATTCCGCAGGACTTACCAGATCTTTATTAGCTGGTGAAGCTCCCATTATCAAAGTCTGTTCCCGCCTTCCTAAGCCATCAAAATAAATCGTGGTTTGCTGTTTGGGACCGATAGGTAGATTATCGGCTTGAACAAAAGTTGTTTTACCGGCATACCATATTTCATTAGTTCGGATATAATTCCTATTCTCCCAATTCGCAGCCCTGTATGTAAACTCCAAAGCATTTGAATAGTTGGTTGTTCCTCCGCAATCGACTCTTCTCCTGATCTGGCAATTATCATTCAGCTGTACATTAGGATATGACTGGCCGTTACCAATTTCTGTCCAGTTCATACCACCATCGAGGGATCTTTCCCACACATAATTATATGCACCGCCACAAGATCCACCTACGGCAGGCCATTCGTTAATAGTAGGAATACTGCTGGTGTAATTGAAATAAGGATCCGAGGTCATTATTGCGCCGGGATCGAGCATATCACCTATGGACACATAGAGTTCGCCAGACTGCCCATATAGATCCTCATATATGCTGATATAACCCTGGCCCGGAGCGTTGTCCCATAATACATAACAATAAATGGTTCCATTATTAGTGTTTGTGTTTTGGTCAATGATTGTGCCGCCAAAAACGGTCCATTGGATATTTGATGCATATGGTGGCCAATAATTAAAAGTTGCGAAATAATAACTTTGGTCGTTGGGCAATACAGAGGTCGGTCCGTTTATATATGCACCCCACTGTGATAATCCTTTAGACTGAAAACCGAATATAAAAAAGAGACAAATCGATAATAATTTCCACTTTTTCATAGTGAATGTTTTTAAGCTTGTTTGAATCTATTGCTTGTAATTGTATTCGTAAGTTTTTACAACATTTCCATATTGATCTTTCACGAGCTTCAATCTTTGCAGGCCATCATATTCATAGTACACAATTCTGTTATTGGGATCGCATTGGGATGTCATTCCTATCAATGGATCGAATGTATATGTCACCATTTGAGAGTTTACAGGGAACAATCGAACTTCGTCGATTATAACCTTTGGTACATTGGCATACTTTGCAATTTCGATTTTGGTAACATTCTCCACAGTTACGTCATAAAATTTCCAGCCATTAATGGTTGTTGAATAACTTGGCGTTATAATTTGTGTTCCCCCTCCATTGATAAACTTGAGTATTATAGGATCCGCATATTTGCACCAAAATGTCACCCTGTATTTTTGTGTAGGTATTAATGGAGCGGACGCTATCTTATCAGAAACGGGAATTTCAAAATATTTTTTTCCTGTCATCCCTTTTTCCTGTTGTTGCACATAGGCCTGGTTGTACGTCCAGTTGCCTGTTCCATCAGCTTCAAAGCTTGTAAAAGCGACATCGTTTAGTGAAGCATTGCTTGCCTTAGCAACGGGGTGTGTCTTATTATAATCCCAGATATAAGATTCTTTTCCATCTGATTCTTCATTTTGCTCCTCTATATTACCATAAGAATCATACGTATTAAAATTCAAAGCAGGTTTGTATGCGGCGTCGTAGACAAATGATCCTCCGCTGACGCCCGATTCTGTAAATGTAGTAGCAGTATTATCCGGCTGGAAGATATAAGACTGTTTGACAAGTGGCTTGTCGGTATGAAACCTATTAAGTACTCCCTCTGTATATCTTTTATTATTGAATGATTGATCCTGGGTAAATTGATATTTTTCAACAACAGCATTAAAAATATTTTTTGTTTTCAAAAAAGCGATGCCCTGGCCAAAAACATCAGATGTAGCCGCATAATCTAATGGGAATTTAAACTTCTGAACCACCTGTTCACCTTTACTATTACTGGTTTGGGTGATCTGATTTTGAAAAATAAACTCCCTATTACTATAAGGTATCTTGTTATAAGAAAAATCTGTTTTCTTTTCCAAATAAGATAGTCCATCAGAATGATAGTCCCTTTCTGTTTTTGATTTCAAAAGCTGCCAGGTTGGGTAATGAGTGTATCTTCCGTATAGCGACCAGCTCCAGCTGGTTCCGAAATCAACATTGTATTTCGTTACCGCTAACCCATAAGCGCTGCCTGTTCCATTCGCAAAACTGGTAAAATCGTATTCGTAATGATTGCTTTTAACATTTTTTCCATCAGGCTTAATATAATATTCTGCAGTCGGCAAACCTCTTTTCCAATCATTGCTGGTGGCCTGGGGAAATGGGTAATCCTGTCCTAAAGTAGTAGATAGATTTTGAATAAAGCCACCATTCAGACCTGACGCAAGCATCGTGTTTGTTTTTGTATCAGGAGTGTTTGCGCCGGTTGTAAATTCAACCCTGTATTTCCCATTATTTGTTTGGCTTACCTCGGCAAATGAATATCCACCTGCCGCGCTACGGGTTTGCATTTCAGGATTTACTCTTCCTCCATAAGTAGCAAATCGTTTGATCGCGATGATATAAAACACGCTATTGTAATAAACACCTATATCAGACATATAATATAAATCAACTGCCTGGTCTATTGGCTGGAAAACGCCATAGGTATAGTTTTTAAGGATTGCAGAAGCCGTCGGAGATTCCTGCTCTTTTATTTGAGTAACTTTTAATCCGTTCCATGCGGTTGTGTTACCGCTTACGTCATACAGGAATTCTTTAGTTCCACCGGTGGGATAAGTTATTTTTTTCAAAACGCCGGCAAGAAGCTTATTGTAAACAGGCGGAACGGTAACATCTCTGGCATATCCATACTTGTCCTGGTTCTTTGATGTTCTGAACGGCAAATCAGCTATATTATAATATTCAAATGAAATCGGAGGTATTGTCTCCTGGTTAGCGCCTTTTTCAGTTATTGTCTTTAAATACATCCTTGCGAGAACGGATGAATTTAAATAAGGTCCTGTTTCGGTCCTTGTATCATTTTGAAAAGAAACACAACAATAGGGGCCATTGGAATAATAGTTATATACCGGTCGGCGAAAACTAAAACTATTTTGTTCGTACGACTCATTGCTGTAAACAACATCGTAGTTAAGCAAATATTCCCTTATTAACTCGCCATTTTTTGAAACGACAATTTTGTCCAGTCTTTCATCGCCTGGCAACTCCGGCCTTGATGTATTGGCGATAAATTCAACTTTATATCCCTGGCTGGTAACAATCTCTTGTAATTTTTTGGAACTAAGTTCAATTGTGCTTGCAGATATGGTGTAATCTGAAAAAGTTGGATAATGCCAAAAATCCGACACCGGGATATTTTGCTTTGGCGGTGCATAAGAAGCAAACCAAGTAGAAGGAAGCACCCATGGCTGTCCATTATTACAATTATAAGGCCCCGCCTGTATCAACCTGTTTTGCTCTTCATAACCACTTGCAGAAAAAGTCCGGTCTGACAGGTAGGTTATTGTCCCATTGTTTACATAGTTAAAAGTTACAATATCACCCGTAGGCGATGTGATCTTAGTAAGATGCCAGGTAGAAGAATAATTTACATATTCTGCGTGGTGATTGTTTTCGCTTGGATAAAAATCCATAAGGCTTCCCGGAACATTGGTACATCCACCATAACAATAGGGTACCGGCGCAAGATATGACATTACTATCGGCGATGATTCATAAATATATTTATTGAGAGTTATAGGAGTACCACCAACATTTATCGTTTCCGCGGCATAGCAGCCGGTCCACCTGTATGTAAACAAAATAGTTTTTGAGTCAGTTTTAAGCTTTGATTCTTCAACCGCATTTAAAGAATAATTCCCAAATTCATATTTATACCCATCATCCGAAGTGACAACAAATTGAGTGATATTACCATTAATGATGGTTGGTGTGATGATCAGGTTTGCATTGTTGGTTAGTACAACCTGCCCGTTTCGATCGAAGACAAATTTTCCGGAATGTTTTCCGAAATTGAAATAAAACTCATCCGGCTGAAGATCCAGTCCATAGTCAGGAAAATTATTTCTTGTATTCCAATTCCCGCGTTTGATGATATCCCGCATTTGCTGAACACCATACGCCGCATAAGGAACAATTGGCGGATCAAATGAAGCAGCTTCAATATTCATGGAATTAAGACTTAAATAACCATAACCGCGAAAATTGAAGGAAGTCGGATTGATTATTCTGTTTCCGCTAAAATTCCAGGTAAATTCGTCTGGAAGATTTTTCATCACTCTGGTAATCATTCCTCCTGCATTAAGATGCATACCAAGCCCTACCCAGCTTCCGATATCATTTACCTTTATGGAATTGCAATTACCCTGGATTGAAATGGGTACTTCAATGTTCCGGCTCTTTAATGTATAGATCGGTATCTCTATATTCAGCTTACCAGTATACAGGTCCACGTTATCAGAGATCATTCTTGTGAGTACAGCACTGTTGGGAGCAGGCATTACCACTGTAGGAAGAACTGCCTCCATCGCCCCCGTGCGGGAATCTGCCGGAGTACCCATCACACTCATTGTACGGGCTGCCGTATCATTTGCCTGCTTCGGATTTATTACGGGTAAGTTCTTAATGATCTTTGGATCAATTTTTACTCCTTTCGTGTTTGAATCAAGAATGATGGTCCGGTTTATTTTTTGACCCGGTTCCTGGGTTCGAACTGTTGTAGAAATGAAAATGCAACAGGTCATCAATGCAAGTTGAGGTAGCCGAATAGAAGCTGTCTTCTTAAGTGATTTCATAAAAAAGGGTTTTAAAAATTATATCCTAACCTGAAAACCAATGGTTGCGTACGTGGTGAATGTTGGTAATACAAGAAGTCATAAAGGATAATGATCGAACCTTTAACCTTCTTGCTGACTTTATATTTCTTACTTACTCCGATCAATGCACTGCTTTGCCATGCACTGAAGTCTCTCAATTGTTCAATCGTTCTGAAAGAATGATGATAATTATATTCAAAGCCTCCGTTAATATAGAATTGACCTTTTAATTTATAATCCAGGAATGATCTTAAACCGACACCCTGGTGAGAAATTGAAAACCTCCTGAGATTTCCGTATCCCAGTTTATACGATGCTCCTATTCCAAAACTTCCATTCTGATGAAACTTATAAGCTATTTGCCCTGCGATATCTGCTGTTGAGGGAACCAGTGCATTCGGACGCCCGAATTGAAGGTTGGTTCCAAATTCAAGTCTTTTTAAAAATGATTTGGACTTCATTTCGTTGGGTTTGAAATCCGGCATTTCAGCATTTTCATCCCATGAGCTGCTTTTGTTTTTTAATTGATCTAGTTCGTTTCTTAATTTGCCCAGGCCCTGTTGGAGCGGATCAGAATTTCCACTTCCCCCTGCTCCACCATTAAATGCATTGGCCGCATACCTGTCAACCTGGTTTCTTGATTGCAGACCGGGAAAATCAGGAATAGCCGAAGAAGAAGCACCTGCATAAGCGGTAAAATTTTGTATACCGAATACAGAAGCGATGTATGAGTTTTTTTCAAAAAACTCTTTAAACTTTGGAATTTTCTGAAGGGCCCGGAATGCGGTTAATTCAAGTTTTTTCGGATCATTGAGTATGGATTTATATTCGTTTAATTTTTGAGAATAGTAATAAACATCTTTATTCAATCCTTTTAAATACTTGCCTAATCCATATTTATCCAACTCCAGTCGCAGTAGTTGCCTTCTTTCCTTTAAATATTTCTGAAACACACTTATATATTTCAGCTTGTCCTGAACCGAGTTTAAAGAGCCCAATGATTTGGCAATACTGGCTGCATTTGTGCTGCTGTAACCAGTATTAGTCAGAAATTGCAGATTCATTTTTAAACTATCGACAAAAGCTAAATATTCTCCTGCCCGATTGACATTGACTGTCTCTTTTCCAAAAAGAATGTTTCTCATCTTTGAATACTCTTTGTCCGCATCCGCAAATAGTTTTTCCGAGGAAGCCGAATCAGCCTTTGCCAGCTTTCGCTTTATCTTTTTTTCTTGTTTTTCCATACGCTTCAGAAACCGATCCGTAAATTTTACCAGCTCATTATCGAGTCCGGCAGTTGTGGATTGTATCTTATTTAATGCTCTTTGGGAAACATTGATTGCAGTATCATTTTGAGACAGGTTTTCCTGGGCGGCGACCATATTTACATATGACATTGCCATTATTAATAAGACTAATGAATTCTTCATAAAATGTCTTTATGGATTAACACTTTCATTTAAATGAACCTTTATGCTTTAGGTGTCCTGCCACGACACAATAATCAGCCTGTACAGAGATTTCAATCTCTATAACCTTGCTTGCTACATTAAAATCTTACCAGAGTCTGAATTAAGTCAGGTCAAAGCGCAACGTTGACAATCATCAACTCCTGACTTTTTTGAAAAAAATTGTACACTCAAAATTTGCAATCAAAAAAAAATTTCTTTCTTTCGATATTGAAATTAGCCACGATCCAATCCCACAAAAAATTTTTTGATAACCATTTTGAAAGCCTAACTTGTTTTTTGAAAGTTGTGCTTTCACATTAACCTTAAACCTGATCTACTATTTATGAGAACTCATCACAAAACAAATCTTCTGCAACTAATCGGGTTGCAATTAAGAAAACTCAAAATTGAAAACAACAAAACAAGTAAGGAACTGGCATCATTATTAAATATCACTCCGCAAGCCTATGGTAACATAGAGCGGGGAGAAAGTGATATTTGTATTACGCGATTAATTCTCCTTGCTGAATTTTATCAAAAACCGTTGTTGGATTTAATTCCTCATGAGTACAGGAATTTTGAAAATGGTCATGAATTTGGTTTTCACTCCAA
>Ga0075430_100003163_pt1 | contig 13777 bp, 13 predicted proteins | sample RhiMetdeltSRZDD4_FD_75294 | JGI IMG/M metagenome (GOLD analysis project Ga0075430, IMG submission 75294) | Populus rhizosphere microbial communities from Tennessee, USA - Rhizosphere MetaG P. deltoides SRZDD4 | ecosystem: Host-associated > Plants > Roots > Rhizosphere > Soil | place: USA... | reverse complement strand
CGGCCATACGATCGACGACCCGCAGCCGATCGGCCGCGACATTCCGTACAGCACGCTGGTCCTCTCGCTCTCGGGGGCGCGACGATCGGTGGAGAACGTCACGTCAGGAATTGCGGTGCGATATCGAACCGGAGAAGTCGATGGACTGCGGCGTTCGACGTTCGGGCTCGACGGCGGTGTACTGGTCGAGCAGGTGTTCGGGTACGATGCGCGGATCGGTGTCTCGAGCTTCATGTGGGGTCCCGGCGCGGACGACAGCAAGGACGCGTCGTTCTCGACTGCGGTAGACGCCCGCGCCTTCGGCAGCGATTCGACGCGCCAGGCGCGGCTCGGCTACTCGTACACGTTCGACGACGGCTCCGCGGCGGGGCATTACGTTTTCGCCTCGGGGCGCTACTCACGCTGGGTCGCGCGCGTCGGCGTCGCGCGCAGCGACATCTACGGCACCGCCGACACGTCCGTCCGGTTGGCGCTCGGCCTGCGATATGCCCGCTATACCGTCGGGCTCTCGCGCGAAGAGAGCGCCGGTGGCTTCGATCCCACGTATCAGTTCGTGCTGAGCGGCACGTTTCGGTGAAGACCAACCTTCTCAACCTCGATCCAACCGCCGCGATCGCCGCACTGCGTGAGTTCGCCGTGTCGCAGGGCGAGCCTGCCTATCGCGGCGGCCAGGTGGCGCGGCGGCTGTGGCAGGCGCCGGCCGCGACGTTCGAGGACATGACCGACCTGCCGAAGGCGTTCCGTGCGGCGCTCGCCGAGCATTTCGAGATGCCGCGGCTCGAGATCGCGTCGCGACAGCGGTCGACCGATGGGACCGAGAAGTTCCTGTTTCGGCTTCACGACGGGCAGCACATCGAGACCGTCGCGATTCCAGAAGGCGACCGGCTGACGTTCTGTGTGTCGTCGCAGGCGGGCTGTGCGCTCCGCTGTGCGTTCTGCGCGACGGGCCTCATGGGATTCGCGCGAAACCTGGAGGCCTACGAGATCACGGGCCAGGTCCGCGAGCTCGCCCTGCTCGACCCGCCGCTCAACGCGACGAACATCGTGTTCATGGGGATGGGCGAGCCGCTGCTCAACTGGGACGCGCTCGACACCGTACTCACCGTGCTGAACGACCCGAACGGGTTCGGCATCGGTGCACGCCACATCACCGTCTCGACCGTCGGCGTGCTGCCCGGGATCGTCGCTCTGGCCGCGCGTCCCGAGCAATTCCGGCTCGCGATCTCGATTCACGCGCCTAACGACGAGCTGCGGCATACGCTCATGCCGATCAACACCAAGTACCCGCTGCGCGACGTGATCGCGGCCGCGTCGGAGTTCGATCGGCGGGTGACGTTCGAGTACGTGATGCTCGGTGGTGTGAACGACGCCCCCGAGCACGCGCGGGAACTGGCCGCGCTCGCCCGTCAGTGCCGGGCGTTCGTCAACCTCATTCCACTCCACCCTGGCGGCGCCGGAAGCTTCACGCCGACGACAAGCGAGGGCATCCGCCGCTTCGCCGGCTGGCTCCGGCGCGACGGTGTCGAGGTCGCGGTCCGGAAGAGCCGCGGCATGGACATCGCCGCGGCGTGCGGTCAGCTACGGGCTGAACGGCTGCGGCGGCGCCCGCCACGTGGCGCCGAGCACCACGGTGACGTCAACGTAGCGTGATGAGTCGGGTCGCGCTTCGACGCGCGCCCCACCTAACGCCTGCCCCACCAGCCGCGCCCACTCGGGGTTGCCCGAGCGGTCGAGCACGACCGTCGAATCCTGCAGCGTACCGCTCGTCGTGTACTTCACGACGTCGAACCCGCGGTCGCGCAGCAACCGCATGACGCGACGCGCGAGCCCAGTGGTGCGGGTTGCGTTGATGATCTCCACGCGGACGCGTGTGTTCGGCGGTGCGGTCACCTCTCGCGTCACCAGGCGACCGAGCGCCGTCGCCCGGACGGGGCCGGGTCGCTCGCGCAGCGTCGCCCACGCAACGCCGGCGCCGACCACGAGGGCGGCGACGATCACGGCCAGCCACCGGCGTCGCGACGTCATCGAACGGAGTTCCAGAGATCGGCGGTCTCGGGAAACAGCATTTTCCCTTCCCGCACCGTCCACTCGATGCGCGTCCGCACGACCTGCCTGAACACGCCGTCGAAGTCCGACGTGACGTGGGCAGCCAGGAATGCGCGATCGGCGCGGGAGAACGGACGTCCGGGCTCGAGAAAGTCCGCCATGAACAGCGCCTTGCCCGTCCGGCCCCAGTGCGCGCTGCCTAACGTATGCCACCGGATCGCCTCGAGCACGTCGGCGCGCCGCTCGCCCTCGCGCTCGAGTCGCGCCGCGACCGCAGGCCCGTGCAGGATGTGCCACGGTCGCTCGGTATCGCCGGTCAGCCGGCGCAGCTCCTCTTCCGGCGCATCGCGCAGGGCGTCGTGGAGCACACCGACGTCGTGCCAGGCCTTTCGGTCGGCCGCCGTGAGATCGAGCGAGCTGGCCCAGGCGTCGAGCAGCGTCGTGACACGCGCGATGTGAGCGTGGCGTTTCTCCGTCACCTGCGCCCACGCGGGCATCACCACGACCGCCGGATTGACGATCGGCGTGTTGTAGTCGACCCTCACGTGCCCTCGCCGAGGATCATGTTGTCGATGAGACGCGTGCGTCCGACGCGCGCGGCGACGATCGCGACGCTATCGCTCGTCGCCTGCTCGACCGGACGCATGTCCGCCGGATCCACGACCGCGAAGTAGTCGACGCTCACCTCGGGGTGGGTTGCGAGCGAGTCCGCGCCGGCGCGCGTGAGCGCCTCGCCGCCGCGCTCGCCGGCCGCGAAGGCCTTCGCTGCCGCGCGCAGACTCTCCACCAGGGCGAGCGCGCTCGCGCGGGCCGACGCATCGAGATACGTGTTGCGGCTCGAGAGGGCGAGGCCATCGCTCTCTCGCACCGTCGGGGCGACGACCAGTTCGATCGGAAAATTGAGCTCGCGAACCATGCGCCGTATCAGAGCTGCCTGCTGAAAGTCCTTTCGGCCGAACACGGCCACGTCGGGCGCAACGATGTTGAACAGCTTCGCGACGACGGTCAGCACTCCGTCGAAGTGCCCCGGTCTCACACTACCCTCCCAGCGCGTCGGGAGGTCATCGGCGGCCACGTGCAACGACGGAGGTGCCGGGTACATCTCGCTCGCGGTCGGCACGAACAACAGATCGACGCCGCGACTGCGCGCCTTCTCGGCATCTCCGCTCGGATCGCGCGGATATCGCGAGAAATCCTCGTTCGGGCCGAACTGCGTCGGGTTGACGAAGAGGCTCATCACAACGCAACCCGCGCGCCGCGTCGCCTCGTCGATGAGCCGCAGATGTCCTTCGTGAAGGAACCCCATCGTCGGGACGAAGCCGATGCGTTCGCCCGACGCACGCGCCGCCGCGACGGCGCCGCGAATCCCCTCGATCGTGTCGATCTGACGCACGCCTAGAAGCTGTGCTCCGTGTCGGGGTAGCGACCTGCCTTGACGTCGTCAGCGAACCGCTTCACCGCGTCGCGAACGTCCGCCGCCATTTCCGCATAGTGGCGGAGGAACTTCGGTCGGAACCGATCGTTGAGCCCGAGGAGGTCGTGCAGCACCAGCACCTGCCCGTCACACTCTGCGCCGGCGCCAATGCCGACCGTGGGGATGCTTACCGCTTCGGTCACGGCTTTCGCGACGGCGGTCGGGACGAGCTCGAGCACGAGCGAGAACGCACCCGCCGCTTCGAGGCGGCGCGCTTCGTCGACGAGCCGCTCCTGATCGCCCGGGGCGCGGCCCTGCACGCGGTAGCCTCCCAGCGTGTTCACCGACTGCGGCGTGAACCCGATGTGGCCCATCACGGGAATACCCGCGCGCGTCATCGCGTGGATCGTCGATGCCAGCACCTCGTCACCGCCCTCGAGCTTCACCGCGTGCGCGTTGGTTTCCTTCATGATGCGTCCGGCGTTCCGAAGGGCGTCCTCGGTGCTGACCTGATAGCTCATGAACGGCATGTCGACGACGACCAGCGCGCGCTGCGCGCCGCGGCGCACGGCGGCGCCATGATGGATCATCTGATCCACCGTCACCGGCACGGTCGAGTCCAGCCCGAGGATGACGTTCGCGAGCGAGTCGCCGACGAGAATCATGTCCGCCCCGCCCTCCTCCGAGAGCCGGGCGAACAGGGCGTCGTAGGCCGACACCATGACGAGTCGTTCGCGGCGTTGTTTTCGCGCGAGCACCTCGCGCACCGTGATGCGCGGGACGTCGCCTCCGCCGCTACTCATCGCTGGCCGGTGTGAAGCGCCGCATCCAGCTCCGCGACCTCACGCTGCCAGAACGCACGGTCCGCGAGTCCCGGATGGGGGAGAACGAGGTCGTCGGTGGCCATCGCCCGATCGCCAAAGCGAACGATGTCGAGGTCGAGGGTGCGCGACTGCCATCGCTCGGTCCGTATGCGACCCGCGGTCGCCTCGATCTCGTGCAGGCGCGTCAGGAGCGTCGCGGGGTCGAGCGTCGTCTCGACGGCGACCATCTGGTTGAGATAGGGCGGTTGAGCGAGCCCCCCGAGCGGTTCCGTCTCCTCGATCTGCGTAGCACCTACCACTCGGCACTCCGGGATGGCAGCGATGGCGTCACGCGCTCGATCGAGATACGCGCGCCGATCGCCGAGATTGGACCCCAGCGCAATGTAGGCGATCTCGCTCACGGCGCGAAACGTTAAGGAACCGCTGCTACGGCTGTCAATTCGACGTCTGGCGGGTCCAGCAAGCTAGTTCACGGAGTGCCCTGTGACGCGCGCGATGCGCCGCGTGAGCTCGCTGAGGTCGGCCGCCACCTCGCGAAGCTCGTACGCGGCACCCTCCAGCTCTCGCAGCGCGCGCGCCTGGTCTATGGCGGAACGCGTCACGTTCTCCGCGCCCTCGCGATTGCGGCGCGAGATCTCGGCGATCCGCGCCACGCGCTCGCTCAGTCGCCCCACCTCGGACTCCTGCACTCGCGACGTGTCGGCGATGCGCTGCCCCCACGCGAGGCTCGCCGCGGTCGCCTCGACGATCTCATCGAGCGCCGTCCGCGCCGACTCCGAGAGCGATTCGACGTCGCTCATCATCGTCTGCCCGCGGTTCACCTGCGACGCCACCTGGCGCATCTGGTCCTCGAAGCCGGTGACGATCTCGCCCGCGTCTTCCGACGCGCGTGCGCTCTGTTCCGCGAGCTTGCGCACCTCGTTCGCGACGACGGCGAACCCCTGCCCCTGCTCACCCGCGCGCGCCGCTTCGATCGCCGCATTGAGCGCGAGCAGGTTCGTCTGGTCGGCGAGCTCCTTGATCACCGCGATGAAGTCCGTGATCCGCCGCGTGCTCTTCGACAGTCCGCCGATCTGCGTCGTGCTCTCGCTGATGAACCGCTTGGCGCCTACCAGACGCTCGATCGCCATGCCGATCGTGTCGCGGTGCTCCGTCGCGATGCGTGTCGCACGCTCGCTCGCCGCGGCGGCGTCGCCACCATCGCGCGCGACCGTCGACGTCTTCTCGTAGAGCGAACGCGCCACATCCAGGCTCCGATCGGCCTGCTCGCTTTCCTCACCGATCCCCCGAGTGATCTCCGCCGTGTTGCGCGCGACGACCTCGGCACCGCCACGGAGGTCGCGGGCGGACACGTTCAACGTGTCCAGCTGTGCTTCGACGCGCGCGAGCGCCGCGAGGAGTGGCTGGCGCAGATCCTGAATGTGCAGCGCGGTCGCGAGCTGGTTGGCGAAGCGACTGACGAGCGTGACTTCCTTCGGCCCGTACGTGCCGCGCTTGTGGTGATCGAGCTCCACGATCCCGATGTTTCTGTCGCCGAACCGGAGCGGGACCACCGCGAGGCTCACCGCATACGTGCCAACGCCCTCTGCGCGCGCGTCGCGCGAGGCGTCGGTGATGACCAGCGGCTCGCTGTTTTTGAGGGCGAGCTCGCGCAGCCTGGAGCCGGCGACGCCGTTCTCCCGCGGCTCGTCCAGCAGCCCTTCGCCCGTCTGGTAGATCATCCGAAGCGAGCCGTTGTTCAGCCGCCAGATGCGGAAGCCGTTCCAGTCAACGAGCCGGTTCGCGAGCCGTTCGATCTCGTGCAGGGATTCCGCGAGGCTCGCGTCCGACGACACGACCTGCTCCATCGCGTGAATCTTGTTCAGCTCCTCGGCGGCGACTGCCTCCTCGAGGATGCGCTTGAGGAGCAGGCCCGCGAACATGAGCACGAACGCGACGATGAGCCAGCCGCTCCAGCCCACGCTCGAGATCGTGAACAACGACACCAGCACCGCGATGGTGCCCGCACCGAACGCGATGATCTCGTAGCGGAAGATCATCGACCGCTCGTCGGCGTGCAGCTTGTCGCGGATCAGCAGCGTGCAGTACAGCATGCCGCGACTGAAAATGAAATGCGCGGCCAGCAGGAGCGCGACCGCGGGGACCGCATCGGCACCGATGCGTCCGGAGCCCCCATCGCCCACCACCGACAGCCAGGCGTAAAAGCCATACGCGCCGAACAGCGCGAGCGCCTCGCGCCCGCCGTTGATCGCGCTTGCCGCTGGCGCCTTGCGGAGGAGTGCCCAGTCTGCCGTGAAGACGCCCACGTAGAGGCCGAGCGCGGTTGCCGGCGCTCCAGCGATCACGGCGCCCCCGGCCGCGATCATGCCGAGCAGATTGAGCGCGGAGTACTTCGTCAGCGGGATCTGAAACGTGCGGAGCAGGATCGTCAGGATCGTGATGCCCGCGACGGCCGACCACCGATGCGACCACCGCGTGTCGAATACCAGCGCGACCACGAGCATGATCGTGCCGAGGCTCGCGACGAGCCGCGCGTAGAGCGCGAGGAAGCGGTTCACGCGCGATCCGGCGTTAGGCCCCGCTCGTGGCTCGGCACGTCAGATCTCGTCGAGCGCGCGGCGAAGACCGGCGGTGAGCGACACGGCCGAGTCCACGGACATGCCTGCCGCTTTCACGATGGCGCTGCCGACGACGATGCCGTCGGCGAGGCGCCCGATCGCCACCGCCTGCTCCGGACCCGAGATGCCGAATCCGACGCAGATGGGCAGCGTCGTGGCCTCGCGGAGCCGCGCGATCGTATCGGGGAGCTCCGCGGGTACGTCGGCGCGCAGACCGGTCACGCCGCGCCGGCTGATCAGGTAGACGAACCCGCTCCCGTGGGCCGCGATGTCACGCATCCGATCGAGCGGCGTCGTGGGGGCCACGAGTCGGACGAACGCGAGCGGCCCGTTGCCTAACCATTCCTCTCGCACAGGATCCGCGCCGACGGGAAGATCGGTCACGAGGACCCCGTGCACGCCACTGGCAGCCGCCCGCTCCAGCACGTCCGCTCCCGCCGCGAGCAGCGGGTTGAGGTACGTGAACAGCACGACCGGCGTCTTGAGCGACGCGTCGCGAACGACGTCCAGCGTGCGCGCCAGCGTCATCCCGTGCTCGAGCGCGCGCTGCGAGCTTGCCTGGATGATCGGACCGTCCGCCATCGGATCCGAAAACGGAACGCCGACCTCGATCACGTCCGCGCCAGCCTGCTCGAGCCCGCGCAGGAGCTCGACCGACCGCGCCGGATCCGGATGTCCGGCCGTCACGTAACACACGAGCGCTCGGCGTCCGCGAGCCCGCAGCGCCGTGAAGCGCTGCGACAGGACGTCAGACGAAATAGTCGCCGACGTTGATGCCATACCGATCCGGGTTTTCCGTTTTGATGATGGTGCGCAGGTACGCGCCATCGGCGTCCTGCTCGGTGAGATCCACGTTGTGACCCGGGTACGCGATGTTGCCGCGCTCGTCGCTGACGATGCGGACGATCGGGCGGGACACGGCTTCCGGGTTCGGGCTCGCCGAGTGCACGATCGCGAGCTCGAACGTATCGAGCACCACGAGCGTGCCTACCGGGTAGACCCCGAGCAGGTTGATGAACGCCTTCACGACGACGGAATCGAAGCCGCGCCGCGGGTTGTCGCGCATGCCGGCGAGCACCGCCGCTGGCGACAGCGGGTCGGTATGATACACACGGCGTGAGGTCGCGGCGTCGAATCCGTCCGTGACCGCGACGATCTTGCTGAAGATGCTGAGCGCGCGCGGGCGAACGTTCTTCGGGTAGCCCGTGAGATCGCACTTCATGTGGTGCTCGTACGCGACCGTCATGGCGCGGTACGGTAGCTCCTGCTGCCCGCGCAACTGGAAGAGCGTGAGCAGTCCCATCCACGGGTGAGCGGCGATGTAGCGCCAGTCGAGATCGGTGAGCTGTTCGGCCTTGTTGAGCACATCGACGGGCACGCGCGACTTGCCGACATCGTGGAACAGCGCGGCGAGCCCAAGGTCGTAGAGCTGACGCTTTCCGAGCCCGAGCCGTCGCCCGAGCGCGACGGAGAAGATGCAGACGTTCACGCTGTGCGTGAACGTGTACTCGTCGTAGTCCCGGATCGTCGTCAGGCCCAGCAGCGACGTCTCCTCGGTGAGGATCTGGTCGACGATGCCCTGCACGACGCGCTTGATCTTCTTGAGATTGACGCCGCGGCCCATGCGGACGGAGTTGATCACATCCTTCGTCGCCGCAACCGACTGGCTGTACGTGCGCTTCGCCGCTTCCTTCGCGCGCTCGCGGAAGTCGCCGTCGTCGTCCACACCGGAAGGCGGGCCGACCTCGATCAGCGTGACCCCGCCCTTCGCGAGACGCTCGCCGATGTCGACGAATCGGTCCTCGGCCGCCTCCGACGACGGCGCCTGGAGGGCCGACAGGAACACGAGCCAGTCACGCGGCCACACGCCCGGCATCACGCGGGCGACGCCGACGCCGGCGGCGCGGAACACGGACAGGATCTGTGTGAAGCTCGCGTAGTTGTCGAGGTCCAGGCGCAGCCGCGTCTGGTTGATGAAGATGAACTCGCTCGTGACGCGCAGCTCGAACTCGCCCTCGCGTGTGAGGATCTCGGTGGTGACCGCGGTGAGGTCGTCGAGCGCCTTCTTCACGGCCTCGTTCTCGACCGGATACAGCCGGATCGCGCGCGTCGCGCCGTGCAGCGCGATGATGAACGACCGTCCCATCCGCCGGATGTAGGGGTCACCGCCGATGTCGCTCGACGAGGCGTTGGCTGCCGTGCGATCGAGTGCGTGCCGCTCCGGGATCGACGTCACGCGGCCGTCCCTCCACGCAGCGCCCGGTTGACGGCGTTGCGCACGAGAATCTCCTTCTCGTTCGACGCGCGCCGCAGCGTCGCGAGGGCGGCATCGGTGCCGATGCGGCCTAACGCCATCGCCGCGCACGCGCGCACCTCGGGGTCCTCTTTCTTCCCGAACAGCCCGCGCGAGTTCAGCATGCCGTCGAGCAGCATCACGCCCGCTTCCCCGCAGAGCGTTCCATAGGCCTCGAACAGGGCCATCTTCTCGGTGAGGTCGGCGTCGCGCGCCAGCTTGCCCTTCACCGCCGCCTCGATCTTCGGCAGGGCCGGCCGGTGCGCACGGGCGGCAATCGCGCGCGCAGTCGCCACGCGGACGTCGCGATGCGCGTCCTCGATCGTGCGCTCCAGAAACTGCAGCGCGCCGGGCGAGGCGATCTCGCCTAACGCCTGCACGGCCGCGAGGCGCATCTGCACGTCCTGGTCCGTCGTGAGCTTCGCGAGTGCGGCGACGGCGGCCGTCGCGCGCACCGCGCCAGCGCGGCGGACGGCTTCCTTCGCGACTTCGCGATCGGCCGACGTGATCAGCCGAACGAGCTCCGCGGTGTTGGCCATGGCGAGCCGGGCCGCCGCGTTCTCGAGCAGCACGCGCAGTCGCGGCGTCTGCACTTTCGTGACCCACGAGAATACCGTCGCCAGCGCGCTGACGCGCAGCTGGTCGAACATCTCGTTGAGGTCCTCCTGGTCGGGGAGCTGCGACGCTTCGTCGAGCGCCTGCAGCAGCTGCGCCAGCACATCGGGATCGCTCAAGCGATCGCGAATCTTGAACAGCTGCTCCTTCTGCTCCGGAGTGATGCCGGGCGCACGCTCCGCGGACATCGCGGTTTCGCGAAGCAGAATGGCGGCGGTCTTGAACTCTCCGGACGATAGGATGTGCAGCATCAGCGTGTCGAGGAGCGCGGCAATCTCCTCTCGAACACCTCGGTCGCCCTGCACCTCGTACGTGTCGAGCAGCATCGCGACGACGTTGCGTCGCATGTCGTACGTGTATTCCTTGCGGACTTCCTCGCGCAGGTACTCGATCTCGCTTTCCTCGAGGAAATACAGCGTCGAGTCGAAGTCATCGAGGTTCACGACCGAGGACACGGTCGCGTCCATCGGAGGCGCCGACTCCTGCAACGCCTTCGCGCCGGCTTCGCCGCCGCGGAACCCCGCCTTCTCGATGGCCGCCGCCTGATCGGTCGAGAGGTCGATGTAGCGATACCGGAGATAGGCGAACTCCTGCTCCCACAGCATGGTGAGCAGGTCATCCTCCTCGGGCGAGACCTTCCGCGATCGCTGCAGGATGTCCAGCAGCGGCACGAGCTCGTGGCGCTCGAATTCCTTCAGCAGCCGAAGCTCGCGGATCCCGTCCTTGTACATCATCCACGGGATGTTGTCCGTCGCCTTCTCCGGCTCGTGAAGCACGGTCTCCCCGAACCAGCGCAACTCCGTCTCCGTCACGTCGAACACCAACTCGTCCGCCACTTGCCAGATGGGCGCGAACGCCGCGCGAGCCAGATCGAGCGCGCGCAGATACGTTGGGTTGTTGTGCAGATAGAGCTGGTGGGCTCGCGCCGCCTTCACGAGAACCTTGAGCATCTCTTCGACGAGAGTGCTCGAGAAGGGCGGTGCGGGCCGACCCGACTCCTGAGTGGGAGTCGGAACGGAAGAAAGCGTCACTCGGGCAACGTGCTCAGCTGACTGATTTGCGCGACGTCCTTGTCACCTCTACCACTGACGCACAAGAGCACCCGTTGGTCAGGAGTCCATCGCCCCTGCTGCGACGCGATCCAAGCGACGGCATGTGCGGTTTCCAATGCCGGGATGACTCCCTCGAGCCGACTGAGCAGGGCAAACCCCGACAGCGCGTCCGTGTCGGTAACGGCGACGTACGTCGCTCGCCCGGAATCCTTCAGCCACGCGTGCTCGGGGCCGACGCCCGGGTAGTCGAGACCGGCCGAGATCGAGTGGGCCGGATGGACCTGCCCCGCCGCGTCCTGCAGCAGGTAGCTCAGCGATCCGTGAAGGACACCGGGCGTCCCTCTCGACAGCGAGGCGGAGTGGCGGTCGGTGTCCAGCCCGTCGCCGGCTGCCTCCACGCCAATCAGCTCGACGCCGGCGTCATGGACGAAGCCGGCGAAGATCCCTATCGCGTTCGACCCGCCACCGACACACGCGACCACGGTGTCGGGCAGCGCGCCCGTGCGCTCGAGCATCTGCGCCCGCGCTTCGCGACCGATCGTCGCCTGGAACTCGCGCACCATCCGCGGATACGGCGCAGGACCCACCACCGACCCGATGATGTAGTGCGTGTCATCGACATTCGTGACCCAGTCGCGGATGGCTTCCGTCGTCGCGTCCTTGAGCGTCCGCGTCCCGCTTGTGACCGGGATCACCGTCGCCCCCATGAGGCGCATGCGGAAGACGTTCAGCTCCTGACGCCGCATGTCCTCCTCGCCCATGTACACGACGCACTGCAGGCCGAATCGCGCGCAGACCGTGGCCGTCGCGACACCGTGCTGCCCCGCCCCCGTTTCGGCGATGATGCGCGTCTTGCCCATACGCCGGGCGAGGAGGACCTGACCGACGGTGTTGTTGATCTTGTGCGCCCCGGTGTGATTGAGGTCTTCTCGCTTGAGGTACACGCTGGCGCCGACCTGCGCCGAGAATCGCGGTGCGTCGCTGAGGATCGATGGGCGCCCGACGTAATCGCGAAGCATCTCATCGAGCGCGGCGCGGAACGTCGGGTCGGCCATCGCATCATCGAACGCGTGGTCGAGCGCCTCGATCGCGGGAATCAGTGTTTCCGGCACGTAGCGCCCGCCGAACGCGCCGAAGCGGTCGTTCGTCACGGCCGAGGGGTCGGTCGCCGTCGTCGCGCGGTCACTCACTGCTCTCTCCTGGTCGTTGCACGGCGTCCCGGAAGGCGCGCATACGTGCGTGGTCCTTGATGCCGGGCGCGCTCTCCACGCCCGAGGATACGTCGACGACGTCCGGAGCCATGGTGCGGACGGCCTGCGCGACGTTCTCCGGAGTGAGCCCGCCGGCGAGGACGATCCGCGCCCGCACGCGGCGCCGATCGAGCGAGCGCGCGACGGCATTCCAGTCGAACGCCGTCCCTGTCCCACCGAGCTGTCCGGCCACTTTCGTATCGAGCACGACCGCATCGGCAACGCTCAGGAGCGCCACCGACTCCGCGGGAAGCTCCGTCCCGTCGATGCGAATGACCGCCCACACCTCGCCGGCGAAGAAGGGTCGGACGCGCTCGACGATTCCCGGCGACGGGTCGCCGTGCAGCTGCACGACATCGAGCGACGCCTCCGCCGCTACCGTGGCGAGGGACTCGACACTCGTCTTGCCGAAGACTCCCACCGTCTTCGCGCGGCCGCGGGCGGGTGCGAGGACCGCCGTCGCCACTCGCGGCTCGACACGACGCGGGCTCTCGGCGAAGATCACGCCGACGTAGCTGGCGCCTAACGCGGCAGCGACCGCCGTATCGGCGTCGCGCGTGAGGCCACAGAACTTGACCTCAACCGGCACGTGAGATCCGCCTCACTCCGGTGAGGGCAGCCACGGCAGCGGCCGGATCCGGCGCCGCGGACACGCTCGATCCGACGAGCACCGCGTCGGCGCCGAGCGCCGCAACGCGCTCGACATCCGCGCGCGTGGTCACGCCGCTCTCGGCGATGGCGATTCGCCCAGCCGGTATCCCGGCCATCAGACGAGCCGTCACTCCCGGCTCGACGATCAGCGTCTCGAGGTCGCGGCTGTTCACGCCGATCACTGCGCCCTCGACCGCGATCGCATCCTCGAGCTCGGACTCGCTTCGAACCTCGATGAGCACTTCGATCCCCACATCGCCTGCAACGCCAGCCAGCTCCGCGAGCGATCCAGGCGGGAGCGCTCGCGCGATGAGCAGCAGCGCCGACGCTCCGGCGGCGCGTGCCTCGAGCACCTGAACCGGGTGGACGTGGAAGTCCTTCTTGAGTGTCGGGATCGCGGTTGCCCGGCTCGCGTCGACGAGATCGCTCGCCGACCCGCCGAACTCGGACGGCTCGGTGAGGATCGACAGCGCAGCTGCGCCGCCGCGCGCGTAGGCCAGCGCCTGCGTCCCGGCGTCGATCCCGGCGTTGATGACGCCCTTCGAGGGCGACTGTCGCTTCACCTCGGCGATTACGGCCACGTCGTCACGGCGAAGAGCGGCGGCAAATGAGGCGGGGCTGGGCCTGTCGAAGGCCTGTGCACGGAGCTCAGCCTCTCGCCCGAGCAACGCCTGCGCACGCACCGCTGCGGCGACCGACAGGCGGCCAAGCGGACCCGCCGGCGGGGTCCACGAACGATTTGCTTGCACTTCGGCCCCTGTTCGGATATCGTACTCTTCGGCTGTTGTTCGGGAACACCGGCCCGGAAGACCAACCAGTGGGGAACCAATGCCGCTCACAAAGCGCCAGCGCGAAATCCTGAACTACCTCTCGGCCTACGGCGAAGAGAACGGATATGCGCCGAGCTTCGAGGAGATCGCGTCGCACTTCAACTATAACTCGCTCGCTACTGTTCACGAGCACCTCAGCAATCTCGAGCGCAAGGGCTACATCAAGCGCAGCTACAACGAGAGT
>Ga0075430_100003162_pt1 | contig 13780 bp, 15 predicted proteins | sample RhiMetdeltSRZDD4_FD_75294 | JGI IMG/M metagenome (GOLD analysis project Ga0075430, IMG submission 75294) | Populus rhizosphere microbial communities from Tennessee, USA - Rhizosphere MetaG P. deltoides SRZDD4 | ecosystem: Host-associated > Plants > Roots > Rhizosphere > Soil | place: USA... | reverse complement strand
CGAGTGCCGTGAGGACGGCTAAGATCGAGGCTGGCCTGAGAAAGATGCGAGCCGGCTCCGCACGCCTGTTCCCGCGCGTCACGAGTTCGACCTGATCATTCGCAGGACGACGCACCCGACCAGCGCCCAAAGCGCCACGATCGTGGCGGTGCCGAACGGCACCCACACGAGCCACTCGGCGATCGCCTTCGATCGCTCCAGACCGTACGTTGGGATCAGCGCGCTCCATGCGAGGTAGCCGACAGGATAGCCCGCCCCGCCCACGGTGAGAAGCGCGATGATGGCGCGGCGCGCCGCCGCGTTCTGGATCACCGTAGCCGCCACCATCGAGGTGGCGATGACGACCAGGCCCATACCCTCGGCGTGCATGTGAAAGAGCCTGAGCCCGGCGTCGAACTTCACCAGCGCCTCGTCGAGGATGCGCTCGTCCACGTCGCGCACGCCGACCAGCCCGTGCACGCTCGGGCGGGCCAGCATGCCGTCGCGCGCCCAGCGCGTCAGCTCCACTTTGAACCGCGCCATCGCGCCGCCGCCCACTTCCGCGGCTACGATCGACAGCACGGCGACCAGCAGCACCCAGCGTGGCGGCAGGCGCCAGGTCGGCGCGCCGGCGTCCGTCATACGCGCCGGCGAGCCAGCGAGAGCGTCAGACCCACGAGCCCGGCGATCGCCGCGAGCCCGAGCGGCGTGAGGATCCACCGTTCGGCCAGCTCGACACCGGCGTCGCGCCCGAGCTCGAGCACCGCCGCGCCATAGACGAGATAGCCGAGGGGAAACAGGCCTCCGAGCGTCAAGAGCCCGTAGAGCGCCGAGCGCGCGCGCCGGCCGGGCACGGCGGCCGCGACCAGCGAGCTGGCGAAGAACAGGACGAGACCGACGCCTTCGCCGTGCAGGTGAAAGAACGAGAGCCCGGCCTCGGCGGTGAAAACGGCGCGGTCGCGCACCTCGTCGTCGTACTCCGCCGAGCCCGAAAAGCCGTGAGCGCCGGGATTGGCGGCGACGCGCCCGGCGGCGTAGCGCTCGATCTCGGGCTTGAGTCGCGACATCGCGGCGCCGGCCGTCTCGCCGAGCGCCAGCATCACGAGAGCGACGAGCACGACGCCGAGGGGCGGGCGTCTCACGGGGGCGGAGAGTATCACGAATCGTCGGCGCGGCCGGCCGGCGGCGTTTGTCATCGCCGACGGCCTGTGGCAAGGTTGGCGCGCCTATGCGCAGCGGTGACGCGTACGTCGCGAGCCTCAGGGACGGTCGCGCGGTATTCCTCGACGGCGAGCGCGTGGACGACGTCACCAAGCACCCCGCGTTCGTCGAGCCGATCCGACGTATCGCCGAGACCTACGATCGTGCGAAGGCTGCCACCGAGGATCCCGCGCTGACGTTCGCCGACCCGGCGACCGACGTGCGCCACAGCAACATGTGGCTGATCCCGCGCTCCGCGGACGATCTCGGCGCGCGACGGCGCGTGCACCGGTTCTGGGCCGAGCCGTCGTTCGGACTCATGGGGCGCACGCCCGACCACGTCGCGTGCGTGCTCACCGCGTTCGCTTCTTGGCGGCACCTCTTCGACCAGGGCGGCACGCGCTTCGGCGACCACGTCGTCCGCTTCCACGAGCGGGCGCGAGACGAGGACCTCTACGTGACCTACGCGATCGTGCCGCCGCAGGTCGATCGCTCGCGCCCGGCGCATCGCCACGCCGAGCAGTTCCTGCACCCGGGCGTGGTGCGCGAGACCTCGGCCGGCATCGTCATACGCGGCGCCCACGCGATCGCGACCTCGGCCACCATGGCCGACTGGCTCTTCGTGTCCTACATCACGCCGCTGGTGCCGGGCGACGAGGCATACGCGATCTCGCTCGTGATGCCGATGAACGCCGACGGGCTTCGGCTCTATCCGCGCCGGCCGTTCGCGTCGCAGGCGACCAGCGTCTACGACTATCCGCTCTCGTCGCGCTTCGACGAAGTCGATACGACCGTCGTCTTCAACGACGTCTTCGTGCCGTGGGAGCAGGTCTTCATCCATCGCAACGTCGAGCTGGTCAACGCGCAGTTCCATGACTCGCCCTCGCACACGACCGCGAACTTCCAGGCGCTGGTCCGCTTCGGCGTGAAGCTCGAGTTCATGGCCGGCCTCGCCGCGCGGCTCGCCGAGATCCAGAGCGCCGAGGGCGACGCGAGCGTGCAGGCCACGCTCGGCGGCGATATCGCCTCGCTGTGCGCCGCGTTCGACGCGCTGGTGAAGGCCGCCGAGCGCGATCCGCTGATCACGCGCGGCGTGGCGCGCCCGCATCCGCAATACATCTATGCGGGCATGGGGCTCCAGCGGCGGCTGATCGTCGACATGATGCGCACTCTGCGCGAGCTGGCGGGCGGCGCCTTCCAGACCGTGCCGTCGTCGGAGGCGGCGTTCACGAGCGCTGAAACGCGCGCCGACGCCGAGCGCTACTATCAGTCGACCGCCGCGCCGGCGCGCGAGCGCATCAAGCTCGTGAAGCTCATCTGGGACTTCGTCGGCACCGAGTTCGGCGGCCGCCAGCTCCAGTACGAGATGTTCTACTCGGCGTCGCAGCCCGTGGTGAATCGGCGCATGTTCCGGTCTTATGACTGGACATCCGCCAAACAACTCGTCGAGCGCTGTCTCAACGAATACTGAGCCTGCTGCGACAATCGCCCCTTCGGCTACCAGCAGCCTCGATTACCCGAAAAGCAACCCAAGCAGAAGCCACCCGGCACCGGACTGCCGGCTGGCCCCGACGACGAGCACCGTGCCTCTGAAGCACGGCTCGCTGGCTCACTGGTCGCTGTCTCACTCGGAGGAGATTGGACACCGGCACAGCCTGAGAGGATGAAGACCAGCAGAAGAACCCACCACATCGGCCACCTCCCGAGAGAAGGGATGGTAGCGCCCGGTACCGTACAGGGCAACGGCAACGAACTTGGAGCTAAGATCGGTTCATGCCGACTCTAGGTCTGGTGAACATCGCAGCCGTGGCGAGCGGGGTGCTTTCGGCGCCGAGGCTCGAGGCCGAGGCGATTCTGGTCGAGGACGGACGGATCTCGGCGATCGGCGCGGCGTCGAAGATCGGTGCTGGGCGCGCCGATGTCGTAGTCGATTGTTTGGGAACGACGGTGATTCCGGGACTGATCGATTCGCACTGTCATGTGGTGCTCGGCGATTACACGCCCAGACAAAAGACCGTCGACTTTCTGGACTCGTACGTGCACGGCGGCATCACGTCGGTGGTGTCGGCCGGCGAGGGAGTACATGCGCCGGGGCGGCCGCACGATGCGGCAGCGTCGAAGGCGCTGGCGATCGCGGCTGCGAAGTGCTTCGAGCACTTCCATCCCAACGGCATGAAGGTCAACGCGGGCTCGGTCGTGCTCGAGCCCGGGCTCACCGACGACGACTTCGCCGAGATGGCCAGGCACGGCGTGCGCCACGCGAAGTACGGCTTCGGCGGCTACGCGCAGCCGCAGGACGGTGAGCCCGAAGTCCGGCGCGCGCAGAAGCACGGTATGTGCGTGATGTCCCACAGCGGCGGCTCCTCGATCCCCGGCTCGAGCCCGATCAATCACGAGGTGCTGCTGCACCTCAAGCCCGACGTGTGCGGTCACGTCAACGGCGGCACGACCTCGCTGGACGAGGCGGGAATCGACCGGATCATCGCCGAGTCGACGATGGCGCTGCAGATCGTTCAGGCCGGCAACCTGCGCGCCGCCCTCCACATCGTGAAGCGGGCGCGCGCCGCCGACGTGCTGGCGCGCGTGTGCATCGCCAGCGACACGCCGACCGGGACCGGTGTGATGCCGCTCGGTGTGATGAAGAGCGTGTGCGAGGTGGCGTCGCTCGGCGAGCTGGCGCCCGAGCAGGTGATCGCGCTCGCCACCGGCAACAACGCGCGCGCGTTCCGCCTGGCGCGCGGCCTCGGGACCCTGGCGGTCGGCGCGCCGGCCGATCTGGTCGTCTGCGACGCGCCGTCGGCGTCGCTCGCCGCCGACGCACTGACCGCGATCGCGCGCGGCGACATCCCCGGCATCTCGTGCGTCGTGATCGACGGTCAGGTCCGGGTCGGCCGCAGCCGCAACACGCCGATGGCCAAGCGGATGGCGACCTTCACCGGCGTCGCGGTCGCCGGCGCGGGCCACTGACTCGGCACCGCTCTACCGCACCCACCCGTTCGGGCGATTCCCAGCGCCACGGCCGGCGCGCATGCTGGCGGTGGACGATAGCCTTATCGATGGAGCGCGCTGCAGGCCGTCGCGGGGCTGGGGCCCCGCCGGCCGAGGCGCGCCTGCCAGTGGAGGGTCGGATGAACGGATTGCAGAGTCTCTCGAACGATCTCACCGCCGCGGTCGAGCGCGCCGGCCGCTCGGTCTTCGGCGTAAGCGGCCGGGCCCGGCTCGGCTCGACCGGCGTTCTGTGGCGGCCGGGCTTGATCGTGACCGCCGACCATACCGTGCACGTGGACGAAGAGGTCTCGGTCACGCGCCCTGACGGCCGCACGTTGACGGCGCGCGTCGCCGGGCGCGATCCCACGATCGACGTCGCCGTGCTGAAGGTGGACGCGCCCGGCGTCGAGGTGGCCGAGATCGCCGATTCCGAGGCGGTCCGCGTGGGACACATCGTGCTAGCTCTCGGCGCCGGGCCGCGCGCAAGCTGGGGAGTCGTGAGCTCGATCGGAGAGGGGCGAAGCGGGAAGAGTGCCGGCGGCGACCTGTTCCATCTGGACCTGACGCTCTACCCGGGCTTCTCCGGCGGCCCGCTGGTCGACGTGCTCGGCCGGGTCGTCGGCATCAACACGTCGGGATCGTCGCGGCACTGGCAGCTCGCGATTCCGGCCTCCGCCGTGAACCGGGTGGTCGACGAGCTCTTGCGACGCGGGCGGATCCCGCGCGCCTATCTGGGCGTGAGCACGCAGCCCGTGCGACTGCCGGAGGCGTTGCGCCAGAAGCTCAACGTCGATCAGCAGACCGCGGTCATCGTGGTCGAGGTGCAGTCGGGAAGCCCGGCCGCCGCGGCGGGGCTCTCGATCGGCGACGTCATCGTTGCGCTCGGCGCGACCCGCATCGCGGATCCGATGGATCTCAAGGCGGCGCTGCGACCCGACAAGGTGGGCGAGAGCATCACGGCGTCGGTGCTTCGCGGCGGCGAGCCGAAGAATCTACAAGTAACGGTCGGCGAGCGCCCGCGGCGCTCGTGATGGAGCGGCGGCCGTGGACACGCTGATCGACATCGCCGAGCTGGCGGACGACCTTCGACGCGTGACGGTGGAGGTGGTCGGAGCCGACGAGCTCCTGGGATCCGGCGTGCTCTGGCCGGCCGGCCACGTCGTCACGAATGCTCACGTCGTGCGGCGACCCGAGGTGACCTTACGGCTCTCGGACGGTCGGCATCTGAACGCGCGCGTCCTGGCTCGTGACGCCGACGCCGATCTGGCGCTCTTGAGCGCTCCCGGCGCCGGTGTGCCGGCCGCGGTCCTGGCCGAGCCCGACACGCTTCGCGTGGGCTCGTTCGTGGCGGCGATCGGGCATCCGCTCGGCGTGCGCGGAGCGCTCGCGACGGGCATCGTCTGCGCGATCGCGCCGATCGACCGTGGCGGCCGCCCGTGGATCCAGGCCGACCTGCATCTGGCGCCCGGCAACTCCGGCGGCCCGCTCGCTGACGCGGGCGGGCGCATCGTCGGCCTGAACTCGAGAGCCGCCGGGCCGCTGGCCCTCGCGGTCCCGATCGATCAGGTCATGCGGTTCGTGCGGGCGTTGCAGGCGTGAGCGTGGCCGAGCGGCGGCGGTCTCCGCCCACAACAGGCCGGCCGGCGGCGTCGATCACTGCGCTGATCGCGGCGGAGAGCCCGCTCGCCGCGGCCCGCGTGGAAGCGCTCCTGCGCGGCCGACCGGGCCTCGAGGTGGTCGTGAGCGCGCCGCGCGAGCTCGCGCGCCGCCTCGACGAGCACCCCGGCGCCATCGTCGTGCTGGCGCTCGAGTCGGCCGAGACGGCACGGGCGCTGGACCTCATCCGTGGAGTGTCGAGCGTCGAAGCCGTGGTGCTGCTCGCCGCGGACCCGTCCGCCGCGTGGACGGCCCAGGCGCGGCGCTCGGGCGTCCGGGCCGTGCTTCGCGCCGACGCGACGGCCGACGAGCTCGCGACGGCGATCGACGCTGTGAGGGCCAAGCTCGTCGTGCTCCATCCGGAGGCGCTGAAAAGCTCGAGGGCGGCCCGCGCGCCCCAGACGAAGGGCCCGGTCGCGCTGACGCCGCGCGAGCAGGAAATTTTAGAGGCGCTGGCCGAAGGGCTGAGCAACCGGCTCATCGCCGGCCGTCTGGCGATCTCGAGCCAGACGGTGAAGTTTCACGTCGCGGCGATCCTGGCCAAGCTCGGGGCGGGAAGCCGCACCGAGGCGGTCACGTTCGCACTGAGGCAGGGACTGATCGCGCTCTGAGGCGCGTCAGCGGCGGGCCATCTCCACCACCGCCGCCCGAAGCTCGTCGCCGTCGACCGGCTTCATCAGGTGCATCTGGAAGCCGGCCGCGCGGACCCGCGTGCTTCGCGTTCCGGACGGCACGATCGCGACCGCCGGCACGGTGCGGCCGAGCCGTACATGAAGCTGCTGGAGCTGGCTGATGAACTCACTGCCCGCGGCTTCGGCCGATGCGAGATCGCAGACGATGACGTCGGCGATCAGCGCCGCCCGGAGCGCGTCGGCGGCCCCGGCGGCGGTGACGATCGCGCCCGAGAACTCGAGCACCGACCGGAGGAAGTGGCGCGCGAGCTGGTCGTCGTCGATCACCAGCACGTGAATGCCTCGAAGCTCCGCGATCGGTGCGCCTGCCATACTCGTATGATGCTAACGAGTCGGCGAGCGATTGATGGGGGTCGCGCGCGACAAATTTCGCGCCGCGCCCGCCACCGCGCGGCGGAGAGCCGGCGACTAGCCCGCGGCGTCAGCGGAAGCGCGCAGGGATCGGGGCGAGCGGCCGAACCAGCGCTTGAACGCCCGCCGGAATGCGCTGGGATCCTCATAGCCGAGCAAGAACGCGACTTCGGACACGCCGTGGCGGCCGTCACGCAAGAGCGACGGCGCCATCTCGCGGCGGAGCTCGGTCAGGAGCGCGGCGAACGTCGTGCCTTCCCGGCTGAGCTGTCGCTGCAAGGTGCGTGCGCTCATCCCGAGCGTGCGCGCGACGGCCTCGATGGCGGGCGGCCTCTCGCTCAGCTCGGCCCAGAGCGCCCGGCGCACTCGCTCGCGGAGCGTCTGCTCGGCGCCGACCGCCGCGAGCACCTGGTCGGCCAGGGTCTCCAGATAGCTGACCAGCGTCTTGTCGGCCAGCGCGACCGGCCGCGCGAGGTCTTCGGTGCGCAGGAGGAACGACGAGGCGAGCGCGCCGAACTCGAGCGGTGAACCGAAGAGCCGCTCGTGCTCCTTGACGTCACCTGGATGCCGATACGAGAGCTGGGTGAGGAGCGGCGTCACCGGCGCGGCGGTGATCTCACGGCACGCCGTGAGCAGCCCCGCGAGCCGCCAGTCCACGGCGGGCCGGAAGGCCCGCATCGCGGGCTGCACGTCCAGGCGCACCCAGGTGGCGTCGCGCTCGGCGTCGATCTGAACGACCAGCGCGTCCGACATGACGCGGCTGTAGTGGGCGAAGCGGTTGAGCGCTGAGCCCAACGTGGCGCTGTAGGCCATCGCGTAGCCGACCAGCCCCCACTCCCGCACCGACGTCTCGGCGCCCAGGCGAAGGCCGTAGGCCACGTCGGACATTTGTGTGTCGACGGCACGCCACAGGCGTGCGACAGCGGCCAGCGGGATTCTGCCGTCCGGATCCCGCAGCTGCTGCTCGTCGATCTTGGCCTCGCGCAGGAGCGCCTCGCGCGACACGCCCAGGCGCGCCAGCTTGTCCAGCTGGATCAGGACCAGACGCACCAGGCCAGACGGTTGGTTCACGCGGCGCCTCCCTGCCGGGTAGAGTATCCGAGTCTCTCTCTCGGCGGCATGACGCGCGAGGACTTGCTACCCTGGAATCATGAGCGGCCCCGATCTTTCGGCTCTGCGGATCGACGAGCGCGCCCGACGAAGCCCACGGCGACTGGGCTGGCGCGCGCTCGTCGTCGCGCTCGTCGTGGTGCTCGGTGGCGCGGCCGGCCTGTTCTTTCTGTTGCGAGAGCGCGCGCCCGAGGTCGAAGTGGCGACCGTGCGCGCCGACAAGGGCGGCCGCGCGGCGCTCTTGAATGCCAGCGGCTACGTGACGCCACGCCAGCGGGCCACCATCGCGGCCAAGATCACGGCGCGCGTCAACGAGATCTACGTCGACGAGGGCATGCAGGTCGAGCCCGGCCAGGTCCTGGCAAGGCTCGACGATTCAGACGCTCGGGCGCGTCTGCACTCGGCCATGGCCGAGCGCGATGCCACGGCGGCGACCGTGGGAGATTTGCGAGTCAATCTCGACAATGCCGAGCGCGAGCTCAAACGGGTCGAGGAGCTGTGGGAGCGCAAGCTGGTGGCCGAGCAGAACCGGGATCAAGCGAAGATGCTGGTCGACAGCCTGAAGGCAAGGATCGTGCTCGCGCGCGAGCAGGTGGGCGCGGGGGAAGCCCGCGTGAAGGTCGCCCAGCAGGACCTCGACAACTGCACGGTGCGGGCGCCGTTCGGCGGCATCGTGGTCTCCAAGGACGCGCAGCGCGGCGAGATGGTGTCGCCGGTGTCGGCGGGCGGCGGCTTCACCCGGACGGGCATCGCAACCATCGTCGACATGGCCTCGCTCGAGATCGAGGTGGACGTCAACGAGTCCTATATCGCGAGAGTGAAAACCGGGCAGCCGGTCTCGGCCGTGCTCGACGCGTATCCCGACTGGCAGATTCCCGCCAAAGTGCGTACCGTGATCCCGACTGCCGACCGCCAGAAGGCGACGGTCAAGGTGCGCGCGACGTTCGAGCGTCTCGATCCGCGTATCCTGCCCGACATGGGCGTCAAGGTCACGTTCCTGGGCGAGGAGCGCAGCGTGACTGCCGAGGGCGCCGGCCGCGTGCTGGTATCGCGCGCGGCGCTCGTCGACGAGGGCGGCACGACGGCGGTATTCGTGCACCGCGACGGGCGAGTCGAGCGGCGAGCGGTGCGACTCGGCCAGGCGCGGGGCAACGATCACGAAGTCGTCGCCGGATTGTCGGACGGCGATCAGGTCGTCACGACCGGCGCCAAGCAGCTGCGCGACGGCCAGTCCGTGCGCGTCAAGAAATAGCCAACCGTAGCGCGCGACCCACGGCCGGCGGGATCTCTCGCCGGCCGTCGCGCGTCTAAACGCAAGGAGCTTCGATGGTCCGTATCGACGGTCGCGGGGACGGCAAGAGCCTGATCCGAGCGCGCGGGCTCGGCAAGATCTATCGGCGCGGTGGCGAGGAGATCCACGTGCTGCAGGGATTGAACCTCGACGTCGACGCGGGCGACTTCGTGGCGTTCATGGGCCCGAGCGGCTCCGGCAAGACGACCTTGCTCAATCTGCTCGGCGGCCTTGACGTGCCCTCGGCCGGCAGCGTCACCGTCGCGGGCGACGAGCTGACGCACATGTCCGCCAGCAAGCTGACCGCGTGGCGCGCGCGCCACGTCGGCTTCGTCTTTCAGATGTACAACCTGATTCCTGTGCTCACCGCGTTCCAGAACGTGGAGCTGCCGCTCTTGCTCACCAGCCTGTCGAAGGCGGACCGCCGGCGCCACGTCGAGACGGCGCTAGGAGTTGTCGGCCTGGGCGACCGCATGCGCCACTATCCGCGGCAGCTTTCGGGTGGGCAGGAGCAGCGTGTCGGCATCGCGCGGGCGATAGTGGCCGATCCGACCTTTCTCCTCTGCGACGAGCCCACCGGCGACCTCGACCGCAAGAGCGCCGACGAGGTCCTGGATCTCCTCGATCGGCTCGTGCGCGAATACGGAAAGACCGCGCTGATGGTCACCCACGACCCGCTCGCCGCGGAGCGCGCACGCACCGTCCTCCATCTGGAGAAGGGCGTGCTCGTCGAGGCCGCGGCGGCGGGCCGGGGTCAGTGACGACGCCCGCGTCGGTGCGTGGAGCGCGGCGATGAAGTACCTGCATCTGGTCGTGAGCAATCTATTCCGCAAGAAGACGCGCACGGCGCTGACCGCCGGCTCGTTCGCGGTCGCGCTCTTTCTGTTCGGAATCCTGGCGGCGGTCGACGGCGCCTTCAAGCAGGGCGTCGACGTGGCCGGTGTCGATCGGCTGGTCGTGCTGAACCGCGTGTCGATCATCCAGCCGCTCCCGCTGGCCTATCGCGACCGGATCGGGCGGATCCCCGGCGTGACGGGCGTGACGTTCGCGAACTGGTTCGGCGGCGTCTATCAGGACGAGCGCAACTTCTTTCCGCAGTTCGCGATCGACCGGGAGAAGTATCGCGAGATGTATCCCGAGTTCATCGTGCCCGACGATCAATGGCAGGCGTTTCTCACGGACAAGGAGGGCGCGATCGTCGGCGAGGCGCTGATGGAGCGTTTCAACTGGAAGATCGGCGACCGCATCCCGGTGAAGGGCACGATCTTTCCCGGCGCCTGGGAGTTCAACATCCGCGGCGTCTACAAGGGCCGCCGCGTGCAGGACGACACCACGCAGTTCTGGTTCCGCTGGGACTATCTCGACGAGCGCAAGACCTTCACCAAGGGCCTGGTCGGCTGGTACGTGATCCGCATCGCCAACCCCGACGACGCGCCGCGCCTGGTCAAGGTGATCGACGAGCAATTCGCCAACTCGCCGACCGAGACCAAGACCGACACCGAGAAGGCGTTCGCCGCCTCGTTCGTGAAGCAGATGGGCAACATCCAGCTCCTGATCATGAGCGTCGGCAGCGTCGTGTTCTTCACCTTGCTGCTGGTGACCGGCAATACGATGGCGATCGCCGTGCGCGAGCGCACCCGCGAGCTGGCCGTGCTCAAGGCGGTCGGCTTCGGGGACGGCTTCGTGCTGGCGCTGGTGATCATCGAGACGATGACCGTGGCGCTGGTCGGCGGCGGCGTCGGCGTGGGGCTGGCGAAGCTCTTCACCCTGCGCGGCGATCCCACCGGCGGCCTGCTGCCGTTCTTCTACGTATCGCCGCAGTCGATCGTGACCGGGCTCGGGCTGGCGCTGGCGGTGGGATTTGCGGCGGGCATCCTGCCGGCGTTCTCGGCCAGCCGGCTGCGCGTGGTCGACGCGCTCAGGCGGATCTGACGTGACGATCCCGATCGTCTACAACGTCCGAAGCCTCGGCGCGCGCTGGACCTCGACCGTGGTCGCCGTGCTCGGCATCGCCGGCACCGTCGGCGTCTTCGTCGCCATGCTGTCGCTCGCCCGCGGGTTCGAGGCGACCCTGATGGCTTCCGGCTCGGAGCGCAACGCGATCGTCCGCCGCGCGGGCGCCACGTCCGAGATGGACAGCAGCGTGATGCTCGAGCAGGTGCGGGTTGTCGAGGACGCGCCCGGCGTCGTGCGCGAGGGCGGCGCCGGGCCGCTGGTGAGTCCCGAGGTGGTCGTGATCGCGTCGTTTCCGCTGAAGGGCCGCGGCACCGAGGGCAACGCCCAGGTGCGCGGCGTTTCGCTCAAGGCGCTCGCGGTCCGGCCCACCGTGAAGATCGTCGCCGGCCGTGCCTTTCAGCCCGGCCTCAGCGAGCTCCTGGTCGGACGCAACGTCTCGGCAGCCTATGAAGGCCTCGAGCTCGGCCAGACCGTCAAGTTCGGCGGCGGCACGTGGACCGTCGTGGGCGTCTTCGACAGCGGCGGGACCGCGTACGACTCCGAGCTCTGGTGCGACTACAGTGTGCTGCGCCAGGTCTACCAGCGCCCGCTGAACATGTTCCAGTCGGCGACCGCGCGGCTGACCTCGCCGGAGGCGCTCACCGGCTTCAAGGACGCGCTCACCTCCGATCCGCGCGTGACGGTGCAGATCGACCGCGAGATCGACTACTACGCCAAGCAGTCGCGCCAGCTCACCACCCTGATCACGGTGCTGGGCTCGATCGTCGCGGTCGTCATGGGTATCGGCGCGGTCTTCGGCGCGCTGAACACGATGTACTCGGCGGTCTCGGAGCGCTCGCGGGAGATCGCGACGCTCCGGGCGCTCGGCTTCGGGAGCGGCAGCGTCGTCACCTCGTTCGTGCTCGAGGCGCTTTTCATCGCGCTGGTCGGCGGTCTGCTCGGCTGTGTCGTCGTCTTGCCGCTCAACGGCCTCACGACCGGCACCATCAACTGGCAGACGTTCTCGCACCTGGCCTTCGCGTTTCGCGTCACGCCGGATCTGCTGGCGATGGGGATCGCGTTCGCGCTCATGATGGGGCTGATCGGCGGCGTGCCGCCGGCGGTGCGCGCCGCCCGCGCGCCCATCGCCTTCGCGTTGCGGGAGCTCTAGCGCGCTAGGGGCGGCCTAGTGGCCGCCGAGCCCGGGGATCGAGATCAAGAGGTGCAGCATGCCGCCGAGCTCGTTGAGCTTGCGCGTGTCCCAGCGCGCGAACGCGTCGCGTTCTTCAGCGGTCAGGTCGAGGTCGGCGAGCGCGCCGCGCGGGTCGGCGCGGAATCGATCGCGGAATACCGCGTCCTTCTTCAGGCGATAGAGGACGACGTTGGTCTCGTAGCGGCTCACCTCACACTCCACTCGAGCGCCGCCAGGTCGATGCGCCCCATCTCGCCGAAGAACCGCACGCGGGCGCGCGCGGGGCTCACGGCGCCCAGCAGCACCAGCCAGTTGAGCAGCTCGTGAGAGCCGGTCTCGTGCAGCTCCTTGGCCGTGAGTGCCGCGAGCGCGTCGTGGTCGGCTGCTTCCATCAACTTGACGATCCGCCGGTCGAAGACCGCGTCGGACTGACCGATCCGCGCGAGCGAAAGCTCGGGAAAGTGGCTGAGCCCGCCTGTCGCGATGACCGCGACGTTCCACGGCCCGTCGGCGATGACGCGCGCGATGTGGCGCCCGACCGCGTAGCAGCGCTGGGCGGTCGGCTGCGGTGAGACGAAGCAGTTGACCCAGACCGGCACCAGCGGCGGGACCGGCCGGCTGCCGTAAAGCGTCGAGACCGGGCTCAGGAACGCGTGGTCCAGCGGCGCCGACCACGAGGCGGCGAAGTCGAAGCCGGCCTGCATGCCCTGGTCGAGGATCGCGTTGGCCAGATCTTCGTGGACGGGATAGCGCTGGGGCAGACCGTCCAAGGCGCGGTCGAACTCGATCGCGTCGTCCTGGACCATGCGGTCGACCGAGCGGCCGACGCGGACGCAGAACGCCGGGATCGCGTCGAACGAGAACACGTTCAGATGATCGTCGGCGATCACGACCAGCGCGTCGGGTGCCGCCGCGGCGAGCGTCGCGCCCATCTCGCGGACCACGGCGATCAGCGCCTCGACCATCTGGCGGCCGTGCGGTCCGACGTTGTCGCCGTAGTAGTCGGGATAGAGCACGTGCGACATCGCCGCCGCGTAGACGATCCGTCCCATTTCGGCCCCATGATGCTCCCGGCCGCGTCGCGCGTCGACCGAATTGTGCGCGTTGCCGCCGAGGCCGGCCGGGCGGTGGCCGGCCGGGCCCGCCCGGCAAAAAGCGCCGCATCAGTGGTAGAGTCGGCGACATCCACCTTCAAGGTTTTCAGGAGATCGATATGGACAAGAAAGTCGCGATCGTGACGGGCGCCGGAAGCGGAGTGGGTAGAGCAGTCGGGCTAGCGCTCTTGAGAGAGGGCTATCACGTCTCGCTGGCCGGGCGGCGCAAGGACGCCCTCGAGAAGGTCGTGGCCGAGGCGGGTGACGCGCGCTCACGGGCCCTGGCCATTCC
>Ga0075430_100003158_pt1 | contig 13788 bp, 14 predicted proteins | sample RhiMetdeltSRZDD4_FD_75294 | JGI IMG/M metagenome (GOLD analysis project Ga0075430, IMG submission 75294) | Populus rhizosphere microbial communities from Tennessee, USA - Rhizosphere MetaG P. deltoides SRZDD4 | ecosystem: Host-associated > Plants > Roots > Rhizosphere > Soil | place: USA... | reverse complement strand
GAGGAACATGTTGCGGCGATTCGCCAACAGCTGATACAGCGTCTGCTGAATGGTTTCGCGAACCTGGTCGGTCAGCTCGAACGTGATCATCGGATCGTCGGCGGCCGATTCGTCGTAGTCGGCGGTCGAAATCGGCTCGCCGAACTGGATGTGCCACTTCGACGGAAGCGGCACCAACCCGACCGGCCCTGCCAGCGGGAACAGCGGGGTGACCGGGAAATACGGCAGTCCGAACAGCCGGGCCAGCAGCTTGACGTCGGCGATCATCGGGTAGATCTCCTCGGACCCGACGATCGAGCACGGCACGATCGGCGCCTTGGTTCGCAGCGCCGCTCCGACGAAGCCACCGCGGCCGAAGCGCTGCAGCTTGTAACGGTCCTTGAAGTGCTTGCCAAGGCCCTTGTAGCCCTCAGGGAAGACGGCGGTCAGCTCGCCGGCGGCCAGCAGCCGGTGCGCGTCGGCCGTGCATGCCATGGTGTGGCCGGCCTTGCGCGCGGCCTGACCGATCATCGGCATGTCGAACACCATGTCGGCGGCCAGCAGGCGCAGGTCGCGGTGCGTGGGATGCTTGTCGTGCACCGCCACCGCGGTCATCAGCCCGTCGAACGGCAGCACGCCGGCATGGTTTGCGACCACCAACGCCGCACCCGACTTCGGCAGGTTTTCGATCCCGCTGACCTCAACCCGGAACCACGAGTTGAAGAACACACGCAGCAACGGCAAAAAGATTGCGTCGTTGAGATGGCGATCGAACCCGAACTCGTCGACGGTGTAGTCACCCAGCATGCGTTTGCGGACGAACTCGGCGATCGAGGCAACCCGCTTGGCGAGTTCTGACGGCGTTTCCTCGACGGTCGCGGTGCCGCTGACGGAGCCTCTGCGCTGGTCGATCTCACGGACGACGGCGGCGATCTGCTCGGCGGTAGCGCGCCCACCGCTGTCCGAGAGCAGGGAGGGATGTCGGCGCGAGCTTTCGGCACGCGCAGCAGCAGCAGCGCGCCGCCCAGCCGAAGTTCGGCCCGAATTAGAGTGCAGCGGAATGACTTTGGCTTTGGGCTCGCCCGCCACGTTGGTACCTTCTCCCCACCCGATTGGAAAATATTTCTTGTTAGCGTCCCCAGCGTTGCGCCGCCGACACGGCGCGACTCTCCATTGAGCGTACCCATCGTGGCTCGATGATCGGAGACAATCCGCGACCTCTTACGTAATCATCAAAGGCCTCGGCAGTAGTCCATTTGGGGCTGTAGCCAAGGTCATTACGCATCCGCGTCGTGTCCATCACCCGGCCGTAGCTCAAATAGTCAAGCTGCTCGCGATCCAGTTCAGTGTAGCGAGTTGCGCGCCTCAGCGAATCCACAGCCCATAACGCGGAGCGCGGCACCGGCAGTGGAATCCGGCCCGAGCGACGGATGGCCTGGCTCATCATGATGACGCCGGACGCGCCTACGTTGAAGGTGCCGGCCCTGCCCGCCATGGTGGCGCGCTCCAGCGCGCCGAGCGCGTCCTGCTCGTGCAGCAGCTGCAGCCGTGCGTCGTGACCGACGACCGTCGGCACCACCGGGTTGGCCAGATACCGCGACAGCGCGGTGTCCATCGCCGGGCCGATCATGTTGGCCAGCCGCAGGATGCTGACCGCGATGTCCGGTCTGCGCCTGCCCAATCCGCGGGCGTAGCCCTCGATGTCGATGCTGTCGCGGGCGAAGCCCTCGCCCGGCGGCCTGCGGCGGCTGCTGCTCTCGGTGAACAGCACCGGATCCCGCGAACTCGAGCCGTACACCTCGGAGGTGGACTTGAGCACGACACGACGCACCGACGGCGCCTTCTGACAGGCCGCAAACAGCTGAATCGCGCCCATCACGTTGAGTTCCTTGAGCGTGGCCCGCCCACCCGAGCGCGGGGCATACGAGGCCGCCGCGGCGTGCACCACGGTGTCCACGTCGCCGTTGCGGATGACCTTGGCGATGAACGGGTTACGGATGTCGGCGCGGACGAACTCCGCGCGACCCATCCGTCGCAGCAGATCCTTGCTCGGCGCGATCGCATCGACCGCGATGACGTGGTTGATCAACGGGTTCTGCGCGAGCCGAGCGGTCAGATATCCACCCAGGAATCGGCACGCCCCCGTGACCAGGACGACCTTCGGATAGTGGACGGTCTCGCGCGAGTCGGAGCCGTTCGATTTGCCCCCAGAATCCATCTGGACAGACTAGCGGCCGAGCACGAAAGCTACTTGCCGAGTTTTCTGCGCTGCACCCGGGTGCGACGAAGCAGCTTGCGGTGCTTCTTCTTCGACATGCGCTTACGCCGCTTCTTGATGACTGAACCCATGAACTCCGCTACCTAATGTTTCCAAGCCTCTTGACCCGCACACCTTACCTGGGCGGCGTAGGTAAACGGAAAACGCACAGCCCCGCTAGCCAGCGTCGAAGTATGAGCTTTCCAACATGTCGTGGACAGCCTTGGCGTGCACCCGGAACGAGCGTCCGACGCGAACGGCGGGCAACTCGCCGTTGTGCACCAACCGGTACACGGTCATCTTGCTGACCCGCATCAGGCTCGCCACCTCCGCGACGGTGAGAAATTGAGCTCGTGGCGGCTGGCCGTCGGTCGGGCTGGCGTCACGCGCCGCCTTCCCACTCGCCGAGTCCCGCGCCGATGGCCCGTTCATAGACGTCATCGCAACCCAATCCATCAGGCACGGGCAGTTCCAGCGGCTTCCCCACCGCTGGCACCAACCCGTGCTTACCACTGGGAGAATAGCGTGGCGGATGGGGTTACTGCGACGGGTGTGGGCTAATCGGTCCGAAATTGATTAATTACTCGGATGTAATTCCGAGCTGCTCAGAGCGCGTTTTTGCAGATTCAACGGCATTGGCGACCGCCGCCCGCAAACCGCCCCGTTCGAGTTCGCGCAGCCCAGCAGCGGTAGTACCGCCCGGCGAGGTAACAGTGGCCCGCAATTGCGCGGCGGTGGTGTCCATCGCGGTGCCCATCGCCGCGTCGCCGGCCGGCTGAGCCTCGTCCAGCCGCTCCAGCAACATCGCGGCCGAGCCTGCCATCGTTTGCACGACCAGATCGGTCGCCACCGACCGAGTCAGCCCCGCCGCGACGCCCGCGTCGACGAGCGCCTCCACCATCAGGAAGAAGTACGCCGGCCCGGAGCCCGACACCGCGGTGACCGCGTCGAGTTGCGACTCCGGCACCGTCAGCACACCGCCCACCGCATCGAAGATCGCCGACACCTCCTTGAGGTGCTCGGCGGTGGCGAACCGACCGCGCGCAAGCGCGCTGACTCCCCCGCCGACGACGACGGGCGCATTGGGCATCACCCGGATCACCGGCGACCCGGCCGGCAGCTTGTTCTCGTAGAACTCGGTCGTCACACCCGCGACGACCGACACGAAAACCTGTTCGGCGGCTTCACTTTCGGCCTTTGCCGCTGCTTCGGCGATCTCGTTGACGACGGTCCCGGCATCGGAGGGCTTGACGGCGACGACCACATAGGTCGCGGTGTCGACCGCGTCGGCGACCGTCGTCACCAACACCGAATACGTGTTGGACAGATACTTTGCGCGGTCAGGATGCTTCTCGGCGACCACCAGGTCCTTGACCTGCCGCCCGGCTCGCAGCAGCCCGGATAGCAGTGCCTCGCCAATACTTCCACCGCCGACGATCGCGATTCTGGCCATGCGCGCAAGCATTGCATGCGCGCTGCGGCACTGGTTATTCGACGCCTGCGGCGTCAGGCATCGGGCACCATCGCCAGTTGGCGGCTCTGCACGATGATGCGGCCCTCGCAGTCGACCACGATGTGGTCCTCGTCGAACCAGTCCTGGCCGATCTGCACCGTCGTGCACAAGACGCGCAGCCAGCCGTCGGCTGGCAACGCCCGCAGATACGCGGTGAGTTGAACCGTCGGCGCCCACCCCGTCCGGTTCACCCCGAACGTCACCGGCGCGGACACGTCGCCGCACAGCAGCGCGAAAAGCACGTCCGGCGCAACGCCTTTCGGGCGCACCCAGTATTCGATGATCGGTGGCCCGCCGTCCGTCCGCGGCGTGAATGTCGTCAGCGACGGCCGGATATCGCAGCCGTGCGCCAGATGCACGATGTCTTCCATCGGATGCCCGGGACCGATCGGTTCAAGGCCAGGCGGCGGCTCGGGCTGCATCAGTGCGATGACGGGGTTGACCGACAACAGCGGCGGCACATGATGCTCGGGGTCGCCCAGCGTGATGGCCGCGCGGACGGCTGTACGGTCGCCCTGATTCAGTTCGACATCGATCAGACTGACGCGACGGCCCCGCTTGCGCACGGTCGTGACCACCCGCATCGGGCCGGGATCGGGGGCCCACAGGAAGTTGCCCGACAGCGCTATCGGCTGGACGTCTTCCTCCCCTGCGCTGCGCGCGTGGGCCCAGTGCTCTGTGCGGGCGGCGTTGGCGCACAGCGCCAGCATCGCCCCGCCATGCACTTTCGGCCCGATGGTCCAATGCTCGTTCAGCACACCGTGATACACACCGTCCCCGGCTGGGGTGAGCGCCATGGCGTCGGTGAACAGGGTGGATCCCGGCATCTGATGTCCTTTGTGCATTAGCGCAGCAGGTGCTGGCGGGCGAACTGCAACGACTCCTTCAGCAGCCCTTCGCGTTCGGTGGCGGTGCGTGCGCCCGATGTGGTCACCTCGAGGATCACATGCCCGGAAAAGGTGCCGGCAGCGAGCATCTCGCAGACCTCCACGGTGGGCTGAGTGCCGCGGCCCGGCACCAGGTGCTCGTCGGTCGAGGCGCCGCTGCCGTCGCACAGGTGCAAGTGCACGAGCCCGTCGCCCATCCGGCGCGCCATGTCGACCGCGTCGGTGCCTGCCGTCGCGGTGTGCGACAGGTCGAGTGTGTAGTGGGCGTGGTTGCCGTCGAGCGGGTCATACGACGGCGCGAACGCCGAAATGCCCGGACCGGGCCTGCCGCCGCGCTTGCGCATCCGCTCGATCGACGTCTGCCCCGCGCCGAAGAATCGGTCCGCGCGAAACGGAAACATGTTCTCCACCGCGACCATCACGTCGCTGGACGCCTCCAGATCGGCGACCTGCTGGCTGAAGCCCTCGGCGTAGCGCCGCTGCCAGCGAAACGGCGGATGCACGACCACGGTCTGCGCGCCGAGTTGTTCGGCGGCGCGCACGCTGCGCTCGAGCTTCGGTATCGGGTTGGCCCCCCACACCCGCTGGGAGATCAGCAGACACGGCGCGTGCACCGACAGCACAGGCATGTCGTACTGCTCGGAGAGCTTTTCGATGGCGTCGACGTCCTGGCTGACGGTTTCCGCCCACACCATCAGCTCGACGCCGTCGTAGCCCAGCCGCGCCGCGTACTCGAAGGCGGCCTCGGTCCTCAGCGGATAGACCGAGGCGGTCGACAGACCGACCTTGATGGCAGGGCGCACTGTGTCTGTAGGTGTCTAGCCCGATTGCAGCAGTGCCAACGGTCCCAACGTGACCAGCGCCCCGACCGCCACCGCGATCAGCGTGCTGCCGATGTCCTCGGTCTTGCGCACCACGCGCACACCCACCACCAGGCCGAGGATCACCAGCACCGACAGCACAAGGGCCACGATGTTGTTCCACTTCCACAGCTGGTCGAACGCGATGAACAGGCCGGCGCCGAACGCGACCGCGATGATGCACTGGCCGACGACCCAGGCGCCGCGCAGGAACGACGATGTCGAAGTCGACGAAGGCACCGCCTCCGTGTCCGCATCATCGTCGAGGTCGATCTCGTCGGGTCGGGGCGGCGCGCCGCGCCGAGCCAGGTCATCAGCGACGGTCTGACCGCCGAACAGCGTGCCCGCGGAGGACCGCAAGTACGACGGCAGTTCCTCGTTCCTATCCTCGACCGCGGCCTCGGTGTCCTCGTCCTCGATCTCCGGCTCGTCCGCCAAATCGAGCGGGGCGGCGAACAGGTCCTCCTCGTCGACCGGGTCGGGGCTCATCTGCTCGGCGCCCCTGCCCACCGGCCCCACACGTCGCGGGGCGGGGGTGTACCGCGGTCGACGCGGCGGCAGCGCGAAGAAGTCGACCGGTTCGTCATCGGTGTCGCGCTGATCGATATGGGCCGCGTAGTCGGCGACCGCGTCGGCGTAGTCGTCGTCGACGTCGTCGTATTCGTCCTCGGCCGGTTCCGCCTCGGCTTCAACGTCGTCGACGTAGCCGCGGACACCATTGGTCGAAACCGCCTGGGGCTCGTCGGTGACTGCCGGGATCGTCCGGGTGGTTTCGGTGTCGTCGACATCATCGTCGCCGACGATCGGGATTTCGCCGGTCAACTCGGCGACCGTGACGGCTTCGTTGTTGCCGCGGCGCCTGCGGCGCCGGCCGCCGACGGGCGGGGCACCGATCGTGCCGTTCTTCGCCAGCAACTCCGCGACCGAGATCGGTCGCGAGCCGCTGTGGTCTTCTGGTCCTGTCATCCTGTGTTGCCTCTGGGCCTAGCTAATGTCCAAGTCGGCGCCATTGCGCCTCCGTCCGCTCGTTTCAGCGTCCCCGCACGGACGTTTCGACCAAGGCCGTGCCGTCGGCTTCGCTGTCGAGTTTCCGCAGAATCAGCCCTTCTCGCAACGCCCAGGGACAGATATCCACACTTTCGATATCGAGAGCCTTCATGCTCGCCTCAGCTACCAATGCGCCGGCCACGATCTGTGGCGCCCGCTCGGCACTCACCCCTTCCAACTCCGCACGGTCAGCCGCGGTCATCCTAGAGATGAAATTTATGAGCTGCCTGAGGCCGGTCGCTGTGAGCGTCCTCTTCACCCGTGGTCCAGCCCCCGACGGGGCCGCGCCGGTGAGTCGGGCCAGCGAGCGGCAGGTCTTCGACGTCGCGACCGCCAGGTCGGGGTTTCCTGCCTTGAGCACCTTGGCGCCGGTGTCAGCGATCTCGGTGGCCAGCCAGTCGCGCAGCATCGCCACCCGGCGCCGGCCGGGCGGATCGTCGGGCAGCCATTCGCGGGTGAGCCGGCCCGCGCCCAGCGGCAGCGACAGCGCCACATCGGGTTCCTCATCGACGCCGTTGGACAGCTCCAGCGAACCGCCGCCGATGTCGATGTTGATGATGCGTCCCGCGCTCCAGCCGTACCACCTTCGCACCGCCAGGAACGTCAACCGTGACTCGTCGGCCCCGCTGAGCACCTGCAGCGCCACACCGGTCTCGGCGAGCACCCGGGTGAGCACGTCCTCAGAATTCTTCGCGTCGCGCACGGCGGACGTGGCGAATGCCATCAGCTCGGCACAGCCGGAGCTGGCGGCGATCTTGGCGAACTCGTCGATGGTGCTGATGAGTTTGTCGGCGCCCTTGCGGGTCAGCTTGCCCGAGCCGTCGATCGCCTCGGCGAGCCGCAGCGAGGCCTTGGTGGAACTCATCGGAGTCGGGTGGCCGCCGCGGCGGGCGTCCACCACCAACAGATGGACCGTATTGCTGCCGACATCCAGCACGCCTAATCGCACGCACCCAACTTAATGGGTTTACCGTTGAATGCTGTGACGGCATCACATCCCGGCGAGGTCGAACTGGACTTTGCCCGCGAATGGGTGGAGTTCTACGACCCCGACAACCCCGAGCATTTGATCGCGGCGGACCTGACGTGGCTGCTGTCGCGGTGGACGTGCGTGTTCGGCACGCCCGCGTGCAAGGGGACGGTGGAGGATCGGCCCGACGACGGGTGTTGCTCGCACGGTGCGTTTCTGTCCGACGACGACGACCGTGCCCGGCTGGATGACGCCGTCAAGCAGCTGACCGACGAGGATTGGCAGTTCCGCGAGAAGGGGCTCGGCAAGAAGGGCTACCTGGAGTGGGACGAGTACGACGACAAACCCAACCTTCGTACACGAAAGTACAAGGGCGCCTGCATATTTCTGAACCGGCCCGGGTTCCCCGGCGGGATCGGCTGCGCACTGCACAGCAAGGCACTCAAGATTGGTGTCGAGCCGTTGACGATGAAGCCGGATGTGTGCTGGCAGTTGCCGATCCGCCGCACCCAGGAGTGGGTGGAGCGGCCGGATGGGTCGGAGATCCTCAAGACGTGGATCACCGAGTACGACCGCCGCGGCTGGGGTGAGGGCGGTGCCGATCTGCATTGGTACTGCACCGGCGACCCCAATGCGCACGTCGGCGCCAAGCAGGTGTGGGAGTCGTACGCCCCCGAACTGACCGAGCTGCTCGGTGAGAAGGCATACGCCGAGCTGGCCGGAATATGTAAGCGGCGCAGTGGTTTAGGACTGATCGCTGTGCATCCCGCGACGCGCCTGGCCGAATGACCCTCTTTTTGTTCAAGCTGATTCCGCCGCGCGCGGATTTCGCGCAGACGATGACTGCGGACGAGCAGCAGGCGATGGCCGAGCATATGGAGTACTGGCAGCAGCTGCTCAAGGACGGTCGCGTGGTGGTCTACGGTCCGGTCGCCGACCCCGAAGGTGTGTGGGGCTTGGGCGTGTTGCGCGCCGCCGACCGGGGCGAGGTACTCGCGATCGGCGAGCGTGATCCGTCAGTTCTTGCCGGCGTCAACACCTTCGAGGTGTTCGAGATCATGGGTGGGCAGACGGGTTAGGTGCCTTTCGGCGCGCAACCGCCACAGCCACACCGCCGTCGCCGGCAAGACGAGGATGAACACGAAAACATAAGCGCCGGGCAGGATTTCGTCCCACGTACCACCGGGTCGCAATGACAGTATGCCCGCCTGAGGCGTGTCGCCGACGACGGCCACGAACCAGCCGCCGACGACAGCGCAGACCGACCACATCGCCGCGGCGGCCCAGCGGCTGCCGAGCACATACGCGCGGTACCCCAAGTGAACGACCAACGGCGCGAACCACACCCAGTGGTGGCTCCAGCTGAACGGTGAAGCGGCTGCCGATGCCATGCCGACAATGCCGACGGCCAATACAGCCTGACCACGTCGATACGCAATCGCAGCGATCGCCACCGCGACGGCGGCGACGGCAATCGCGGTGATCGTGGCCAGCGTCGGCGACCAATGCAGGCGCAGAAACAAACCGCGCACACTGGTGTTCGCCAGCGGATCATGCGAGATCCGGTTGACGTCGTCGAAGCGGCCGCGCAACCAGAAGGTGACGGAATCGCCTGGAGCAACTGCGAATCCGAGTCCAACGGTGGCCGCGAACGTGCCCATGGCCACCAGGGCCGCCCGGATCCGACGGGTCACCAGGAGATAGATGATGAACAACGCCGGGGTCAGTTTGATGCCGGCGGCCAGCCCGATCCCGACACCCGACCAGCGGCTCTGCTTCAGGAGATCGGCCACGACGAGCACAAGCAGAAGGACGTTGATCTGCCCCAGGTCGGCGGTCAGCCGCATCGGCTCGAGCCATGCGATCACACCGACCAGGAGCGCGGCGAGGCTGAAGAGGCCGCGACCGGCAGGCAGGCCCGTCGCCCGCAGCATCTTCACCACCGCGTACGTCAGCGCGACGACCAAGCCAAGCAGCCACAGCACCTGCACCGAGGAACGGTCGAGCAAGGCGAGCGGGACCGCGCAGATCGCCGCAAATGGTGGATAGATGAACAACAACTCGTTGGGCTTGCCGGTGAAACCCGTCGAGTAAAGGTCAAGCCCCGCCAGCAGTCGCTCGGCGGCGAAGCGGTACACCATCGCGTCGATCTGCAGCTTCAGCGTCGGCCACTGCAGATATACCGCGACGTAGGTCAGCAGCGCCGCTGCCGCGACCGCTGGACCGCCCCCGCGAACCCAGGGGCTGATGTTTCTCGTGTGGTCAATGTGTTGTGTGGTCTGCGTTGTCACTCGTCGTCGTCCGTCATATCGGCCCGTAATTACGAAGGGCCCACGGTAGACGAGTCAGTTGTGAAGGGCTCTCAGGGAGTCACCCATAGACCCGCGAACGTGGGTTACCGTCACGCTTTCACCGCGTGAAGCGTGACGGTAACCCACGTTCGCCGCAGAAACTTACCCTTCGAGCTTGTAGCCGAGCCCGCGCACGGTGACCAGATGCACCGGGTTTGCCGGGTCGGCCTCGATCTTGCTGCGCAGGCGCTTGACATGCACATCGAGCGTCTTGGTGTCGCCGACATAGTCGGCGCCCCATACCCGATCGATCAACTGTCCGCGAGTGAGCACCCGGCCGCTGTTGCGCATCAAGTACTCCAGCAGGTCAAACTCCTTGAGCGGCAACGTAATCTGCTCGCCGTTGACGGATACCACGTGCCGCTCGACGTCCATCCGTACCGGCCCGGCCTCCAAAATGCCGTCGCCGATACCGGAGTCGTCGTTGTCGCTGCCGCGGCGCAGCACCGCCCGAATCCGGGCGATCAGCTCGCGGGCCGAGTACGGCTTGGTGACGTAATCGTCGGCGCCGAGTTCGAGCCCTACGACCTTGTCGATTTCGCTGTCCCGCGCCGTCACCATGATGACGGGAACGCTTGAGCGCGAACGCAATTGCTTGCACACGTCGGTTCCGCTCATTCCCGGCAGCATCAGGTCCAGCAGGACGATGTCAGCGCCGGCGCGCTCGAATTCGGCCAGGGCCGCGGGGCCGTCGGCCACCACGGTGGCTTCGAAGCCCTCCTTGCGAAGCAGAAAGGCCAGGGGATCGGCCAAGGACTCCTCGTCCTCCACGATCAACACGCTGGTCATTGGTCTTGCTAGTCCTCTCGCTCGTCCGATTCATCTTCATGATCGGGGTAGGCCGGAATCGACAAGGTGAACGTCGATCCCGTTCCCGGCTGACTCCACAGCCGGATGGATCCGTTGTGATTGGCGGCGACGTGCTTGACGATCGCCAGGCCCAGGCCGGTGCCGCCGGTGGCCCGCGACCGTGCCTTGTCGACGCGGAAGAAGCGTTCGAACACCCGCTCCTGGTCTTCGCGCGCGATGCCGATACCGCGGTCGGTCACGGCGATCTCGATGTTGCTTCCGCGCCGACGGCGGCTGATGGACACCGAAGATCCGTTGGGCGAGTAGGCGATTGCATTGGACACTAAGTTGGCGATCGCGGTCACCAGCAGCGACTCGTCACCCATCACGCGGTAGCCGGTGGGGGCGTCGGTGGTGATCGCGATGTCGGCATTGTCGGCGGCGACCTTGTAGCGCGAGAGCGCCTCTGCAACGACGCGGTCGACGTCGACGGCCTCCAGGTCGGGCAGCCGTTCGCCGCCCTGCAGCCGCGACAGGTCGATCAGTTCGCCGACCATGTTGGCCAGCCGGTTCGATTCGGTGAGCATCTTCTCGGCGAACCGGCGCACGGTGTCGGGGTCGTCGGCGGAGGCCAGCAGCGCCTCGGCCAGCACGCCCATCGCGCCGACCGGCGTTTTCAGTTCGTGGCTGACGTTCGCAACGAAATCCCTGCGAGTCGCTTCCATCCTTGCGTGCTCGGACTGGTCGTCGACGTAGACGACCGCGAACCGGCGGTCCTGTTCGGTCAGCAGCTGCACATGCCCGCGGACCGACAACCCGGACCGGCCGGGATTGGCGCGTTTGCGCGGCGACAGGTCGACCTCGCGGTCCTCGCCGGTCGCCAGCGTGCGCTCCGCAGCCAGCCAGGCGCGGTCGTCGAGCAGCCGGTCACGGACCAGCCCCAGCTCGCGGGCCCGGTCATTGGTGTAGACGACGTCACGGTAGGTGTCGACCACGACGATCCCCACCGGCGAACCCGAGACGATGTGCTCGAGCATTTGCGAGACGGTCAGACCGGACTGCTCGGTGGCGCGGCGTTGCCTGCGTTCGAGGATGCGCGGGGTGAGGCTCGCCCCCAACCCGACACCGATCGCCAGAGCGAGCAGTGCCACGACCCCCACAAGTAGGAGCGCCGATACCACACTCACGCGAAAATCGTACGCATCCGGTGAACGTCATCCCAGCAGCGTGCGGCTAAAACGGGACATGTCACACGGCCAATCGCAGGAGTTCGATAGCCGTTTACCCAGTGTTTGCCGTGCGGCACCGTCGAGCGCCTTACTTCGCGCCCTGGGCCGCGACTGCGGCCGCACCTGCCGCAGCCGCCTCGGGGTCCAGATACTCGCCGCCGATGACTAGCGGCTTGAGGTCGCCGTCCAGGTCGTAGCGGAGCGGGATGCCGGTCGGGATGTTCAATCCGACGACGTCCTCGTCAGACATGCCGTCGAGATACTTCACCAGCGCACGCAACGAGTTGCCGTGGGCGGCGATCAGCACCGTCTTGCCGGCCCGGATATCGGGGACGATCGTCTGCTCGTAGTACGGCACGAACCGCTCGACGACGTCCTTGAGGCATTCGGTCAGCGGCCCGCCGTTGATGTCGGCGTAGCGGGGGTCAGTGTCCTGGCTGTACTTGCTGCCCCGTTCGATCGGCGGCGGCGGGGTGTCGTAGCTGCGCCGCCAGGCCATGAACTGATCGTCGCCGTACTTCTCCTTGGTCTCGGCTTTGTTCAGACCCTGCAGCGCGCCGTAATGGCGTTCGTTGAGCCGCCAGTTGCGGTGTACCGGAATCCAATGCCGGTCGGCCGTGTCCAGCGCGAGGTTGGCCGTGTTGATCGCCCGCCGCAGCAGCGACGTGTAGAGCACGTCGGGCTGGCGGTCCAGCTCCTTGATCAGCTCACCCGCCCGGACCGCTTCGGCCCTGCCCTTCTCGGTGAGGTCGACGTCGACCCAGCCGGTGAACAGGTTCTTCTCGTTCCAGTCACTCTCGCCGTGGCGGAGCAGGATCAGCGTCGCCGACGAATCTGAAGCCATGACGCCGATCCTCTCATGACGCCCCGGTGTCGTCTTCGTCGATCAGGTGCGCGAACGCCTCCAGGTTCTTCAACGATTCGCCGCGGGATACCCGCCATTCCCACTCTTTTTGGATCGAGGACCGAAAACCCAACTCCAGCAACGTATTGAAGTCGGAGTCCGCAGCCTCGAGCACCTGACCGAGCAGGCGGTCGATCTCGTCGGCCGTCACCGACTCCAGAGGGATGCGCCCGACCAGATAGATATCGCCGATGTTGTCCAGCGTGTACGCCACGCCGTACAGCCGGCGGTTGCGCTTGAGCAGGAACCGGTACACGGACTCGGTGTTCTCGTCGGGCCTGCGGCAGACGAAGGCCTCGATCCGCACCGAATGCTCGCCGATGGTGAGCATGGTGGGCGTCTTGAGCCGACGCTCACCGGGCAACTCGACGATCAGGCCCTTGGCGTGATGGGTGAATGTCAGCTCGCGTTCGTCGAGCGCATCTTCGATGAGCTTCTGAACGGGGCTCACGCCCGCACTCCGCGCCGCATCGAGAACCGGCGCCCGTTGCGTCGCGCAGTCGCATCCCGACGTGGGTGGCGGGTCCGGTAGTCACTGATTGCCCGGCTGTAGCTGGCCAGCAGCGCGTCGACGGTGTGCGTCCACGAGAACGTCGAGGCGTGCTCGACGGCGGCCGCACGCATGGTTTCGGGTCCGCGCCGCAGCAGCGCGTCGATCGCCGCGGCCCAGTCGTCGACGTCATGGCCGTCGACGAGGGTGCCACTGACCCCGTCGCGCACCGCGACCGGCAGGCCGCCGACTGCGGCGGCCACCACAGGGGTGCCGCAGGCCTGCGCCTCGACGGCGACGAGCCCGAAGGACTCCGAATAGCTCGGCACCGCGACCAGATCGGCAGCCCGGTAGACGTCGACAAGCTGATCGCGGGTCTGCGGGGGCAGGAACGTCACCCTGTCGGCGATGCCCAGTTCGTCGGCGAGCCGCAGTAATCCGTCCGGCGCGGCGAGTCCACTGCCCGACGGGCCACCGGCCACCAGCACCCGCACGCCCGGCAGTTTGGCCGC
>Ga0075430_100003157_pt1 | contig 13790 bp, 10 predicted proteins | sample RhiMetdeltSRZDD4_FD_75294 | JGI IMG/M metagenome (GOLD analysis project Ga0075430, IMG submission 75294) | Populus rhizosphere microbial communities from Tennessee, USA - Rhizosphere MetaG P. deltoides SRZDD4 | ecosystem: Host-associated > Plants > Roots > Rhizosphere > Soil | place: USA... | reverse complement strand
AGCCACGGACGCAGCAATGCTGCGCTGTCGCGGTCGAAGACAATCCCTCCTCCTTCCATGATCTTCTGGTCGCGCGCCGCTGCTGTCGTGGAGAGCCAGCGCTTGAAGTCTTCGTAGGCACTCGTGAAATCGCCGGAGACGTGCTTGCGGCCAGTGGTCTCCATGCGATAGATCCGGCCGTCACGAACGAAGTAGTCGACGGCTTGCGTACGCGTGCCCACCCCGAGCAGGTCGTAGAACTCGTTGGCTTCGGTCAGCTCGACGCTCACCCTGTCGCCGCTGACAGCAACGATTCGATAGGTCCACGACGTCGTGACGGCTCGCTCGAAGTCGCGCATGCTGCGCATGGCCTGCCGGTCGACGGGACTCTCGTCGCCCGTCAGGCTGCGCGACGTCACGGTATCGGCGTAGTAGCGGTTCATCCGATCCTGATCGAGGGCTTTCAGGCCTTCCAGGTAGTTCTCCGTGACCGCTCGAGGTGAATCAGCCGGCGGCGCCTGGGCCTGTGCCGCCACGTTCGAAGCGCTGGCCGCGAACACGCTTGCGACGACGATCGGACGAAGACGCACCTTCATAGACACTCCAGCGCGATGAGCGCAGCAATCGGCAGGTGAGGGTAGCGAAGGAAAGGAATCGGAAGGCGGCGGATGGGGCAGGGAGGTCGCGAGCGGGGCTGTTCGGCTTGTCGGTCGGGACGGAAGGGTTGCCTCAATCACCCGCACGAGACTGCAGCAACGGCCAGCAAGCGTCACGCGTCCAGCGAATTCCTGGGCCGATAGCGAGCAGATGACCCGTTCGGCGCCCTCCACTTGACACCCAAGTAGATACCGTGCCATCTTCACTGGAATGTCCAGTAAAGACAACCAGATCGAGCTCCTCCAGGGCACGCTCGATCTGATCGTGCTTCGCGCGCTGTCCACGATGGGGCCGCTGCATGCGTATGCACTGGCCACCCGGCTGGCCCAGGTCTCCGATCACCCGCTCTCGCTCAATCAGGGCACGTTGTACCCGGCGCTCGTGCGGCTCGAGCAGAAGGGGCACATCAAAGGGCAGTGGCAGAAGACCGAGAACAACCGCGATGCCAAGTACTACGCCATCACGCGTGCCGGGGAGCGGGCGCTGACCCGGCAGACCGCGCGCTGGCGCAGGCTCGCCGGGCTCGTCGACAAGTTGCTGCTCGAATCCTGATTCCGGAACTCGGACGCACCACTTGACGTCCAAGTGGAGCAAGCCTTTCAATGCGCCGCTTACTGGCCGGCGTCGCGTCGTTCATGCTGGCTGTCGTGCTTTTCGCGTGCGCAGTGCCAGCCCGGCGAGCGCTGCGCGTCCAGCCCGTTCACGCGCTGAGGGCTGAATAGAGGTATGAGACGTTTTCTGCTACGCCTGCTGTCGTTTTTCCGAACGGGACGAGCCGAGTCCGAGCTGTCGCGGGAAATTGGCGCGCACCTTCGACTGCTGGAGGATCGATTCATCTCGGAGGGCATGAGCCCCGACGACGCCCGCTACGCAGCCCGGCGGGCGTTTGGCGGCCAGATTGAACAAATGAAAGAACGTCACCGTGATGCGCGTTCGTTCCGTTGGATGGACACGTCCTGGCTCGACTTCAGGCTCGCGTTGAGGATGCTCGTCAAGTATCCGGGCCTGACCGCCGTAGCGACCATCGGAATGGCCGTCGCCATCGCAATCAGCACCGCCTTCTTTGCGTTCTTCTACGCATACCTGTACTCGAGGCTGCCACTCGATGAAGGCGAACGCATCGTCGCCCTCGAGAACTGGGACGTCGAGGCCAACAACGAACAACGGCAGGCGCTTCACGACTACGTCCAGTGGCGCGCCGGCATGTCGTCGATGGAGGAGGTTGGCGCGTTCAGGAACGTTGGCCGAAATTTGATCGTTCCAGGTGGCACGACCGAGCCCGTGCGCCTCGCAGAAATCACGGCTTCCGCGTTCCGCATCGCACGGGTGCCGCCGATGCTCGGCCGCCATCTGCTCGACGAGGACGAGCGCCCCGGTGCGAGTCCAGTGGTCGTAATCGGGCAGGACGTGTGGCAATCCCGCTTCGCGTCCGATCCACGAGTGATCGGCCGTCAGGTTCGTCTCGGAAACACGATGCACAGCGTCGTCGGTGTGATGCCCGAAGGCTTCGAGTTTCCGATCAGTCACAGTTACTGGGTCCCTCTGCGATTGAACCCCGAGCAATTCCGGCGAGGAGAAGGGCCAGCGATCTTCATCTTCGGCCGTCTTGCGCAAGGCGCGACGATGGAGCGTGCGCAAGCCGAGCTGACGACGATAGGGCAGCGCAGTGCCGCCGCCTATCCCGAAACGCACGCGAAGCTCCGGCCTCGCGTGCTCCCGTACGCCTATCCCATCCTGGACATCCAGGATGTGTCGCTGTCGCAGGTCGCCCTGATGCAGGCCATCGTCAGCGTGCTGCTGGTTGTCGTGGCGGTGAACGTGGCCGTCCTGATTTACGCGCGGACCGCGACGCGGCAAGGCGAGCTGGCCGTGCGGACCGCACTGGGCGCAAGCCGCGGCCGTATCGTTACGCAGCTCTTCATGGAAGCGCTCGTGCTGTCGGCCGTCGCCGCCGCTGCAGGACTGGGGCTGGCGTCCTTCGGGCTCGGCCAGGCGCATTTGATCATGCAGTTGGAGACCGCGCGGCCTCCGTATTGGATCGATTACAGCCTTCCGGCTGCCGCCGTCGTTTACGTGGTGGGTCTGACGCTGCTCGCGGCCGTGATCGCTGGTGTTCTTCCGGCCCTGAACGCAACGGGCCGCCGGGTCCAATCGACGCTCCGTCATCTGAGCGGCGGCAGCAACATGCGGCTGGGGCGAACGTGGACGATGTTGATCGTCACACAGCTCGCGCTGGCCGTTGCCGCGTTACCCATCGCTGTCGTTCTCGGGTGGTCGGAAGTGCGATCCGCGACGACAACGCCCGTGTTTGAAGTCGAACAGTTTCTTGCCGCTTCGTTTGCGATGGATCCCGAGCCTCCACCCGACGTGGAAGCGGCCGCGTATCGCCGTGAGCTGCGGTCACGATTTCAGCAGGTTCAAACCGACCTGCTCGCGAAGCTCGAGTCTGAATCCTGGGTGTCGGATGTGACCGTGGCGATGCGACCGCCCGGGCAGGATACACCTCTGTCGATCGAAGTCGAGCCATTGGCCGGGACGGAACGGCCGACCCGCTTCGAGGTGCGGACGAATCAGGTCGACGTCGACTTCTTCGAAACGTTCGACGCGCACGTGCTGACCGGCCGGCTATTCACGTCCGCGGATCGCGTAAACCTGGTCGATGCACGAGCCGGTACACGAGCGATGACTACGCTTCCGGTGATCGTCAATCGCACGTTCGTCGAGCGCGTGTTCGGAGGGAGCGACGTCATCGGCCGCCGCGTTCGGCGTGCGGCAACCACTGAACCCGACAGGACTGAGGAGGGACCGTGGTGCGAGATTGTCGGCGTGGTCAGTGACCTCCACACGAATCCGATCGACTCAGAACTTACGGCGCCGATCCTCTATTTTGTCCTGACCCCAGGAACCGCCAGCACCGGGAGCCTGGTGCTGCGCGTGTCCGGCGGCGCGCCCTCGAGCTACATAAGCAGGATGCGAGAGCTCACCGGCGCGATCGATCCGACCGTCCGCATATCGGCCTATCCGCTGGTCGACATCTACCGCCAGCAGAACGTCGCGATGCGGCTCGTCGCGGCCGCGCTCGTGCTGGTCATCGTGAGCGTGCTGATGTTGTCAGCGGCAGGCGTCTATGCACTCATGTCGTTCACCGTCGCGCAGCGGCGGAAGGAAATAGGCATACGCGCGGCGCTCGGCGCCGACCCGCAGCGGATTCTGCGCAGCATCTTCGCACGCGCCGCCGTGCAACTCGCGTCCGGGATCGCCGCCGGGATCACGATGGCGATCCTGATCGACGTGTTGAGCGGCGGCGAGATGATGGGAGGCGCAGCGGCCATCCTGCTTCCGGTGATGTCGGTGCTGATGGTCGCCGTCGGCCTGCTGGCGTCCATCGGTCCCGCGCGCCGGGGCCTCCGCGTGCACCCCACCGAGGCGTTGCGGGACGAATAACGCCCGCACGTCCAGCGTCAGGAAATGACGCAGAATGTACGTGTGCGTGTTTCGCGGCCGCAGCTTCCTCCTGAGATCGAAGAGTACCGCGACGGCCCTTGGCGCCGCGACGCGGTGCGCCAGGTCAGCACGGCATTCGAAGCCGAACGGTTCATCGAGGAAGTCGGCTTTGCCGCGTGTCTGACCGACTGCCGCCGGCCGGGGCCGTCGCTGTATGTTGCCGTGTGTGGGCGCCGGGACGCGGTGTTGCCACGCAACGTCCAGAAGGATTCCGAGACATCGCTCACCTGGCAGTTGAAGGACGAGCTGATCCGTCGCGGGAAGGTCTATTACGCCAAGCTTGCCCGCGGCAAGGCGATGTTCCTCGCGCCGCGGATGATCCCGCACTTCCACGCCATCTGGGGGCTCCGCCGATCCGAGGAAAAGACACGCCTCAGCAGGAATGCGCAAAAGATCCTGCGCGTGCTGCGCAGGGAATGGGAGATGAGCACGCTGGACCTGCGCACCGACTCCGGCGTGACGGATCGGAAGGCGTTCACGCGCGCACTCGACGAACTGCAGGCGGCCATGATCGTCGTGCCGAGTGAGGTCTGCTACCTTCCAAAGTTCACTTACATCTGGACGCTCGGCGTCGGCCGGTTCCCCGACGCACTGGTCCGCCGCGTGAAGCGCGAGCACGCCTTGCGCGAGATCGCGCGCTGCTTTCTGACTGGAGCGGGCGTCACTGTTCCCGGTGAGATGGCCCGCGTGACCGGTCTGCCCCGGCCCGAAGCCGGACTCGGAAACCGCGCACTCGTCGCTGAAGGTTTTGCGACCATGATCGCGCCTGGCGTGTACAAACTGGCAGAAGACCGGTGGACGGGTTCGCCAGGCTCAGCCGACGAACCCGCGCTCGCGCAGACGTGATCGCGTCCCGTGTGCCACACTGGATCGTGGCTCTCATCAATGAATATCGCCCACGTCAACGACGTCGTGGCCGTCGTGTGGTCGCGTTCGTTTCAGGAAGCTTTTGTACAAGCTTCTGTGTTTGCGACCGCCAGGCTGCCCCGCGTCTCCGTTTCTCCGTTTTCGAAGCTCGTTCGGTTCCCTCCGTCCCCTCCGTTTAGGTTCGAAGCCGCAACATCCCGATCCCCGCAACCTGAAACCCCAGGCGTTCATAGAGCCGGCGAGCTCGGTGATTGTTTGGTGTCACACCGAGGGCGATCGCCGCAAAGGTACCGAAACGTTTCTCGATGATCGCGTCGAACAGAGCTGTTCCACAGCCACGCCCACGCATCGGCGCCCGGACGAAAACCTCATCCACCTCACACACGACGCCATCGAGCTCGTTGGAATAGAACGGAACGAGGAAGGCATAGCCCTCAGCAGTGCCCTCGACATCGAGGACGACCGCCTGTCCGCGAGACGGCTCGAATTCGAAGACATTCAAGGTCCGTTCGACCTGCTCCGCCGTAACTGAAAGCAAGCCGGCATCTTCGGCGTACAGCGCGAGACACATTTCAACGATAGCGGGAAAGTCGAGCGGGCGGGCCGGGCGCCAGGTCGGCATGCTCTACTGTAGCGCCACCGGGTGACGCCCGGCCCGGCCCAAGCGCGTTCTGCGCTGGAATCGAACGGGCTGGTAGGGACGAGAGGGACACCGCCGCAATCAACCACCGCGGCCCAGGGCCGAGCGGAAGCGGTGTTAGGATGCGTGCGCCATGTCAGAACAAAACCGCCGCACGTTCCTCACTTCCTCCGCACTCGCCGGCCTCGGCCTCGCTTCGTCTCCAGGCTCGTTGATTCTCCGGGCCGATGCGCAAGCGACGCCGACGGTCGCTGATACCGATGAAGCGCACCGCGTTCTGATCCAGATGGGGCCTGCAGCGGAGGGTCCGAGCACACCGGACCGGGAGCTGAAGAAGATCACGCCGCAGCCCTACGGTCCGTTCTACAAGGCCGGCGCGCCATTTCGCGGCAAGCTGTGTCCGCCCGGCGAACCAGGAGTGACGTTCGTGCTGACCGGCCGTGTGTGGGCGTTGGACACGCGCCGCCCGGTGTCGGGCGCCGTGCTCGACGTCTGGCACGTCGACACCAAGGAGAAGTATTCGGATGGTGTCAACGATTTCCGCAACCGCGGCCGCGTGATTTCCTCGGAGACTGGATCGTACGAGCTCGAAAGCATTCGTCCGATCCCGTATCGGCCGAATCAGGGCGGAGACTTCTGGCGTTGCGCGCACTTCCATCTGCTCGTAGTCGCGCCAGGCTACCGGCCGCTGGTGACCGAGATTCACTTCCAGGACGACCCGCACAAGAAGGATCCGATGTATCGCGCTGAGAACGCGATCGCCGCCCAATCGCGTACCGCGAACGGACGGACGTTCGAGACCGGCGTCTTCGACATTGTGCTGGAGCGTTAGCCTACGGAGGGGACGGAGGGAACGGAACGAGCTTCAACTCGGAGACGCGGAGAAACGGACACTAACCTTGTCTTGATGATCACTCCGATGCCGGGGGAGTGGTGCCCAACAAAGATTCTCCGTTCCTCCGCGTCTCCGAGTTGAAGCTCGTTCCGTTCCCCCCGTCCCCCGTTACTGCAGCGTCAGAGCCGGATTGATACGCGCTGCCCGGCGCGCCGGCAGGATGGCCGCAAAGGTTGTCACGGCACCAACGATTGTGGCCGCAGCCAGAAGCGTTGGCGCGTCGAACGGTTGCAGATCGTACAGGAGCGGCTGCAGCCTGCGCGCAGCGACCGAGGCGACCGCCACACCGGCGGCGGCTCCTGCCACGATCGCCGGCACGTACTGTCCGAAGATCATCCGAAGGATCGCGCGAGGCGTGGCGCCGAGCGCCATGCGGACGCCGATCTCCCGCGTCCGCGCGGACGTCGTGTAGCTGACGACGCCGTAGAGCCCGAGTGAGGCGAGCGCGACCGCCAGCGCGGCGAACACGGCTGCCAGCGTGGCGAGCAGCCGTTCGACCTGCACCTGATCCTCGATCTGTTGCCTCATCGTGCCCGTCCGGAACACTGTCACCCCGGAATCGACCGACGCAATGGCCGCCTTGACGTCGCGCAGCGCCGCCTCCGGCGAATGTCTGGCGCGCACGTGAAGTGTGAGTTGACTGACGTTCGTCAGCTGCGCGTATGGGATGTACCAGAACGCGATCTCGGCATCACGCACGTTCGCGATCTTGCTGTCGCGCGTCACGCCGACGATCGTGTGTCTCGCGGGGCCCCGGGACCCGCCCGGCCCGATGCGCCGCCCGAGCGCGGGGCCTTCGCCAAGGTAGCGGCGGACGAAAGTTTCATTGACAATCGCCACCGGCTCGCCCGTGGCGGTGTCCGCGGCGGTGAAATCGCGTCCTTCCTTCAGCGGCAGGCCCGTGGTGCGGAAGAATCCGGGTCCGACAGCGTTGCGCGTGGGTCCGGGCCGGTCGTCACCCTGGCCGTTGTCGAGCACCAGCCCGCTTCCCCACATGTTTCCGTCAAGGAGCGGCATCACACCAAAGGCTGCCGATTCGACCGTTGGCAGGGCCGAGACGCGCTCGAGGACATCGGCGTAGAACCCCCGCACGTTCTCGCGGCTGTACCCGGCGAGAATGGGATTCATCGAGAGCAGTGCCAGCTGCTCGGCCTGAAAGCCAAAACCGGCATGACGGAGGTTGAAGAGCGTGCGCGCGAAGAGGCCGGCGCCGATCAGGAGTGCGAGCGAGAGGGCGATCTGGCCGGCCACGAGGGCCGAGCGTGCTATGGAGCGCCGGCCTGTGACCTGCGACGTGCCGATCTTCAGCGCGCCAACGAGATCCACTTTCGCCGACGACCATGCCGGTGCCAGGCCGCATAGCATGCCGGTGAGGAACGTGACCAGCGTGGCGAAGCCGAGCACTCGGAAGTCGGTCGGAATCCTGATATCGGATGGCACGTCGGCCAGTCTCGCCATCACGTCGACGCACCAGCCCGACAGCAGCAACCCCAGGGCGCCGCCTGCGGTCGCAAGAATCAGGGTCTCGACGAGAAGCTGACGAACGATGCGCAGCCGGCCCGCGCCGAGCGCAAGCCGCAGCGACATCTCGCGCTGGCGCGTCGTCGAGCGGGCGAGCATCAGGTTGCCCACGTTCAGGCAGACGAGCCCGAGCACGATCGCGACGAGGACAGTGAGGATGACGAGCGCCAGCGAAAAGCGTTTGCGTATCGTCGGCCGTCCGCCGCTGCCATCGAGCACCTCGAGACGTTCGGGCGAGTCCTTCTGACCCGGGAACTGCGCGCGGAACGAATCGTAGCGTCGGTCGAGCGCATCTGCGGCCTGCGCGCGCGTAATTCCCGGCTGCAGGCGTCCCATGATCTGGAGCCACCAGTTGCCAGCGCTGTCCAGACGCGACGCGCTTCCGTGCATCTCCGCCTCCAGTGTGATCGGCACACGGACGCTCGGCAGCGCCCCAGGCTCGATGCCGTGGAATGACGGAGGTGACACACCGATGATGGTGACCGGGAGACGATTCAGCCGGATGGAACGGCCGATCACGTGCGGATCGCCGCCGAAGCGCCGGTGCCAGTAGCCGTAGCTGATGACCGCGACGCGGTTGACCCCCGCGCGCTCGTCGTTGTCGGTAAACAGCCGGCCGAGATGCGGCTGTACGCCGAGCACCTCGAAGTAGTTGCCCGACACCAGCTCGCCATCGATCTGCTCTGGTGGTCCGCCTGCTTCCAGACTGGGCCCCATGCTCGCGCTGGCGAGCACGCCCGACAGCGCCTCGTTTGCCTCACGGAGATCGAGATAGAACGGATAGGGGAAGCTCGAGCCGAGGCCGGACTGATCCGAGGAGACCGCCAGCAGAATCAGCGACTCGGGGTCGTGGACTGGCAACGGCTTGAGAAGAACGCTGTTGACCAGGCTGAAGATGGCCGTGTTGGCGCCGATGCCGATGGCCATCGACAGGATGGCGGCGGCCGCGAATCCTGGCGACTGCATCATCATCCGGAGTCCGTATCGCAGGTCGGCTTTGATCCCGTCGATCCAACCTACGCCACGTACTTCGCGCCCCTGTTCTTTCCAGCGCAGCGGATCGCCAAACTCCTCTATCGCACGCCGGCGAGCCTCGGCTGGTGCCAGGCCGGAGGCGACAAGGTCATCGGTCCTCGCGTCGAGATGAAACCGGAGCTCGGCGTCCATCTCGCGCTCCATCCGCGATCGCCACAGGAGAGTGCGCAGAAACGACTGAAGGCGGGAGAGGAGCGTCATGTGGCGTCAGATATCCCCGGGCGATGCGTCGAGCACCAGCGCCATCGCCTCGGAGAAGCGCTTCCAGTACGCCTGCTCGTCGGTCAGGCGCCGTCGGCCCGCCGCCGTCAACCGGTAGTACTTCGCCTTGCGCCGGTTCTCTGATTCGCCCCATTCCGAGGTGATAAGCCCCTGGGTCTCGAGCCGGTAGAGCGCCGGATAGAGCGATCCCTGTTGAATTCGCAGCTTGTCGCGGGAAATCTGCTGAATCCGCAGCAGCACGCCGTAGCCGTGAAGCGGGCCGAGCGACACCGCCTTGAGGATGAGCAGGTCCAGTGTTCCCTGCAGCAGTTCGGTCGTCGTCGCCACCCGCACTCTCCTAGATTGACATAGAGAGTAGCACAACTCCCTCCCTTAGCAGCCACCACGAACGACAGCAGATAACCTTCGTGGTGAACCTTCAGGGTGAACCCCCGTCATGAACGCGGGGTGTCCGTTCGGCAGGTCGTTCGCTTCTAGCGGAACCTGAGAATAGCGTAAAGCAGGACGACCAACAGACTGAGCAACGCAGGCATCGACGCCAGCGCGACGCTCGCGACGAGCCGTTGCTCGCTGGCGTCGTTCCGCCCCCACCTCCACGCCAGCAGCGCAGCGCCCGCGACCGCGAGGCCGGCGCTCACCAAGAGGCCAGCGTTGCTTGTCCAGCGGCTCCACGAACGACTCTGGGGGTCGACGGACTGGAACGCGATGGCGGCAGGCACCGCAAACGTCATCAGAACCGGCAGCGGCGACACGCACAGGTACGCACGTTCAGGCAGTGTCAGCGGGTGCGTGCGCCCCTGGCTGATGAGGATTACGCCGAGGAGTCCGACGGCTACAAGGACGATCACAGCAATCATGGCAGGCGTTCCTGGGCGAGACCCATCCTCTTGCGCGGCATTCTAGCCGAATCCTTGCGACCACCCAGCCCCCCACTTTCCTTGCACCGTCCGAATGTCTTAACATCTCGCAACCTCATATGGTGCGAGACATGAAACACCGACTATTCGTGGCAGGGTTGCTCATCCTGGTGGCCAGTATTCGTGCCATCGGGATAGTGGCCGTAGAACCGCAAGGGCCTCAGACCGACCCCAAGGCCAGACCCGATCTCGTGCGCGCGCCCTACAGCCAGGCGGACATCGACTTCATGTCCGGCATGATTCCCCATCACGCCCAGGCGGTACTGATTGCCGGGTGGGCGGACTCTCACGGCGCCCGGCCCGAGGTGCTGGTCCTGTGCCAGCGGATGGTCGTCGGCCAGCGCGACGAGATCGAGTTCATGCGCACCTGGCTGCGCGATCGGGGCGAGACGGTGCCCGATGCCAACGCCACACACCACCGGATGAAGATGAACGGCGTGGAGCACGACATGCTCATGCCGGGCATGCTCTCGCCTGCCGAGCTCGCGCAGCTGGACAAGGCGCGGAACACCGAGTGGGACCGGCTCTTCCTGACATTCATGATTCGCCATCACGAGGGTGCGCTCAAGATGGTCGACGACCTCTTCGAGGCCTACGGCGCCCTGCAGGACGAAGACATCTACAAGTTCGCTTCCGATATGTACGCCGACCAGACGATCGAGATCGACCGCATGCACAAGATGCTCGACGGCTCGCAGAAGGGCGGCTCGAAATGAAATCCTGGTTCTTCACGAACGGAGTCCACATGAGATCGCTGGTCTTCACCACGCTTGCCGTAGGAATGCTGACCGTCGCGTGCGCGCCGAAGTCGCCGCCCGCAGCGTCGCCGCCCGCCCCGAATCCGCCGGCTGCAGCGCCGGCGCCAGCACCTGCGCCACCGGCCGCTGCGACGCCGGCACCCGCGGCGCCTGCGCCCGCGCCTGCTCCGGCGACGCCACCGGCGACGGAGCCAGCGGGTGGCGGAGCCGGCCGAGGCGGCCGTGGGAATCCACCGCCTCCGCCACCACCGCCGCCGAGTGTCATGCCGGCGCCGGTGAAGCCGATCGTGTCCGCGACGACACCGACTCCGGATCCGCGCGTCGGTCTTGCGGCGGGCCGATGGGATGCGGCGCAGGCGGCCTGGAATATTCGTCTCGTGTCGACCACGCCGCCGACCGAGAAGTTCCTCGGCGTCACCAACTCCGATCTCGCCTTCACCGGGAAGTACACCATCCAGGGCAACTACAACGGATTCCAGGTCTTCGATGTGTCGAACCCTGCGAAGCCCACGCTGGTGATGACCTACGTGTGCCCCGCGTCGCAGAGCGACGTGTCGGTTTACAAGAACCTGCTGTTCGTCTCGGGCGAAGGGCAGACCGGCCGTCTCGACTGCGGTATCCAGGGCGTGCCCGAGCCCGTCAGCAAGGACCGTCTGCGCGGCATCCGCATCTTCGACATCTCGAACATCGCCAGCCCGAAGTACGTGGCCAACGTGCAGACCTGCCGCGGGTCCCATACCCACACGGTCGTGACGGATCCGAAGGACAAGGAAAACGTCTACATCTATGTTTCCGGCTCGTCGCGTGTTCGTTCACCTGACGAGCTGCCGGGTTGCACCGACGGCCCGATCGAGGATCCGAACAGCGCGCGTTTCCGCCTCGAAGTGATCAAGGTCCCGATCGCCGCCCCGCAGAACGCGGCCATCGTCAGCCACCCGCGCATCTTCTACGGCCTCGCGCCGCCGCCTCGACGCGTCGAGCCCGGTCGTGGCGGTAACGCCAACAACCCCGCCGGAGCCGGTGCGGGTGCTGGCGCAGGTGCGGGTGCTGGCGCAGGGGCAGGGGCAGGTGCAGGTGCGGCAGAGGGCAGAGGCGGCGGCCGCGGAGCCGATCCGAACGCCCGTCCCTCCGGCCCGAACCAGTGCCACGACATCACGGTCTATCCGGAGATCGGCCTCGCGGGCGGCGCCTGCGGCGGATACGGACTGCTCCTCGACATCAGCGACGTTGTGAACCCGAAGCGAATCGACCAGGCCGCGGACATCAACATGTCCTTCTGGCACTCCGCGACGTTCAGCAACGACGGCTCCAAGGTCCTCTTCACCGACGAGTGGGGTGGCGGTTCGCAGCCGCGCTGCCGCGACACGGACAAGCCCGAGTGGGGCGCCAACGCGCTCTTCACGATCGAGGACCGGAAGATGAACTTCAAGAGCTACTACAAGATACCGGCACCGCAGACATCGCTCGAGAACTGCGTGGCACACAACGGATCGCTCCTGCCGATCCCCGGCCGCGAAGTCATGGTCCAGGGCTGGTATCAGGGCGGCATCTCGGTGTTCGACTGGACGGACACGTCGAAGCCGAAGGAAATCGCCTATTTCGACCGCGGTCCGGTGGATTCGACCCGGATGATCAGCGGCGGCTCGTGGTCGGTCTACTGGTACAACGGCCTGATCGTCAGCTCCGAGATCGCGCGCGGTCTCGATATCTACGAGCTGCTTCCGAGCGGATTGATCTCTCAGAACGAAATCGATGCCGCCAAGACCGTCCAGTGGGATTACCTCAACGCGCAGGAGCAACGAAAAATAGTCTGGCCGCCGAGCTTCGCCAAGGCTCGGGCCTTTCTGGATCAGCTCGAGCGCGACAACGGTCTGGCTGCGGCGAGCATCAGCTCGGCGCGTTCGGAACTGGCGAGCGCGGAGAAGCTCTCGGGACAGCAGCGGCAGCAGGCGCTTCAGAAGCTTGCGTCGCAGCTGAGCAAGGACGCATCAGGGGCAGCGGGTCAGGCCAAGGTCAAGATGCTGACCGATGCCGTGACCGAGCTCGCAACTGCCCGGTAAGTGACTCGATTGGGGGCGCGCCGTTTGGCGCGCCCCTATCTTCATTCCCTTCCTCGCTCAGCCCTTCCCCAGGCCGCCCGCAGATTGGTCCGCCCCCTCCAGGGCCTTGTGCCGGTATCCTGAACGGCATGCGCCTGAAACCCTTTCTTCTGGACCAGTGGTTGTCCCGCCCCGGCTCCTCGTCAATCGAGTACAACCTGGGCGGCAGCACGGGCCCGCGCTGGACGCTCGATGAACTGCTCCGGCTCACGGGAAATGACGCCCGTCAGCGTCTGCTCGAGTCCGGCGTCGTGTACGGCTTGTCCGCCGGCAGCGAGGGCCTTCGAGAGGGTCTAGCCGCGATGAGTCAGGTTCCCTCGTCGCACGTGCTCATCGTTGCCGGTGGATCCGAGGCGTTGCTCCTGCTGATGTTCCTCGCGGCGGATCCGGGCGCCAACGTCATCGTTCCGTTTCCCGGGTTTCCTCCGTATCACGCGTTGCCAGAATCGATGGGGCTCGAGGTTCGCCAGTATCACGTCAGTCGCGAGAGCGGCTTCCGTGTCGATCTCGATGAGGTCAAGCGTCTCGCGGACGCAAACACGAAACTGATTCTCGTGAACTCGCCGCACAATCCGACTGGCGGAACGTTGTCCGACGACGAGATGCGCGACCTGCACGACTTCGCAGCGGCGCGGCGGATCCAGTTCGTGTCCGACGAGGTGTTCCACCCGATTTATCACGGGCGCCCGTCAGCGT
>Ga0075430_100003156_pt1 | contig 13793 bp, 17 predicted proteins | sample RhiMetdeltSRZDD4_FD_75294 | JGI IMG/M metagenome (GOLD analysis project Ga0075430, IMG submission 75294) | Populus rhizosphere microbial communities from Tennessee, USA - Rhizosphere MetaG P. deltoides SRZDD4 | ecosystem: Host-associated > Plants > Roots > Rhizosphere > Soil | place: USA... | reverse complement strand
TTCTTTTTTTGCCATCATGCCTTCCATTCCCAGTTTTGAAACTGATTCAAGGAATTCAGTGGCATTCGCCTCAAAACTCTCGCTGATCCGTATAATGTTTTCTTCTGGTAAAGTTTCTTTTAAAATCTCTTTTCTTCTTGTTAAGGGTAGATGCTTGAGGCTGTAACCATTCAGCCACATGATGTCAAAAACATAATAAAACAGATCGCCGTCTGCCTCACTACGCCAGTTTTGTAAGGCGCCAAAATTTGAAACCCCATTTTTATCCAATACCACCACTTCCCCATCTATGATTGCATTGATCTCCCACTTTTTCAGAGTATCAACTACGGGGTAAAATTTTTCATTGAAGGATTTGTTGTTGCGAGAGACAAGGTTGACTTTTCCTTTATTGATCATCGCCACCGCACGATAACCATCCCATTTTATTTCATACAACCAGCCTGGCTCATCAAAAGGTTTATCGACCAGTGTGGCCAGCATGGGGCTAAATGTTTTTGGAAAAGCAGCTTTCTTACCATCAGTCAGTTCCTTTTTTTTTTCGACACGGGCTTTGCGGGATCGTGTCGATGCAGTCTTTTTCTTTGGAGAGCTGCCCCAAATATTTTTACTTGTTTTTTCAACAGCCGCAATTGTTTTACCTGATATCACTGATTTATCTTTTTTGGTTATATCTGTGTCCTTTGCGTATTTATCACGATGCTTTATCAGCAGCCATGCATTATTTTCTGCGTTTTTTAATTTCACCAAAGCGAACTCACCTTTTAATTTCGTACCGTTCATTTTAATTTTTAATGAACCTTTCTTTAACTGCTGTAGTAATGATTTTTCCTGTTCTTTTTTACTTCCTCCCTCAAGCGATTCATACGTTCCTTCGTCCCAAACGATCACTGTTCCCGCCCCATAATTTCCTTCAGGTATTATGCCTTCAAATGTCCGGTAATCATAAGGGTGATCTTCCACCATCATGGCTAAACGTTTATCTTCCGGATTCAATGAAGGGCCTTTAGGGACAGCCCAGCTTTTTAAAACCCCTTCCATTTCCAAACGGAAATCATAGTGCAGTCTCGATGCATCGTGTTTTTGCACAACAAACCGTAACATAGCACCAGATGACTTACCACCGGTTGGTTCCGGAGTGTTTTTGAATGATCTTTTCTTTTTATAAAGTGTAAGCGCCATAATACTTTTTCAATAAATACTGTACCAACTTGGATTAAATTCCTGAATAAAGATGACGGAATGGTGAATTTTCTATTTGAGTATGGATCTGCACTTTAAAATATTGATATCCACATTCAAATTCCGGTGGCATAACGTTTGTACCCTATTCTATGTATCAATTATTAAATCAAAAATCAAAACATCTTTTTATGCCAACTACAAAAACAAGATCATCTGCAAGGACAAGAAGGAGCAGATCAGGGAGCGCTCCAACGCCAACAAACAAGGGCGCTGTAAAAGTTCCAAAGAAAAACCAGCAAATGGAACCGGTAAATGATCATTCGCAACTGACAAAACTTTTTGTTGATTCGCTAAAAGATATCTATTGGGCTGAGAAACATTTGACGAAGGTGTTGCCAAAAATGAAGAAAAAAGCCACTTCGAATGAACTGAAAAATGCAATTGAGGAACATCTTGCCCAAACGGAGGAACATGTAGCAAGACTCGAGCAGGTATTTGAAATATGTGGAAAAAAACCACAGGCAAAGAAATGCGAAGCAATGGAAGGTTTGACCAAGGAAGGTGATTCAGTTTTGGAAGAAACTGAAAATGGAAGCATGACCAGAGATGCGGGTATTATTATGGCGGCACAAAAAGTAGAACACTATGAAATAGCCACCTATGGCACCTTAGTAGTGTTTGCCAAAACATTAGGTATGGAAAATGCCGCAGAAATCCTGGTGCAGACTCTTAGAGAGGAAAAAGACACTGATGAAAAATTAACCGGTATAGCTGAAGGAAGCATTAACCAATCGGCACAACAGGAAGAAGGCGAAGAAACGGAGGATGACGAAACCGAAGAAGATACTGAAGAAGAGGAAAGCGAGGTTGAAAGCGATAAAGAAATGGAAGAAAAGGAATAAGTAATTTTTAGCCAGTGCCTTGTGAAAACTATTTTTTAAAAAAACATCATTATGGATAATAGTAAAACTTATACCCTCATCACTGGCGGTACCAGTGGGATCGGTTATGAACTTGCAAAGATCTTTGCTGAAAATGGGCATAACCTCATCCTTGTAGCCAGGGATGAAGCGGACCTTACCATTACAAGAAATGAGCTACTGCAACCAGGTGTTGATGTAGTTTTCATTTCCAAAGATCTTTTTGAAAAACAAAGTCCATTTGAAATTTACAATGAGATTTGTGAGAAAGGCTATGATGTTGACATTTTGGTAAATAATGCAGGCCAGGGGCAATACGGCGAATTTGCTGATACAAATATCTATCGTGAGTTATCCATTATTCAATTGAATATTTCTTCCCTGGTGGTACTCACTAAGCTCTTCCTCCAGGATATGATCAAAAAAGGAAGAGGAAAGATCATGAATCTTTCGTCTATCACAAGTAAAACACCCGGGCCTTTGAACTCAGTTTATCATGGAACGAAAGCATTTGTTCAATCATTTACACAGGCAATTGCGGAAGAAGTAAAGGACAAAGGCATCACCGTTACTGCCTTACTTCCCGGCGCAACAGACACTGACTTCTATAACAAAGCTGAGATGCAAAAGTCAAAACTTGTTAAAGAAGGAAAACTCGATGATGCAAAGAAAGTAGCGCAGGATGGTTATAACGCCCTAATGAAAGGCGAGCAGATGGTCGTTTCAGGCTTCAAGAATAAAATGAAGGTGGCAATGAGCAATGTGTTTTCTGATAAGAAGGGCGCAAAAACAACGAAGAAGGAACAGGAACCAGTGGCGGACAAAAAATAACCTATAGACCCAAACGTCAGAATTTTCATATAGTAAACCAAAAGCTATGCAAACGCATAGCTTTTGGTTTTATGGCTACTATTTTGAATTACGCCTTTAAAGGGTTACTATTGATCCAGGCTGTTTCGTTCTTTTGTTCGTAGTCTACAAAAGCTTTTTCAAGACCGTCGATCACTTCTGCAGAAACCCCAAACAAAGCCTTTGCCTCCGGATCATCAACCTTTTCGACATCTTCACGCAAATGCTCACTGAGCTTTCTGAATTCTTCTTTGATGTTGGCTGTATGTTCGAGTGGATTGCTGCTTGCACTTCTTTCCATATAAATATTTTTAGTAATAATGATCGCACAAACTTTTTGCCAGAATAAATCCTAAATTTTGTCAAAGAATTTATGGCAAATAAAAGTGCGGGTATATTATTATACAGATTGAGGAATAAATTCCTTCAAGTCTTTCTGGTTCATCCTGGTGGCCCGTTCTGGGCAAAAAAAGATGAAGGGGCATGGTCAATACCTAAGGGCGAGTTTGATGATAACGAAGACCCGTTAAATGCCGCGATAAGGGAATTCAAAGAAGAAACAGGAATAGCCATAGATGGAAAATTCATTGAACTCACCCCGATAAAACAGAAAAGCGGAAAACTTGTCTATGCGTGGGCCGTAGAAGGTGACATGGATCCAGTACAGGTTAAAAGCAATGAATTTGAAATGGAATGGCCACCACGATCGGGAAAGAAAAGATCATTTCCCGAGGTAGATAAAGCTGATTGGTTTACTGTGGACGAAGCGCAGCAGAAGATAAATACCGCACAATCTTCTTTAATAAAGGAGCTGGCAAAGAAAGTAAAAGCCCTTTAAAGTCAAACTCCCGGTAATGCCGGGAGTTTGTTTTTGATAATATAAAAATATACTTCCAAAGTTGTTTGCATTCCTGATCATTCACAAGATCTACTTACCATTGGTTCCTTTGCCATTAGAATGACTCATAGATCCTGTTCTTGATCTTGATTGTTTTCTTTGGGTTGATTGTGATTGTTTGCCACGACGCTGGCTACCCTCTCTGGGTTCAGCGTTCCTTTTGTTTGAATTGCTTTTCATATGATTTCATTTTTTTTAGTACCCTGAAATAACGTGCCAAACAAATCTGTTTAAACAGCAGGCGTTGTACCGATGATGGAAAAACTTTATGTATGGTTAAATCTAATTATTATAGTGTCTCCGTGTTGATCTTAAACTACGGCGTTCTGGTTAATTCGATAATCACATTTTCAAACTGATACCCTCTCATATTTCCAATTGGTCTGAATTAAGTTTTGTTTTCAGTAAATTGTACCAAATTAACTGCGATGAAAATTGCGATCGTCACGGGTGCATCAGGCAATATGGGACAGGCCGTAATAAAAAAATTTATTGATGAAGGATATAAAGTGATCGGCACTGTTATTCCAAACGATCCGGTGCCGGTTGATTTTCCTGCCGATAAATTTGATAAGGTTGTTGTTGATCTTATGAGTGAAAATGATGCTGCAAAATTTGTAAATGATATTGTATCCAAATATGGGTCAGTTGATGCTGCAGTACTAACCGTAGGTGGTTTTGCCATGGGTTCCGTTGCCGAAACAAGAACAAGTGATATTGCCAAACAATACAAATTGAATTTTGAAACCGCCTACAATACTGGCCGTCCTATCTTTGTTCAAATGCTAAAGCAAAATAGTGGAAGGATCTTTATTATCGGGTCAAGACCGGGCTTGAATGCAATGCATAGTAAAGGAATGGTAGCTTACGGATTGGCCAAATCACTGATCTTTCGTTTGGCTGAGTTAATGAATGATGAAGCAAAGGGAACAAATGTCGTTACTTCTGTTATTGTTCCCAGTACCATCGATACACCTCAAAATCGCCAATCAATGCCCAAGGCCGATCCTGAAAAATGGGTAAAACCTGAAGCGATAGCTGATGTTATCTATTTCTATTGTACAGATGCTGCGTCGGTGTTGAGGGAGCCTGTGATCAAAGTTTATAATAACGCTTAATGGAATCTCCCCGATTTGGAGCAAACAAAATAGGGAGCCCAACCTTAGCTTCCCCCCAGCTGCGACAATTAACTGAACTTTGAAATAAGAGTTCTTAGTAATTCGTCTTATGATGGTTATTTTCGAAAATCAACTTCTAAACTTGATTCGATATTCTGCCAGCTCGAAAAACTTGTGGATACTTTTGCCAGCCTTTGGGTGCATCCTGTTCGTTATTCTTTATGTTATTGCAGCTATCCTGTATCCGGGTGGTTCCGGCGCCGATAAAAATTCCATTGGTTATAGCTGGAAAGATAATTATTGGTGCTCTCTTTTAAATGAAACAGCTATTAATGGACAACCCAATACAGCAAGACCGGTTGCCGTTATTGCGATGTGCATACTCATGATTTCTCTTTCTTATTTCTGGCTTTTGTTTCCTGCATTAATACAATTAAAAAGAAATCATAGATTTTTAATTCAAGTCGCGGGTATAATTTCTATGCTTACATCGTTTTTATTACTCGCTCCTATCGATCATGATCTTGCCATCAATATCTCATCGTTATTTGGGTTTATCGCCATAATAGGAACCATCGTAGCGCTACGACAATTAAAATGGAACGGTTTTTTTGTATTCGGACTTTTCAATATCCTGCTGATAGCGCTGAACAATTATCTTTATCACACAGAACAAATGACTTATTTAGCGATAGTTCAGAAATTCACGTTTCTATCTTTTTTAACCTGGTTTTTTTTGATTGATATCAAACTTTATGGTATCACGCAAAGACGCCAGGATTAATATAAAAGGTTCAAAGACCTGCGACTTGCCAAGACTTTGAACCTTAGGGTGAAGTAATTAAGTTCATAGCACAGCTCCCAGTTTTATATTTTCTTTCCAAATTTCATCAATTACTTTGCAGGGTAATATTGAGATTTGAAAATCCGGGAAGCCTGACCATTTTGGCGAACAGGAATCGAAAAAGAGAGAACGTCAAAAAGAATTTAAAATGAACATAATCAAAATAGCAATTATAGCAGCCGGGCTTTCCGGGATAATCGTTACAAAAAAATGGGAGATGCCAGAGTCATTAACAGAAATATCTGGCCTTTCTTATATCAATGAACAGCGATTCGCCTGTATTCAGGATGAACTTGGAACTATATTTATTTATAACACATCTACCTCATCCGTGGAAAAAGAGATCCCGTTTGGTGACATCGGAGACTATGAAGGATTGGCTGTGGTCGGCGATACCATCTGGGTACTGCGGGCCGATGGTAAATTGTTTGAGGTAAGTGAAATAAGTTCACCGAAACCTTCGGTAAAAGAATATGGTACCCATCTAACTTTGAAACAAGATTCCGAAGGACTTTGTTATGATAAAAAAAATAACAGGCTCCTGATAGCAATCAAAGGAACTGAAGCAGGCTCTGATGATTACAAAGGCATTTACGCGTTTGATTTGACTTCCAAAAAAATGGATCAACAGCCTGTTTTTAAAATCGATCTGCTGGACGAAACATTTGAAAGTAATGGTTCAGGCAAGAAAAAGAAAAGCTCTATATATCCCTCAGGCCTGGCTATCCACCCTCTCACCGGTGATATGTATATTACCGATGGAAGGAATTCAAAATTATTGATCACAGATGCAGGTGGAAAAATCAAGAAACTATATCAATTAAGCACCAGCGAGTTTGCACAACCAGAAGGCATTAGCTTTAATGCGGCCGGGGACTTGTTTATTGCAAACGAAGGGACAAAACAGCCAGGCAATATTTTGCAGATAAAAATTGAACAGTGATGTGCATAAAACCTCTCTTGATCCTCTGGCTCACTACGCTTTCTGGATAACCTGTCGGCCACCAAGAGAAGTGATATTAAAAAGAAAAAGGAGCCATTAAACTTATGAACTGTTTAAAAGCTCCGGGTATATATTGAGTGCTTGCTAGAGCCAATGTTTCAAACTTATGATTTGAACTCATAACGACGCTTATAACTGGCCAACTCTTTCAACGGCGTTTTGTTAAGGAGGTTATTGGCGGTAAACAAAAGCCTGCTTAATAACTTTTGTTTTTGACCATTTGAATAAACAGGGTGATTGACTATTTCTTCATCGAGAAAAGGATTGTTGCTGCACTGAAGTATCAGCTCATCCAGCGTAAAATTTGTGGTCATAAGAAAGTTTTTAATGGTTGGAAGTAAGAACACCTTTAAAAATATCGTGCCAACTTCGGAGGGCTCATCGCATTGTTCACCAGTTATTCAGGTATGTGAATAACAAAATCGCCTAGGTGATTCTTATGTAACGCAGAGTTGTATTTGGAATGATTTAATAAGACTAAAAGCTCCCTTTCATATATCGCTGCATCTGTGCTGCGCTCCATTCGCCTGGAACAATGATGCGGCGGATACTGAACAAGGGCTGGCTTTCATCGCGACGGGCAGATAGTTGAAATGCTGATTTGAAACCATGTTCCTTTATCTTTTCAAGTGCGGGTTTATTCCAAAGCCCGAAAGGATAGGCAAAGTAGTCAACCGGTTTGCCCGTGATCTGTTTTAATTGGGCCATTGGTTTTTCAATTTGCACGGGCCAATCTTCCTCGGTATAGGTTTTTACATTCTTGTGGTTCCAGGTATGTAAACCAACGGTATGGCCCTCATCGGCTAATTGTTTTACCTGCTCCCTCGTCATATAACCGGGACGGTTCAATGATACCGTCATGATAAAAAATACCCCTTTGTATCCATACTTGTTCATCTCCGGAACTGCCACAGTAAAATGTTCAAGCCGTGTATCATCAAAAGTGATCATCACGGGTTTTTCAGGCAACGCTTTGCCATAAGCCAGGTAATCGTATAACTGATCCGGGAGAATGGAATGATAACCGCTATCGGCCAATAACTTCATTTGTTCCTGGAACCTATTGACCGGCACGATATAATCCTTCGCTGTTTTTGAATCGGATGGTCTAAAATCGCGAAGCTGGTGATAACAAAGAATAGGAACCTCGGATCTAGCTAAAACACTAGCAGCATCGCTAACAACCGGGGCAGGTATAGGTTTTTCTGCGACTGCCAATTGTTTTTGAAATTTAGCTACCTCTTTGAATTTTTCATCCGCGTCACATCCTATAAAAGATATCCAGCTTGCATTGAGCAATAAGAAGGAAAATAAGCGGGTAAGGAATGATCCGTAGTGGTTTTTCATCGATGATCTAAGATATTGAGCAAATTAAACGCAGAAACACAGAGTTTATTTTTCGTCTGGATAACAAATCAAACGACCATTTGCTGACATCATTCTTTGCATAGAAATCATACATTTGAAAATCAAGTTGCCATCTTATGAGCAGCCAAAAACTAATTCAATTCTTTACGGCATCTAACTTAGTTTCCGCAAAATCTGCTCAAGAGATCGCCAACACATTTTCCCTGAAAGAAATTAGAAAGAATGAATTTCTGTCAAAAGAAGGAAGGGTGTATAATGAGTATTTTTTCCTGGAAAATGGATTCATAAGGTCATTTGCTTATGATACCGAGGGTAATGATGTAACCACAAATTTTTATTCATCCGGACAAGTCGTGTTTGAAGTATCTTCTTTTTTCAACCGCACCATATCAAAAGAAAATTTCCAGGCTATTGTTGATTGCGAAGGCTGGTTTATCAGCTACGAACAACTCAATCATCTTTTTCATTCAATGCATGAGTTCAGGGATTTTGGACGATCCATACTGGTAAAAGGATTTTCTTCCTTAAAAACAAGGATGTTGTCGATGATCACCGAAACCGCCGAACAACGATATGATACACTATTAAAAGCCAATCCTGAAATATTTAAACATGCTGCATTGAAACACATTGCTTCCTATCTCGGCATAACCGATACCTCGCTCAGCCGGATTCGTAAAGAGTATGCAAAAAAATAAATCACCTTACTTTCTTGCCATTTGGCAAGAGCATCCGCAGTTTCATAACCCATCTTTGTGTAGTGCTCATTGAATTAAAAAACAATAAAACATTACACAATGAAAAATAGTTTTTCACTCCCCGCACTGGCATGGATCGTACTAACCTGCATTTGCGTCACAGTTATCTTATTTGGTCTGAAAACAGCCTTTAAAAGAACAGGTTGGGAAAAGACCAAACAACAGCGAATATTTTTAACAGCGACCATATTGATCGTTGGCTGGTCAGCTTTACTGTTGGCTCTATCTTATATTGGCTTCTTTGAAGATTTTACAACTTTTCCTCCAAGACCGGTTTTAGCAATATTGATCCCTTTACCGCTGGTATTGGCGATTGCCTTTTCAAAAAACGGTACACAGCTCTTAAAAAGCATTCCATCACAGTGGCTGGTACTTATCCAAACATTCAGGATAGCCGTTGAGCTATTGTTATTAATGGCATTTATCAATGGAAGAATTCCTTTGCAAATGACCTTCGAAGGAAGAAATTTCGATATCCTGACCGGAATACTTGCATTGCCCGTTGGTTATTTACTTGCAAAAAGAAAAACTTATGCGCCTAAACTGGCCGTTGCTTTTAATATCATCGGGCTTTTATTATTGATCAACATCCTGGTGATCGCGGTACTTTCAATGCCATCCCCCGTCCGTTACTTTATGAATGAGCCGGCAAATGAGTTGGTAGCACAATTCCCTTTCATTTTGTTACCCGGCGTGTTGGTTCCGGTCGCATACACCATGAGTATTTTCTCTTTAAGACAATTGCTCGTATCTGACAGGGAGGCCAGGTCATTAGTACAGGCAGTTTCCTGAATGGTTGCCTCGGTACTAATTGCGGCAGTGTTCTTACTTCGTTATCTTTATACGTAACAGACAAGACAGGATATGAAATTGTTCCTTATATGAAATAAGCATCAGTAGATTTCTTAATCAGATGTTTAGTTATTATCCAAAAAAATAAAATGATGAAAGCTGCCGTTCGCACCAGATATGGTCCACCAGCCGAGGTATTGAGTATCAAGGAACTTGAGAAGCCAACTCCAAAACCTGATGAAGTATTGATTAAGGTTCATGCTGCCAGCGCCAACAGAACCGATTATCATGTGCTAACGGGCAAGCCAAATTTTATGCGGTTATTTACAGGGTTATCGAAGCCAAGATTGACGGTAACAGGATCAGATTTTGCCGGGCAGGTAGAAGGTATCGGAACGGGCGTCACATCGTTTAAAGAAGGCGATAAAGTCATGGGCTTTGGTGGAGTTTTCTGTATTGGTTCACATACGGAGTATATAACATTTTCTGAAAGCAAAGGAATTGTTTCGATGCCTGGTAACATCACCTATGAACAGGCAGCAGCTTGCCTGGAAGGAACTTATTATTCTGCTGCTGGTATCAATCACCTGAAGCCGACATCAGGACAAAAGGCAATGGTCTATGGTGCCACCGGTGCTATCGGTTCAGCCGATGTTCAAATTCTCAAATATTATGGTGTGTATGTTACGGCGGTATGTGAGGGTGAGCATGCTGATCTTCTAAGATCATTAGGTGCGGATAAAGTGATTGATTACAAAACGCAGGATTTTACAAAGGATGATGAACAGTATGACTATATTTTTGATGCAGTTGCCAAAACAGGTTTTCTCACATGCAAACACCTGTTAAAAAAGAACGGCATCTTTTCTTCATCTGGCGGATTTGAGTATCTGGCATGGTCACTTATTACCAAGGTAACCGGCGGAAAAAAAGTTTTATTCATTCCTCCAAAAGACATTAAGGGCAATCTTGCGTTTATCAAAAAGTTGATCGAAGAAGGTCGATTCCGCCCCGTGATAGACAGCACCTACCCGCTTGATGAAATAGCAGAGGCATTTACGTATGTAGGTACCGGCAAGAAAATAGGGAATGTTATAATTAAGATAGCTTGAGGGTCTAAGGATATTTTTTTGCCATGTTCAAATTATTTTTCTTTTCATAAATTATTAAAAAAGAGATTTCAAAAAGGTTGATCCTGTTCGACTCCTACGGAGTCGGTTTTCCTTTCACGCCTTTTCTATAAATATTAAACTCCTACGGAGTTTAAGGCAACTCCTCGCTATAATTAGCCTAATGTTTTGTATTGCCATTGAAAACAGTTTTCAATGTCTCCGTAGGAGACAAATATTTATAGAAATAATTATTTATGATGCCATCCAACTCCATAGGAGTTGAATATTTATATGTTTCTTTATCATTATTAAGATTAAACTCCTACGGAGCTTGTCGCTATTGGTTCAATGCGCCGCCCGACGCAACGACACTCTCCTACTTAATTCCTTTCGGCCAATATTAAGACTGCGCCACTGTCTCCGCAGCTTTTTTCTTCTTCTTTGCATAGTTATAGATTATCACTATTTGTTAAAATCCAACTACCAAAGTCCGTGACCAACTTTTTCACGTATGTAGGTAAATTCCTTTCCCAGTACTTTCTGAAAACTGTTTTTTCAAATAGCTTTACTGTAACGCCACTCAAATGAATAAGACATTTGTAATCGCTTCCTGGATCTTAAGGATCCTTGCGGCCCTGATCATGTTGCAAACACTGTTTTTTAAGTTCACAGCCTCGGAGGAATCGGTCTATATTTTTAGTGAATTGGGAATGGAACCCTGGGGCAGGATCGGAACCGGAATAGTGGAGCTGATGGCTTCCATTTTAATACTAATCCCACGAACAACTTTTATCGGGGCATTGATCGCTATCGGGTTAATGATCGGAGCCGTGGGTGCACACCTGGTAAAATTGGGTATCGAGGTAAGAAATGATGGTGGACAATTATTTATTTATGCATTGCTTGTTCTTATTTCTTCCATCATTCTTGCCGTTATGTACCGACAGCAGGGTGTGAAACTTCTAAAGAGTGTTTTTTAAATTATCGAACTGTGAATAACCCGATGGGGATTATAATGAAGAAGAAGCATTTTAAAATTAAATTTGGAAAGACCCTTTTATCAAAAACAACCAGGCTATGATGCTTAAACAACCGATTCAACACGTATTGGTGCAGCTAACGGAAACACTTAACCAGCTGACCAACGACCAATATGTTCAGACGAGTAAGACATTGTTCAATGCAACAATAGGACATCATGTAAGGCATATCATTGAATTGTTCCAATGCCTTGAAAAAGGATACCATGACGGTGTTGTGAGTTATGAAAAAAGAAAAAGAGATCCTACAATAGAAACTAATAAAGAGCTTGCTATTGCTTTGATTAAAGAGATTTATAAGCATGTCGAAAAGCCAGATAAAGAAATCTTATTGGAAGCTGAGGATTATAACGCTACTATGGAAACAGTATTGATACGGTCAAATTATTATCGTGAGATCGCTTATAACCTCGAGCATGCCATCCATCATATGGCATTGATAAGAGTTGGAGTAAATGAGGTTTCTTCCGTTATCCTGCCTGAAGAATTTGGCGTAGCTTATTCAACGATCAAATACCGTCAGCAATGTGTACAGTAAGCTTTATACCGGGCGAAAATAACTTTATCATCACCTCAAACCGTGATGAAAAGACCAGCAGGAAAATTGCAATTCATCCCAAAATGTCTTTGTACCAGGGACAAAAATTATTTTATCCAAAAGATACCGATGCAGACGGTACATGGATCGTAATGAAAGAAAACGGCGATGCAGCTGTACTGTTAAATGGCGCATTTATTTGTCATACGGACGAGCCACCTTACCGCCTGAGTCGTGGAATTATTCTATTGGATATTATTTCAACCGAACGTCCATCAATTACGTTTACCAAAATCAACCTGCAGGATATAGCGCCATTCACCCTGGTGTTGATTGAGAATAATAATTTGTATGAATTCAGGTGGGACGGAATAGAGAAATACTGCAAGCAGCTTACTATGAATCGTGCTTATATCTGGTCATCAACCACGTTATATGATGGATTTGGAATACAGAGAAGAGAGCAATGGCTTGCTTCATTTTTAAATAGCCATGCAGCACCAACACAAGAGGACATTGTTAATTTCCATCATTTTACCGGAGATGGCGATAGACAAAATGATCTGCTGATGACAAGAGATGGAACATACTGCACAGTAAGTATCACAAGTATTTTGCTTACAAAAGACAGGGGTAGCATAAAATATTTAGACATGAAGGATCAGACTACATCAGAACTTAGTATTGCATTATTACAGTCGCCGCAGGCAATAGAATGAAAAGTATACTTTATCATCCGTTGTTTATAAAATTATTCAATTGGGAATACTGGCCATTTCACGTGGTGTATTTCCCGGTTTATCCTTATTATCTTTTCTTATCCCTGAAAGCCAGGTCGCTTTTCTTTTTCAATACATCGAATCCAGCGATCAGGAATGGTGGTTTTTTAATGGAATCAAAAAAGGAGATCTATGATCTTATACCTTCTGAATACTACCCATCTACACTCTTTTTTAAAACCACTACCCCACCACAAAAAATTATCGCGTCGATTAAACAACAAAATTTAAAATATCCATTAATTGGTAAGCCGGATATTGGCATGAAAGGAATGATGGTAAAAAAACTTGAGAATGAAAATGACCTCGTGGACTACGCATCCAATTCAAAAGTGGATTTCCTGATTCAGGAATTCATTCCTTACCAAAATGAGGTGGGGATATTCTATTACCGCTATCCCAACGAATCAACAGGATTTATCTCCGGAATAGTAAGAAAAGAGTTCCTTACAGTTACCGGTGATGGAATTTCTACCGTGGAGCAGCTGCTGTTAAGAAGCAAAAGAGCTGTTTTACAATTGCCAATTTTAAGAATAAAAGAGAAGGACAAAATGCACTGTGTCTTAAAAAAAGACGAAGAACTGGTCAT
>Ga0075430_100003155_pt1 | contig 13794 bp, 10 predicted proteins | sample RhiMetdeltSRZDD4_FD_75294 | JGI IMG/M metagenome (GOLD analysis project Ga0075430, IMG submission 75294) | Populus rhizosphere microbial communities from Tennessee, USA - Rhizosphere MetaG P. deltoides SRZDD4 | ecosystem: Host-associated > Plants > Roots > Rhizosphere > Soil | place: USA... | reverse complement strand
CCGCAACTCATCCGCATATTTCGGTCGTGCGTGAAATTGCACCGCACTCCTCCACCGCCTATCATGATCTCTTAACCCAAAAACTGAAAAATCACGACGCGACGGTCGATCTGTTTTTCATGGACATCATCTGGGTGCCGGAATTTGCCTCGGCCGGGTGGGCGCTCACACTTGACCACCTGTTTCCTCTCGTTGACCGGCAGCAATTCCTACCTGCCACGATCCGAACCGGCCAGTATGGCGACCACGTCTACGGTGTGCCGAGCCGTATCGACAGCGGCATGCTGTTCTATCGCACGGATCTCCTGGCACGGTACGGATTCCAGCCGCCGAAGACCTGGGAAGAACTCATCAGCCAGGCGGATGCCATCGTGCAACAGGAGAAGAAGACCCATCCTGCCATGCGCGGCTACTCGGGACAGTTCAAACAGTACGAGGGACTGATCTGTACCATGATCGAGTTCATCGGCAGCCGCGGCGGCAGATTGCTCAATGAGGATCTCACAAGCTCGTTACTATCCACGCCGACTAATCTCGCGGCGGTGCGGTTTGTCCGCGACAGGATCATCGGACGCACCGCCTCACGCGCGGTGTTGACCTATCAGGAACCGGAGTCGGTCGTCCCCTTCGTCCAGGGCAACGCCATTTTTCATCGGAACTGGCCATACACGTGGGAAATCGCCAATGATCCGCGACGCTCGCGGGTCGCTGACAATGTCGGCGTCGCGCCGTTGCCGGGGATGGCCGGCGGCACGGCGACGACGGCTCTCGGCGGATGGCTCTACGCCATCAGCCCCTATTCCTCTCATCCGCAAGAAGCATGGGAATTGGTTCGCTTCCTCTCGAGTGAAGTCATGCAACGACATTTTGCCCTCACGGCCGGGATTGCGCCATCACGGACAGCCGTCCTGCAGGATGAGACGGTGCTGCAAGCCAATCCGCAATTCCGCGCGCAGCTCGCGATGTTCCACGGCGCGACCGAACGGCCTCGCACACCCCTCTATCCGGCGATTTCCAATATTCTCCAGCGATACTTCAGCCGCGCTCTCGCCTTTCAGGACGTCGATCTCGCGACGGAAGCCGGTCGCGCCGATGCGCAAATCAATCGGCTGTTGGAACTGAGCCACCGCGCTCGTTAGCGAGATGGGGACGGTGTGCGGTTAAAGGAGCTGATAGCTTATGGCTGATAGGGTACACAAAACACGAGAGCTTCGCTTTCTGGTCCATGCCAGACGCCATACGCTCTTAATAATACATAAGCTTCATGACCCTCGTAATGGAGCTTCCTAATCCGAAATCATTCAGGTGCAGCGGCAACTTATTCGCGGGTGGCGTGATGAAGGGGGCGACCCACCGCGCGCAACGGAAGGGCCCCCACTGGGGGATGGGTGGAGTCAGCACGGTGGGGCTGTTCAACGCGACAGGACCCGCGACATAGACCACGAGACCATTTTATTTTCGGATTAGGGTTACCCATGAGCGAGAATCCACCCAATACATTCCTTTCCGCAGAACACCGCGCCGCCTGGTGGATGCTCGCGCCCGCGCTCGCCTTCACCTTGACGCTCGCCGTCTACCCCGTCATCGCCTCGTTCATCCTGAGTTTGTATCGCATCATCTTGAGCATGCCGGCGCTCGGCGAACCATTCGTGGGTTTGGAAAACTATGTCCTGCTTTTCGCCGATCCGGCTGCGCGGCAGGCTTTCATGGTGACGGCGGGTTTCGTGCTCTGTTCCACGACGTTGGAACTGGCGTTCGGCCTCATCATCGCCCTCGTGATTCATGCTCAGTTTCGCGGCCGTGGCTGGGTACGAGCCGCAGCGCTCATTCCGTGGGTCATTCCGACCGCGGTTGCCTCGCAGATGTGGCGATACCTGTTCAACGATCAATATGGATTGGCCAATCTCATCGTGTTCGGCGATCGTGTGGCTGATTACATTCCCTGGCTGGCCTCTCCCGGTCTCGCCTTCTCGATCATGGTGCTGGTCGATGTCTGGAAAACCTCTTCTTTCGCCGCCCTTTTGATCCTGGCCGGACTGCAACTGATCCCGGACGAACTCTATGAGGCCGCTCGCATCGATGGCGCCAATCTCTGGCAACGGTTTTGGCATATCACCCTGCCGCTGCTCAAACCGGCGCTGCTCCTGGCGTTGCTGTTCCGCACCATGGACGCGTTTCGCGTCTTCGACCTGGCCTTCGTCATGACGCAGGGAGGTCCGGGCGATGCGACTCAAGTATTGCAACTGTACGGGTACAAAGCGATGTTTACCGAAGGCCGGATGGGGTATGGAAGCGCAGTCTCCGTCATGGTGTTCGTCGCGATTTTTGCCCTCTCTCTCGTCTATGTCCGGACGGTCGGATCACGCCTGATGGAACGCGAGACGTGATGATGCAACGACTCCTCCTCGTGCTGGGCATCTCATTGACGGTGGTCGGCAGTCTGGCGCCGTTCGTCTGGTTCGTGCTGACCTCTTTCAAAACACAACAGGAGGTCGAAGCGGTCCCGCCATTATGGTGGCCGAGCGGAGGATGGCATTTTTATCGCGCCGCCCTGTTTGATCATCACTTGTTGAGCTACGTCGGCAACAGTGTCATTGTGGCCGGCAGCACGACACTCCTTGCACTGGTGATCGGTATTCCGGCAGCCTACGTGTTGGCTCGCGTGAAACTGCCGGGAAAACCCTGGATCCTTGGCGGACTCCTGACCGTCTCGATGTTTCCTCAAATGGCGATCGCCGGACCGATCTGGCGGCTCCTGGCGAACGTACAGGGATTGAATACGCACTGGGGGCTGATCCTGCCGTACGTCACGTTCAGCCTGCCGCTCGTGATTTGGATCCTGGCGTCGTTCTTCAAAGAGCTTCCTGCGGAACTGGAAGAGGCGGCCCGGGTCGATGGCTGCAACACCTGGCAGACCCTGACGCGTATCATGCTGCCCCTAGCCACACCTGGCATCTTTACCGCCGCGATCCTGACCTTCATCTATTCCTGGAACGAGTTCTTCTTTGCGCTCCTGATCCTCACACAACCGGATAAGCACACGTTGCCGCTCGGCATTGCGTTGTTTCAGGGAGAATTCACGATTCCCTGGGGAGAACTGGCGGCGGCCTCGGTCTTGGCGACATTGCCGCTCGTCTTCATCGTCCTATTATGCCAGCGGTGGATCATCAGCGGACTCTCGGCCGGAGCGGTGAAGGGATAACGGATGGCAAACCTCGAAATGCGCGGCATCTCCAAACGATTCGACAAGGGTCTGGTGCTGGACAACATTTCGCTGAAAGTGCCTGACGGAACCTTTGCGATTTTGCTCGGCCCCTCCGGATGCGGCAAATCGACGCTGCTGCGAATTATCGCCGGATTGGAATCCCACACGTCCGGGCAGGTCTTCATCGATGGAGCGCCGGTCGACAGGCTGTCACCTGCGGCTCGTGACATTGCGATGGTCTTTCAACATTACGCGCTCTATCCTCACCTCTCGGTGCGCGAGAATCTGGCCTTCGGCCTCTCCATGCGAAAGACTCCGCGGCACGTGATCGAGGAACGCATTGCAGACACGGCCCAGCTGCTGAACATTCAGGAGCTGCTCGACCGCAAACCGAAGGATCTCTCCGGCGGCCAGCGCCAACGAGTGGCCATGGGACGCGCGATGGTGCGGAAGCCGAAACTTTTTCTCTTTGATGAACCGCTTTCCAATCTGGACGCGCAGCTTCGCACAAATACCCGCATCGAACTCAAGAAGTTGCAACAGAGGCTTGGGGCCACGATCATCTATGTCACCCATGACCAGGTCGAAGCCATGACGCTCGGCGATGTCGTCGTAGTTATGGATGGAGGCCACATCCAACAGGCCGATCCACCGCATCAAACCTACCTCTATCCGGCAAATCCGTTCGTGGCGAGCTTTATCGGCACGCCGCCCATGAACCTCTGGCAGGGGAGGCTGCGTCAGGAGGGTGGTACTGGGATATTCCTGGTTGGAGGACTTGAGTGGACCCTACCACCCTTTGCGATGGGCGACACTGGTTCGTTCGCCGGCCACGCGGTGCTCGGAATCAGGCCTGAAGACATCCGGCTGGAACCGACGACGCGACCCGCCATACACATTGAGGCCTCCATCGATCTGAATGAAGACCTTGGCGCGGATCAGATTATCCATTGCTCCATGATGGGCGAATCCCTGGTCGTGCGGGCGTCGCAACGCCCTCTCGTCTCACCAGGCCAGACCCTCTCCCTCTTTCTTCCTCATGATAAGTTGCATTTGTTCATCGATGACCGGCGAATCAATCTCTTGCCAAACTCAGATCCATGATTATCTTTGGCAGCACGCACTGAACAGGCGCTGATACACTCATGGAAAACGCAGCCTTCGCTTGCAATGACACCAAAGACCCCGTAAGCTTCAGAGGATCCAACCGGCACTCGCCGACAAACCGAACGTTGAACTTTTAAACCGGGACAGATGGCAACTTCTCAACGCGACTATTACGATGTGCTTGGGCTTCCCCGCAACGCCTCAGCCGACGACATCAAAAAAGCTTTTCGACGCCTTGCCCGCCAATACCATCCCGACTTGCATACCGGCTCGCGCAAAGTCGAGATGGAAAAGAAATTCAAAGAGTTGAATGAAGCCCAGGAAGTCTTGTCGGACCCCGACAAACGCAAGAAGTACGACCAGTACGGACAGAACTGGGAACAGGCCGAGGCCTACGAGAAGGCACGTCAGCAGGCAGGACCTCAGGCCGGGGGAGCGGGTTCGTCGTTCGGTGGCACCGGTGACTTCAACGACATTTTCGACACGTTTTTCGGAGGACGCGGTCGAGGAAGCGGTGGCGCTCAAGAATTTGCCGTACAAGGAGAAGACCTGGAGATTGAAGTCGAGCTATCTGTCCCCGAGGTGTTCAGCGGCATCTCCCGGCGTGTGGAGCTCTCTGAGCGGGTGCCATGCAAAGGGTGCGGCGGCGCTGGTATCGTTCGTGGCCGCGCGTGCGTGGTGTGCGGGGGTTCGGGTATCCAGTTGGAGAAACGCTCCATTGAGGTCCGCATTCCGGCAGGCGTGCAGGAAGGGACGCGGGTGCGCGTGGCGGGTAAGGGTCAACGTGGCTTCAACGGCGGAAAGCCGGGCGATCTGTATCTACACGTTCATGTCAAGAGCAATGGAGTATTTCGGCTGCACGGAACGGATCTCAGCGTGACCCTTCCGATTTGGCCATGGGAGGCTGCGCTCGGAGCTGACGTGATGGCGCCGACGCTGACCGAGCCGGTCCGCGTGAAGATCCCTCCCGGCAGCAAAGCCGACGCCAAGCTTCGGCTCAAAGGAAAGGGACTGCCGACCGCTTCAGGCGGGTATGGCGATTTGTTTCTCCGGTTGAAGATCGTCATGCCTTCTCCGATTTCCAAAGAACAACTCGCGCTCTATGAGCAGCTCGCGCGCCTCCCGCATCTCGATCCCCGCGCCGAGCTCTTGGTTGCCGCCAGGCGCGGCTAGCACCGCATGATCGTCATGATGCTTCATCGGATATGGATCTGATCGAATACGGGTTGTTCGCCTTCAGTTCTCTCTTCGTCATCGTTGATCCCATCGCCGCAGTACCCGCCTTCCTTGCGATGACCCAGCGCGACTCCGTGGCACAACGGTTGCGCACTGCCAGGATGGCCTGCTTTGTCGTCGTGGGGTTTCTGACCGGGTTTGCGTTCCTCGGTCAAGCCATCTTCAAGCTGCTCGGGATCACGTTGCCGGCCGTGCAAATCGCCGGCGGCATCGTGTTGTTGCTGGTCGCGCTCGACATGCTGCGGGCGCAACGATCCACCGTTCAGGAAACCGCCGAAGAAACCGCAGCAGGAACGAGCAAGGACGACATCGCCATCACACCCCTGGCAGTGCCGATGCTGGCCGGACCGGCTGCGATCTCGACCGTCATCCTGCTGGAAGCCCAAGCGGGGACCCTCATGCACCGGGGGGTACTGTTGGCGTGTCTTGTACTCGTCGGGCTCGCAAGTTACATTATATTGGCGGTCGGGGCGACAGGCGCCAAGTGGTTGAATCCCATCGCCGAGAAGATCATTTCCCGGTTAATGGGACTCCTTCTCGCCGCCCTGGCTGTTCAATTCATGCTGAATGCGCTCAGGGCGGATGAAGGAATGCTCGGACGTTTGACGGGGCACTAAGACGATTCATGCTTACACTCATTCCACCGGACAGGTATTCACGGCACACTAACGGTTCATTATAAGGAGGAGGGAACGATGACGCTGAAGAAATCCATGGTTGCAGGGACGTCGCTCTTGGCCTGTACACTCATGCTCTCGCCGGCCTGGGCTGATCCCGACAAAGGCTACGGAGGCCACGGCGAAGGATACGGCAAATCCGGTCATGGCGACGGATATGGCCGGGGTGGCCATCGCATGGGCGGCGGAATGATGGAGATGATGATGCACGGCGGTGCGGGCCACCTCATCCGTCACCTGCTCAAGCATGAAAAGGATATCGGTTTGAATCCCGATCAAGTGGCCAAGCTCAAGGAGACGCAGCTCAACCTCGACAAGACCAGAATCAAAATGGAGGCTGACATTCAAGTGGCCGAACGGGAACTCAAAGCTCTGATCGAGGATGAGAAATCCGATCTGGGAGCCATGGAGGCGAAGCTCAAGCAGAGCGAGGACATTCAGGTCGGGCTGCGGATGACCTCCATTAAGACGCGACGGGATGTGCTGGCCCTGTTGACGCCGGAGCAGCGGGCCAAGGAACAGGCCGAACACGAAAAGGTCATGCAGCAACACAAGAGCATGGGATCCGAAAAGGGTAAGGGACAGGGAAATCCTCATCAGGGAATGGCGCCGGCCAATCCGCATCAAAGCAATCCCCAAGGAGAGAAGAAAGCTCAGTGATATTTCAGAGCAGACATATTCGCGGACGACTCGAATCCTCTCGAAGAGAAGAAACCGCCTAGAAACACTCGCCATTGATACGCAACGGCTCAGGACAGGATCAAACCTCGTCTTGAGCCGGTCTATTCCTCTCCCCTTCGTAGAGATCAGGCCGAGCATCCATTCGTTAGAATTGACCCACCGCTCCATTCTATGCGACAGTTTACGGCTCACGTGACGAGTCAGAGACAGCAGCTTCTTCGAGAAGGAGTTCATATGATCTCGAATCCGAAACACAAGAGCCACGACTTGACCGACGGCCCCGGCCGGGCGCCGGCGCGGGCGATGCTGAAAGCCGTCGGCTTCACCGATGCAGACCTCGAACGTCCGCTGGTCGGGGTGGCCAATACCTGGATTGAAGTCATGCCGTGCAACTTCCATCTCCGCCGCTTGTCGGAACGGGTCAAGGCAGGCATTCGCGCAGCCGGCGGCACGCCGATCGAATACAATACGATTGCGGTTTCCGACGGCATTTCCATGGGAACCGAAGGCATGAAGGCCTCCCTCATTAGCCGGGAAGTCATTGCGGACTCCATCGAACTCGTCGCGCGCGGTCATCTCTTCGACGCCGTCGTGGCCCTGTCCGGTTGCGACAAGACGATTCCCGGCACCGTGATGGCCCTGGCACGCTTGAATGTTCCCTCACTGATGCTGTATGGCGGATCGATCATGCCGGGTCGCTTTGAAGGGCATGACGTGACCATTCAAGACGTGTTCGAAGCGGTAGGCAAACACGCCTCCGGAAGAATGACCAATGCGGAACTCAAGGATTTGGAAGACCATGCCTGCCCTGGTCCCGGTGCGTGCGGCGGTCAGTTCACTGCCAACACGATGGCGATCGCCTTCGAATTTCTCGGTATTTCCCCGATGGGACGGAACGGTGTGCCGGCCATGGATCCACGTAAAGACGAGGTCGCGTTTGAAGCCGGCACGCTCGTGATGGACCTGCTGAAAAAAGATATCCGTCCCCGGCAAATCATCACCAGACGGTCGATCGAGAATGCCATCGCGGCGGTCGCCACGACCGGAGGATCGACGAATGCGGTCCTGCACCTCTTGGCCGTCGCCCGCGAAGCCGGTGTGCGATTGACGATCGACGATTTCGATAAGCTCAACCGCAAAGTTCCGCTCCTGGCCGATTTGAAGCCAGGCGGTCGCTTCACGGCTGCCGACCTGTATGCAGCTGGCGGAACCACGTTGGTCGCGAAACGGCTCATCGACGCCAAACTGCTGCATCAGGATCAGATCACCGTGACCGGCCGCACGATCGGACAAGAGGCCGCAGGAGGAAAAGAAACAGTGGGGCAACAAGTCTTGCGACCGTTGTCCAATCCCATCAAACCCACCGGCGGGCTGGTGATCCTCAAAGGCAATCTCGCCCCGGAAGGATGCGTGGTCAAGGTCGCCGGACACTCCATGCTGGAGTTTCGTGGGCCCGCCAAAGTATACGATCGTGAGGAGGATGCCTTCGCGGCGGTCAAATCGAACCAGATCAAGGCCGGCGATGTCGTGGTAATCCGATATGAAGGACCCTCCGGGGGGCCGGGCATGCGGGAAATGTTGGGCGTGACGGCGGCTATCGTGGGGGCAGGTCTCGGTGACTCCGTTGCCCTCTTGACGGACGGTCGGTTCTCCGGAGCCACCCACGGGCTCATGGCAGGCCACATCGCGCCGGAAGCGATCAAGGGCGGTCCGATCGTCGCGGTGAAAAACGGCGACATCATCACATTCGACATTCCCAAGCGACGGCTGGACGTCGCCGTGAGTCAGAAAGATCTGTCGCTGCGCTTGAAGAAAGTGAAGCACCCCGTTCCACGATACACATCCGGCGTGATGGGGAAATATGCACGCCATGTGTCGTCCGCGTCGGAAGGGGCTGTGACCGACTAGCCCGCATTATTCATGAAGGTCAATGGCGGCTACGGCGGATGTGACGTTCTCTCTCGCTCGTCGTTCGTATCTCGTCCGCGAAGAAATTAATGATTTGTTGATCAGTTCGTTTGTTGAATGTCGGAAGTCATCAGATCGCCACATCAACAGATCATTAGATGTTCCTTCGCCCTTCAGAGATACGCCTCACCCTTCACAAGCGCTGCATGAAGCAAGGTCATCACGAATCCTCATGAACATGGCGGATGGTTGATGCAGATCATGTTGCGGTGGATGTGTGTCGCGGCCGCCATTCTCTTGTGGTCATCGAACGAAGGCCGTCGTAGCGCATTCTCTGCAGAGGGGACGGACCCGCCTTGCCAAAACTGGCAGAGCCGCCATCCGGCGTGGATCTGGTGTGACGATTTCGAAGTCGATCGGCTCAGCGGCTACTTTGAGTACGACCTTCGCAACGGGCGGTTTGTTCGCGAAGCCGGCGCCGGAATCAATGGATCAGTCGGCATGCGGGCCGAATACCTGCCGGGTGATCCGCACGGCGGCTTCCTTCACCTCGCCTTCGGCAAGACTCCTGCTCCGTACATCAAGCCGGTAGATGCCGGAACCACGCTATACACCGATGTGTACTGGCGATTCGAGGTGCGCTATCAACCAGACTGGGTCGGAGGCGGAGGAGATAAACTGACGCGCGCCATGGTCCTGTCTTCCGACCGCTTCGCCCAGGCAGCCATCGGGCACTTCTGGAGCGGCGCTTCACCCGGTTCCGACGCCGCCTATCTCTATCTCGATCCCGCCTCCGGCACCGACGAAGCCGGAACTTTGCAGACGACCACCTACAATGATTTTCCGCATCTTCGCTGGCTGGGAGCTTTGCAGGGAAAGACCGCCATTTTTGATGACCGCAACATGGGGAAGTGGTTCTGCATCGAAGGTCACATGAAGCTCAATTCCCCACGACAGGCCGACGGCGTCCTGGAATTTTGGATCAACGAGGAGCTCGAAGCGCGCCGGACCGGGTTGAATTGGCTCGGGGACTACGTCGCATATGGCATTAATGCCGTGTACCTGGAAAACTATTGGACGAGTCATCCGTTCAAGACCATTCAGCAGCGTTATCTGGACAACTTCGTCGTGGCGAGTGCACGGATCGGCTGCCGTATCGATTCAGGTTGAGATCCGCGACGCGATGAGTAAAGAGCAACATATTTGTGCTCGCCGCGAATGGGGAAGCCCGATGCCAGGATGAGGCGAGAGGACTTGTTTGGTCCGAACACCTGCACTATTCTGATTGAAGACTTTTGACCGGTTCTCCTTCACCTGTGTCCGGTCGCCGATAGGTGATTGCTGCATGCCCCGAATCGCAAAACCACCTTCTACAGTCTCCTCGGATGGAAAGACAGGCAGCGACCTCGCGCGTCCGGAATTCTATCTCAATCGTGAACTCAGCGTTCTCGAATTCAACCGGCGGGTATTGGAGCGTGCACAGGCAGCCTCCGTGCCTCTGTTGGAGCGCCTCAGATTTTTGTGCATCGTCAGCTCGAATCTCGACGAATTTTTCGAAGTCCGTGTCGCAGGCTTGCAGGAACAGGTCGCTCACGGAACGGGTCAGTCCGGACCCGATGGGCTGACTCCAAGGGAGCAGCTCGAGCGGATTGCCCACGTAGCGCACCAGCTGGTCGGTCAGCAGTACATTATTCTGAATGATCACCTAATTCCTCAGCTTGCGGAGCACCAGATCCGCTTTCTCAAACGCGCGGATTGGAGCCCGGCTCAGCTCGGATGGATTCGCCGCTATTTCACCCGTGAACTGTTGCCCCTCTTGAGCCCGCAAGGCCTGGATCCGGCTCACCCCTTTCCAAAACTGCTCAATAAGAGCCTGAATTTTGTCGTGGCGCTCGAGGGGATCGACGCATTCGGCCGCGTGAATGGAACAGCGGTGGTGCAGGTACCCAGATTGCTTCCCCGGGTCATCCATCTTCCGCCTCAGGTCAGCAAAGGACCGCACGACTTCGTCTTTCTGTCCTCCATTATCCACGCATACGTGGGCCTGCTTTTTCCAGGTATGGATGTGAGCGGGTGCTATCAATTCCGGGTGACTCGCAACAGCAATCTCTTCGTCGATGAAGAGGCGGCGGAGGATCTTCGTCATGCGATGGAAGGCGAACTTCCCTCGAGGCGTTTCGGCGATGAGGTACGCTTGGAAGTGGCCGACAACTGCCCTGCTGAAATGGTGAAATTCTTGATGGGCGAGTTTGAACTCTCTCGGGTGGATGTCTATCAGTGCAACGGGCCAGTGAATCTTCATCGGCTGATAACCATTCCGGACCTTGTCGATCGGCCGGATCTTAAATACCGCGCGTTTATCTCGGGCCAGCCTCCGGCGTTGCTCCCACGTAGGGACATTTTTGACGTGATCCGTAGTGGTGACATGCTTCTGCATCATCCTTACCAATCGTTTGCCCCAGTCCAGGAATTCATCCGTCAAGCCGCAGAAGATCCGCAAGTTTTGGCGATCAAGCAAACGTTGTACCGCACGGGAGTGGATTCGGACATTGCCAAATCCTTAGTGCAGGCCGCAGAAGCCGGCAAAGAGGTCACGATCGTCATCGAGTTACGCGCGCGATTCGACGAGGAAACAAATATCGAGTTGGCTCGTGATCTGGAAGAGGCCGGCGCCCATGTCGTCTACGGCGTCGTTGGCTATAAAACTCACGCGAAAATGGTACTCGTCGTGAGACGGGAAGGCAGGACCTTACGCCGTTATGTTCACTTGGGAACCGGTAACTATCACGCGCGAAACGCCAAATTGTATACCGACTTCGGGTTGCTGACCTGCGATCCCTCTATCGGAGAAGATGTGCACAAGATTTTCCATCAACTGACGTCGCTAGGACAGCCAGGTAAACTCAAGCGCTTATTGCAATCGCCATTCACCCTGCATAAGACCTTGCTCACCTGTATCCAACGGGAGGCCATATTCGCGCGGAAGGGCAAGCCAGCACGCATCATGGCAAAGATGAACGCGCTCCTGGAACCGCAGATCATTCAAGCGCTCTATGCTGCATCCCAGGCGGGGGTGAAAATCGACCTCATCGTCCGGGGCGCATGCGCATTGCGTCCCGGAGTCCGTGGCCTGTCAGATCACATTCAGGTTCGTTCCATCGTAGGACGATTTCTTGAGCACAGCCGCGTGTACTATTTCCATAACGACGGCGAGGAGTTGGTGTATCTCTCAAGCGCGGATTGGATGGAACGAAATTTCTTCCATAGGATAGAAGCTGCCTTCCCGCTACTCGAAAAGGAACTCAAACAGCGCGTGATCAATGAAGGGCTTCTCACGTATCTCAAAGACAACACGCACTCTTGGATCCTACGCGAAAACGGCGCCTACGTCCGCTGTCGCCCGCGAGGACGCAAGCCGCGGATCGCGCAGGATGTCTTGCTGCAGGGTCTTGCGGGACCACAGGGGTAGCATATGCCTCCTCACTCGACACGGGTAAGACCAATTAGGGGTGCTTGAGTTGCCCCTGTCCCTTGAGCATGTCCGTGACAGCGCGATAAACCGCAGTCGCGAGTTCCTGTCGCTCCCATCCATCGGCCGCGATAGGAGAGCCGAACGACACAGCGAGGTTAAGTACCGGCTGCCTTAGTATCCGTCGCAGGGAAGAGATCAGGCTTTGATCTCCGATGAATGCCGCCTCCTTGCTGAGCGATCCATCCGAGTGATAGTACGCAACGCGACCGGCCAGACGGTCGCCCCACTCACCACTGCCGACTCAAACAGACCCGAATGGAAAGGTCTGACAGTTATTCCGTCGGTAGTCGTTGCTTCGGGAAATATTGCGATGCATCCACCGTGTGCCAGTGCTGCCTCGATAGTCCGCTTCACCTGGGGAAGATGCCGGCATTCATTGCGACGCAGGAAGACCGTGCCGGTTTTCATCGCCATCCAGCCGATCATCGGCCAGCTACGGACTTCGCTTTTCGCCACGAACCGCATTGGCCTGACCGCGAGCAGTGCAAGGATGTCGAGCCAGGAGATATGGTTACAGACGAAGAGCGTCGAAGTCACTGCACCCGGTGGCGCATTGCCTTGCCACACAATCCGCACGTTCAATATGTCCAAGGCTCTTCGTGCCCACCAGGTCATGACCACCCCTCGCTCGGCAGGTTTGTGTCGGGGCAAGACGTACCACACCGCGAATGCCCCATAGAGGAGATGAACGATAAATAGGAGCGCCCGCCGAACAGGTGTCATGCCGCAACGATGTGGCTGAGTACCGGTACGCCAAAGAAATGTCTTGCGTAGCGAGGATCCATTCGAGAGATCGACAGGAGCATGAGGAGATCAGCGGTGCGGAATTGCTGATCCCAGGCCGGCGGCCCACAGATAAGCGCTCCCAACCGTACGTACCCTTTGATCAGCGGGGGTAGTATTGCGTGCCGTCCTTCGACCACTTCCTCCAGCGGAAATGGCTGATAGGGCATCACTCTCCATTCCTTCGGACTCAGGCGTGTACTGTTCAGCCGATAATACGTCTCGCGCGCGACCCTTCCTCCATCAGACAGGCTGATACTGGCACATCCCATCAGGTAGTCGAACCCTCGGGCAAGAACATACTGAGCAAGACCGGACCAGAGAAGCGAGATGACTCGACCCTGGCGGTAGGCGGGATGGATGCACGAACGACCTACTTCGACCAATCCTGGACAGAGGGACGATAAATTCGAAAGATTAAATTCCGTCTGGCTGTAAAATCCTCCTGCTGCTCGTGACTGCATGGACGTCAGAATCCGATAGGTTCCCACGACCTCGTTGGTTTCCGTATCGCGGACGATCAGATGGTCACAATACGCATCGAAGTGATCCCGATCGATAGACTCCTCGCTGATGAGCCTCGCGCCACACTCTTCGGCAAACACCTTGTACCGGAGACGCTGTGCCTCATAGATCTCCTCATCGGATTTCGCGATGCGGACGCT
>Ga0075430_100003153_pt1 | contig 13797 bp, 13 predicted proteins | sample RhiMetdeltSRZDD4_FD_75294 | JGI IMG/M metagenome (GOLD analysis project Ga0075430, IMG submission 75294) | Populus rhizosphere microbial communities from Tennessee, USA - Rhizosphere MetaG P. deltoides SRZDD4 | ecosystem: Host-associated > Plants > Roots > Rhizosphere > Soil | place: USA... | reverse complement strand
TCCAGCCATTGCCGAACGAGTACCTGTCGTGGGAGAACAGCGCAACTCGCCTTTTCAAATGCCGGACTCCTGTCCGGTATGCGGTTCAGCCGTGGGACGCGAAGGCGCCTATTACTACTGTACGGGACAAACCGTCTGCGGGGCTCAACTGCGAGGGGCGATCGAACATTTTGCATCCAAAAGCGCCCTGAATATCGACGGGCTCGGCAGAAAAACCGTCGCACAGCTCGTCGAGCGAGGTCTCGTGCAAAACCTGGCGGACCTCTATACCCTGACCAAAGAGCAGCTTCTGACTTTGCATGGCTTTGCCGATCGGTCGGTTGGGTTGCTCCTTGATTCTATCAACAGGAGCAAGCGAGTGCCTCTCGATCGTTTTCTTATGGGCTTGGGGATCAGGCAGGTGGGGCAGCATATCGCCCGAGTCCTGGCGAGGCATTTCGGTAGCCTGGATCGTCTCATGACCGCGAATCAGGCACAGTTTCAGCAAATCCACGAAATCGGTCCGGAGATTTCCACTAGCCTGGAATCATTCTTCCTTGAAGAACGTAATCGGCAGGTAATCGAACGTCTCGTGCTACTCGGCATGGAGATCGAACCGCCTCCAGAACCCGCCGGTGCACGTCGGGAGGCCGACTTGCCACTGGCCGGAAAAACCTTCGTGTTTACTGGTGGACTGGAGGGCTATACGCGGGAGGAAGCCAGACGCCTGGTGGAGAGTCGTGGAGGAGAGGTGGTGTCGAGTGTCAGTAAGAAGACTGCCTATGTTGTCGTCGGGGCCGATCCCGGCTCTAAGCTCCAGCAAGCACAGAAACTCGGAGTCACCGTACTGAATGAAGCGGGGTTCACCGATCTGATGACGCCTGCGTGACCGGGATGGCTTCCCCGACCACGGCTTCGACGGGAGTCGGGTGTTTGTCTTCCTTATAGATGTAGACGCTTTTTATCACACGCGGGTCGGCTTCATGGACGACCAGGCGGCAATTCCCGACATGAACTTCCTCTCCAGCTTTGGGAATGCGACCTAATTCCTGCTGAATAAGCCCGCTGATGGTGACGGCCTCATCGCCAAGATCTACCTTCAGAAACTCGTTGACCCTCCGAACCTCGGTCCGTCCATGGACGAGAATCTGATTTTTTCCAATGCGCTTGATCAGTTCCTCGTTAATATCGGTTTCATCGACGATCTCCCCGACGACCTCTTCCAGCAGATCCTCCAGGGTAATCAGCCCCATGACCCCGCCGAACTCGTTCACCACGATCGCCATGTGCCGCTTATCCAATTGAAACTGCTTCATTAAATCGTCGGCGGACTTGGAATGGGGAACGAATAGGGCAGGATGCGCGATTTCGCGGAGCTTCATCTCGCTCCTACCCTGAGCCAGAGCCGTCAAGGCCTTCGTCTTGTATAGGATACCGATAATGTTATCGAGCGTGCCCTCATAGAGCGGAATGCGCGAATACTTTGACTTGAACAGCATTTCTTGCGCGTCGCTGAGTCGAAGATTGCATTCCAACGCGAACGTATAGATCCGCGGGGTCATGCAGTCCTCAGCCGTGATGTCTTTCAGTTGAAAGACATTTTTGATCATCTTGACCTCTTCGGTCTCGATCACACCGGCCCTCTTTCCCTCATCCAGCATGATCTTGAGTTCCTCTTCCGTAACGAACGGGAGGTTCATCCCCTTGCCTCCCGTGAGCTTATTGATCATGGGGACCATTCCACCGAGGATGGGCCGGAGCATCTGCTGAACAAAATACACCGGATAGGCCATGTTCAAGGCAACCGGAACCGCATACTTGGCCGCCAGCGTCTTGGGCACGATATCGGCAAAGACCAACAGCACAAACGTCAGGATCCCGACCGTGACGGCAACGGCCTCATCCAAATACCCCTTATCCCCGAAGGCATTCAATGTGATGATCGTTGCTATGGAGGCGGTAGCCGTATCGACGAGACGATCTCCGATCAGAATAGTGGACAGCAATCTCTGGGGCTCGCTTCGCAAGCGCAGGGCCATAGCTGCTCGCTTGTTGCCACCTTGAGAGAGCGCTCGAAGCTTCGTGTCGCTCACCGAGAAGAAGCCGATTTCGGCGGCCGAGATCACAGCCGACAAAACAATAAGCGTTCCTAGAATAAGTAAGTCCATAGGTGTTGTGGATCAGCGTAAGATAAGCGAAACAACGGGATGGTATGAGTGATGACCCTGCGAGCCAGTTTCTGGTGAAAGAAGCACTGTGTAGGAAAGGTTCTGCACGGTGATGATGATCTGATAGGTCCTATCGGGCCACTATCATCCATCCACTATTATCTTTATCATAGGGACCCGGAGCCATCAAGTACTACCAGGAATCTTATCAGCCCATGAAGTCTATTGCAAATCAATCACTTACGATTAGGTGGTGGCCTCGCGCGCGCATAAGTCCAACTCATGCAGGTCAGGTATCATCGCGAATCACGAGCGGATCCACACCGAGCCATTTGCGCAAATGATCAACCGCGGCTTCGGCTTGGGTCTGGGTCTGAAATTGACCCGCTTGGACACGATAACGACGTCCATCAGGGAATTCCACCGTCACGAGCCGTACATCGGAATAGGACCCCTTCAGTTTATCCGCCAAGGCCTGGGCATTGGTGAGGTCGGCAAACGATGCAACCTGGACCCTCAAAACACCAAGGTCCGACGATAGACGGCTGTAACCCACTACCTTTACCTCGACCTCGTCCGTACCCCGACCCGTTATTCCCAAAGCCTGTGCGCCGGCCAAGGACAGGTCAAGGATACGCCCACGCGCAAACGGTCCTCGATCATTGATCCGAACCGTCACCCGGCGTCCGGTCGATAATGAGGTGACGACGGCCAGAGATCCCAAGGGAAGCGTACGGTGAGCAGCAGTCAGCTTGTGCATATCGTACATTTCGCCGTTGGCGGTTCGATTACCGTGGAAGCCTGGCCCATACCATGAAGCGGTACCTCTTTCCACGAATCCGAGAGGGTAGCCGGGAGGATGGACAGGCTGCCGGGGAGTCCATCCCTGGCATGCGGTGAAACCAGCAGTGATGAGGACCGAAAGGGCAAGAAGGCGACAACTCGCTCCTCCTACCTCGCGCATACAGCCGCTAAAATTCGTCGAGAGATTGGTTTCGCAGGATCAGCAGGGCTTTGGTTGTATTTGAGACGGTCAAGACGACAATCGCCCTTTTTCCTTCGCGCGAAGGTGTGCAATAGCCGCATTTCACATTGATGCGTGCTTTGGTCAACGAGTCGGCGACCTGCTTCAGAGCGCCAGGTTTATTTTCTAGACTGAGGATCAGCGCCGTTTCCTCACGGAATTTGATCTTGGCCCTCCGCAAGGCGGTGCGTGCATTCTCGACGTCGGCAACAATCATCCGTAGCTTTCCTTTACCGGTAACCTCCGGAGCCAAGAAGGCCTTGATATTCACCCCCGCCCCCCCCAGCACGGCAGTAACTTGCGCCAGCACGCCGGGCTTGCTCTGTTCGCTAATCACCAACTGTGTCGTTGTAGGCATGAGAATCTCCCTAATCGTGGGTCCGCTTCACGTGCGCCTTTCGGCACCATCGCCCATTCGTCAGCCGATGAACACAATCCTCCCATACCTGATCCGAAGGATCAACCCACAGCCGGCGTTGATCGTCATGGGGCCAGCGCCTCCTCTATACCGGCTCGGTCGATTGGGTCTTAACATCTCGGTGCATCCACTCCTCAAAGAGTGTAGTTACGAGGGGCGCTTCGTTGCAACCGGGGTTACGAACACCCGCTCGTCGATCCGCAGGTTACGCACTTGAGACAGGTCCCGTTTCGTACCATCGTGAACTGCTTGCATTCCGGGCAAGGATCTCCTTCGTATCCCATCTCTTTTGCCTTCTTCACCGTGGTCACCGTCAACGTTTCCCGTTTCAATTCCACCTTGTGGGCGATACTGCCGTTGCCATGTCCGTGCGCATGTCCAAATCCATTACCCTGCAGTCCGTTGCGTCTCACCGGCAGGTGTTCGGTGAGGATCGAGGATTTCTCCAATGCAGTCATATCGGCTTCTTCCTTAACACACTCCGGATCCTGCTCGTCTTTTTTCATCGAGTCCATTCGCAAGTCTTCCTGCTGGACTTGCGACAAGTCATACCGTTCCAGGTAGGTGATGGCCAACTCCCTGAATACATAATCGATGATAGAAGTCGACATTTTGATCCGATCATTGAGCTTCACCGGTCCATTCGGCTCGAACCTCGTAAAGACAAACGCCTCGACGAATTCTTCGAGGGGCACGCCGTGCTGCAGGCCCAGCGAAATGGCGATGGCAAAATTATTCATCAGGCTGCGAAACGCGGCTCCTTCTTTGTGCATATCCAGAAAGATTTCCCCCAGCGTGCCGTCTTCGTACTCCCCTGTTCGCAGATAGAGTTTATGTCCTCCGATGATGGCCTTTTGTGTGTAGCCGCTTCTCCGGGCCGGCAACGGACGGCGCTTCGCGAGATAACGGACCAATACCTTTTCCGCCACCCGTTCCGCGGCCTGCATCACCGGAGATGTCGCCTCAACCGTCTTCCCACTTTCGGAGGACGAACTCAGCGGCTGGCTCAACTTGGATCCATCACGGTAGAGCGCGACGGCTTTCACCATGCTTTCCCATGCCAAAAGATAGGCCGACTTGACGTCGTCGAGGGTGGCATCGGCCGGCATGTTGATGGTCTTGCTGATCGCCCCGCTGATAAACGGCTGTGCGGCGGCCATCATACGGATATGCGCTTCGACGGCGATAAACCGTTGCCCGAGCCGGCCGCAGCGATTGGCACAATCGAACACCGGCAGGTGTTCGGCTTTCAAATGCGGCGCGCCTTCGATAGTCATGGTGCCACAGCAGTAGTCATTGGCGGCCACGAGATCTTCCTGCGTAAATCCCAAGGCCTTCAGCATGTTGAATGTCGGGTCGGCCAGCTGCGCTTCGGTAATACCCAGCTTCTCCCGGCAGAACGTCTCGCCGAGTGTGAATTTATTGCAGGCAAACTGAATTTCAAAGGCTTGGCCCAGCGCGCTTTCCAATCGCTCCAACGCACCGTCATCGAACCCTTTTTGTCTCAGGGTTTCGTGATTGATAAACGGCGCTTCCTTCAATGTCTGGTGCCCCGCGCAGTAGGCCACGATATCGTGAATCTGGGCGCTGGAGTAGCCCAACGTCGCCAGAGCCGGCGGCAGACTCTGATTGATGATTTTGAAGTATCCGCCGCCTGCGAGCTTCTTGAACTTCACGAGGGCAAAGTCCGGCTCGATCCCGGTCGTATCGCAATCCATCACCAGGCCGATCGTGCCGGTCGGCGCGATCACGGTCACCTGGGCATTCCGGAATCCATACGCCGTGCCCAGCTCCAACGCGCGATCCCAGGCGCGCCGCGCCGCGATGAGCAGGTCAGGCGGGCAATGGGAAGGATGGATCCCCGTCGGCTTGATGGTCAGACCTTCGTATTCGGACGGAGACCCGTTATAAGCGGCATAGCGGTGATTGCGCATCACCCGCAGCATGTGTTCCCGGTTCTTCGCGTAACCCGGGAATGGACCGAGCTCTGCGGCTATCTCGGCCGACGTCGCATAGGACTCACCTGTCATCAATGCCGTGAGGGCTCCACAGAGGGCCAGCGCGGTCGGGGAATCGTACGGAATGCCCTGCCGCATGAGAACCGTGCCCAGATTGGCATAGCCCAACCCCAGGGTGCGGAATTCATAACTCTTCTGTGCAATCGCCCTGCTGGGGAACGACGCCATCAAGACACTGATTTCAAGAACGATGGTCCAGAGACGGACGGCATGACGAAATCCCTCGAGATCAAACTGGCCGTCTTCAGCAAAAAACTTGGCCAGGTTGAGCGAAGCGAGATTGCACGCCGTATCGTCGAGAAACATATATTCCGAGCAGGGATTTGATGCGTTGATCCGGCCGTCCTCCGGACAGGTATGCCATTCATTGATCGTCGTGTCGTATTGCGTTCCTGGGTCGGCACAGATCCATGCCGCCCAAGCAATCTTGTCCCACAGGTCCAGGGCTTTGACGGTCTTGGAGACCTTTCCATCGATCCGGCGCTTGAGCTGCCAATCACCATCCTTCTCCAACGCGTCGAAAAACTCGTTGGGAATCCGCACACTGTTGTTCGAATTCTGGCCCGACACGGTCTGATACGCCTTCCCATCCCAGTTCGTGTCGTATTCATGAAAGACGAAGTGGGTATACCCTTGCCGGGCATAGTCGAACATCCGTTGAATGTAGGCCTCCGGGGTCGCGTCACGACGGGCGGCTATCACCGCTTCACGGAGGACCAGGTTTTTCTTCAGGTCGACCTCCACTTTTGTCTGGCCACCCGCGTCGGCTACAAAACACGATTTGAGCACCGCATTCAGTCGCAGCGCACAAATCTTCGACCCGGTCACCATCGCAGCCACTTTCTGTTCTTCAACGACCTTCCAATCGATGAACTCTTCAATATCGGGATGATCGAGATCGAGGCAGACCATCTTGGCGGCACGTCTGGTGGTGCCACCAGATTTGATGGCGCCTGCAGCCCGATCCCCGATTTTGAGGAACGACATGAGCCCGGACGACTTCCCGCCGCCCGATAAGGATTCACCATCCCCGCGGAGACGGGAAAAATTGGTACCGGTGCCGGAGCCGTACTTGAACAAACGGGCTTCACGGACCCAGAGGTCCATGATCCCGTTCTCGTTGACGAGATCGTCTTCGATGGATTGGATAAAACAGGCATGAGGTTGCGGGTGCTCGAAGGCGTTGGTCGCCTTGACAACCTCCTTCGACTGGGGGTCTACATAGAAGTGACCTTGCGCGGGGCCCGACAGCCCATACGCGTAATGCAGTCCGGTGTTGAACCATTGCGGGGAATTCGGCGCTGCCATCTGATGCGCGAGCATGTAGCACAGCTCATCGTGGAATACGGTCGCATCGTCGGCCGATTTGAAGTAGCCATGGGATTTTCCCCAGAAGGTCCAGCATCCGGCCAGGCGCTCAAAAACCTGGCGAGCGTCGTGCTCTCCACCCAAAACCGGTTTCCCGTCCGGTCCTTGAAGCGGCTCGCCTTCGACATCGACTTGGGGCACCCCCGCCTTCCGGAAATACTTTTGCGCCAGAATATCGATCGCCAGCTGGGTCCAGGATTCAGGGATCCCGATATTCTCGAGTTTGAAAACAGTCGACCCATCGGGGTTTCTAATCTCGGAAGAACGATTCACGAACGCCAGACCTTCGTAGGGGCTTTGGCTACGTTTGGTAAATCGCCGTTCTATCCTCACGTTTTCCTCCTTACGACAAGAGCCGCACGACGCGGTGGATTGAGTTGGATCCGGTAGCCACGAAAAAGGCCGGCGTTGAGATGAAATATCGGAATACCTATAACCTGAGCGAGCTACTACATATAGCTATTCTAAAATATTGTCAAACAAAATGTTGTGGATTTTGCTGTGAATTGGGGGGACAACCTGGTGATAGTGAATCCGTCAATAGTGGCGCGGGAGGAGAGGGCTTTATTGGCGAGTTATCCACAGATTTGGGCGGCTAAGCCGGTAAGAAAACGCCCTCGGGTTGGCTGACACATCCTAATTGGATCAAAATGCGAGCCGGCCGATCTTTCCAGTCGCCTCTTCGACGCCGTGAATCGGGATGAATTGACCACCGACGCCAAGCACCACCAGATCAGCGTCCATGAACTGTGTGCGAAACATGCTCCAGAGTCCCCAGTTCGCGCGTTTGGTGCTGGGCTGAACCAGCCCCTGAATCAAGCGTTTCCCCTGTGTGCGAAAAAATGCGCGAATCACTTCTTTTTCCCGCGTGGGTGCCGTCTGATCCATCTGTTCGAGAGCTTGTGACAGCCTTGCCTCGACGAATGTCAGATAATCATCCATGGTGGGATTCGTGGCGGCCAGACTCACACAGATCAGCAGCACCGCCACGAGGAGGCTGAGGTAACCGGTATTCATTCAGCTCCAGACGTCAATCGAGATGGTCTCCAACCGCACGGATAACCCTGCGATCGGATACCGAAGGTTTGACAATTATCTCGCTCCTGTTTAGCGTACGCGCGTTTTTGACATTTCCACGCTGGGTGAATAACCGATCGGGAGGACATCATGTTCGTTTGGAGCAAGCGTCTGGTAGCCGTTTTACTGGGTCTTTTCATTATCATCCTGGGAGCGTTCCTCATTCATGCTCCGGGGGAGACTATCAGCGGGCTTAAAATCCATACAACCCGCTGGATCGCGCTCAATTATGTGGGGCTCTTGATCTGGCTGTTCGTGTGGATGTTCGATCAAGCTCGCGTGCGCGGCAAAAACGTCTGGCTGTGGCTGGTACCCTTCCTGCTGGCCCCCCTCCCCACACTGATGCTGTTTATCCTCTTTCTCCAGCGCCGGATGAAGTAGGCTTCGACCTTACGCCAATGCTTCAAGACTGCTTTCCGCGGGAGGGATCTGTTCTTCAACCGGCTTTCGGAGATACCACAACAACCACAGGCCCGGCAGGGCGGCGATAAACGTGATAAAGAAAAATGGTCCCCAGCCGACTGACCCGACGAGCTTGGCCGCGGGCCAACCCAGAAACACTCGCCCCAGAGCCTCGACGGATGACAGCAGGGCAAATTGGGTCGCGGTATATCGATGATCGCATAACGACATGACGAGCGACACGAATGCCGCCGTCCCCATGCCACCGGTGAGATTTTCGACTCCAACGGCAACGGCCATCGCCGCATAGTTCTTTCCGATCCATGAGAGGACCAGGAAAGAAAGATTCGATACCGCCTGTAACAGCCCAAAGACGAACAACGAGCGAAACAGGCCCAGACGCGGCATCAAGATCCCCCCGATAAAAGCACCAAGAACAGTCGAGCCCAGTCCGAACGCCCGAATGACCCCCACATCCGTCGAGGAAAAGTCCAAACCGCGCATCAGGAAGGGAGTGGTCAGCGCCCCGGCAAATGCATCGCCGATCTTGTACAGCACGATCAGGCTGAGAAGTGCCAGCGCCATCGGCCGCGAGAAAAATTCGCGCAGCGGACCCCACACCGCCTCGTTCATGCTGCGCGGAGCCTGCGGGGCGTCGGTCGGGTCCGGGCTGATCAGGATCGTGGTGATGCCTAATAGCATGACTCCCGCCAGGCAGAGATAGGTGTTGGTCCAGCCTATCCGATCAGCCAGGATGAGGGCGACCGACCCGGACACGATCATGGCCAGTCGATACCCCGTCACCCATATGGCGACGCCCAATCCGCGCTCGTCGGGCTTCAGCACATCGGTGCGGTAGGCATCGAACACAATGTCCTGCGAAGCGGACACGAAGGCGACGCCTAGCGCAATGGCAGCGAATACGTGAGGCATCGTGATCGGCCCGGTCAAGGCCATCGCGGTCAAGGCTGCGACCAATCCCAGTTGAGTGACGATCATCCATCCCCGCCGTCTCCCCAACCAAGGAGGAACGATGCGGTCCATGATCGGCGCCCACAGAAACTTGACCGTGTATGGAAGTCCGACGTAGGCAAATAGGCCGATGGTTGCAAGTTCGACATTCGCCATGGTCAGCCATGCCTGCAGCGTTCCGCCCGTCAAGGCCAGAGGCAATCCGGAAGCAAAGCCGAGCGGGAGCATGACCCCCAGACGAGGCGTGACGAATGAACGACCTAAAATTGGATTCATGGAGTCAGGTGGATACCCAGGACGTGTGTATTCGCAGCATAGCACCGGCAGGCGAATTTATCGCAGCAGATTCTTCAAAGCTGAACGGACTGAACGGACCGGCCAGCGCAGAGAATAGATCAGCAGGGTTGCCCATTGAATAGGCAGGGCTTGTATCGGGCTACGTCGAAGTCGATCCCTTCCTGGTACACCTGTTCGTTCCCGTTCACACCGTCCTGCTCGGGGTCGTTGAACATCGTATGGTCCCACCAGTAAAAGAGCGGGTGTTCTTCGGTATAGTACACGGGATTGCCATAATTACTGCGGGTATACTCCTGGACCATTCTCCCTGTAATGTAATCGACCTTACCATCACCGTGCAGGGAATAGAGCATGATGAACAGTCGTGCCTCGTGGTCGTAGAGTTCATCTAAGCGTGAGTTCAGATCCGGTTCGGCGGGAAGGACTTCCCGTGACAAAGTCCTGGCGGGCAGGCAGGTCATCAGAATGAAGCATGCGAGGGTCAGAGCGAATCTCATGAAATCACCTCTCCGTCTGCTCGTCGGTACTGTACCATCCTGAAAAGACCTATGCAAATTCTCTCTCATGGTTGTCTTGCATTCAGCCCGACAAAAACAAATCGATCATCGGTGTGAAAGCGTTGAAATGAAATGTCCATTCATGATCTTCGCAGGGCAACGACCTTGCTCCTAGCGGAACCCCTCACCTATAATGCGCGGTCATGGCCGAAAATTCTGTCAAGCCGCGGGCTTCACTTCACACCCTCGGCTGCCGTCTCAATCAGGCGGAAACATCGATCCTCGGCAATCTTCTCACCCAGAAGGGTTTCGAGATCGTCCCCTTCGGCGACTCCACAGACCTTTTCGTGCTGAACACCTGTTCCGTCACGGAGAATGCCGAAAAGGATTGCCGCTACGCGGTCCGCAAAGCGCTCCGCCGTTCTCCGGATGCGTTTGTAGCCGTCACGGGCTGCTATGCCCAAACCGGAAGCGAGCAATTGCGGCAGGTGCCGGGAATCGATATGGTCCTCGGCAACCAGTTCAAAATGGACTTGGCCACTTATCTTCCGACCGGCGTCAGACTGCGCAAACTGCGCCGGCCTGAAGTGCTTCACACAAGGACGATTGACCGCCACGATTTCACCTTACCCGGCACCGCCTATTCCGACTCGACCAGAGCCCTCTTAAAGGTTCAGGACGGCTGCGATTTCATGTGCAGCTTCTGCATCATTCCGTTTGCCCGCGGCCATGAACGCAGCCGGGTTCTGACGGACATCGTCCATGAGGCGGAATCCCTGGCCGCCCAGGGGCATAAGGAAGTGGTCCTCACCGGAGTGAACATCGGCAGATATGACTGCGAAGGATCGAACCTTTTGGACGTGATTCGTCGATTGGACTCCATCTCCGGTGTGGAACGCATCCGGCTGTCGTCCATCGAGCCGACCACTCTCTCTGAGGATATCTTGGAGTACATGGCGACGTCGCAAAAGCTCTGCCGGTATCTCCATGTGCCCTTGCAAAGCGGAGACGATCGGATTTTAGCTGCCATGAACAGGAAGTATACGATCCGGCAGTACGAGAAGCTGATCGAAAAGGCGCTCGCTCTGGTCCCCGATCTCGGACTAGGTACCGACCTCATGGTGGGCTTTCCCGGCGAGGGCGAAGAGGAATTCGAGAACACGCGCCGGTTCGTGAATGCCATGCCGTTTTCCTATTTTCACGTCTTCAGCTATTCACCGCGTCCGGGCACTGCCGCCGTACGCATGAAGCATGCTGCTCCTGCCAGCATGGTCGGGCGCCGAAGCCGGACCTTAGCCGAACTGTCACGGAATAAGAGTATGGCCTATTGTGAGCGGCATATCGGTCGGACGGTAACAGTCCTTTTTGAAAAGGGGCAGCGGGATGGTCTTCGTAGCGGACTGACCGATACATTCATGAAGGTCGCGGTCGCTTCCGATGAGAATTTGACCGGCACGCTGCGCGAGGTCACCATTATTGGAATAACGGACGGCCTGGCCTACGGACTGTTGGCACCCTCCCCTTCCCTAGCGCCTGCACGTCAGGTGGTGGTCCTATGAATGAAATAACGCGTCCGCGGCTCGTTCATATTGAGACTTTCGGCTGCCAGATGAACGAGTATGACACCGAACTGATCCGATCATTGATGAAGCAGGCCGGCTTCGACTTTACCGATGACCGGGAACGTGCCGACATTCTGCTCATGAATACCTGCGCGATTAGGGAAAACGCGCACAACAAGGTATACGGACATCTCGCCGAACTGAGATCGCTTAAAAAACAGCGATCCCTCGTCGTCGGTGTATTAGGCTGCATGGCGCAGAACCTCAAGGAAGAATTGACCGACAAGGCTCCTGTGGTGGATGTCCTGGTGGGACCTGATGGATATCGTCAACTCCCCTCGCTCATCAACCGCGTGCTGATTTCGGAACAAGAAGGTGTAACGCGGAAAGGGCTCGCCGTCGATCTTTCGGAATATGAAACGTACGATGACATCCTGCCTGAGCGGGAAGACGGTGTAAATGCATGGATTGCCATCATGAGGGGCTGCGATAACTTCTGTAGTTTTTGCGTCGTCCCCTATACACGCGGGCGCGAACGCTCCCGCGACCCTCTCGGCATTGTGCGCGAAGCCGAAGCAGCCGTCGACCGAGGACACAGACAAGTCACTCTCCTCGGCCAGAATGTCAATTCCTATCGATTCGAGAACTGGGACTTCGCCAAACTCATAACGGCAGTGGCGGATGTGCCGGGTCTCCAACGGGTGCGATTTACGTCTCCGCATCCGAAGGATTTTCCGCCGGCACTGTTGGATGCCATCGCCGGACATCCGAACATCTGCAAGCACATCCATTTGCCGCTGCAGTCGGGCAATGACCGTATTCTTGGTTTGATGAATCGGACATACACGACTCGTGACTACTTTACGCTGGTGGAGACGATTCGCCGGCGCCACCATGGTATTGCCCTCTCAACCGACATCATCTGCGGGTTCTGTTCCGAAACTGAAACGGAGTTCATGGACACATACCGCGCAGTAGAGGACGTCGGATTTCACATGGCCTACGTCTTCACCTATTCCGAACGGAAGAACACGATTGCCTCCCGCAAGTATCCCGATGACGTGCCGGCGCCGGTGAAATCAGAGCGCGTGACCCGAGTTGTTGACCTTCAGAAAAGGGTGTCTGCCCGGTTGAACAGTCGGATGGTGGGCAGAACCGTGGATGTCATGGTCGAAGGAGATTCCAAACGATCGAACGATCAGTGGATGGGGAAAACCGACGCGAGTATTACGGTGGTCTGGAACAAATCGGGAGAGAGACTATGTCTCGGTTCTATTGTACCGGTTGCCATACAGAATTCGACGGCCACGACCCTCTTCGGAGCCCTTTCATAACGCATAGCTCCCACCAAGCCGCGCATTCCTTCATTCCCGCCAGCTGCAGGCGCCGCCAGGCAATCAGTGAACAAGTTTGCTCACCCCCGGTACTTTCATGTCAAATTTCCGCCCCTCTTGGATGACACTTCTTTCGATTTTGACACCCTGAGCGACTCGCCGATTGGTAGTATCGAGGTCGCCATTGACCTGGCGCTCGATATCGGCACGCCTGAATAATATTTAACATTCGACGACTTACGATCAGTCAAGGCCCTGGGAAGACTCCGTGACAGACTCCCGTCGTATCCATTCCTGCATTCCCATTTCACCTCATCTGGCAAGGACCAAATCTGTAAAGAAAGGCACAAAGTTTGCTCCCATAGCACCTGCCTTGTTTGTTGATAATGTCCAACCTTCCGGCGCAGAGGCCCCTCATGAATAAAGATCAGATGCAAGCTCAGGTACAGGGACAGGAGAAGGGGGTCAGCCTCGAGACAATGATAGCCGTTGGAGTGTTTGGGTGGCTCGCGCTAGGCGTCGTGATGATGGGCCTCGGCATCTGGTAGTTCCCGGCTGACCCTCACACTTCACCGGACGCCTGGATCATCGGTCGTTTCACATTCGGAGGAACCCCGGCATGCAATATCCTTCTCGAAGCAAATCGGCAGTCCATCTACTCATCAGTGTCTCTGTGATCAT
>Ga0075430_100003152_pt1 | contig 13797 bp, 10 predicted proteins | sample RhiMetdeltSRZDD4_FD_75294 | JGI IMG/M metagenome (GOLD analysis project Ga0075430, IMG submission 75294) | Populus rhizosphere microbial communities from Tennessee, USA - Rhizosphere MetaG P. deltoides SRZDD4 | ecosystem: Host-associated > Plants > Roots > Rhizosphere > Soil | place: USA... | reverse complement strand
GCGTGCTGGAGAACCTGTCGGCCCGCTACGGGCTCGTCGCGTGCATATCGGGCCGCCGCGCCGCCAAGGCGCTGCAGATGGTGGGCGTGGATTCCCTCCTGTACATCGGCAACCACGGGCTGGAGAGGTTGGACCCCGGTGCCACGGATCCGGTGACCGACCCGGCGATCGACCCACTCGCCGAGCGGGTCCGGCGCTTCGCTGCCGAGCACTTCAGCCCGGAGCTGGAGCAGCTCGGGATCACGCTCGAGGACAAGGACGCGATCTGGGTCTTCCACTACCGGGGAGTCCGGGACGAGCAGGCCGTCCACGCGGCGCTCGAGCCGGTCGCAAGCGCCGCGCAGTCCGGCGGGTTGCACCCCCACTGGGGACGCAAGGTGCTCGAGATCAGGCCGGTCGCCACCGTCGACAAGGGCACGGCCGTGTCCGCCGCGCTGGAGGGCCGCGGGCTTTCCCACGCGATGTTCGGCGGCGACGACACCACCGACGTGGACGCGTTCCGGCGGCTGCGGGAACTGGCCGGCGCGGGAAGCCTCGAGGGCGCGGTGTGCGTGGGCGTCTCCTCGGCCGAGACCCCACCGGTGGTCGTCGCCGAGGCAGATCTGGTCGTGGAGGGCACGGAGGGCTTCCTGCAGGTGCTCGAGACCCTCGACGGCTAACGTCGGCAAGCGTTGCTCTACACGGACTTCCTCAAATCGACCGTGCTGCTGGCAGCCGCGGAGGGGACCGCCCTCGCGGCGGTCGCGATCGCCGTGGCCGCGTCGCAGGACGACACGACGACGATCGTGTTCGCCGTGTCGTGGTGGGTCGTCGCCGCCGCCGTCGGCGCCTGGCTCGGCCGCCGCGACGAGACCACGAGGGCCATCGGCCGCCTGCTGGCGGCGGCGCGGACCTCGAACACGCTGCCCGAGATCCGGCCCGGGGCCGTGCTCCTGAACAGGCTGTGGCTCCTGGCCGTGTCGGCCGTGGTGGCCGCGGGGCTGTCGTGGCTCTTCCCGCAGTTCGCGGCGGTGGTCGCCGGCGGAGCGTTCCTGGTCGCGCTCGCGTGGCGCAAGCAGGAGGCTGCCGTGACGGCCATCGAGGAGCGGGACGGCGTCCGCTACTACGTCATTCCGTCATCCCCGTTCGGCGCGATCGAGCTGATGCGCACGCCGGGGCTGCGGCGCGTCCCGAGCGTCAACGGCGCCGGCTCGTAGCCGCCTTCGCACGCCGCTTGCGGAGCTTGTCGAGCTGCGGCCACGTGCGCGTGTTCGCGACGTGCTCCTTGGTGAGCCATGCGCGGCGCGCCGTCGCCACGCCATAGCGGATCACGCTCAGCGTGCGGCGGCTGTGCGCGTCCGAGTTGATCACGATCGGCACGCCGGCCTCGGCGGCGAGGCGCGCGTGCACGTCGTTCAGGTCGCGGCGGTCCGGGTTCGCGTTGATCTCGAGGAAGGTGCCGGTCTCGGCCGCGTGCGCGACCAGCTGCTCGACGTTCACGGCGTACGGGTCACGCTGCAGGATCTTGCGCCCCGTCGGGTGCCCGATGACGTCCACCAGCGGGTGGTCCATCGCGGCCATCATGCGCTTCGTCATGTTCTCTTCGCCCATGCGGAAGGACGTGTGCACCGAGGCCACCACCCAGTCCAGCTCCTCGAGCACGTCGTCCGCATAGTCGAGCGAGCCGTCCAGGTTGATGTTCACCTCCGTGCCCGCCAGGACCTTGAACCTGTCGAGCTCCTCGTTCAGCGCTCGCACGCGCTCCACCTGGCGCAGCAGCTCGTCGGCCTGCACGTCGTTGCCGAACCCGTGTGAGGCGGAGTGATCCGTGACGGCGAGGTACTTGTAGCCGCGCTTCTGTGCCGCCCGGGCCATGTCGGCGAGGGAGCTGCGCCCGTCGGAGAGCGTCGTGTGCGCGTGCAGGTCGCCCTTCAGGTCGGCCTCCGTCACGAGCTGCGGAAGCTCGCCCGCGATCGCCGCCTGCAGCTCGCCGCGGCCCTCGCGCAGCTCGGGCTCGATGTAGGGAAGCCCGAGCACCTCGTACACGCGTTCCTCGGTCCCGCAGCGATGCGTTTCGCCGGTCGCGTCCTCCTCGATCCCGTATTCGCTCACGTGCATGCCGCGGCGCACCGCGTACTCGCGCAGCTCCATGTTGTGCTGCTTCGAGCCCGTCAGGTGCTGGAGCACGTTGCCGAACTGGTCCGGCTCGACGACCCGGAAGTCGATCTGAAGGCCGTTGTGCGTGACTCCCCGCGCGCCGGCCTCGCGGCCGCCGGACACCTCGCTCAAGAGCTCCATCTCGGTGAACGCCTTCGTGAGCGCGGCGGGGTCGTGCGCCGTCGCGATGATGTCGAGGTCCTTGCACGTGTCGGTCATCCGGCGCGCGCTGCCCGCGATCTCCACGCGCTCGGCCGTCGGGTGGTCGCGCAGGTGGGTGACGAGCTTGTCCCCGATCGCGAGCACGGCGGACAGCAGGATCCGCTGGGCGGGGCCCTCCTCGACCTGCTTTGCGAGCGCCTTGACGATGTTCTGCTCGGCCTTCGGCCCGAGGCCGGAGATCTGGCGCAGGCGCTCGTTCTCGGCCGCCTCCTTCAGCTCGGCCAGCGTCGAGATGCCCAGCTCGTCGTAGATCTTGCGGGCGGTCTTGGCGCCCAGGCCGGGAAGCTGGGTGAAGCGCACCAGCTCGCCGGGGAACTTGGCACGGAGCTTCTGGGCCGCCGGTATGTCGCCGGTCTCGACCAGCGCGCGGATCTTCTCCTGGAGCGTCTTGCCGACGTTGCGGATCTCGGTGGCGCGGTCCTCCAGGGCCAGCTGGGCGACCGAGACGGGGGAGTTGCGGATTGCGATGGCCGCCTCGCGGTAGGCGACGACGCGATAGATCACGGCTCCGTCCAGCTCGTACAGGTCCGCCAGCTCGTCCATGGCGGCAGCGATCTCGGCGTTCTTCATGCCGACAAAGTTAGGCGATACTCCCGCGATGCCGCGAGACTGGCCCCCCGGCCCGGTGTGGGTGGTGCTCCCCACCTACAACGAGCGCCAGAACCTCGAGCCCGTGGTGGCCGGAGTGCGCGCGGCGCTCTCCGCGGCGGCGGTGGACCACACGATCCTGGTCGTCGACGACTCCTCCCCGGACGGGACCGGCGAGCTCGCGGACGAGCTGGCGGCGCGCGACCCGGCCGTACAGGTCCTGCACCGGCCCCGCAAGGAGGGCCTGGGCCAGGCCTACATCGCAGGTTTCGGGCGCGCGCTCGCCGAGGGCGCCGCGCTGGTGATCGAGATGGACGCGGACATGTCCCACGACCCGGCCCACCTGCCGGCGATGGTCAGCGCCACGCGGCACTTCGACCTGGTGCTCGGCTCCCGGTATGTGCCGGGGGGCGAGGTGCGCAACTGGGGAGCGATGCGGCGGCTCGTGAGCCGCGGGGGGTGCTGGTATGCCCGCATGGTCCTCGGCCTCGGCGTGCGGGACCTGACGGGCGGCTTCAAGTGCTTTCGCCGCGAGGTCCTGGAGGCGCTCGACCTGGGCCGGATCCGGTCGCAGGGCTATGCCTTCCAGGTGGAGCTCACCTACCGGGCGGTCCAGCGCGGCTTCCGGGTGCTCGAGATCCCGATCGTGTTCACCGACCGGGCGGTCGGCCACAGCAAGATGTCCCGCCGGATCGTGCTCGAGGCTATGTGGATGGTCCCGGCCCTGCGGGCGGGACGCCGCCGCTTCACGAAATGAAGTATTGAGCGTCTAGACTGTCTGGAGACGCGCCCAAACCGAGGAGAAAGGAGCATCGTGGCTGGTCCCATCACCGACGTGACCGACGGTACCTTCGACGTGGAGGTGCTCGAAGCCGACACCGCCGTCCTGGTCGACTTCTGGGCCCCCTGGTGCGGGCCGTGCCGGATGGTGTCACCCGTCCTCGAGGAGATCCACAGCGAGCGCGAAGACCTGCGGGTCGTGAAGCTGAACGTGGACGAGAATCAGGCGACCGCGGTCAAATACGAGGTCCTCTCGATTCCCACGATGATCCTGTTCAAGAACGGGGCGATGGTGAAGAAGCTGATCGGGGCGCAGCCGAAGGCGCGCATCGAGGCGGAGCTGGAGCTCGAGCCCGCGTAGTTTTTTGGGCGCAGCGGGCATTCTTTAGACATGCCCGAGGCGAACAGAGCGCCGGTTGCCTACAAGGCGGTCGTCCTGGCCGCGGTGCTGCTGGTGCTGGGGCTGCTCTTCCGGCAGCTGGCCACGCTGGTGCTGGCCGTCCTGATGACGGTGATCATCGCGATCCCGCTGTCGGCCGGCGCCACGCGCCTGGAGCGCGCCGGCCTACCACGGGCGGTGGGCGCGTTCCTCACCCTGCTGGCGGGGTTGTCTGTGCTCGCGGGGATCCTCGCGCTGATCATCCCCACCTTCGTCGACCAGGCGAACGAGTTCGTGGACGACGTGCCCACGATCGTGCACGACCTCGAGACCACGATCGGGGACATCACCGGCAACCGGCCGAGCGAGGTCGGCGACAGCATCCAGGAGTTCCTCCAGCGCTACACCGACAACCCCGAGCGCCTGATCGGCCCGATCACCTCGATCGGGTTCAGCGTCGCCGGCGTCTTCGGCGCGCTGATCCTGATGCTGATCACGGCGTACTTCATGGCCGTCCGCCCGCAGCCGCTGGTCGACGGGCTGCTGCGCATCGTGCCGCCTTCGCGCCGGCGCCACGCACTCCACGTCATGGAGCGCCTGCGCACGGCCTGGATCGGCTGGATGAAGGGGGTCGTCTTCGACATGCTCGTGTCGGGCACTCTGCTGTACATCGGCCTGACCATCATCGGGCTCGACTTCGCGATCCTGTTCGCGGTCCTGACCGCGCTGCTCGTCGTGGTCCCCTACTTCGGCGCGATCATCGGCGCGATCCCGCCGATCCTGTTCGCGTTCACGGACTCGCCCGGCATGGCGCTCGCGGTGCTGATCGTGTACGTCCTGGTGCAGCAGATCGAGAGCAACCTGATCGTGCCGCTCGTGATGTCGCGCACGACGCGCCTGCACCCGGCGCTGATCGCCATCGGCGTGGTCATGGTCGGGAACCTGTTCGGGGTCGTGGGCCTGTTCGTCGCCGTGCCGATCATCTCGGCCGCCGTGATCCTCACCGAGGAGATCTGGGTGCGGGAGATCGAGGCCGCGCACGAGGACCGCTCGACGGAGGACATCGTGATCCCGCCGGGTGACGAGTTACCCGAGCGGGGACCCCCGCCGGAGCTGACGGCCGAGCGCGAGCGGTACTGAACCGTGATGTCGAAGGCATCAGGAACGCCTTGGTTGGACGCTTAGCCCGAGCGCCGCAGCGCGATGCCCAGCTCCGACCCGTCGATGTGAGCGGTCTCGGTGTGAGTCGCGCCGGCGCCCGCGCCGTCGAACGTCAGGTTCGCGGCGAGCGTCTCCCCGGCCACGTAGTCCGCGTGCTGGCGCACGGCATCGATCAGCGCGTCGTCGCCGCTCAGCGTGAGGTCGATCCGGTCCTCCACCTGGAGGCCCGCGCCCTTGCGCGCGTTCTGGATCGCGTGCACGACCTCGCGCGCGGCGCCCTCGCGGCGCAGCTCGTCGTCCAGGTCCAGCTGCAGCGCCACCGCATAGTTCGCCTGGCGCTCGAGCTGGTAGCCCTCGCGGGGCAGCATCACCAGCGACAGGTCATCGGGCCCGAGCCGCTCCTCCTGCCCGTCGACCTGGATCGTCACCGCCTCGCCCTGGTCGAGTGCGGCCGCGGTCGCGTTGGCATCGAGCTGCTCGATCGCCTGCGCCGCCTCCGGCATGTGGGAGCCGAAGCGCGGCCCCAGCTCGCGGAAGTTCGGCTTCACCTCGTATGAGGCGAGCTCCTCCGCCTCCTCCACGTACGACACAGCCTTCACGTTCAGCTCGTCGAGCACCTGGTCCTCCAGGCGCTCGATCGCGGCCCGCTCGCGCGGGTCGGCGACCACGACCGCCTCGCGCAGCGGCTGGCGGACCTTCACCTTTGCCTGGCTGCGCGCCGCGCGCCCCAGCTCCACGGTGCGGCGCGCGACCGCCATGTCGAACTCGAGCTCGCGATCGACCAGCGACTCGTCGGGCGCGGGGAAGTCGCACAGGTGCACGGACGGCTCCGCGCCGTCGAGGTTGCCGTAGATCTCGTCCGCGATGAACGGGGTGAAAGGGGCCAGCAGCTGGGAGACCGTGACGAGCGCGTGATGCAGCGTGAGGTAGGCCGCGATGGTGTCGGCCTCGCCCTCGTCGCCGCTCCTCCAGAAGCGCCTGCGGCTGCGGCGCACGTACCAGTTGGAGAGATCGTCGACGAAGGTCGCGATTGAGCGCCCGGCGGAAGTCGTGTCGTACGAGTCGAGCTTCTGGCGCACCTCCGCGATCGTTCCCTGCAGCCGTGAGAGCAGCCAGCGGTCGAGCGCCGGGCGCTCGCCCGCCTCGCCCGCGTGGGCGCCGTGGTCGAATCCCTCGACGTTGGCGTACAGGACGTAGAAGCTGTACGTGTTCCAGAGCGTCAGCAGGAACTTGCGGACGCTCTCCCCGACCGTCTCGACCGAGAAGCGGTAACCCGACCAGGGCTGCTGGGAGGTGAAGTAGTACCAGCGGAACGCGTCGGCGCCGTGGCGATCGATCACGTCCCAGGGCGCGACCACGTTGCCACGGCTCTTCGACATCTTCTGGCCCTCGGGGTCGAGGATCAGGCCGAGACACAGAACGTTGCGGTAGCTGGCCGTGTCGAACAGGAGCGTCGACTCGGCGAGCAGCGAGTAGAACCAACCGCGCGTCTGGTCGAGCCCCTCGCAGATGAAGTCCGCGGGGAAGCGCTGCTTGAACAGCTCCTCGTTCTCGAACGGGTAGTGGAACTGCGCGAACGGCATCGCCCCCGAGTCGAACCAGGCGTCGATGACCTCCGGCACGCGCCGCGCCTCGTCGCCGCACTCCGGGCACGCGAACGTCACGTCGTCGATGTATGGGCGGTGCAGGTCGTGGGGGACCTCGCCGGCCAGCTCCCGCAGCTCCGCGATCGAGCCGATGCAGCGATCGTGGCCGTTCCCGCAGCGCCACACCGGCAGCGGCGTGCCCCAGTACCGCTCGCGCGACAGGGCCCAGTCGACGTTGTTCTCGAGCCATTTGCCGAAGCGGCCGTACTTGATGTGGAACGGGTACCACTCGATCGACTCGTTGGCCGCGAGCAGCTCATCCCGGCGCGCCGTGGTGCGGATGTACCACTCGCGCTTCGCGTAGTAGAGCAGCGGCGTGTCGCAGCGCCAGCAATGCGGGTAGGCGTGCTCGTACTGCTCGGAGCGGTAGATCCGCCCGCGCGACTCGAGATCGGCGATCAGGTCCGGGTCCGCGTCCTTCACGAAACGGCCCTCATACGGACCGATGCGCTCGTCGTACGTGCCGTCGGCGCGCACCGGGTTGATGACGTTCAGGCCGTACTGCTCCCCGAGGCGGAAGTCGTCCTCGCCGAATGCGATCGCCGTGTGCACGAGGCCGGTGCCGTCGTCCGCGGACACGAAGTCGGCCGCCAGGACGGTGTGGCCGCGCTCGCCGTACTCCTGGGCGGCGACGAACGAGAAGGGCGGCTCGTAGGCGGTCCCCTCCATCTCGCGGCCGGGGAACCGCTCGAGCACCTCGGCGTCCTCGCCCAGGACAGCCGCAACCCTGGCCTCCGCGAGGACGTAGACCTGCCCGTCCTGGCTCACGCGCGCGTAGGTCAGGTCCGGGTCCATCGCGACGGCGGCGTTCGTCACGAGCGTCCAGGGCGTCGTGGTCCAGACGAGCAGCGCGTCGCCCTCCTGCAGGGGGCCCTGCAGATGTGTCACCGGGAACCTCACATATATGGAGGGGTCGACGACCTCGTGGTACCCGACGGCGACCTCGTGCGACGAGAGCGCCGTGCCGCAGCGCGGGCAGTACGGGACGACCTTGTGGCCCTCGTACAGCAGGTCGGCGTCCCAGATCTGCCGCAGCGCCCACCAGACCGACTCGATGTATTCGTCGGCCAGCGTCACATAGGCGTCGTCGAGGTCGATCCAGAAAGCGATCCGCTCGGACAGGCGGTTCCACTCCTCGACATAGGAGAAGACCGACTCGCGGCACTTCTGGTTGAACTCCGCGATGCCCATGGCCTCGATCTCGTGCTTCGAGCTGATGCCGAGCTGGCGCTCCACCTCCAGCTCCACCGGCAGCCCGTGGCAGTCCCATCCCGCCTTCCGCGGCACGTAATAGCCCCGCATCGTCTTGTAGCGAGGGAAGATGTCCTTGAAGACACGCGCGAGGACGTGGTGCGATCCCGGCCTCCCGTTGGCCGTCGGCGGGCCCTCGTAGAAGACGTACAGCGGGCCGCCCTCACGGCGACGCAGCGTCTCGTGGAAGACGTCGTCCTCCTTCCACCGCTCGAGCACCTGCTCCTCGAGGGCGGGAAAGCTCTGGTTCGTGTCCACCGGGCGGTACCGCGCCATGGCGGAGGATTCTAGGGCGGTGCTTAGCCTCTTCAGGCCGCGCGTTCGAGTTTGCGGCAGATGCGGGTCAGCTCGCGCTTCTCTCCGTCGTCGAGGACCGTGAACGTGTCCTGCACGCGGCGGGCGTGACCGGGGAACAGGTCCTCCACGAGTGTCCGGCCGGCGAGGGTGACGGTGATTCGCAGCGCGCGGCGGTCGCGGGGATCGGTCTCGCGGCGGATCAGGCGGCGCTGCTCGAGGGTCGAGGTGACCTCGCTGGCGTTGGCCTTGCTGAGCCCGAGCCGCTGGCGCAGCGCCCGCAGGCCGAGCACGCCGCCCGCGGACTCGACGACCACCAGCATCGCGAAGGCCGTCGGCGACAGGCCCCGGCGCTCGAGCTCCCGGCCCAGTTTGCGCGTGACCCGGGCCTCGGCCCGCACCAGCGCATCGAGCGCGCGGTGCGCCAGGGGGTCCTGGAGCAGGGTCGAGAGGTCGCTCACGTGGAAATGAACCTAAGCTCCGGCTCGGACGAAGGCCAGGAAGGGGTACGGATCCGGCGATTCCCCGCTAGAGTTTGCGCGATCAGGGGGGCGCCCGGGCGCCGCACACAGACGGCGGAGCGATCCGCGTGGGGGTAGGTTGCCTTTATGAGGAGGACATGGTTGCTGGCTGCCCTGGCCTTCGTGGTGGCTGCGGTGGCTGGAGCTCCCGGCGTGGCCCAGGCATCCTTCCCCGGCACGAACGGCAAGATCGCCTGGACCCGGACGGTCGACAGCCCGGCCGAGCCGCGCTGTGTCTACACGGCCAACTCGAACGGCACGGCGGAGGCGCCGCTGCTGCCCTGCGACTCGGACTACGAGACCAACCCGCGCTGGTCGCCCGACGGCAACCAGATCGCCTACCAGGGATTTGCGGGCCAGCTCGACCTGGTCAACACCGACGGGACGAACCTGCGCGAGTTCTTCTTCGCCCCCGGCGCGTGGACCACCGGCCATTCATGGTCACCCGACGCCACCGAGATCGCCGTCAGCTGGTTCGACTGCTTCGACGACGGGAGCTGCGGCTCGCGGCTCGAGAAGCTGAACTCGTCCACGGGCGCCGTCACGACGATCCTCAACACCCCGGACTACGTGAGCGTGCCCGACTGGTCTCCCGACGGCACCAAGATCGCGATCACGCGCAACTTCCAGCTCTACTCGATCCAACCCAGCGGGGCCGGCCTGACCGCCCTTGCTCCCGGCGCGCCGGGCGACAACCACTCGCCCAGCTGGTCGCCGAACGGCTCGAAGATCGCCTTCGTCAGCAATCGTGACGAGAACGAGGAGATCTACGTCATGAACGCCAACGGCACGGGCCAGACCCGCCTGACGAGCAACGTGTCATTCGACAGCACGCCGCGGTGGTCGCCGGACGGCACGAAGATCATCTTCCAGAGCGACCGCGAAGACGGCAACCACGACATCTGGGTGATGGACGCGGACGGAACGGACCAGACAAGGGTCACGACCGACGTCGGGTATGACGGAGCTCCCGACTGGCGGCCGATTCCCGTGAACGGCTACGTCCGGCCCAAGAACGCCGCCAGCATCCGCTCCGCGCTCGTGCCGGCCTACAACCAATGCACGGCTTCCAACAGGATGCACGGCCCGCCGCTCGCACACCCGTCCTGCAACCCGCCCGTCCGCTCCTCGGGCCAGCTCACGGTCGGGAGCCCCGACGCCAACGGGAAGGCGGCGAACCTCGACGCGTTCGTGCGCTACGTGAGCATCGTCGGCAACGCCGGCACACCGGCCGACGAGGCCGACATCAGCATCCAGGTCTCGGTCAACGACGTCTACCGGGCAAGCGGGCTGACCGACTACGACGGCGAGCTCGCCGCGCGGGCGATCACCCGCGTCACCGACCGGCTGAACTCGCCGCACCCGGGCGGCCAGGGCGCCGGCACGGCCGCCGACCACGGCCTCTTCGCCACCATTCCCTGCGTGACTACCGCGGATCCGAACACCGGGGCCACGTGCAACCTCACGACGACGGCCGACTCGCTGCTGCCCGGCAGGGTGCTGGAGGGTAAGCGCAGCGTGCTCGAGTTCCTCAGCGTCAGAGTGGACGACGGCGGGCCCGACGACAACGGGGACACCGTCGGCGACAACACGCCGTTCCTGACGCAGGGCATCTTCGTCCCCTGACGGGGACCGCGGGCTAGCCCAGGTTTCCCTTCGCCATCTTCGCGAGGTCGAGTGCCTCGTCGAGGGTCGCCTCGTCCACGCCCTGCTCGCGCGCGACCTCGCGTACCGTCCGGCCGGAAGCGGCCGCCTCCTTGACGATCTCGCCGGCGCGGTCGTAGCCGATGTGCGGGTTGAGCGCGGTCGCCGTGATCAGGTTGGACTCGGCATGGCGCTGCGTCATCTCGCGATTCACCTCGATGCCGTCGATGCACTTGTCGGCGAACAGCGTCGCCGCGCTCGACAGCAGCTTGATCTGGTCGAGGATGTTGCGCGCGATCAGCGGCACCCGCACGTTGAGCTCGAAGTTGCCCTGCGTGCCGGCGACCGTCACGGCAGCGTCGTTGCCGATCACCTGCGCGCAGACCTGGAGCACGACCTCCGGGATCACGGGGTTGACCTTGCCGGGCATGATCGAGCTGCCCTTCTGCAGCTCCGGCAGGAACAGCTCGGCGAGGCCGGCGCGCGGCCCCGACCCCATCCACGCGATGTCGTTCGCGATCTTGGTGAGCGACACGGCCAGCACTTTCAACACGGCCGAGAGCTCGACCAGCGCGTCGCGGTTGCCCTGCGCCTCGAACGCGTGCTCGGGCGGCCTGATCTCGAGGCCGGTGTCGCGCGCCAGGCGCTCGCGCACGCGCGCGGCGAACTCGGGGTGCGTGTTGAGCCCGGTGCCCGTGGCCGTCCCGCCGAGCGGGATCTGGGCGACGCGCGGCAGCGCGTCCTCGATGCGCGCGCGGCCGAGCCTGATCTGGGCTGCGTAGCCGCCGAACTCCTGGCCCACCGTGACGGGGACCGCATCCATCAGGTGCGTGCGCCCCGTCTTCACGACGTCCGCGAACCGGTCCGCCTTCGCCTGCAGCGCTGCTTCCAGCCGCTCCAGCGCCGGGAGCAGCTGCGCTCTGACCTCGCCCAGGGCGGCGAGGTGCACCGCGGAGGGGAACACGTCGTTGGAGGACTGCCCGAAGTTGACGTGGTCGTTGGGGTGGACTCCGCCCTCGGCGAGGTTGGCGATCACCTCGTTGGCGTTCATGTTGGAGGACGTGCCGGAGCCGGTCTGGAACACGTCGATCGGGAACTGGTCGTCGTGCTCGCCCGCAGCGACCTCGTCACCCGCCGCGGCGACCCGCTCCGCGATGTCAGCATCGAGGAGGCCCAGCTCGGCGTTCACCCGCGCGGCGGCCGCCTTGATGCGGCCCAGCCACCGGATCACCGGGACGGGCACCCGCTCGCCCGAAACCGGGAAGTTGTCGACGGCCTTGCGCGTCTCCGCGCCCCAAAGTTCCTCAGCCACGGTCATGCCTTCCTCTTGTTGCGGGGTCACTCCACCAGCCTATTGGGCGACGCCCGGCGAGAGGGTGTCCGAGGTCACAGGAGGACCTGCCTGTTCAGTAGGAGACGGCGCAGTACTTGGTCTCGAGGTACTCCTCGATGCCCTCGTAGCCGCCCTCGCGCCCGACGCCGGAGTGCTTGATGCCGCCGAACGGGGCCGCGGGGTTGGAGACCATGCCCTGGTTCAGGCCGACCATGCCGTACTCGAGCTGCTCCATCACGCGCATGGCCCGGCCGAGGTCGCGCGTGTAGAGGTATGCGACCAGGCCGAACTCGGTGTCGTTCGCCCAGCGGATCGCCTGCTGCTCGTCAGCGAAGCCCTTCACCGGGGCCACCGGCCCGAAGATCTCCTCCTTCAGCAGGCGGGCGCCGTCGGGGATGTCGGAGAGCACCGTGGGCGCGTAGAAGTAGCCGCCCAGGTCCATCCGCTCCGCGCCGACCAGGGGCTTCGCACCTTTTCCCAGCGCGTCCTGCACCAGCTCCTCGACCTTCGACAGCTGGTCGTCGTTCACGAGCGGGCCGACGTCGATGCCGTCCTCGGTGCCGCGCCCGACCTTCAGCGCGCGCATGCGGTCGGCCAGCCGCTCGGCGAACTCCTGCGCGATCGGCGCTGCGACGTAGAACCGGTTCGCGGCCGTGCAGGCCTCGCCGATGTTGCGCATCTTCGCGATCATCGCCCCGTCGATCGCCGCATCGAGGTCGGCGTCTTCGAACACGAGGAACGGAGCGTTGCCGCCGAGCTCCATCGAGACCTTCAGGATCTGCTCGGAGGCCTGCTCCATCAGCTTGCGGCCCACCTCGGTGGAGCCCGTGAAGCTCAGCTTGCGCAGCCGGGAGTCGGAGATGATCGGCTTCGACACGTCACCGGAGCTGGAGCTCGTGATCACGTTCAGGACGCCGCCCGGCAGCCCGGCCTCCTCCAGGATCTGCGCAACCGCGAGCGCGCTCAGCGGCGTGAGGCTCGCCGGCTTCAGCACCATCGTGCAGCCGGCCGCGACGGCCGGCCCGATCTTGCGGGTCGCCATCGCGGCGGGGAAGTTCCAGGGAGTGATCATGTAGGAGGGGCCGACCGGCTGCTTCATCACCAGCAGGCGGCCCTGCCCGGTGGGCGCGACCTGGTAGCGGCCGTCGATGCGCACCGCCTGCTCCGCGAACCAGCGGAAGAACTCCGCCGCATACGTCACCTCGGCCTTGGACTCCGCGATCGACTTGCCCATCTCGAGCGTCATCAGCAGCGCGAGGTCGTCGGCGCGCTCGACCATCGACTCGTAGGCCCGCCGGAGGATCTCGCCCCGCTCACGAGGCGGATGCTCTCGCCAGGCGGCCTGCTGCTCGTGCGCGGCGGAAAGGGCCGCGACGGCGTCATCGGGCGTCGCGTCGGCGACCTCCGCGATCGTCTCCCGGGTCGCGGGATCCTCGACGGGAAGGGTCTTGCCGCCGGTGGCGTCGACCCACCTACCTCCGATCAGCAGGCGCTTGGGCACGCCCTCGACGACTGCCCGCTCGCGTGACTGGGCCGCTACCGCCATGCGACCGTGAAGCAGGGACTCAAGTGACGGGGCGGCATGTCGATGTCAATCTAGACGATTGACTCAGGATCCCCGCGGGGTAGCCATACTGGGCGTATTCTGAGGCGCTGCGCGACTTCCGGTCGCTCCCCGCGTTACTAGACCTCGAGCAGAATGTTCAAGCGTGCCGTCACATTGACCGCTCTCGCCGCGGTAGCCGCGTTCCCCGCGGGCGCCGGCGCCGCCGAGCGCTGGTCCGTGCGCGGTGCCGGCTGGGGACACGGCATCGGCATGAGCCAGTGGGGCGCGTACGGCTA
>Ga0075430_100003150_pt1 | contig 13802 bp, 9 predicted proteins | sample RhiMetdeltSRZDD4_FD_75294 | JGI IMG/M metagenome (GOLD analysis project Ga0075430, IMG submission 75294) | Populus rhizosphere microbial communities from Tennessee, USA - Rhizosphere MetaG P. deltoides SRZDD4 | ecosystem: Host-associated > Plants > Roots > Rhizosphere > Soil | place: USA... | reverse complement strand
CAACCGGCGCTGGCGACGATCCCAGACAGCAAATGCGAACATGCCTTGCAGCCGGTCGACGCAACGGGACCCGTAGGTTTCGTAGAGATGAAGAATGGTCTCGGTATCGCTCCGAGTCCGGTAACGATGCCCCGCTCGTTCCATTTCGTGACGGAGCACCGCGTGGTTGTAGATTTCACCGTTGAAGACGATCCACAGGCTGTCATCTTCATTGGTCATCGGCTGATGTCCGCCGTCGACATCGATGATGGCCAGGCGACGATGCGCCAGACCTACCGGTCCGTCCAGCCATACCCCCGATCCGTCCGGACCACGGTGCTGCTGCACCGCCGACATGCGTCCCAGGCGTGACCGCTCTGCCCGCTCCCGCTGATCGAATTTCAGAATTCCCGCTATAGCGCACATCGTCAGGCGACCTCCCGTTCGGAGAACCGTGTTGCGAGGCGACGGTACAACTCAGCCCAGGCCGGCCCCACGGTTGACCAATCGTATTGCACAAGGGACTCTTTGGCGCGCTGCGCCATGAGCTGTGCGCGATCCGGTTGCTCGAGTAGCAGTATCGCAGCCTTCGCCAGCGCGGATGGATCGGCGGGGGGGACCAGTGTCCCGGACTCGCCGTCCTCAATCATATTGGGAATGTCACCGACACCGGTGCTCACCACGGGCATACCCGTTGCCATCGCTTCCAGCACCGACAACGGCTGGTTGTCCACGAAGGAAGAGTTGAGGAATATCGAGTGGGTGTCGTACAGGGCCGGCATTGACGCCGGTTCCACCGGGCCGAGGAAACGCACGTTTCGAAGAGCGAGTGCTTGACCGAGATGCTTGAGTTCAGCTTCCTGCGAACCGTGGCCGACTATCGTCAGGCTGGCATCAGGACAGGCGGTCTGGATCAAGGCAAAGGCCACGAGCGTATTTTCGACCCCATGATGGGCTTCGAAATTCCGTACAGAGAGAAATTGCGGGAGCAGGGGGTCGCGCGGCCGATACCGAAACTGGTCCATTGCGATCACATTGTGAATGACCTGCGCCTCGTAGCCGTGACGGGCAAACACTCCGCACAAGAATGCCGATGACACGACGATGGCGTCGACCATCTTCAACCACGGATGCACGAGAGATCCCCAATTAGCACGGTAATCGTCCGCCTCAACGCTGGAATAGTGCAGGAGGATCGGCTTCCCCCACCGATGCGCTGCGACGATTGCGGGGGGAGGGGCCAGGAGAAACGACCCGTAGGATGCGGCCGTGACATGCACGACATCGGCACGTCGCAACTTTCGCAGAGTGGGCAGATAGAGTCCTTCGTTTGCCACCGCTCGGACGTACCGGAGTCGCTTGAGCCAGCGCGCTCCGCGCGGAAACGGTGGGTTGATCGGCACGACTTCGACGGTATAGCGGTCCAGTCGTAAATAATCCGCCAGCACCTTGGCTTGCAAGGCTTGTCCACCGATGCTGCCGAAAGTCGGCGCCACCATGGCGATGTTCGGAGGGCGCAGGGTCTTGATCATGGCTGACGTTGCGTGAGTGAGCCTACGACGAGGCCGCTAAAGGCCGACGCCCACGTGAGGCGGCGATCCGGGTTGAATGCGAGGCGGGCCGAATGCAGGGCGTGCGTGGCCCATCCAGGAACGTGCGGCACCAGAGTTCAAACGACATGAGCGTCCAGATGTGAGGATCCAATTGGCGCCCCTGTTCCTGCCGGGCGAATAATCGACGGAGGAATTGCTCCTCGAAGATGCCGCGCTTTCGACAGGTCTCAGACAGCAGAATCTCCCGGAACAGCGGACGAAGCGGGCCACGAAACCACCGATCGAGCGGGACAGCGAAACCTTGTTTGGGACGATCGAGAATTTCGTCGGGAAGCCACCCTCGTAGGGCTTTGACGAAGATATGTTTGGTCCTCCCACGACGCATTTTTAAACCGGGAGGAATGGTGGCCGCAAACTCCACAAAGTTGTGGTCTAGCAGCGGAACGCGCGCCTCCAGGGAATGCGCCATGCTCATCCGATCGACTTTCGTGAGAATGTCGAGCGGGAGATAATGGTCCAAATCCATCGATTGAAGGGTGGACAACCAGTGCCCTACGCCGTTGGTGAGCCGCTCGAGACGTGATCGTTCGGTTTGACAATTCAACAGCTGAGCCTGCATCTCTTTCGTCAACAGGCCACTCCGGTCGGCTTTCTTGAACATTGTATTGGCATCCAGATATCGTTCCGCGTCGGAGAGGGAGAAATGATGCAGCCAGTTCTTGCCTCTTACACCGTCCGGCAGGGCTTCAGAAATCATTTCAAGCGCCTGTCGGGCGACCCCGGGAAGAAATCGGGCCCACCGTTCCCTGCGCTCGACGACATATTCGGTGTACCCGGCGAACAATTCATCGCCTCCATCACCGGACAGCACCACCTTCACATGCTGCGCAGCCATTTTGGAGACCATATAGGTGGGAATCGCGGAAGCGTCCCCGAACGGCTCATCGAGATCCCAGGCAAGATCGGTGAGAAGTTCCACGACGTTCGGCTCCAAAATCAATTCGTGATGATCGGTGCCCAGCCGTTTGGCGACCATCCGAGCAAACGGAAGCTCATTGAACTTCTCGTCATGAAATCCAATGGAAAAAGTCTTGACCCTGCCGGCACCGACGGCCGTCATTGCGGCGACGACTGCGCTGGAATCAATGCCGCCGCTCAAAAAGGCGCCCACCGGCACATCGCTCACCATATGCAGCCTGACCGATTCCATGAGACGTTGTCGCAATTCCTCTGCGACGTCTTCTTCCGTCCGCCCCGCCTCCGGTTCAAATCGCAACGACCAATAGCGCTCGAGGCGGGGATCGCCAGATCCAGTGAGGGTCAGGCAATAGCCGGGCTCCAGTTTCCGAACGGCTGACACGATGCTGTGCCGCTCAGGCGTGGTCTTGTAGGCCAGCAGATGGTCGAGCGCGGCCACATTCACTGTGCGGTCCACCTCGGGAAGCTGTAAGATGGCTTTCAGTTCGGACGCGAAAAGCAACCGGCCTTGGACCATCGCGTAATACAACGGCTTGATGCCGAGCCGGTCGCGGGCAATCAGCAGCCGGCGTCGGCGTTCGTCCCACAGCGCGAAAGCGAACATCCCTCGGAGGCGCTCAACGCATCGATCTCCAAACTCTTCGTACAGATGAACGATGACTTCCGTGTCGGTAGCGGTCGAAAACCGATGGCCGCGCTCGCTCAATACCTCTCGTAGTTCCTGAAAGTTATAAATTTCCCCGTTCAATACCACCCATATCGATCCATCCTCGTTGGATACGGGCTGATGTCCTGTTTGCAAATCGATAATGCTCAAGCGGCGCATCGCGAGACCGATCCCTCGGTCGAGATACACCCCCTCATCGTCTGGCCCGCGCGCAATCATCGCCGCGCACATGGCCCGCAACTCATCCTCGAGAACGGGACGACCGTTCACGCTCATGATGCCGGCAATACCGCACATACCGAACCGTCCTCCCGCAACTTGCTACATCGAAGGGCTCGAGCAGGGTGAGCCCTCGCTCAACGATGAGATGAATCGCCCGGACTCGTGACCTAACTGCTGGTGAACATCCCCTAGATACAATGAGGCGGCATGGGGCCGATGGGCGAACGTACGGTCACGTCACGCCGCTCTGGCTCTGACGACTTCACGGGCCACCGTCTTGCCCGCGTTCAACTTGCGCGATGCCCGCATGAGCCTGCCGATGAAAATCAGTATTACATTCACATCGAACGCGAGTGATAATTTGAAGGAATACCCGATGTTGTTCAGGTTTTCGATCGCAAAAGTCTTGGTGAACTTATCAAACCCACCGTGTTTCAGTTCTTCAAATGTTCCGTTCACCCCAAGGGTATCGAACCCGTAAGGAAACTTGAAAATGAACGCCAACGATTCAGAATGCAACGCAATTTCCGGCTCAACAGCGGCCGGACCAATCTTGCGCTTCGCCAAATCCACACGGACGATTTCTCCCGTATCCACAAGCTTCATCGTGATTGGCCTGAACGCGATGCGCAAATACCTGCACAAACGGATCAACCACCAGGCATTCTTCTTTTTCAGCCTCTCACAATAGGTCTTGAACAATTTAGACAGTTGATCCGTCGAGTACGAGTCCTCATATTGAATGTATGTTTTATTGGATGATGCATACGCATTTTCCCAAAACGACAAGGACGACTCCTGCTGTTTCGGTCGGTCATTGTCGTCCAAATCGAGGGACTCCATTGGTTTGAGAAAGACACACCGAAAATCGGCGTTCGAGGCGCGACAGAATTCCCGGACGCGTCGAGGCGTGTTCACCGCATCATTCAGGTAGCTGTTCAAGACATTGGCAAAGTAGACAAAGCTTGCGAAGGGAATGACAGTCTTGGCTTGCAGCGTTTGCCCTTGCCTCACCAGGTTCGTCAGTTTATCGTGCGCTGCCGACCGACGCCACTCGATATGGTCCCGTCCGCCTTTCCACGCCGCATAACTGAACTGGGTGAGTAAGACATCACAGCAACCATATTGGTCCTTAAAAGCCGTAATGCGTTTCTGGGAATGCATGGCACAATCGTTCAAATTGAAAATGTTGATCCCCGCCACATTCACAAGCAGCGCGGAGTCGTAAAATTCGTCCTTGACGACGCGAATGGTGAACTTGTCTTCCAGAGCGAACGGCTCTCCAGACGCAAGTTCCATACTTTGGAAGCCGCCCTTTTTGAGAAAGCTGACGACGCGCTTATCTTTCGTATGCTGAAATATGACGACGATCTTGTTGTCAATGATCAAGCTCTTGTACTTTCTAAAAAATCCGATGGAAAAGTGGTCCGGATGCTCATGCGAAATCCAAATGTACTTGGTGTTATTCAAGACATATTCAATCTCGTTCTCCTTGTTTTCATAGAGCAAGCGCCATCCTCGATGAAAAGCCTCGCCGTCGTACCAAGGATCCGTCAATATCGACTGGTGTTTTCCTTTAATCAGTACCGATGCATGATTGACCAATGTCAGCGTGTTCGTGACCATAATCTTCTCCAACGATCAAAGAGACCACCGCGTTTGACCGATGCCTGCCAGTACACTCGTACGGTCAACCTGCCTCCGCTTGACCTGTCGCTCGAAAGTTGAATAGGGCTGACTCAGGGCCGTACAGACAGGGACCGAGCGTGAATCGGGAAGAGGCGTATCTCGTGTGCTGCAAGCTCGAAGTGACTTACTCCTCGTGGACTTTCAGTCCAGAAATCCCGCTTCGAAGAAAGCGATAGGCCGCATATTTCTGCAGCCGCGGCAAGACTGAGAATTTCAATCGATGCAATAGACGCAGCGGCGGGCGGTTCGGGAATATGTATACCCACGAGTGCGGCCGGCTCTCGTGGGCCCACTCGAGCTTCCAGCGTTCTGAATTCCCGAGGAAATCCACCTCAGCCAAGCCGCGTTTCCAGGCATCACGCAACATCATTTCGCACAACAGCAGAGAGGGCGCGAAAGACGCAAAGTGCGGATCATAGCCTGACTTGAGGATATAGAGCTTGCGCTGAACGAGGAGAGTAATTTGCACAGCGACCCGTTTCCCCCCGACCGCCAAAAAATGCAGCTGCAGCCATCCTGCCTCCGACGCTCGAGTCAATAGTGTACGGTAAAACGCAAGGCGATCGCCTCGATTCAGGATCGCGGTACCCGCTTTCCCCTTCCAAGCGGCCGCCTCCAACAGGAAGGCTTCGTCCAGCGCGCGTTTCAAGTGTTCACCGCCTGTCACAATCTCGTGCTGGACTTCTCCGATTCGGTTCAGTCCCTTCGCGCGCCCGCGCAGGTTTGATAAATGTTTTTTGGACAGGGTTTTCGCATACGCTTCCCATGGTTGATCAATTGGAATAAATGGACCGTCTGATGAATGCCATTGGCCAAGCAGAAAATTGCTTTCGAATGCCCAGAGGCGGAGATGCTCCACCCCCCGCGCACCGTTCGGGATTTGCCGCAGTTCCAACAGGTCCCATGTGGATGCTTCGGCGGCAAGCCGTTTCCAAATCGCTCTGGAGGCTTCTTCCGCCCGACGGGTCAGAATGATGTCAAACCGCTCTGTATAGACATTGGCGATGCCCCGTAGACGGCGGATGGGACAACCAAATAGACGGCCATGGTCGAACATCAGGGGCGCTATGGCTATCGGCTCAGTCCCTTCCCGGACGACGAGTATGTGCAAGGTGGCGTGGTGTTCGAAACACTCCCACCAGGTTCGAACCCACTCATGCCGGATGAAAGGATGATCGATGCCCGCCTCGGTGACGAGCCGATTCCAAACCAATTTCAGGGCGACAAACGATTCGTAGTCACGAACGACGTCGACCGATAACTCTTTGACCGGTACCTCCTCCGGCGGGCCGGTCATAATTTGTTCATGTGGCTGCACCGACTCCTGCTCCTCCACCGGACTTATCGCCGCCGTTTGCATGCCACTTCCCTCCTTTTTGCCTCGGGTGCGACCCGAAGACGCTGGCATTCTGAGTGGATCCATAATTCGTGTTCAACCTCATCGCATGGATCAGGCCGGCTGGAATTCACGCTCGCGAACAGACCAGGAGCGAAGCGCGATGCCCAAGTCCCTCACCTGTCGTGCCATATATTCGAGGTGTTCCTGATTCAGGTCCTGATGAATTGGGAGTTCCAAGACATGGCGGCGAAGAAAGCGCGACGCATCCCCTTCATGCAACCCGAGGGACACATCACCCTCATTCCACAGTGGCGTCGCCATCACGCCACGGCTCCAGAGTGCCTGTGTCGCTCTCTCCTTGTCCGACACGAGCAATGGAAAGAACAATGGACAGACTCCTGGCGCAAGATCCATGCGAACCGCTTCTGCAGTGAACTCCTCAGCCAAGAGATGAAAATGTTCCCGCCGCCGTTTTTTGATGTCATCGTAGTCCAGCCGAGTCAGCAACCGCCGCGACACAGACGCCATCCCAATATCGACATTCGCAACATCGAAACCGGTATCCCCGACCGGAACCCGTTTAACACGGAGCCGGGTCAGCAATCGGCCGGCAGCGAGTTTCCAATCCATCAGGTATCGCCCCATTTGCGGCCTGCGGCTGCGAATCCGTTCCAAACCGAGTTCAGCGATGCGGCCGGCCGTGAAGATTCGACCGCTTTTCCGCAACGGTAGAGCAGTCAACTGGTCGAATCGCCCTCGATTTTGGACGAGGACGGCTCCATCGGGAAGCGGAAGCGTCTTATAGAGACAGAAGATCGCATAGTCGCCCGAGGTGCCGACCGGTCGCCCCTCACGCTCTGAGAGGAGAGCCATCGCGCAATCCTCCACCAATATCAACCCGTACTCGTCGCAAAACGTTCTCAGGGCTTCGATCGGCTGCGGCCAACCGGCATAGTGAATGACAAACAGCACTTTGGCACGCGCGCGCTGACAGGACCGGCGCAGCCCGTCCACGTCAATCTCGAACCGCCTGGTGGCCGGATACCAGACGATCTGCGCTCCCGACGCACGAATCGCCCGCACTTCGTTGCCCATGTGGTAGTCAGGCACCAGCACCACGTCACGGCCGCTCGCCACCAGTTCCTTGAACAGGTAATAGATGGCGCTCCTGGCCGTGTGAAAATAGGTGAGGTTCTGTGCCTCGAGAGGGAATGGCAGAGGATGGCCACCGGTCCTGCCGGACAACTCCTTCAATCCCAGGCCTGGCCATGCGGGCAGGTACATCGCTCGGCGACTCCTTCCGTCAGTTCTTTGCAAGCTTTTGCACTTCAGCCAGGATGTCCGCACCGCGACCGGAGGTTCCATTAACAGGCACCACCCGGATGCGGCCGTGTCCCGCCACTTGCCGGAAGTCCGTAATCGCCATTTCGTGAAACCCGGCTTTTTGAACCGCTCGTCGCATGGACCGGTTCTTCTCTTCCACTTTAATGGCGATCGTGCGTATCCCCTCGGCATGCAGACTTTGAGCGATCAAGGCCCAGGCCGCCGGCGCAATCCCGCGTCCGCGATATTCGGCGTCCGTCACCACCCCTTCGAGACACACCGTCTCCGCTGGAAGGTCCTTCCAGCCGCCTGGTGCTGCGACGGTCGGCATGCGTTTCCGGAAGACCCAGCAACAAAACACCGGCCGCTGACTATCGCGCACCATCCAAAGGTCTCCGCCTTCTCCCATGTACGACTCCGCGGCGCTCCATCCGTATAGATTGGACTGAGTCAGAAGATCGAGATGTTCACGCCGGGACCGGCGAAGCTTCAACCCCACCGGCAACGGACGCGCGTGAACTTCCACCGGCGCGGCCACATACCAGACATGACGCTCATGTCGATACAAGGTCGTGAGCACATACTGCTTCGCATGACGTGCGGCAAGCGTGAGACAGCCCCGGACCCCGTGCCGCGCCACTGCCCTCCTGGTGGCCTTGATGCGCGGCATGACGTTGACCTTAAGACGATAGAGAAGTCGGGATTTGATATGGCCAGGGAACACAAAAAGCCATAAATGCCGGTGCAGGTCGGTCGCCCAATCCAGCTTCCATCGTTCTGCATCACCGAGAAACTCCACTTCGTCCAATTGTAATCGCCAGGCTTCCTGCAGGATCTTCATGGACAACACATGACCCGGCGCATAGGAGGCGTATTGCGGATCGTATCCAGCTTTCAGCATGTAGAGTTTGTTCTGGAACAACAGCGCGATTCGCACCGCGATGCGAACGCCACCCACCTTTAAAAAGTACAGCCGGAGCCAGGCATTGCGCACCGCGATCTGTATGACATCACGATAAAAAGCTGTGCTGTCCTCACGACTCTCGATGGCCGTCCCTTCGACGCCCTTCCAGGCCGAAGATTCCAATCTCAGCGCATCTTCGAAATCGCGATCCATGCAACGGTCCGAGAGAATAACCTCCAGTTCCAGCGGCCCGTGCTGTTCCAGATTGGCGACCCGTTTTCTCATGTCGTGCCGGTGCGTCTTTTTGAGGCCTTTGCTATAGGTATCCCATGTGTCGCGGACCGCCACGTAGGGAGACTCTGCCGACGGCCAACGAGTGAGGGCACATCGCGTGCGCTCCGCCGCCGGGGGAAACATGTCGAGCGTAAGACTTCTGGCCGGTAAGTGCGGCAGTTCCAGCACATCCCAGTAGTGCGCATGATCGACCAGATACCTCCAAATAGCTTCGCAGCACTCTTGGGGCCGGACCGAAAGGATGAAATCGAACCGCTCGGTATACACGTGAGCGATCCCTCGCAGGCGCCGGACGGGGACTCCGTACATTCTGACGTGCTCTCGCATGAGTGGAGCAATCGCGAGGGGACGTCCGCTGTCATGTACCACCACGATATGGAGTGTTGCCGTGTGGTGGAAGCAGTCCCAGTCGGCTCGAACCCACTCATGCCGGACGAACGGAAAATCAATTCCCGCTTCCTCCACCAGACGATTCCACTCAGCTTCAAGCTTCAAGAAGGCGCGGTAATCCCTCACCACTTCGACACGCAGGGGACCGGTCGACGGTCGCCGGGTGACCGTCTGTTCCATGGTCGAAACGGCGGCGTTAGGCTGCATGCCGGATTCCCCCAGGGCGCTCGCTCGCGCGCCGTTGCATCACATCCGCGTAGAGGTCCGACCACTGACATCCGACCCGATTCCAGGAATAGCGACCGAGCCGCTCGACGGCGCGTGAAGCCATCGCGCGCGCCGCCTCGGGATACTTGAGCAAAAAGACCACCGCCGCCGCCATCGCGGCGGGATCCTTCTGAGGCACAATGGTCCCACTGACTCCGTGTTCGATCATATTGCCGACGTCGCCGACATTGGTGCTTACGACGGGCAGGCCTGACGCCATGGCTTCCAAGATCGAGAGCGGCTGATTGTCGATCAGAGAGGAGTTCATCAAAATGTCGGCGCGTTCGTGCAGAGCCGGTACGTCCGAGGGAGCCACCGGCCCGAGGAAGCGCACGCCGGTGAGCTTCAGCGAACGGGTCAGGGCGTGAAGGTCTCTCTCGCGACTTCCTGCACCGGCGATCTCGAGCGTCGCGTCAGGATAACTCCGCTGGATAAGCTTGAACGCCCGCAGCGTGTAATCCACCCCGTAGTACCATTCGAAATTCCGCGTGGAGAGCAACCGGGGCCGAAGCGGGTCGCGTACCCGATACACAAACCGGCTCGTATCGACGGTATTATGAATGACCCTGGTGCAATAGCCGTGAGATCTGAAGACCTGACGCAAGTACTCCGAGGGCACGACGATTTCGTCCGCCAGCGACAACCACGGATGAACCAGTACACCCCACCGGCCGAGATGGTCGGCTGCCTCCCCGCTGTGATAATTCAGTATGACCGGTTTGCCCAAGAGCCGTCCGATGATCATGGCCGGAAGTGGAGCAAGCAGAAACGACCAATAGGAGGCTGATGACACATGGACGATGTCGCTCCGGCGCAACGTCAGGAGACTGGGGAGGTACAGACTCTGATTGAGAAGGGTGCGAAGATACGGAACCCGCCGAACCCAACCGGCGCCGGGCGGAAAATCCGGATCGATCGGCAGCAATTGTACCGAATACCCTTCTCGTCGCAGACGGTCGGACAAATCCGCCGCATGGAGCGCCTGACCGCCGCCGGACTTCGTCACATGAGGAGCAACAATGGTAATGTGTGGCAACGTATGCCCTCTCATCTCATAAAGAGCGCTTTGAAGCGCATGGGGCGCCACGCCGGTTGAATCCAGCTCAACACACGATCCTGTTCGTTTTTTCGAATGACCCCACAGAGCAGCGCAAGACCAACGTAAACCACTCCGTACGTGAGTGCGGTCATCGCCAGCCGTGCCGCTGGAGGAGCGGAAACTTGTGCGGTGATCCACCAGGCGGGAAGTGACGCAGCACCCGCTACCAGGCCGATTTCAAGAAGACTGCGCCATGGCAAGACATTCCCGACATTCAGATGCCCGCACATCATCATCCGTGCCAACCCGATGGCCTTCCCCGCTGCCAATGCTAGCAGGGTGATCACGACAGGTCCGATCAAACCGAAACCAGACACAAACCAGTAGATTGCCCCGGCCACGAGGATGAATTTGACGACATTAATGAACAATAAGAATGGTGTTTGCGCAAAGACTCTGAGCAATCCGTCCATCGGAACGGCCGACAATAGAACGACGAGAGACCACGTTCTGAAAATGGGAACGCTGGCCGCGTAGGCGTCGGTAAACAGGAATAGGATGAGATCGTGAGCGGTAATGGCCAGTATGGCCGAGAATGGGAAAAACATCAGGGCCAGCTTTCTGACGGTGTCGTGCCACATCGGAACGACAGCGTCCTCGCGACCATCCCGTATAGCCTGCACCATGCCGACCATCATGACATTGACCACCGACATGCTAACCACCTCCGCCAGAGGGATCTGGAGGCATCCGACGGAGTAAATGGCGAAGGTGGTGGCGTCAAACCAGGAGGACACGACAAACAGATGCAACGACTCCTGGCCGGTTTGAAATAAAACGTACAATGCGAATGGCAGGCTGTAGGCCAGTTGCCGCAGAAGAACTGAACGGTCGGGACGCAGAGAGGCGCCGAACTGGTTAACGCTATACCAGATGGTCGCGCTGAGACGAATGAGTGCGTGCACGATGGCGCCATAGAGCACGCTGGCCACCGTCTGGAACACCAGCGCCGGCATAACGATCAAGGCCGCACGAGCGACATCCGATAATCCATAAGACGCCGCCGCATAGGAATATTGGTGGCGAGCCGTCATGACGATCTCCAACACATAGGACGCCAGCATCAGGAAGAAGTAGGCGGCCAGCAGGGGCATCAGCGGAGAAAGCGCTGTGTTATTGAGGTAATGCGCGATCACGTCGCCGCCCAGATACAACAGGCCTCCGGTAAGGAGACCGATGCCACTGAGCACCAGGATCGAATTACTGACATACCGACCGGCTTCTTCTGATGAGCCCGGAATGAAATAGAACAAACTCTCCGACATTCCCACTTGCGCCAGATTGAGGATCGTCCCATAAAGCAAGAACACTTGTTTGTACGTGCCGAATTCTTCCTGGTTGAAGAGACGGACAAGGATGATCGGAACAAGAAATAGGACGGCATACCCCAGCGTCCGGCCCGCCATGAGGGTCAACGCCGGCTTAAGCATGCTGCCTCTGCCGGGCCTCGGACCGTTGAGACACTGCCGAGGCCGCGGCGAAGCCACCATGATCGTGCGCGCAAGGAGCCCAGAGATCGGTCAGGCGGTAGGCATGACAGCGCATGAGCGAAGGAGAAAATTCCTCCCGACCGTCGACGCAGGATCGTTCCCACAGTAAGGTACGGGGTATGGTCAGATTGGGGTAGCGCGGATCACGCCGCAGACATGTGCCGTAGCCGTACCGGTATCCGGCTTGGGCGACGGCAGACACGACGGCGGCATTGAAGCGTCCGTCTGGATAGGCAAAGTGCCTGATCGGGTGCTTCAGCCGATCGCTCAGTGTATACATGGATCCCACCGTCTGGTTCGCCGCTCGCTCGAGGCTCTCTTCAGTCAACAGTGCATGAGTCTGCGTGTGGGATCCAATGGTGATACCTGACGCATCCAGCGTCCGCACCATCTCCCAATCCATCACCTGCAGGTCAGGATAGTCCGTGTCCCGGATACCCGACACCGTTTCTAGCGCCTCGATCACGCGGCGAAGGCCTTTCTGCGTTTGGGTATCCAAGAGCCACCGCATCGTACTGAAAGCGTCTAGCCGCCTCGCCCCATGGCGCTCGCCGAGGGAAACGTTCTTGGTTTGCAAGAGCTGCCTCAATCGCATCTCGGAACGGCTGAGAAGGGGAAGGACTTTTTCCAACAGCAGATAGATTTTGTCGTACAACTGGAGTTCCGAACGGCCCGTCAACTCCGTCACGACGAACACCCCCGCAGGAATGCCCATTCTCTTCAACAGCGGCAGGGCATGGCGATAGACACCGACATAGCCGTCGTCGAACGTCACGGCGGCGGATGGCCGTTCGAACGGCTCCCCTCGTTCCAACTGGGCACCAAGATCATCCAGCGTCATGAAGCGATACCGCCGACCGATCCACTCCAACTGGCGTTCGAGCATGTTGAGGCTGATTAGATTGGGGGCAATCGCACGTCCGACGTGCGCGCGGACGTCCTCGACGACCGCATGATAGCCCACCACCAGTGGAAGCCTCATCGTTCCGGTTAATGCGCTGACGGCGCGATCAGCACCCGTCCAGCCCAGCACTGCGGCAATACCCGTCTTGGCAAAGGCTTTTAACATGAGGAGGACCGCAACATTTCTCCGCGTCTCCAGGCGGCGGCGTGCTCGAGAACCGCCGGCGGCAGATACCGCCGGGCGGCGGTCTTGGCCAACTCATCGAGCATGACGGCTCGCCGGCAGACCGCTCCTCCTAAGCCGGGATGATAGAGATGCAGCCGATCAAGTTCCGCTGTTTCTTTCGCCCACAGAAATTTGTACGTTTCCTTGCCATGGAGGAGATCGTAGTCTTCTGCACCTTCAGCAAGTGCCTGCTTGATGGCCAGACCCATCGTCAGCAATCCCACGCTGTGCTGTCGATACATGGGGTCGAATCCGGACTGATAGAAATAGAACCGTCGACCGTAGAGCAACCCGTACAGGGCACCCACGGGACAGCCATTCAGCCGGAGGATGAAGAGCCGCAGCCATCCACGCTCCAACGCCATGCGGGTAAAGTCCTCATGAAAGGCACGCATCGCCGGCGATTGCCACGTTTCTGACCCTCCGCGCTCATCCCAGCGAAGATTGTGCAGGTCGATCAAGGTCTCAAGCCCCTCACG
>Ga0075430_100003147_pt1 | contig 13806 bp, 18 predicted proteins | sample RhiMetdeltSRZDD4_FD_75294 | JGI IMG/M metagenome (GOLD analysis project Ga0075430, IMG submission 75294) | Populus rhizosphere microbial communities from Tennessee, USA - Rhizosphere MetaG P. deltoides SRZDD4 | ecosystem: Host-associated > Plants > Roots > Rhizosphere > Soil | place: USA... | reverse complement strand
CATCGCTTCCTCCGACGAGCGCAGCATCACCGCGGCGAGCGGCGTGAGGCAGAAGCTCTGCACGAAGCCGGCGACGAAGAGCAGCGGCAGGCCGATGGCGAGAGTGCGGGTCTGGCCGAAGACCAGCAGCGCGGCGAACCACAGCGCGCCGCTCCACAGCATGGTGCGCGCCGGCCTGCGGGCGAAGCGGCTGCGGCCGACGATCAGCGAGCCGGCGAGCCCGCCCGACCAAAATGCGGCGGCGAGATAGCCGAGGCCCGACTGGCCGATCGCATAGACGTCCTTCGCCGCGTAGGGAAGCAGGCCGAGAAAGAACGGATAGGCGAGCAGATTGACGAGGAAGGCCATGGCGAACGCGCCCAGCAGGTCGGGCTTGTGCCAGACGTAGCGGAAGCCTTCCTTGAGATCCGTCAGGGGGTGGGCCGCCACCGGCTGCGCAGCGACCTTCGCCACGCCCAGCGAAAGGAAAAAGGCGGCGACATACATCGCCGTCACCACGGCGTACGCCAGCCCCATTCCGATGAGCGCTACCCCGGCGGTTCCGGCGAATGCGCCCGCCACCCGCGCGCTGTCCGAAGTCGTGCGCGAGATGCCGAGCGCGTTCAGCAGCATGTCGGACCGCATGGTCTGCCCGACCAGCACATGGCGCATCACCATGTCCGAAGGCCGCATCAGGCCGGCGAGCGCCGCGATGACGAAAACATGCCACGGCCGGAGCGCATCGCTCAGCGTGAGCACAGTCAGAACCGCGGCAAGCAAGGCATAGATCCCGCGCGTGATGCAGAGCAGCGTGCGATGCCCGATACGATCGCCGGCGACGCCGAAGAATGGCGAGATCAGGGAGCCGAGCCACACCAGCGCGGCGACGATCACCAGCTGCTGCACCGAGCCGGTGGCGGACAGGATGTACCAGCCGAGGATCAGGGCCTCCATCTCGAAGGCCCACGACGTCGCGAGGTCCGCCGGCCACTGGAAGCGGAAGCTGCGGACGGCGAAAGGCGACGCCATCCGCGCATGCTACAGGCAGCGCCTACCCGGTCTGGACCTTGATGCGCCTCGGTTTCGCGTGCTCGGCCTTCTGCAGGCGTACCTTGAGCACGCCGTGCTTGAGCTCGGCCGTCAGCCGCTCCGCGTCGAGATCGCGCGACAGCGTGAACACGCGCCGGTAGCGCGGCAAGCTCACTTCGATGTGGGTCGCCTGCAGCTCCTGCGGCATCTCTAACCCCATCTCGGCTTCGATGATGAGCGTGTCGCCGTCGACGTGCACGTCGAGCCTGTCCCTAGCAACCCCGGGCAGATCGGCATAGAGCGTGATGCCGCCGGCGTCCTCGGCCACGTCGACGGGCGGCACCAGAGCCGGCCGCTCGGTGGCCGGCGAATCCCGGGTAGTGCTCTTGTTCTCGGTCATGGCGGTCTCCTCGTTCAATTGACGTTGATGCGCCGCGGTTTCGCGGCCGCCTTGCGGGCGATGCTGACGTGCAGCACCCCGTCGCGGTAGGTCGCGCTCACCTGGTCGGGGTCGAGATCGTCCGAAAGCGTGAGCACGCGGTGGAAGCGGCCCGAGAAGCGCTCTCGCAGATGCACGCTCGCCGCGCTGTCCCGCGCGGGCAGCTCGTCGGTGCGGATTCCCGAGATCGACAGTACGCCGCGCTCGAGCTGCAGGTGGATCGACTGGGTGTCGAGTCCGGGCGCAAAGGCGTAGATCTCGACCGAATCGGGGGTGCCGGCGACGTTGAGCGCCGGGAAGCCGCCGCGGGCGAAGCCGCGGATGCTGGGAGAGGCCTCGATCGTCTGCTGCATCTGGCGCTGCAGGCGCTCGAGATCGGCGAACAGATCGCGCGGGAACAGCGAAAAGTCCATGGTGTACTCCGTGAAAGATCGTCCTGCGCCCGGAGATGGGAGCCATCCGCGCGGTTTCAAGCGCTTGAAAAACTGCCGGCCGGCCCAGACTTGCGCTGGTTCGCCCCCGCTAGAATGGGCCGGCATGACCGACGATGACTATATGCGGCGCGCCGTGGAGCTGGCGCGGCGCGCGGAGACGGAAGGCGAGGTGCCGATCGGCGCGCTGGTCGTCCTCGACCATCGAATCGTCGGAGAGGGCTGGAACCGGCCGATCGCCGGCTCCGATCCGACCGCGCACGCCGAGATCCAAGCCATGCGCGATGCGGCTGGCAGGACCCGTAACTACCGCCTCACAGGAGCCACGCTTTACGTCACCCTCGAGCCCTGCGACATGTGCGTCGGCGCCATGTTCCACGCGCGCATCGCGCGCGCGGTCTACGGCGCGAACGATCCGAAGAAGCTCGTGTTGAAGAACCAGGTCGCGCTGGAGGGCGGAGTGCTGGCGGAGGAGTGCGGCTCGATTCTCAGCAGGTTCTTCGCGGCCCGGCGATGACGATCGAAATCGACCTGGCTAAGCAGCAGCTCCGGTACGCCAACCGGACCTATCCGGTTTCCACCTCCAAGTTTGGTCCGGGCGAGAAGAACGGCAGCTTCTGCACGCCGCGCGGCAGCCACATCGTGCGCGCGAAGATCGGCGCCGGGCAGCCGCTGGGAGCGGTATTCGTGCGCCGGCGCCCGACGGGCGAGGTATGGACGCCGGAGCTGCACCAGCGCGAGCCCGGCCGCGACTGGATCCTGACGCGCATCCTGTGGCTTTCCGGCCGCGAGCGCGGCAGGAACCGCCTCGGCGAGGTGGACACCATGCGGCGCTACATCTACATCCACGGCTGCCCGGACAGCGCCGAGCTCGGCAAGCCGGGCTCGATCGGCTGCGTGCGCATGCGCAACCGCGACGTCGCCGAGCTGTTCGACCTCGTGCCGCCCTACACGCCGGTCGAAATCAAGGCCTGAATCTTTTTCCGGTTGGGCTTCTTCACCACCCCGCGCTCGGTGATGATCCCCGAGATGAGCTCGGCTGGCGTGACGTCGAAGGCCGGGTTGCGCACCGCCACGCCCGCCGGCGCCCAGCGCTGGTCGCGGTAGCCGGTCACCTCCGCCGCCGGCCGCTCCTCGATCGGGATGCGCGAGCCGTTCGGGATCTTCGGGTCGAACGTGGAAAGCGGCGCGGCCACGTAGAACGGGATGCCATGGCGCTTCGCCAGCACGGCGAGCGCATAGGTGCCGATCTTGTTCGCGACGTCGCCGTTCGCCGCGATGCGGTCCGCACCCACCACCACCACGTCGACCTCGCCGCGGCTCATCAGGTGCCCGGCCATGCTGTCGGTGATCAGGGTGCACGGAATGCCTTCCTGCATCAGCTCGTAGGCGGTCAGGCGCGCCCCCTGCAGGTAAGGCCGGGTTTCGTTGGCGATCACCGAGACCTTCTTGCCTTTTGCGGCGCGGATGACGCCCAGCGCCGTCCCGTACCCTGCCGTGGCGAGCGCGCCGGTGTTGCAGTGGGTCATTACGCGCGCCTTGCGCGGAATCAGCGCGGCGCCGATCTTTCCCATCGCGCGGTTGGCGGCCAGGTCCTCGGCAAAGATCGCTTCCGCCTCGGCCTTCAGGTCCTTGGCCTTCTTCATCCGCGCGAGCGCCCAGAACAGGTTCACGGCAGTCGGGCGGCTCTTGGCCAGAACTGCATAGCTTTCGGGAGTTCCCTTCGAAAGCGCAACGCCGAAAGCAGCCGCACACCCTATCGCTGGCGCTCCACGCACCACCATGTCGCGAATCGCTTGAGCGACTTCGTCCGCGGTGCGGCAGGTGATGTACACCGTCTGATCGGGCAGAAGGCGCTGGTCGAGCAGCTCCAGGCGGTCGCCGTGCCAGCGAAACGGTTCGACCGCCGCCATTAGACCACCCGCTCGTTGCCGCCGTCGATCGGCACCTGAGCCGCGGTGGTCTTCGCGAAGAGCGAGCCGCACATTTCCACCGCCAGCTCGGCCACATCGCGCGACGCGACCTCGGTCCGCAGCAGATTCTTGCGGCGGTACTGCTCGACCGTCATGTCGTAGGCCTTGGCGCGCGCGGCGAGCAGCTCCGGGGTCCAAAGGCCGGTGTCGTAGACCGCGTCGGGATGCAGCGAGTTGATGCGGATGCCGTCCTTCGCCCACTCGAGCGCGGCGACGCGCGCCACCTGGTTGAGCGCCGCCTTGGAGGCCGAGTAGGCGGCCGCGCCGGGGCCCGGCGCGGGCACATTGCGCGAGCCGATGACCACGATGCGCCCGCCGCGCGGCGCGAGCCGCAACAGCGGATGGCAGAGCTGCAGGATGCGCAGCGGGGCCTCGACGTTGACGCTCATGGTCCGCTGCCAGGTTTCCGCCGCGATGTCCTGCACCGGCTGCGAAGCGGGGAATATTCCGGCGTTCAGGACCAGCATGTCGACGCCGCCAAAACCCCTTACCGCGGCATCGAAAGCGGCGTTCACCGCATCGGCAGCGGTCAAGTCGACCGTCACCCCCAGGAAATCCGGACGCGGCTCCATCGCTTCGATGGCGGGGTTGCGATCCAGGCCGACCACGGCGGCGCCGCGGCTGAGAAACGCCTCTACGCAGGCCTTGCCGATTCCGGACGCCGCACCCGTAACCACGGCGACTTCGCCGCGAAACGCGAGAGAAGGGCTGGCCTTCTTGAGCTTCGCCTGCTCGAGGTCCCAGTATTCGATGTCGAACAGGTGGTTCTCGCCGAGCGGGCGCCAGCCGCCGAGCGCCTCGGCGCGCAGCAAGACGTCGATGCTGTGGTCGTACAGCTCCTCGATGATCGCCGCCTCGCGCGCGTCGCGCCCCGCCGCGGCAAAGCCGAGCTGCGGGTCGAGCACCATGCGCGGCGCGGGATCGAGCATGGTCTTCGGCAGCTTGGCCTTGGGCGCGTTGCGCTCGAAATATTCGCGGTAGCGGCGCGCGTACTGCGCAGCGTCGCGGCCGACCATCGGGGTGGGCTTGGTAAAGAGGAGGTGGTCCGGCGTCGCCGGGCCTTGCTGCGAAATCTTCTCCACGTCCGGGCGCTGCGCGAAGGCACGAAACTTGTCGCTGTCGTTGGTTCTCACAATCACTGGAAAACCGGCCTGCTCGGAAATCACGCGCCGCAGGCTCGCGATCTCCTCGCGTTTCGCCGGAGGGACCGGGTTCGCCGTGCTCGCGATGTGCCACGCTTTCTTCTTCTGGAGATACTCCTCGGCCAGCGAGACCAGCTCGATCATGCGCTCGTAGGATTCGCGCGCGTCGGCGCCGAAGGAGAAGATGCCGTGCGACAGGAGCACCATGCCGACCGTCTTGCCGGTCGCCTGCCTGGGAAACTCGCGCGCGCAGTGCGCGGCGAGGTCGAAGCCCGCCATGACGTAGGGCACGACCGCGACGCGCTCGCCGTAGATCTGCCGGATGCGCTTCTCGCCTTCCGGCGCGTTGGAGACCGCGAGCACCGCGTCGGCGTGGGTGTGATCGACGTAGCGGTGCGGCAGGATCGCGTGCAGCAGGGTCTCGACCGAGGGCGAGGGCGCGTCCGCGCGCAGCACATGGGTGTTGAGCTCGTTCAGCATCTGCGCATCCGACAGCGCCGGCAGCCACGGCAGCTTCTGCATGTAGGCGAGCGGCAGGGGCGCGAAGGCGTCGGCGTCGATCGTTGCGAGGTCGCTGCCACTGCCCTTCACGTAGAGAACGTCGCGCTCTTCGCCGAACAGATCCTTCTCGCGCAGCTTGACCGAGGTGTTGCCGCCGCCGTGAAGCACGAGCGACTTCTCCTGTCCCAGCAGGCGTGAGGTATAGACGCGCGGCCCGAGCGGGCCGGTGAACCGCGCGGCCTCGGCGTCGCTCCAGCGGCTTCTCATGCGGCGATTATACTTTTCGCGCTCGCATGAAAACTGAGCTGCTCATCGAGCTGTTGAGCTGGGAGGAGGCGCGCGCGCATGCGTCGCCGATCCGCTTCACCGTGTTCGTGGAAGAGCAGGGCGTGCCGCGCGACATCGAGCTCGACGAGCAGGACCCGCTTTCGATCCACGCGGTCGCTTTCGAGGATCAGAAACCCGTCGCGACCGGGCGGCTGCTGCCCGACGGGCACATCGGGCGCATGGCGGTGCTGAAGGAATGGCGCGGCCGCGGCATCGGCGGCCTGCTGCTGAAACGTCTGATCGAGCGCGCGAAGAAGAGGGGCGACAACGAGGTGGCGCTTTCGGCGCAGATCCAGGCGGTGGCGTTCTACCGCGCGCACGGATTCGTTCCAGAGGGCGACGAATATCTCGAGGCCGGCATCCGCCACCAGGCGATGAAGCGCCGGCTCTAGAGCTCGTAGTGCAGGGTTTCGACTTCCGCGCCGTCGGGCGCGAAGCTGCGCTCCGCATAGCGCATGCGCTCGCCTTTCACCAGGATCGTGGAGCACCGGGTGCCATATTGCGGATTGAGAATCCGCGCGTTGTAGAGCAGGGCGAATAGCGACTCGACCGCGGGACCGCCTTCCAGCACGGCGGCGAAGGCTTTCTTGACGACGTCCACCTCGGGGGCGTCGAGCAAGGTATTGCCCAGACCGTAGATCCCGGGCTCCAGGCGCCGTGGATTGCCGTCCCGATTGGACATCCACCACAGCTCGTCGGCGTCCGCCGCGAGCAGGTTGAAGCCGCTATAGAGCTCTTTCTTCAATCCTGCCAGATACGCCCGTGGTTTCTCCCCGTTAGCGAGGAAGCGCGAAACCAGCGCGCCGCGCGATTCGATCGCGCGCGGCTCCGCGCCGCCGCGGTAATTGGTGACGGCGGCGAACTTGCCGCTGCGGGAGACGCCCATCCAGGTCCCGCGCGCCTCGAGGTCGCGCCCGGCGAGGATCTCCGGGTGGTCGTCCCAAAATGCCGCGCGCGCCGCGGGCCGCGCGTGAAACTCGTCGCGGTTGGCCGCGACGATCAGCGGGTACTCAGGATGAACGCGCCAAGCGGCCAATATCAGGCACATGGCGCTTTAGCTGCTGGTAAAGCTGGAACGCCTTCTCAGGCTTTTCTTTCTTGTGCACCACTGCACCGACCGCCTGGATCATCGCCACCGGGTCGTCGGACTGGAAGATGTTGCGTCCCATGTCGACCCCCGCCGCGCCCTGGTCCACCGCTTTGTAGGCCATGGTGAGCGCCTCGAGCTCGGGCAGCTTCTTGCCGCCGGCGATCACGATCGGCACCGGGCAGCCGGCGACCACGCGCTCGAAGCCTTCCTCGACGAAGTAGCTCTTCACGTAGTGCGCGCCGAGCTCCGCGGCGATGCGCGTGGCGAGGGCGAAGTAGCGCTCGTCGCGCTTCATCTGCGCGCCGACGCCGGTGACCGCCATGGTCGGGATGCCGTAGCGGTTGCCGGTGTCGATGAGCTGCACCAGGTTCTTGATCGACTGGTGCTCGTACTCAGCGCCGATATAGATCTGCGTCGTGATGGCGGCGGCGTTGAGGCGAATCGCATCCTCGATGTCCACCGCGATCAGCTCGCGCGAAAGCTCGGTCAGGATGCTCTGTCCGCCCGAGCAACGCAGCACGAGCGCGTTGGTGGAGGAGGGCGGGATCACCGAGCGCAGCGCGCCGCGCGTGCACATCAGCACGTCCGCATGCGGAATCAGCGGGACGATCGTCAGGTCGATGCGCTCGAGGCCGGTGGTCGGCCCCTGGAAGTAGCCGTGGTCGAAGGCGAGCATCACCGTGCGGCCCGACGCCGGGTTGAAGATGCGCGCGAGCCGGTTCTGCATCCCCCAGTCGAGCGCGCCGCCGCCCTTGACGTGGAAAGCGTGGTTCTGCTGCGGAACGCCGAGGCCGAAGTCCTTGCCTTCTCTGATATCGTCTTTGTCAGCCATATCCGCCAACCATATCATGTACGCGATCGTTTGTTTCGACCGTCCCGACTCTGCTGCGCTCCGCGATCAGCATCGCGCCGCTCACCAGAAATTTCTCGATGAAAACAAGAGCCAGGTCATTTTCGGCGGTCCGCTCAAGAACACCGCGGACGGGCCGAGCACCGGAGCGCTGATCGTGGTGAACTGCGCGACGCGCAAGGAAGCGGAAGCTTTCATCGCCGCGGACCCGTTCTACCGCGGCGGCGTCTACGAGAGCGTCGCGGTGCGCGCCTTCAAGCAGGTGTTTCCGCAGAAATGAAGCGCTCGACCTTGCGCGCCACACCGAGCTTCGCGCCTTCGTGCTCGAGCAGCGCCTCGAAGCCGCGCTCGTCCTTCACGCCTTCGTAGACTTCCATGTAGGTCGTGGGGTCATCGCGGCGCCTCATCCAGCGCCCGCGCACGCCGAACTGTTTTTCCACGAGGGCGAAGATCGCTCGTACGCCACTGCCCATGTCGGCCTGCCGGTCCGGCGAAACCTTGTAGTAGACGTAGTAATTCAAACCGGCATCACGGCGAGCGCTTCGCTGCCGCTTTCCGAGCGGGCGCTGTCCACGACCACGCCGCCGTTGAACTCCTGTCCGGGCTTGAGCTCGGTGCCGGCCGGCGCGCGCACATGGACCAGGCGGCGCTTGACGGCGCCGCGGTACTGGGCGCGCGCGACGATCTCCTGGCCCGGGTAGCAGCCTTTCTGGAAGTTGATCGCGCCCAGGTTCTCGAAATTCACCATCTGCGGCACGAACTGATCCTGCGTGGCGGCGCTGATCAGCGGCCGCCCCGCGCGGATCTCCTCGAGCGTCCACTGCTCTTCGGGCTTGCTCGACGGGAGCGCGAGGCGATCGGCAGGTCCGAGGCGCAGGAAGCGGCCTTCGTCGACCGGGATCGTGACGACGTCGCCGTCCCACGTAACGCCGCTCGGGCGCAAATCCCGGTCCCAGATACCGTATTGCGCCCACGCGCCGCTCTGGTCGGCGATTTTCACCTTCGAGCGCAGGACAAACATCGAGAGCCGCTTTGTGACAGCCGGAGCGAGATCGCGCGCGATCTGAAGCAAGAAGCCTTCCCTGGACGGAATCACCAGAAAACTCGCGAGCAGCCGTCCCTTCGCCGTGCACCAGCCGGCGAGCGCGGCGCGGTCGTCCGGCAGGTTCGCTATGTCGTTCGTGAGCTGCGCGTGGAGAAAGTCACGCGCGTCGGCGCCCGTCACGCTGAGTAGTCCGTAGCGATTTAGGCGCGCGCACTCCATCGTAGAATCCGCATTTTAGCGCTGCATCCTTGCTGAAGACCCTTCTTGCTCTCGTAGTAATCGGCATCGCCGCAGCCGCGGGCTACGGCGTGTGGTACCTCGGCTCGCCGGTGACGATCCGCCAGTACCCGGTAGAGGTCGAGATCCCGCGCGGCGCCGGTTTCCGCGCCGCGCTCGACCAGCTCGAAAAATCCGGCGTCTCGATGCGGCGCTACGAGTTCGAGCTGCTCGCGCGCTCGATGGGCAAGGTGCGCGACATCAAGGCCGGCAGCTACGAGATCTCGCAGCCGGTCACGCCGGCGCAGCTCCTGCAGAAGCTGACGCGCGGCGACGTGACCCAGGGCGAGATCCGGCTAATCGAGGGCTGGACCTTCGCGCAGTTCCGCGCCGCGCTCGACGCGAGCCCGGATCTGCGCCACGACACCAAGGGCATGACCGACGCGCAGGTGCTCGAGCGGCTGCGCGTGAGCGAGGGGCATCCGGAGGGCCTGTTCTTCCCGGACACGTATCTCTTCGGCCGGGGCGCGAGCGATACGGCGGTGCTGCGCCGGGCGTATCGCGCGATGGGGCGTCACCTGAAGGAAGAGTGGGAGGCGAGGGACCCGAGCGTTCCCTACCGTACTCCGTACGAAGGCCTCACCATGGCCTCGATCATCGAGAAGGAGACCGGGCAGGCGGGCGAGCGCGACATGATCGGCGGCGTGCTGGTGAATCGCCTGCGCATCGGCATGCGCCTGCAGGTCGACCCGACCATCATCTACGGCCTGGGCGCGAGCTTCGACGGCAATCTCAAGCGCAGCCACCTGACCGAGGACGGGCCTTACAACACCTACACGCGCGCCGGCTTGCCGCCGACGCCGATCGCCATGCCGGGGCTCGCCTCGGTGCGCGCGGCGATGCGTCCGGGCAAGACCAACGCCATGTATTACGTTTCCCGCAACGACGGCTCGAGCCACTTCTCCCGCACTCTCGAAGAGCACAACCGCGCGGTGGCCAAGTACCAGCTGCGCGGCGGGCGATGAAGCAGGGCAAGTTCGTGACCCTCGAGGGCGTCGACGGGGCCGGAAAATCCACCCATCAGAAGTTCATCGCCGATTTTGTTGCGGCGCGCGCGCCGCACGTGATCGTCACGCGCGAGCCCGGCGGCACCGACCTCGCCGAGCGGCTGCGCGAGGCGATCCTGGGCAGCGCCATGACGCCGGAGGTCGAGACCCTGCTCGTCTTCGCCGCGCGTGCGGATCACGTGGCCCGCGTCATCCGCCCCGCGCTCGAGGCCGGCACCTGGGTCGTCTGCGACCGTTTTTCGGATGCCACCTTCGCCTACCAGGGCGCGGGGAAGGGCGTCGCCGCGGACCTGATCGAGCGCCTCGGCGCCGCGGCGCACGGCAAGCTGGTGCCCGACCGCACGCTGGTATTCGATTGCCCTTATGAGGTCTCCCGCAAGCGCCTGGCTGGAAAATCGCTCGACCGTTTCGAGCGCGAAGACCAGGCCTTCTTCGAGCGCGTGCGCGACGCCTACCTCGCGCGCGCCAAGGCCGAGCCGGCGCGCATCCGGGTGATTGATGCGGCCATGGAAATAAGCCAGATCCGGAAAGCGCTCGAGCAGGCGCTGTCCGACCTCTGATGCATCCCTGGAACCAGCCGATCCTCGATTCGCTCGCCGGCCGCCTGGAGCGCCTGCCGCACGCGCTGCTGGTCTACGGGCCAAGGGGAATCGGCAAGCTCGCGCTCGCGGAAAAAGCCGCCCAGCTTCTTCTTTGCGAGGGAAAGCCGAGGCCCTGCGGTGCGTGCGAAGCGTGCCGGTGGCTCCTCGGCGGCAACCATCCCGACTTCCGGCGCGTCGAGCCCGAAGCGCTCTGGGCCGAAAAGCCGGAGAAGCCGAGCATCGTGATCAAGGTGGAGCAGGTGCGCGAGCTCGCCGACTTCCTCTACATCCGCTCGCATCGCGGCCGGTTGCGCGTGGCGCTGGTGCACCCGGCCGAGGACATGAACGAGAACGCCGCCAACGCGCTTCTCAAAGGACTCGAGGAGCCACCCGCCGGCGCGGTCTTCATCCTCGTCTCCCACCGCCCGGCCCAGCTGCTGCCGACCATCCGCAGCCGCTGCGTGGCGGTTCCGGTCGGATTGCCGCCAAAAGGAGCCGCGCTGGAATGGCTGAAGGCTCAGGACCTGAAGGACGCCGAGCGCTGGCTCTCCTACGCGGGCGGCGCCCCATTGCGTGCCGTCGAACAAGCCGCGCGTGGCAAGCCTGCGCTCGCGCCCGTTGACGAGCGCGATGCGCTCGAGCCGCTCGCCGAGGCGCTGCAAAAGACGGCGCTGGACAACGCGCTCCTCGCCTTCGGATTACCCGCGAAATACGGCACCGGCGCTTCGGCCGTGCCGCGCGAGCAGGCCCGCGACTGGCTCGCGTTCGCTCGGCGCATGGGAGAAGACCGGCTGCTCTGCCGGCACCCGCTCAATCCGAGGCTTTTCTCGGCCGCGATGATCGCGGCCATGCCAGGCCAGCGCTAGCGGCCGGCCTAACGGCCGGCCGGCGAGCTCTGGCGCAGCGTCAGGCTGGCGCGCGCCTGGTCGAGCGACGCGACCTGCAGCGTATCGAGCGCCACTTCGAAACGCTTCTTCGGCACGAGAAGAAGCTCCATGACCGCCCGGGTGAACTGCGCGGCGGCGAGCTCGGGCTCCGTGAGCTGATGCTCCTCACCCGTACGCGGGTCGCGCCAGTACATGGGGATCAAGTCGGTGAGGGCGAGGGCGATGACCTGCAGCATCCTCAGGTCCTTCTCGGGCTCGTCCGGAAAGAGCCGGCTGTGAGCCTGCGCGACTGCCTTGGCGAGCGGGATGAACACGCGAGAAATCTTAGGAATGGCATGACGATGAGATGGCGGTCGGATGAGCCCGTGAGCGTAGCCCGTTTGGACGTCCAGGCTCTATTTGACATAATACACATTGCATGCCAGGAACACGCGTTGCTCATGTCGGGACATGCATTACGAGATCGTCCAGCAAGGTACCTACGTCCGGGCGGTCGTCGGCGATAGCGCGAGTACCGAGGAATACGCGAGCTTCTATGCCGAGGTGCAGAAGCGCTGCGCCATGCTCGGGCTCGTCCGTGCGCTCGTGGTAGTGCGGCCGGAGGACGAGATGCCCGGCCCGGAACGGTTGACCACGTACCAGCGCGCAGGCTTCGCCGAGGGGTTCAAGCTCGCGCTGGTCTGCGCAACCTGGACGCTTTACCAGGCCTGCAACAAGGCCGAGATGGCCGCCACTCGCGCCACGTTTAACGTGCGGGCTTTCCTGCAGGAGATGGAAGCGGTCAGCTGGCTGACCGCCAATACCTAGCTAGTTGAGCTTGCCGGTTGGCGGCACGGGCAGCCGCGCGACCGGAATTCCCTCGTCCACCAGCTCGTCGTGCTCCTCGCTCGTCGCCTGGCCGCGGATCGCGCGCGCCGGCGACTCGTTGTAAAAGATCTTGCGCGCCTCCGCCGGAAATTCCTTGCCCACGTCCTCGCTCTTGGTGAGCAGCTCGTCGAGCATGCGCGAATAGAGCATCTGCGCGATCGCGAACGGGTCCTTGCCTTCCATTTCCGGCGTCTTCGCCGGCTGGGCCGGGGCTTTGGGCTGCGGCGCGCCGAGGTTGGCGCGGGTCGCGGAAGGCACGCGCGAGATCTGGCCGGAACCGCAGGTCGGGCAGGAAAGCAGGCTTCGGTCGCGCTGGGAAGCGAAGTCCTCGGCCGAGCCGAACCAGCCCTCGAACCGGTGTCCGTCGCCGCAAAGCAGATCGAAAACAATCATTTGACTGATTCTACAATGCCCCCATGACACGCTACCGGAACGATTCCCGCGCGCTCCAGGCGCTGGTCGAGCCCGACCGGGTGCACCGCGACGTCTACATCGACCCGGAGGTGTTCCAGCTCGAGATGGAGCGGCTGTGGTCGCGCACCTGGATCTACGTCGGCCACACGAGCCAGGTGCCCCAGGCGGGCGATTTCATCACCGCGGACATCGCCGCCCAGCCCGTCATCATGGTCCGGCACACGGACGGCAAGGTGCGCGTGCTGCAAAACCGCTGCGCGCACAAGGGAACCAAGGTGGTCTACGACTACGCCGGAAATACCGGCAAGACGTTCCGCTGTCCGTATCACGCCTGGACCTACCGCACCGACGGCACCCTGCTTCACATCCCTCTCAAGGAGGGCTACCAGGGCACTCGCGTAAACGGAGCGGGCTTGACCCCCGTTACGCACGAAACCTACCGCGGCTTCGTGTTTGCGCAGCTCGCCGACGGTCCGGGGTTCCGCGAGTACTTCGGCGATTCGCTCTCCTCGATCGACAACCTCGCCGACCGCTCGCCCGAGGGCGAATTGGAGATTGCCGGCGGCTGCCTGCGCTACCTCCACAACTGCAACTGGAAGATGTTCGTGGAGAACCTGAACGACACGATGCATCCGATGATCGTGCATGCGTCGTCCGCCGGCACCGCGAAGAAATTGTGGGAAGGCAAGCCCGCCGACCTGCCCAAGCCGATGGCGATCGAGCAGTACGCGCCGTTCGCCAACGACTACAAGTTCTTCGACGACATGGGGGTGCGAGTCTATCCGCACGGCCACGGCTTCTCGGGCGTGAACTTCTCGATCCACTCTGCCTATTCGTCGATCCCCGAGTACGAAGCGGCGATGAAGCGCGCCTACGGCGAGGAGCGGGCGAAGCAGATCCTCGGCACCGTGCGCCACAACACGGTGTACTACCCGAGCCTGACCATCAAGGGCGCGATCCAGTCGATC
>Ga0075430_100003136_pt1 | contig 13825 bp, 16 predicted proteins | sample RhiMetdeltSRZDD4_FD_75294 | JGI IMG/M metagenome (GOLD analysis project Ga0075430, IMG submission 75294) | Populus rhizosphere microbial communities from Tennessee, USA - Rhizosphere MetaG P. deltoides SRZDD4 | ecosystem: Host-associated > Plants > Roots > Rhizosphere > Soil | place: USA... | reverse complement strand
GCTTTCCGCAGCCACTCTTGTCACCAAAGGCACTCTCACGGGCGTGCTCGATCGCCTGGAGGCAAAGGGATTGATCCGCCGCGAGTCGGTGGCCGATGATCGCCGCAGTATCAAGATCAACTTGACCGACAAAGGAGATCAGCTCTATCGCAAAACCTTCGCGGCGCATGTGGCGTTCATTCGTCCGTTCTTCGAGCAGGCATTGACACGGAAAGATGCGGAGCAGCTCCGCACCTTGTTGGTGAGGATTCGTCGGAGTTTTGAGCAATCCCCGGCATGATGACCCTCACGATCCTAGGCTCCGGCACCAACATGCACCCCACCCGTGCTGCAGCCGGATACCTTGTGCAGACCGATCAGATTTTCTTGCTGGATTTCGGACCCCGCACACTGGTCAATCTCATGAAGAGCGGGGTCGATCGACATCGGATCACCCACATTCTCTTTTCCCACTTTCATGCCGATCATTTTTCCGATTTCATCACATTTTTCTTCGATGCCGTCATCCACTGCAAACACGAAGGAGGAAGCAGGCCGGCGCTGACGCTCGTGGGCCCACGCGGCACCAGCCATCTCCTTCGGATCATCATGAAGACCTTTCCTGGTTTTCACTCCCCGCCGTTTCAGGTCCGCATCAAGGAAGTGGCGGACCGAAGCTTCATGCTTGGTCAAACGCGCATCACCCCGCGCACGATGCGTCACGTTCCACAGTTGCATTGTCTCGGTTACCGTATTGAATACAAGGGCCGGGTAGTGGCCTATTCGGGCGACACGCAGGTCTGTCGAAATCTGGTACGTCTCTGCGGGGAGGCGGATGTGGCCGTGCTCGATTGTTCATTTCCGGCGAACAAGCCCGGCCCGGTGCACCTGCATGCCGGTCAGTGCGGACAAGTCGCCCGGGAGGCTGGGGCAGACCGATTGGTGCTGTCCCATTTTTACCCGATTGCGGAACGCTATGACGTGTGTGAACAGGCGGGAGAGTACTTCTCGGGGCGGATTCGGATGGGTCGCGATCTCTTAACGATCACACTCGATTGACTAAAAGGGTGCTGGAAAAATCCCGCCCGCAGTCTCGTGCAGCTTGCTGGATGGCCTTTTTGACCATCCTGCTATAATCCGCCTTCCCGTTGCTCACACCCCAAAATCTCGGTGAACCGTGCCAAGCGGACCTTCTTGAGCGGCTCGTCCAGCTTGCTGTAGATGGCCAACAAGTTTTTTATCATTCGGGTCAAAATGGCGGGCGTCGGACTGCTTTGTAAAAATCGATCTTCGAATCCATAGCCTGCCTCGGTGAGAAATCGCGCGCAATTCTTTTCCGTCAACAGGGCGCCGCCATTGAAACAATCGATGAAGATTTTGTACTTCTCGGCCTCGTATTTGACCAAAAAATGTCCCGGCATGCCGATTCCGTGCACGGGCAGTCCGAGACGTTTCCCTATCAACAGGTATACGACGGACAGACTGATTGGAATGCCGGTTCGACGATCGATGACCCGATTCAGATAGCTGTTTTCCAGTTCATAATAGTTTTTGGTATTTCCTTTGAATCCCTGCTCGGTAAACAAATACCGATTCAATGCTTTGACGGTTTCTTCCCCGGATACCCGGGAACCGATCTGACCTCGCAGTTCCCGACCCATCTCATCGAGCTGTTGCGAGTACCGTCCTGCATCCAGCGAAGGATAGGCATACCGCGCCAAAAGAAAGGCGCCGCTTTCGAGGTCGAGCCCTTCATCCGGACGTGTAACGAGGTCACGCAGTTCATCTTCGAGACGGCTGCCGCGGATTTCCTCGAGAATCGTTGCAATCCGGTTGGCCATGTCCGGCTGCTCCATCTCGGCTTCCTGCAGCAGCGGCACGGCCGAGTCACCATAATCGATCAGGCGTCCGCTGATCGTCCTCACGATCCGGTCGTCTTCGTCGCCCAATAACCGGATGAGCGCGCGAATCTGAGAGTCGTTGGTGAGCATGGATATCCCCAACTGAGACAACCTTTCCTTATCCCATCGCCCGGCGGAATGCTTTCGCCCCGCCATAGAGACAGATCGCGTCGAATATCACCATGACGACGATCACCATGCCCACGTGCGGCAATGCTTCCCCCCACCCCTGCAGGATGAGCGGACGCACGGCATCAATAGCCCAGGTCATGGGATTAAACCGTGCCAATACCCCCATCCAGCCGGGCATGGCCACAAGCGGCACGAGCGCGGAACTCAGAAAGATCATCGGAAGCGACAAGAAGCCCAACACCGAGAAAAAGTCTCCATGGCTCTTCACCGAAAACGCCATCGCCATCGAGATGGCGGTCAGCCCGACGCCGAACAGCATCCCGATCAATAAAATCACAGCCACTCCGCCGAGACCCGTCGCCGGGCTGACGCCGAATAACCAGGCAACGCCGAGGATCACCAAGACCTGCAAGGACGTAATGGTCATGACAAAAATGAATCGGCTCAGGATGACGGACGACCGGTGTATCGGCGTGGACATGAGCCGTTCCAGAAACCCGTTCTCCTTGTCAAAGAGGAGATCAACTCCACCGGCTAGACCGTTATTCAGAACCGTCATCACCACGACTCCGGCTGCAAGAAAGCTGATATAATTGGGGGCTTGCGTGACCTGCGCATCCGCGGCCCGCTGAAACAGGTTTCCAAAAAAGATCAGCCAAAACAGCATGGGTTGAACCAATGTAAAGAGCATGCTGAATTTCTCGCGGCTGAGCCGACGGACCCACCGCATCGTCAACGCACGAATCTCCTGCCAATACTCTTTCATAGAACAGTCCTGAGCGTTGAGTGCTGCGTGTTGAGGTCCACGACGCGATGAATCAAGAGGCGCACGGTGCGATGAATAAAGAGCACCACGTTTGTGCGCGCCAGCGAGTTGGTGAGCTGGCAGTGTCTCACGTGTGTGGACGGGCGCGAGCCGGTGAGCGCCCAGTGTCCCAGAGTACTTAGTAGCAAATTCATGATTATGAGTTGCTCGCCCCGGTCGTAAGGCTCAATTCATGCACCCAGCACTTCTAACTCAGCATTCATACGTCCTCTTCCGGTCTGGGCGCGTCTTGCCGCATCGACCGGCCGGTATGCGCGACAAACACGTCGTCCAATCGCGGGCGATGATAGTCGATGAACTCAATCTGACAGGTCAACCGGTTCGCCGCTTCTAAGATCGCGGGCAGGGCCTTCTCCGGAGAGTCGACGCGGATGTCGAGTCCATTGGGCTTAGTCGCGACGGCCAGGATCGCCGGAATGGATTTGAGCGCATCGGCCAATGTTCCGACACGATCCTCTTCTCTGATCGTCAGGGAGACGATATCGCCGCCTAAGCCGACCTTCAGTTCGGTCGGCGAGCCGAGTGCTTTGATCCGACCTCCGTCGATGATCGCGATCCGGTCACAGAGCTGATCGGCCTCATCCAGATAGTTTGTCGTCATGACAACCGTGATGCCACGAGCACGCATGGCCCGGACATGGTCCCAGATCCGAAGCCGGCTTTGCACGTCCAATCCCAATGTCGGTTCGTCGAGGAAAAGCACTTTCGGATCGGGCAGAAGGCCGCAGGCAATGTCGAGCTTGCGTTTCATGCCACCCGAATAGGTTTTGGCCGGCCGGTCCGCATGTGGTTCGAGTTCAACCAGCTTCAGGAGATGAGCAATCCGGGTGGCCGCTTCTGTGGGAGAAAGATGGTACAGGTTGGCCAATAAATCGAGATGCTCACGGCCCGTCAGAAAGCGATCGATGGCTCGCTCCTGCGGAACATAGCCGATCGACCGGCGCACCCGATCGGCATCGCCGACCGTGTCCATTCCCAATACCGTGGCTGTGCCTGAAGTCGGGTGAAGAAGTGTGATCAGGATGCGCAGCGTCGTGCTCTTCCCTGCGCCATTCGGTCCCAGCAGGCCGAAAATCTCGCCGCTTGCCACCTGAAAGGAAAGATCGTCGATGGCCCGTACTTGTTCATACGACTTGGCGAGGTGCGACACCTCTATGGCGAACGGCCCGGTCATCAGCCCCAGCCTCTCGCGCCGCGACGCTCGAGGAGTTTGAACTGTATCAGGTCACACAACCGCCGCGCCTGTTGGTACAGTGTTTCTGCCTCGAGAAGGAACTGCTTCTCCAACGGGCTGCAATCCAACGAACCTGACAAGGAATTGATCAACACCTCGTCTCCTATCTCCTGTCGCGCGACTACCTGAAGGACCGATGCCTCTTCGGATGTGCGTATATAATCTTGCACCAACTCCAGCACATGGGCGCGGAGCGCAGGATCGAGGTCGCCCGGGTCTTCATTGCGAGGCTTGAGCGCTACCCTGGCCTCGCGGTAAGGCCGATCATAAAACTCTTCACGCACTTCGTAGCGTTCAATGCCCTGCAGTAATATGTTCGACCGGCCATCCGGCAACTTTTGCAGGCTGGCCAGGCGCCCGACACAGCCGATCGTAAATATCGGAGGATTTTGATAGTACTGTGCTTCCCAGCCTTCCTTCAACAAGGCCATCCCGATGCACTGTCCACTCGTCGCGGCGTCCAGTATCATCTCGCGATAACGCGGCTCAAAGATGTGCAGGGGTAGATATGTCTTCGGAAAGAACACCACGTTGGGAAGGGGGAACAGGGGGATCCGGTCTGGAATGCGAAATGCCGGAGATTTTTCCGATCCTTCATACTCAGGCTGATCACGCTCCGGCTCGATGAACATGGCTCACGATAGCCGATGCCCTGCGAAATTGTCAACGGCGCGCACGGTATTTCGGCACCGGTGCTTACGCGCAAACCCTTATCCCTACTGGCGTTTACGCGTTCCCTTCTCGCGTGCTATAAACACGCTCGTATCACCGCCCGTCTCGATGACATGATGACACGATCGTTTTCCAACACCATAGGTCCGTGCCTGCGGATCGGTCTCACAGGCATCTTGCTCTGGAGTGCGGGAATCATCCTCAATGGAGCCACTCCGGCCAGCCAGACCGGCAATCAGAGTTTCCGCATGGCAACGCCGGGATACCTGTATCAGTTTCCTCGCGACCACGGCTCCCACGACGAATTTCGGACCGAATGGTGGTATTACACGGGGCATCTGAAGGCGACCAATGGCCGCCGTTTCGGCTTTCAAGTCACTTTTTTTCGCCGAGGCATCGATCCGCATTCGATTCACACGTTCCCTTCTCAGTGGACCATCCGTCATCTCTACCTCGCACATGTCAGCCTCTCGGACTTAGACGGGGGGCGATTCCATTTTGGCGAAAAAATCAGCCGGGAAGGATTGGGAAAGGCCGGCGCAGAAAGTGGACACCTGCATGTCTGGATCGATCAGTGGAGCGCACAGGCGCGGGAGGTCCAGCCGACCGCGCATCGATTACAGGCGGTGCATGACAACTTCTCGATCGACCTCATCGTCTCTCCGCTCAAACCGCCGACTGTCCATGGCCACGACGGGCTGAGCCGGAAAGGCGACGAGACGGGACAAGCATCTCACTACTACTCGCTCACGCGGTTGGCGACGCAGGGCCGGATCTCCTTGAACAACGAGACTTTCCAGGTGGATGGAATGAGCTGGATGGATCATGAGTTCACGTCGGCCGACCTGGGACAGGAGGTGGTCGGCTGGGACTGGTTCAGTCTGCAATTGAGTGATGAACGCGACCTCATGTTGTATCAACTACGTCGGGGAGACGGCTCGGCGGACGGCGCATCGAGCGGCACGATCATAGAGGCTGACGGAAAGGCGACATTTCTGTCACCGGCTGAGTTCACGATCAAGCCGCTGTCGTCATGGATCAGTCCGACTTCTAAAGCACGATATCCCTCGCGCTGGCGGCTGACTTGTCCCTCGCTTCACCTGGATGTCGAGATCACGCCGCTGCTCGCCGACCAGGAATTGGTCACTCGCCGCAGCACACAGGTGACCTATTGGGAAGGCGCCGTGCAAGTGCGTGGAACGGCAGGAAGCCCCACCATCACGGGACACGGGTATGTCGAACTCACGGGCTACGCAGAACGATTCTCGAAACAGCTCTAATGGGGGCGAGGCCACGTTGATGCCGACAACACAGTCGGGCCCTCTTGGAACATTCGTGACCACCGTGCCACGGCCGATGGTGTTGGCTTTCCTTCTGATGCTGACTGCCTGTGGCAACCAGGACGATGCGGTGGTCTCGATCGCACTCCATCCGACCAATCCCAAGATCCTCTACGTGGCGACGAATGAAGCCGTCCATAAAACGCGGGACGGCGGCCGGTCATGGGAACAATTTCCCAGTTTCAGCGCTCGCCGTGTTACGACGATCGCGATCGATCCCAAACTTCCGGCGACGATCTATGCGGGCACGATGGGCGACGCCGTCTACAAGAGCCCCGACGGTGGACAACATTGGCTACCGCACAACGTCGGCCTCAAGGAACATGTCTCTTTCGTCAATCAATTCGTCTTTCATCCGATGAATACCGAGACGATTTATCTCGCGACGACGGTCGGAGCATTTGTGACGACCGACGGCGGGCGTGAATGGGAAGAGCGGATGGCCGGCATGAAGGAAGTCCATATCGTGGTCTCGCTCGCCATGGACCCCACCAACGCGCGGGTGCTCTATGCCGGAACGACCGGCGGCGCCTACCGCACCAAAGACGGCGGAACATCATGGCAGAAGGTCAACCGTGGATTGATTCCGGACGAAGTGCTCAACGCCGCCATGGCACTGGGCATCAACACATTGATCGTCGATCCGGTTCATGCATCCACGGTCTACGCAGGCACGACCAACGGATTGTTTCGCACGACGAATCGGGCGGATGTATGGGAACGGATCGGCCAGTCCATGCCGGATCAATTTGTCAGCAGCATCCTCATACACCCGTCCCATCCGGAGACCTTGTATATCGGAGGCCGGGCCGGAGTGCTGAAGAGCTTGGACGGAGGGCACACGTGGATCCCGAAGAACCAAGGCCTGAATACGCTCAACATCCGAACGTTGGCGATCAGCTTGCATGATCCCCAGCTCATATACGCTGGCACTAATGGCAGCGGCCTCTACCACTCAACCAATGCCGGTGAAAGCTGGGCGGCGATGCCGCTAAAAAGCAGACCACCCGCGACTTCACCAGGGTAACAGGTTGCACGCTTCACGGTAATCGGGAGTCACGCTGGCGGACTTTTTCAACATCCTGCTCACATGCCGACATGCTTACTCATAAGACACGGAGAAACTGACTGGAACCGCTCCGGGCAGGTGATGGGCCACCAACCGATTCCCCTGAATCAGGCAGGTGAACGGCAGGTACGCCAGTTGGCGGCAGCACTGTGCCATGCGAAGATCGCCGGACTTTACAGCAGTCCGGTGTTGCGAGCCATCCAGACCGCGCACATCCTGGGGGAGGCGTGCCAGGCAAGCATGACGATGGCCTCTGGGCTCAGTGAGATCGGGGTGGGGGAATGGATGAATCGATTTTGGCACGAACTGGCCGACGATCCGGCGAAGCGTGACTGGTACACCAGACCACATGAAGCCCGTCCGCCGGGCGGCGAGACGTTGCACGAAGTCCAGCAACGGGCGATCTCGGTCATCGAAGACATACGAACGATCGACGCGGACGGGCATTGGGTCTTCGTCTCTCACGCCGACGTCATCAGAACCATTGTCGCTCATTATCTACAGACGGATATCGCTCCATTGCGCCGGATGAGGATCGACAATGCCTCGGCGACCGGCGTAGAGATCACGCCTCAAGGGAACCAACTCCTGTTTCTGAACTACAGACCGGGGCAAAGCATGATTTGATGATTGCGCGGCACGATAAGAGCCTAGCCGAGGACTGGGACACCATTCGTTATCAAATCTTATATTGAGCCCTATGGCTACACAAGATTCACCGGATACTTGGTTGCGGGATGAATTCCGCCGGCATCTCCAATTATTCTATAGCCGGCTCAAACTCGCACCGCCCTATCACAGCGTTGAAAAAGCGCTCGCGCTCCTCACGACCATGCTCAAGACAATCCCGGCTGTAGAGTTGCAACAGCTTGTCGCGGATCCTCCTCTGCGATGGGCATACTATCGAAAAGCGTTTGTCGAGTCGGGACTCTCGCAGAAGCACCGCGGGATTATTGCGGGATTGGCGCGGGATCGTCGGGCACTAGAGCTACCCGAAGAGTTCGACACCTGGCTTGATCTCTACGTCACCCGAAGTTAGCCCGGCGTTTTTGACCAAGCCAGCGCGCTCTGTAACTCCCGATACACCTGGGTCAGGCGACTATCTTCCAGCCGATAGGCGATGGTAATCGTCAGCAACCCAAAAGCCAGGACGAGCAGCCCGAGCGCGATCACGCCGATTCCGAGCAGCACCCCTCCCAAGGACGCAAGCCCTCCCTGGACCAGAAAGCTCACGACAAAACCGATCGTGCCGAGTCCCACGAGGAGAAACCAGATCATCGTAATGATCGCCGACGACCAAGGAATACGCTTGAAGTACAGCACGCGAAACCCGGTCGCCTCCGGGGCCAACTCAATCGCCCCTTTCAACGGCCAGGCCGTCCGAAATCCCGTGGAGAACAGGCGATACTTAGGACGGATCACAATGCGACGAACATCGGGAAAGTACCGAGCCATGCCGTGAGGCAGAACGAGCACACCGTTCGGATCGAATCGACCCTGCAGCTGATCAAGCGTGACCTCGGCCACACGCTCTTGAGCCCGTGCAATTGTGCAACCATAGCGGCCGGCGTCCGGAGAGAGTTGCACAAAATACAGCCAGTCCCCTACGACGAGGATCAGAAAAAGAAGCACCGCAAACGTCCCGGCGAGGATCATGCGAGAACTTCCCACAGGTCGATTCGAGAATCAAGGGAGGGGTATCGGCGACGGAATTCCATGGTCACCAGTTGACTAGACGTGGCGCATTGGCTACATTACGATCAGCTAGGTTTCGGGCGGGCACGTTTTTCCACTTGTTTTGGTTTCCCGCCTTCATATACATTCCCCACGCTACACCGCTCATTATCCCGCACCATAGGGGTGTGCGGGACCGGAGCGTGGAGCCGCGGAGGTACGATGGATATTGCGAAAGTCGAACGTGTATATACCAATTATTCAGGCGTCTACGATCACATCTTCGGAAAAATCTTCCACGAATCGCGCGAGTCGGCCGTCAGGAATCTGCGCATCAGGCCAAACGAGCAGATCCTGGAGGTCGGGGTTGGAACAGGGATCGCACTCGCGTTCTATCCCAAGAATTGCGAAGTGACCGGCATTGACCTGTCACCGGGCATGCTCGCCAAGGCAAGGCACCGACAGTCGCGATACCACTTGGATCACGTACGGCTCATGCTCATGGATGCCGGCCATATGGAATTTGCGGATGATACCTTTGACACGGTGATGGCGGCCTATGTGGTCACGGCAGTGCCCGACTATCGCAAAGTCGTCAATGAAATGATCCGGGTCTGCAAACCCGGCGGACGCATCATCATGTTGAATCACTTCAGCAACGGGAACAAGCTGATCGCGGCCGTCGAAAAGGTCATATCTCCACTCTGCAAACACATCGGGTTCCGCACCGACCTGGCACTCCATACCGTGCTCGAAGGCACGGAACTGCAGGTATCCCGCAAGGAAAAGGTCAATCCGCTGAAGTTCTGGCATCTGGTGGAATGCGTGAATCACAAGTCTGAAATGAATAGGAACGGAAACGGCAGGAACGGACACGCTAACTGACGGGGTACCACTCGGGGCTCTATCTCACCTGACGGGCGCTCTCCCAAGATTCCAGTTCAGCCACTCATCACGCGAAAAGAAGGATTCTCCCACCAGGCAGGTCCCGGGGTAGGTGCGTGCGATGAGATCGGCGACCAAGCTCAGAATCCGGCCACAGTCACGGTTCGGTGTTTCTGGCGCGCGAAGAGTCATTCCAAAGCCGGTCCCGTGAACAGGCCCATAGGCGACGACCTGAACGGACGGCGCCCGACCTCCGCTCTCTTCAGACGACGGCAAGAGCTCACCTTCCCATCTGATCACTGAACTGCGTCGCGATCTCGCGCGTCCCCCTCGCCATGTGCAGGGAACCCCGGCTTCGTCCAGACGGGTCAAAAGCCACTCGACGGTGGGTGCACGGCCTTCCTCAGTCTGAAACGTCCACTGGGCAAAGGCTCGCGCGGCTTCGCGTTCGCTACAGGGAGTGGAAACTTCTTCGAAGACCGCCTCCTCGCACACGACATAGAGCGTGCCTTGCGGGTCGAACCAAAACCGTAAGCGGTCCTCCGTGATTTCCGCATGAATCACCGCGAGCGATGAGCAGTCGCTGCCTTCCTGTTCTAGGATGGAAAAATCGGATACCCCGTTCATCGTCAGTTTCGCCACACGAACCATGTCACGCGTAGAATACCGGATCACCACCGTCACCGTCGTTCCCACAAACACCTGATTGCCGGAATCCTCATCCAGCAGCCGCTTTTTGGACATCTGAAGGTCGGTAATATAGCCCCCGCGGAAGCCGTCCGTATGTGCGATCAGCCAGCGCAGATCTTCTTGATGTTTGATGTATTGCTTCATGGGCTCGTCATTCGTGATGCGTCGTTCGTATTTCGTCTTTCTTCACGCTTCACGCCTAAGGCTTTCAAAAGAGAGGCTGTTGCTGTTTCAATTCAGCCACCTGGCGTTCCAATTCATCCACCCGCTCCTGGAGACGCTGATTCTCGAGTCGCAATAAATCCAGCCGATCGAGCAGTTGTTCGCGCTGAATCTGGCTCCATTCCAGCGTACGCCTCAACCCAGCCAGCTCGAGTTGAGTCTCTGGCCGCTCTTCCAGCGGAAATGACATCGATCTCGAAGGGCTAGCGTTCAGGCGGTCGATTGTTCTTGAGGGCTAGTTGCTCTTCCTCGGTCATGTATCGGATCGCCACGCCGGACAAGTGCATCATCCAGGTTTCTCCCCCGCCGGCCCCCTGGATGAAACTCCAGGCATCCATCCGGAACGGGTTCCAGTATCCGCCACCGCTGAACGGGTTCGTGCTCATTCCGGCGGGACCGGCCGTAGACTGGTAACTCGGTCCCTGTCCGTAATAGTGACGGACATCCGTTTTGCCCAAGATCACGGCATCTGCGCCCAACTCTTTCGCGCGGGAAAGAATCTTCTCGCGAAGGGTGTCCTCACTGACATGCTCGCTCTCGGCAATAATGCGTGCAATCTGCACATGTCCGTTGTCCGGCTCGCGCGCGAGCGTCGTCACCGGTTCGCTTCCGGGCCGAGGCTCAAAGGTCTCTTCGATCAGCGGGTCCACCTTGACCGATACACAGGCGGTAGAGAGGATCATGAGGGGCACAAGCAGAATGTAGCTGGCAATCCATCGCATAGCGTGTACCAAGATTCACTAAGGTACCCTTCATACTGCCGAAATCATGCGGCTAATTCAATGGGAAATGAGAGAGGATGCTTGCTTTGAAGGGTTAAAGGTTTGATCTGGTATCCCGTTAGCTCTCGTCCTCCTCGAGTGCGGGGTGCTGGGAAGCCAAAAGGGTGACTACTGTCAGCGTTGCTTCGCTCCTTTCGTCGCTCTTTGATCCCGTCAAGATTGCTGCCGCTCCTGTTGCTCCTGACAGAGGTTTGTAGTTAGATAGCGGCCGATTGTTCCTCAACACAACCAGAAGTTCACGAGCACCATGAACCAGACAGACAAGGGCATAGGTATCCTCGTAGGTGGAGGTCCCGCGCCGGGGATCAACAGCGTGATCGGAGCGGCCACGATCCGGAGTATTTTAGGAGGCTCGTCGGTCGTGGGTATCCTGGACGGCTTCAAATGGATCATGGAGGGCGACTCCACGAAAGTAAGGTCGCTTTCCATTGAGGAAGTGAGTCGTATCCATTTCCATGGGGGATCTTATCTCGGGATCGCGCGGGCTAACCCGACCTCAAATGCGGCCCATTTGGACAAGACCCTCGCCGCGTTGCTGAAGCTGAATCTATCGGGGTTGATCACGATCGGGGGTGATGACACGGCCTTCTCGGCCCTCAAACTGGAACAGATGGCGGGCGGGAGATTGCGTGTCGTTCACGTGCCGAAGACCATCGACAATGATCTGGATCTTCCACACGGCATTCCTACATTTGGATTTCAAACGGCCCGCCACATCGGCGTCGATATCGTCAAGAATCTTATGGTCGACGCGCAGACCACGTCGCGTTGGTATTTCGTCGTCACCATGGGACGGAAGGCCGGGCACCTGGCCCTCGGCATCGGGAAGGCCGCCGGCGCGACACTCACGCTCATTCCTGAAGAGTTCTCAGGACGGCCCGTGCCTCTCGCCACGCTGGTGGACATTCTCATCGGAGCTGTTCTGAAGCGGCTCAAAATGGGCCGACCAGATGGGGTCGCTATCCTGGCGGAGGGCCTGGTGGAGTGTGTGGACCCGAAGGATCTCAATGGACTGGCGGATGTGGAACGAGATCAGCACGGAAATCTGCGTCTCGCGGAGGTCAACCTCGGCGACCTCCTCAAACATGAGGTCGAGCAGCGTCTCAAGACGTTCGGCATCAAGACCACGATCATGGCCAAGAACATCGGCTATGAGCTCCGTTGTGCGGATCCGATCCCCTACGACATGGAGTACACACGGGATCTCGGCTATTGCGCCGCGCAACTTCTCTTGAATGGCGGCAACGCCGCGATGGTGTCGATCCAGAACGGCCGATTGACCCCCATTCCGTTTGCTCAGATCTTGGATCCCGCCACCGGCCGAATGCGCATTCGCATGGTGGACGTCCAGTCAGAGTCCTACCAGATCGCCCGCCGGTACATGATTCGGCTTTCTCATGAGGACCTGGAGGATCCGCACGAAGTCGCGCAGTATGCCGCCACGCTCAAGCTCTCGCCGGAAGCCTTCCGCGCTCAATTCGGATACCTCGTAGCAAATGAATGGAAACCGAAGTAGCCACATTCGTTTCTTCCTTACCCATCTGATAATGAAGCGGGAGTGATCGCGTCGGCCCGCGTGCGTTCGTTCGGAAGGCACGCGGGCCTATGACCATATCAGGCTTGCGGAGCCTGCACGACCCCGGCGCCAATGTCACCAGGATCAAATCCAGCCTTCATACCGGTCGTCGCGGCAGTGCCGACGAGGCGATCCGCTAACAGTTGCCCGTTCAGTTGGCCTGTTACGGAGAGCTTCTGCGCCCACAACGCTGCCACTCCGGCAACGTGAGGCGTCGCCATGCTGGTTCCACTCATCAACGTGAGGCCGCCGCCCAGTTTTGCGGAATTGATCCCCACGCCGGGCCCCGAGACGCGCGCCCCGACATTGGAGAATGACGCGACAGTGAAGCCTTGCGGGGTCTTACCGACGGCTGCCACCGACAAAACCCCATCGGCGACCGCGGGTGGACTGACTGCGATCTCGAATTTTGGGTCCACGTCTCGCTGGCTCTCATTTCCAGCCGCCGCGATCAGCAGCGCAGCTTGTATGAATGCGTTCTGCGCAGCGATGAACGAGGCAAGACGTTCGAAGAGCAGCACGTTCGCTCGATAGCCTTCAAGCGCCATTGATGTCGCCAGTTCCGTCGGGAAACCGTCTGTTTCGAGTTCCTTCACATAACCAGGGAAATCGATCCCGAGCGACATCGAGATGACGTTCGCGCCCTCGTTCACCGCCCATTGAATCGCTTGCACGATCTGATCGCTGCCGCCGCCGCCGCTACCGAGGACCTTACCGATTAACACCTTGCTGATGCCCGGAGCGACTCCTATTCGGATCCCAGCGACATCGCGTCCGAAAATGGTGCCTGCGCAGTGCGTGCCATGCCCGTGTTCATCGTCGTCACTCTCCGTCGTGAAGTTC
>Ga0075430_100003133_pt1 | contig 13831 bp, 14 predicted proteins | sample RhiMetdeltSRZDD4_FD_75294 | JGI IMG/M metagenome (GOLD analysis project Ga0075430, IMG submission 75294) | Populus rhizosphere microbial communities from Tennessee, USA - Rhizosphere MetaG P. deltoides SRZDD4 | ecosystem: Host-associated > Plants > Roots > Rhizosphere > Soil | place: USA... | reverse complement strand
TGTCCTACATTCCAACAGAAGGAGGACCGCGAATGCAGCAGGTGACTTCCGCCGTACGCGCCGAGGCGCTCGAGGGCCGCACGCTCCTGTCGGTCGCCGTCGTCACGACCGAGGCCGACGCCGGCCCCGGCTCGTTCCGGGCCGTGGTCGAGCGCGCCAACGCCGACTCGGCCGTCGGCTCCATCGCGTTCTCGCCAACGGTGGACACGGTCCGCCTGGCCAGTCCAGTCACCTTTACCGGCCGCCAGGACCTGTCGGTCCTCGGCAACCGCGCGGCGGTCGAGCCGGCGTCCGGCGGCGAAGGGGACTTCGACCTGTTCGTCGTTACCGGCGGGGGCGACCTCACGCTCAACGCGATCACGTTCCGAAAGGGCAGCGACGGCGTCGTCGTACGCCTCCCCGCCGACGCCACGGGGACCGTCAACGTCAGGCTCCCTGAAGTTTCCCTGACCGACAACGCCGAGTTCGGCCTGCACGTGGACGACCTGACGAACGCGTCGGCCGCGTCGATCAACCTGAGCCTGTTCCGCACGTCGATCCTCCGCAACGGCACGGCGGCACTCGACAAGGACGGCGTCCGCGTGGACGAGCGCGGGGCCGGCGGCATCAACGCCTCGGTCGTCGCCTCCCGCCTGAACGGCAACGGCGCCGAGGGCATCGAGCTGGACGAGGGGGGCGACGGCGGGGTGACCCTTTCCGCCACCGCCTCGACGTTCAACGACAACGGATTCTTCTCCGAAGAGGACCTGGACGACGGCATCGACGTGGACGAGGCCGACGCCGGCGACGTCCGCGTGTCGCTGCGGGCGGTCCAGGTGAACGGCAACCTCGACGAGGGCGTGGACCTCAACGAGAGCGGCGAAGGCAGCCTTTTCCTCTCCGCGACGAGCCTGCAGGCGAACGACAACACCGACGAGGGCGTCGCGCTGGAAGAGACGGACGCCGGCGACATCGTCGCCGACCTCCTTTCCGCGCGCATCGAAGGCAACGGCGCCGACGGGTTCCAGGCCGAAGAGGGTGGCGCGGGCAACCTGCTGGCCCGCGTGTTCGCCTCCCGCATCACCGGAAACGACGGCTTCGGGATCAAAGCCGTGCAGGAACTCCCGGGCCGTGGCCTCCTGCTGCTCCTGGGCGTGGACCTGAGCGGCAACACCGATGGGGCCGTGGATGCGGAGAACGTCCGGGTGTTCCGGTCGGGAGTGCGGGTGTAGGCTCACGCCGGCGCTACGACCGTCATCCCGAGGAGCGCAGCGACGAGGGATCTCGGGATGGAGTGACACGTCATTCCGTCCCGAGATCCCTCGGGTCGCTACCACTCCCTCGGGATGACGGTGTGGTGCGATACGTCACGTGCAGACCAGGTGCAAGCGCCCCGCGAGCGGGGCGGCTAATCACCCTTGGACTGGGGCGCAAGCTGTTTTCGCGTGAGGTGCTGGTCGAACCAGTCCGCGATCGTCGTGAGATCCTTCGCCTGGTCGGGCCAGCCGTGGGCGGCGCCGGGCTTCGTCACCAGCTTTGCTTCCACGCCGGCGTCCTTCAGCTTCTTCACGAGGATTTCCGCCTGCTGGATCGGCACGAGCTTGTCGGCGTCGCCGTGGATGATCAGCGTCGGGGGGTCGTCGGGGCTGACGTGGCTCACCGGGGAGATGGTGCGGCCGATCTCCAGCACCTTCTGCTCGTCGGTGACCGGGAGGAAGCTGTTCGTCTTCTTGTCCAGCTCGTGGAAGTCGAAGGGGGCCTTGAAGTCCTTCAGCACGCCGCGGCCCAGCGCGACCTCGCCCTCCTTGCCGTAGTTGAGGAAGTCGGTGGGCGGGTAGAAGCAGGCGACCGCTTTCACGCGGCTGGAGGCCTGGTCGATCGGGTCCTTGGCGTTCTTGTCGCCGGCGTCGCCGGCCAAGCCCTGCATGAGCGAGAGGTGTCCCCCGGCCGACCCGCCGTAGATGCCGATGCGGTCGGGGTCGATGTTGTACTCCTTCGCGTTGTGGCGGATGAATCGCACCGCGCGGTGCATGTCCTGGAGGATTTCCGGGATGGTGAACTTCGGCTGGCTGCCGTGCACGACGGCGAAGACGGTGTATCCCCGCCTGGATAGCTCGTCGATGAACGCGGGTCCGGCGAAGCCGATGAAGTCGTGCGACGAGAACCACCCGCCGCTCACGACAAAGATGGCCGCCGCGCCGTTGGGCTCCTTTTTCGGGGTGAACACGTCCATCGTCAGCGCGACGCCGTGCTTGCGGCCGTAGATGACGTCCTGCCGGCGGGTGTAGAGCGGGCCGTCCTGCGCCGGCGCGACGCCCGGAGCAGCCGCCGCGACGAGCAGGGCGAGGTGCAGGATCGATGTGGTGGCGGTACGGGATCGGCGCATCGTTTTCTCCGGTGACGGCACAAGTCTTGGAGGGCACTCTTTTTTTGGGCCCCATTCAACCGTCATCCCGAAGGGAGCGGTAGCGACCTGAGGGATTTCGGGACGAAGAGACGCGTGTCTCCTGCCCGAGATCCCTCGTCGCTGACGCTCCTCGTGATGACGGCGGTCAGACGAAGAAGAGCATAACCACAAAGTGGCAGGCGCTGCCCGCCAGGACCATGCAGTGCCACAGGTCGTGGGCGACGAAGCGGCCGGGGAAGAGGCGCGGGCGGCCGGTGACGAAGACGACGGCGCCCAGGGTGTAAATGATGCCGCCCGCCAGCAGCCAGAGGATTGCGTCGAGCGGCAGGGCGCGGACGATGGCACCGGAGGCTGCGACGGCCAGCCACCCCATCACGACGTACGTCACCACACGTCGCGTGCGGGCGGGTGACTTACCGAACAACCCCGCAATCCCGTAGGCGGCGGTCGCCCAGACCGCCGCCAGCAGCCCCCATCCCCACGGCCCGCGCAGGCTGACGAGGCACAGTGGCGTGTACGTGCCGGCGATGAGCAGGAAGATGGCGGTGTAGTCCAGCAGGTCGAACCGGCGGGAGGTTTCCGGCGCGCAACGGACGGAGTGGGCCAGGGCGCTGGCGACGTACAACAGGACGAGGCTGACGCCGTAGACGGCAAACCCGATGACGTGGAGGGGCCTGCCGTCCGAGCGGGCTAGCAGCACGAAGAGCCCGACCAGCGACAGCGCCGCCCCGAGCCAGTGGGACCACCCGGGGAATGGGTCCTTGAGCCTGAGCCACCGCGGCGTGAACATCATCGCTCGATCATCATAGCCCGGGACGGGAGTTTTCTGACGTGGAACGACGGATGAAGCGTGCGACCGCGAACAACAAACGACCAAAGTCACGCCGAGCGGCCGCGGCGAAGTCCGATCCTGCGGCCGGCGCGTACCGCACCATCTACGTCCTGTCCGACTCGACCGGCAACCTGCCGCGGCACATGGTGACCGCGTTCCTGACGCAGTTCCCGCAGGACACGTTTGCGGTGCGGTCGCGAAACTTTCTGGATTCCCCCCGGAAAGTGGAGGCGGCGCTCGAAGACGTGGGCGCCTCCCCCGGCATCGTCATGCACGCGTTCGTTTTACCGGCCGTGAAGAAGCAGGTGGCGGACCGCTGCCGAAAGCTGAAGCTGCCGGTGTGCGACCTGACCGGCTCGTTCGTCGAATTCCTCTCAAAGGCCTCGGGGGTGCCCGTGTCGCCGGACCTGCGGCGGCTGCATGACGTGGACGCGGCGTACCGCCGGCGGGTGAAGGCGATCGAGTTCGCGCTGGAGCACGACGACGGGCTGGGGCTCGACACGCTGCACCAGGCCGACGTCGTGCTCGTCGGGGTCTCGCGCACAAGCAAGACGCCGACCTGCATGTACCTCGCCCAGCAGGGGCTCAACGCCGGCAACTACGCGATGGCGGCGGGGGTCGAGCCGCCGCCCGAGGTGCTGTGTCTGCCGAGTCAGAAGGTGGCGGCGCTGATCATCGACCCGGTGCAGCTCGCCCAGATCCGCACGAGGCGGCAGGTGGCGTGGGGCATGGGCGACACGCGCTACAACGAAGCGGCGTCGGTCGCCGAGGAAGTCGAGTGGAGCCGCAAGCTCTTCGCGCGGCAGCGCTGGACGGTGTTCGACGTGACCAACCAGGCGATCGAGGAGACCGCCGCGCGGATCGCCGACAAGCTGGGGCTGGGAAGCGCGAAGTAGCCGCCCCTTCACGATTTGATGGATGGCGGGATCAGTTTGCTCGTCGTACCGCATTCGGGGCAGCGATCGGGGCTGGAGCGAAGGTCGTAGCCGCACTTCGTGCACCGGCGTGACAGCCACCGTGACAGGTCACGCTGTCGAGATCGGTAGCGGACGACCCAGACGATCGGGAGGATGGCGGTGACGACCGCCGTCGCGACCAGGCGTGGGACGAACTTTGACTGTGGAATGACATTGCCGGCGCTGTCCACGAAGACGTCTCCCTCGCACCCGCCCAGGTTCAATACGAGGGCGATACCACTCATTGCACACAAATAGAACGAAGCGGCGGCCCACCAGGTCAGGGGCCGTACCTTGATGGGTTCGCCCGTGTAGAGTGGGTGTCGACCGTCCATCGCCGTATTTTACCTGCGCTCCGCCGCGGCCGCCGGGCTGGCTACGTCCGGCGGCGCGGGTTAGAAAGGTCGGGCGAAGGAGTTTGCCCATGAGCCATGGAGTGGAAATGGGGGCGGCGTCGCAGTGGAAGGCGCAGGTGCAGCCGCAGGGGCAGCCCGGGCCGCTGCAGAGGGCCCAGGGGGCTGTGCCGACGGACAACCCGCACGTCCTTAAGTGGGTAGACCGGTGCGCCCTGCTGTGCCAGCCCGAACACGTCCACTGGTGCGACGGGAGCGAGGCGGAGCGGCGGGTTCTGCTGGAGCGCGGCGTGAAGGACGGCGTGCTCATCCGGCTGAACCAGGAGAAGCTGCCGGGCTGCTACCTCCACCGGTCCAACCCCAACGACGTCGCCCGCACCGAGCAGCTCACCTTCATCTGCATGCCCGGCCAGGACATGACGGGGCCCACCAACAATTGGTGGGAGCCGAAGGCGGCGTACGCGAAGCTGCGCGAGCTGTTCGCCGGGTCGATGCGCGGCCGCACGATGTACGTCGTGCCGTTCGTCATGGGGCCGATCGGCAGTCCGCTGGCGAAGGTGGGCGTGCAGCTCACCGATTCGCTGTACGTCGCCGTCAGCATGGGCGCCATGACGCGCATGGGCGACGTGGCGTGGCGGCAGCTCGGCGACTCCGAGGAGTTCACCCGCTGCCTCCACGGCCTGGGCGACGTGAACCCGGATCGGCGGTACGTCTGCCACTTCCCCCTCGACAACACCATCTGGAGCTTCGGCTCCGGGTACGGCGGCAACGCGCTGCTGGGCAAGAAGGCCCTGGCGCTGCGCATCGCCAGCTTCCTCGGATGGCAGGAGGGCTGGATGGCGGAGCACATGCTGCTCATGGGGACGCAGGACCCGACGGGGAAGAAGACTTACATCGCGGCCGCGTTCCCCTCCGCCAGCGGGAAGACGAATTTCGCGATGCTCATTCCGCCGGAGAAATACCGCAATGCGGGGTGGAAGATCACGACGGTCGGCGACGACATCGTGTGGATGTGGGTGGACCAGGCGACGGGCCGCCTGCGCGCGATCAACCCGGAGGCGGGGTATTTCGGCGTGCTGCCCGGGACGAACGAGCAGACGAACCCCAACGCCATGCGGACGATGGCGCGGGACACGATCTACACGAACGTGGGGCTTCTGCCGGACGGGGACGTGTGGTGGGAGGGCAAGACGGAAGAGCCGCCGGCCGAGTGCGTCGACTGGACGGGGCAGCGGTGGACGCCCCAGATCGGCCGGCAGACGGGGCGGAAGGTGGCACACGCCAACAGCCGGTTCACGGCGCCGATGAAGAACAACCCCGCGCTGGACCCGGCGGCCGACGACCCGGCGGGGGTGGAGGTGAACGGGATCGTGTTCGGCGGCAGGCGGAGCAAGGCCATCCCGCTGGTGTTCCAGGCCTTCAACTGGCCGCACGGCGTGTACATCGGCGCGACGCTCGGCTCGGAGACGACGGCGGCGGCGACGGGCCAGGTCGGCGTCGTCCGCCGGGACCCGATGGCCATGCTCCCGTTCCTGGGCTACAACATCCGCGACTACCTCGTGCACTGGTTCCGGATGCGGAAGCAGATGAAGGACTGCCCGCGCATTTTCCACGTCAACTGGTTCCGCCGCGGCGACGACGGGCGGTTCCTGTGGCCGGGCTTCGGCGACAACATGCGCGTGCTGAAGTGGATCGTGGACCGGTGCCACGGGCGGGCGTACGCGTTCGAGTCGGTGCTGGGCTGGATGCCGCGGCCGCAGGACATCGACCTGGAGGGGCTGGAGGTGGACCTGCAGGACCTGGAGGAGCTCCAGACCGTGGACGTCGAGGCGTTCAAGGCCGAGCTGCTCAGCCAGGAGGAGCTGTTCCTGAAACTGGCGGGCGACCTGCCCAAGGAAATGATCTTCCAGCGCGAGCTGCTGATCAGCCGGTTGTGACGGGGTGCTGTGGGTGAACGGGCGTCTCGCCCGCGTAAACAACGTAGAAGGCCGCGAACTCGGAACTACTTCATTCGAAAGCCGCAGGCACGGGCGGGACGCTCGTGTCACGTGATGGCCGACCAATTCCTCAATTTGACGGACAAAGGAGCCGCAGATGCCGACCTATCTGGCGCTGATCAACTTTACGGAGCAGGGGGTTCAGAACTTCGTGGACACCCGGCGGCGGGCGGAGGATTTCCGGGCGCGGGCAAGACAGGCGGGGGTGAACGTCCGCGAGATCCTGTGGACGATGGGGCAGTTCGACGGCGCGCTGCTCCTGGAGGCGCCGGACGACGAGACGGTAACGGGGGTGATGCTGGGCCTGGCGGCGCTGGGGAACGTGCGGACGCGGACGCTGCGCGCGTTCGACGTGGGGGAGATTGGGAACCTGCTGAGCCTGGCCGGCGGCGGGGCGGCCGGAAGGTCGGCGGGCGGCTCGTCGGGCGGGGGTTCGTCGGGGGGCAGCTCGTCGGGCGGCTCATCCGGCGGGAACGGGGGGTCGCGGGGGGGCGAGTCTCGCGGCGGCGGCAAGAAGGGCCGCCGGTGAGGCGGACGGGGCCGGAGTGTCCCATGCCACTCCGTTACCGGCGGTTACCGGCCCATACTGGCCGCGGCGTCGGCGGAACGCAATAATCGACCGTTCCCGACGTTATGCGAATGACCGGCGGACCGAAAGCGATGGCCCTTGAAGGAGCCCCCGAACCCGCTCCGCCGGCGGCGGCGTTACCGTCGAAAAACGCCCCGGCGGCGGGGAAGGGCGGTGGCGCACGTGTTGCTCCGGGTCGTTTCGGCGGCAAAGGCGCCGCCGCGGCCGAGGTGCCGCCGGAGGAGTTGGCCGACGAGGTGCTCGTCCAGCGGCTGCGGCGCGGCGACGTTCATGCGGGCGAAGTCCTCGCCCGACGGTATTACGAGCCGCTGACGCGCTACCTCCAGCGCGTCGCCGGCAACGACGTGGCCGAGGAACTCCACCAGCAGACCTGGTTGAGTGTCCTGGACCACATCGAGCGGTTCGACCCGGCCGCCGTGGGCGGCGGGTTTAAAGCGTGGCTCTTCCGCATCGCCACAAACAAGGCCAACGACCATTGGCGGTCGCGGGGCCGGGAGCGGGCGGCGAAAGAAGGGTTGCGGCTGGTCACGGAGGTGGCCGCCCCCGAAGCCGGGCACCGGCTGGAGGGGGCGGAGCAGGAGGAGAAGCTGAGGCGGGCCATCGAGTCGCTGCCGGAGAGTCAGCGGCAGGTATTGGCCCTGCGGTATTACAGCGAACTGAAGTTCGTCGAGATCGCCGAGATCCTGGGTTGCCCGCTGAACACCGCCCTGGGGCGGGTCCACAAGGCGATCCTGAAACTGAGGCAGTTGATGCGGGACTGACCGCGATCGCGGGGACTGGCCGCTGTTGCGGGAATGCCCCGCCGCCCGATGTGAACTGCGGGGCTGGATTAACAGCCGGCAGAACGGAAAGCACGAAAAGGGGACGACGTGCCCAGAAGCCTGCTCCAACAGCTCGAGAACAACGAGGCCGTCCTGCTGATGTACCTGGCGGACGAGCTGCCGCCCGACGACCGCGCCGAGGTGGAACAGCTCATGGCGCGGGACGCCAACTTGCGCGCCGAATTCGACCGGCTCCGCGAGGCGCATGACGGGTTCATTGCGGACATGCGAAACCTTGACCGAGCCACGCGACTGTCCGTGCCCGAGTCGACGGGCGTGCGGCGGGTGGCGTCGGCCATGCGGCGCTGGCAGGCGGAGCGGGAGGCCCGCCCTCCGGTCCAGCGGCCCCGGCCCGAACTGCGGTACCCGTGGTGGGCTTACCCGGCGGCGGCCGCGGCGTCGGTCGTCATCGCGTTTCTCGTCTGGTGGGGCAACAGCGATCGGCCGGTCCGCGTCGTATACCACCCGCCGGCCATCGACACGGTGTACGACGGCCCGCCACTGCCGCGGTACGACGCCGAGGACGTGGCGGCGTGGTGGGGCATCAACCCGGCGGGCGAGGGGTCCGAGGGTACCGGCGCGGAAATGGCGGACTCCGCGGGCGGCGGCGCTGATGACGACCTGGCGGCGTTCGCTCTGATCGACCCGTCAGACTTCAACGTGTTGATGCTGCCGGACGAGCCGGGGGGACTCGAGCCCACCTTTGATGAAGAAGATGAATTCGACGTCCAATAACCACTTTCGCGGGAGGGCCGTGAGGCGCTGGCTTGTCCTGGTGGCGGCATCGGCGGCGCTGGCGTCCCTGGCGGGGGCGCGCGCGGCGGCCGCCTGCCCGGACGAGAAGGAGAATCGTGCGTCTGCCTCGGAGAGGCGCGAGGGGCGGGACGGGCGGTACGGTCAGGACAGGCGCGACGGTCAGGAAAGGCGCGACGGGCGGCGCGACGGGCCGTACGAATTCGGCTGGGGTCGCCGCGGCGACGAGGGGGACCTGCGGGAGCCGAGCCAGAAGGAGTGGGCCGAGGCCAGCGCCTTCATGTGGCGCTACTCGCCGCGGCGGGCGCGGGCGATGGATCAACTCGCGGAGGGTTCCTGGAAGGACAAGCTCCGCAAGGTGCTCTTCGCCCGCTACCGGGGCCTTCGCTCGCTGGACCGGCGCGACCCGGAGGCGTTCAGGCAGCGGGTCGAACAGCTCCGCCTGGAGGACGAGATCTTCGGCCTCGTCTCCGACTGGGCCGGTTCGGCGGAGGAAGAGCGCCCGAAGTTGAAGGAGAGGCTGAAAGTCCTCGTGTCGAGCCTGGTGGACCTGGACGTGCAGGAGCGGAAGCGCCGCATCGACCGGCTGGAGGCCGAGCTCAGGGAGCAGAAGGCCGCATTGGAGAAAGACACCGAGCAGCGCGACACCCTGGTCGACGACCGCTACAACCGGTTCCTCGACTGGGCCAACAAGTGGGCCGAGAAGCGCCAGCGGGACAAGGCAAAAGACGAAGAAGCCGGGCGGGACGGTAAGAAAGACGACGAGAAGAACTGCGACTGACGCGACTCCCGCGCCAAATCAAAGGGGTCGTCCCCTCCGGAACGACCCCCGCGCCTCCGTGCGAATGATTGTTAGTTAAGACGGCCTAGTAGACGATCGCCATCGCGTCCTCGACCGCCTGGATCACCTGCCGCACGTGGAAGGGCTTGCGGAGGAACCCGTCGAAGCCCGTCGTCAGCAGCCCGTGGGCCTCCGCCTCGCTCAGCTTCCCGCTCATCGCGATCACCTTCGTGAGCTGCAGGTCCTGGCTCTTCTTCACCTGCTTGCACACCTCCGGCGCGTCGATGTCCTTCAGGTGCATGTCCAGCAGGATGACGTGCGGGCGGAACTTCTCGGCGGTGACGCCGGCGGCGAAGCCGCCCTTGGCCACCTCCACCTCGTACTTCGCCTCGTCCTCCAGGATCTTTTCCAGCACCTCCACGATGTCCTGCTCGTCGTCCACGATCAGGATGCGGGTCGAGCCGGTCATCAGCCCGTTGAGGGGCATGCCGTGCTGCTTCATGAACCGGATGAGCTGGTTGAGGGGGATGCGCCGGTCCTTGGACCCGGGGATGCGGTAGCCGTGCAGCGCGCCGGAGTCGAACCACTTGCTGACGGTCCGGGGGGCGACGTTGCAGATCTTGGCGACTTCGCCGGTGGTGAGGACGTCCTTCACTTTGGTCGTGCTGGTTCCGCTGCTCATCGCATTCTCTCCCCGGGGGCGTCGGCCCTCGCCCTCTGCGTCGGCGTCCGCGGCCGGTCGGTCGTCGCGTCGGCCGCGGCCGCCCCCGCACGCCCCTCGCGTGCGGACGGCGCGGTGCCGACGGATCAATGCCGTCTGACACTCCTACTATCGACCTGCCGCGTGGGAGCTTTAGACAGCGTGCGCAGTTCCTGCCGCCCGCGCCGGGAATCTGGAGCGGGGGTTGTTATGAGACGTGGCCGGCGAGCCCGGTGTTGGCGCGACGCGGGCCGCCCCCGTGTGAGGGAATAGCCGGCGTCATTCCGCGTTTGGCTTGGGAGGGGGGAGTGGAGCCACGGGGAATCGAACCCCGATTTGCTGAATGCGATTCAGCCGTCATCCCGTTAGACCATGGCCCCGGGTTTCAACGCGTCGCGCGCCCGAAGGTAACGCGCCGGCTCGTATTGTAGGGGGGGGCCGGTTGAGGTCAAGAAGCGCCCCGGCGACCCGCCCGGACGACGGTCCGCGTCCCGCGGACCGTCGTCCGACACGCCACGGCACTCTCGAGACCGCAACTTTCCGCAGCGTCATGACCCGCCCCGCGGCGCCGCCGTCGGTCTCTAAAACATCTTTAAGATTCAATACTTACGGATTCCGCCACTCGTTTTTTGACGCCGGGTTCAGGGGTTCACTATAGTTCCGACCACCGACCTCAGGAGATCACCAGGATGCAGAAGCGTGGGCCCTCGGCCAGCGACCAGGACCTCGAGTCACTCGTCTCCCTTTTCAGGCTGTTGTCCGACAAGACGCGGCTCAACATCCTCATGCTGCTCTCCAGGGGCGAGCGCAACGTGAGCAGCCTCTGCGGCGAGCTGAAGCTCCCGCAGCCCACGGTCAGTCACCACCTGGGCCTGTTGCGGATGAGCAACCTGATCTCCAACCGCCGCGACGGAAAGCAGGTCTTCTACGAGCTCGACGGCCGGGTCAACGCCGCCGACGGCAAGTCCCTGGAAGTGGCGGTCGAACGCTTCAACGTGAAGATTGGCTCGATCCTCGCAGGCACGGCGTGAGTGGCACGCCGGGGCGTCGGGCCGACGTCCGCGAGATCCGTTTTGCTCAACGCACGCTGGCGGCGGCGTGCCCCCGCGCGCCCTGCGGGGCCGCGTTCCCGGTTTCGAACGACTTGCCGGTCAGCCGGATGAACACGTCCTGGAGCGTGGGCTTGCCCACCGACACCGACTCCACCAGCCCCGGCGCCGCCTCGATGAGCCGGACCACCAGCTCGTGACCGCGCTCCCGCTCGATCCGCACCGACCCGTCCACGACCTCCGCCGCCAGCCCCAGCCGGTCCCGCAGCGCCTCCGCCAGCGCCGCCGGGTCCCGTGAGACCATCGAGATGACGTCCCCGCCGATGCGGTCCTTGAGTGCCGCCGGCGTGTCGCAGGCGATCAGCCTGCCACGCTCCATCACCGCCAGCCGGTCCGCCCCGTCGGCCTCCTCCATCAGGTGGGTGGTGAGCAAGACGGCGACGCCGACCGACGACGTGACCTGCCGCAGGTGCCGCCACAGGTCGATGCGGGCGGCGGGGTCCAGGCCGGTGCTGGGCTCGTCCATCAGCAGCACGCGCGGCCGGTGGAGCAGCGCCTTGGCCACTTCCACCCGACGCCGCATCCCGCCGCTGAACGTGGCGGTCCGCTCCCGCGCCCGCCCGGCCATCCCGACCGCCTCCAGCGCGTCGCCGACCCGGCGGCGCAGCTCCGGCCCCCGCAGGCCGTACAGGTGGCCCTGGTGGACGAGGTTCTCCTCCGCCGTGAGCTGCTTGTCGAGGCTGGGGGACTGGAACACGACCCCGATGTGACTTCGGACCCCCATGGGGTCCTTAGCGGGGTCAAAACCGGCAACCCGCACCGACCCCGGCGGGGCGGGGAGCATCGTGGAGAGGATCCGGAAGAGCGTCGTCTTCCCGCTGCCGTTGGGTCCCAGCAGGGCAAAGATCTCGCCGGGGGGGACGGAAAGGCTCACCCCGTCCAGCGCGACGCGGTCGCCGTAGGCGTGTCGCAGGTCCGAGACTTCGACCGCCGGCTCGGTCATGTCGTCAGTTCGGCCCGCCGCCGGGCAGGTGCTGCCCCGGCAGGTGGCCCGGGTGCTCGGCCATTCGGTCGAAGGGCATGGCGTAGACGATGTCCGGGATCAGGGCGCAGATCAGCAGAACGCACAGGCACAGCGGCACGATGAGGATCAGGTAGATCAGCTTGCCCTCGAACTTCAGGTGCATGAAGAACAGCGCCACGAGCGACGCCTTGATCGAGGCGATCAGCAGGGCGATCAACAGGTTGACGACCTCGTTGTCGAACCGCTTCAGCGCCACCGCCACCGTGAGCACGGTGAGCACGATCAGCGCCAGGAAGCACGCCACGTAGGGGACCTTGTGGTGCGGCATCGGCACCGACACCCCGTGCGGCTCCTCCGGCTCCCCCATCCTCCCCGGCCCCGGTCCGTGCGTCGTGTCCATTTCCGTTCCCTTCGTCGCTTCGTCGCTGAGCCGCCCCGTCCCTTACTTTAAATAAGGTACATCAGCGGGAAAAGGAAGATCCACACCAGGTCCACGAAGTGCCAGTAGAGCCCGACGTACTCCGTCTGGGCCGCGAAGATCCGGCCCCGCAGCGCCTGCACCAGCAGCATCCCGATCGGCACGATCCCGCCCACGACGTGAAGGCCGTGCACCCCCGTGAGGGCGTAGTAGCAGGAGAAGAAGATGTTCTTCCACGGGCCGTAGGTGATCGTGCTGCCGATCGACTTGCGGTCCAGCGTCCACTCGCCCTCCTCGTGGCCCGCCGCCAGCTTCATCGAGTGCTCGCTGGCCAGGTGCAAATCGAACCCCCGCTCGGGCATGGGGACGCGGACGCCGTGCACCTTCCAGCGGCCGTCGGACTCCTCGTGCACGTGCCCGTCGTAGGCGAACGCCTGCTTCGTCTGCGGGTCCGTGGCGACGAGCGTGTGGTGGCCGAGGCTGTGGCCGAACGGGCTGCCCAGCTTCTCGGTGTACTCGATGTACTTGATGCCCATGAAGCCGATCGCGCACAGCAGCGTGATCGCCAGGCAGATCACCAGCCGGCCGCGGTTGCCCTTCTGGGCGGCGTCCACGGCCAGGGCCATCGTAAGACTGCTGAAGATCAGCACGATGGTGTTGATGCCCGCCGCGATCTTGCTGAGCACCGCCGCGTGGCTGGCGAACAGCTCGGGGGCCCCGGAGCGGAGGATGATGTAGCTGCCGAGTATCCCGATGAAGAACATGATCTCACTGGCCAGGAACAGCCAGATCCCGATCTTCCCGGGCGCCGTCGGGTCGCCGTGACTGACGACGGGGTCGGGGGCGTGTTCCTCCGGGATGTAGCCGTGGTCGATAATCGTTTCCGACACTGAACGGACTCCTTCGGTTATCAAACCTGAAATCTCAAATTTGAAATTTCAGATCTCAGGTCTCAGGTCATTCCTTCTCGAACACCACCGACAGTTCCGCCTCGCCGCCTTCCGCCACCGTCGCCTTCCGCTCGCGCTCGCCGAGGAACGGGTGGCTGAACACGACGGTGTGCTCGCCCGGCGGCAGGCCGGTCAGCTCGAACCGCCCGGCGGCGTCTGTGACGCCGTAGTACGGGTGGTCGAACACGTGGACCGTGGCGTTCATCCACGGGTGCACGTCGC
>Ga0075430_100003131_pt1 | contig 13833 bp, 11 predicted proteins | sample RhiMetdeltSRZDD4_FD_75294 | JGI IMG/M metagenome (GOLD analysis project Ga0075430, IMG submission 75294) | Populus rhizosphere microbial communities from Tennessee, USA - Rhizosphere MetaG P. deltoides SRZDD4 | ecosystem: Host-associated > Plants > Roots > Rhizosphere > Soil | place: USA... | reverse complement strand
GGCCGTGATCGCCAGGACGACGTCGAACGCCGCGTCGTCGACGGGCAGGGCGCGGGCGTCGCCAACCTGGAAGTCGATCTGCCGGGCCAGGCCCTCGTGCTCGGCGACCTCCCGCGCGACCGAGAGCATGATCGGGCTCGGATCGACCCCCACGACGCGGCCCCCCGGCGCGACCCGACGGGCCACGGCCCGGGTGACCACGCCGGTGCCGCAGCCGACGTCGAGGACGCGCTCGCCGGGGGCGAGCTGGAGGAGATCCAGGTAGGTGGCCCTGATCGATGCCTGATCCTCGCCCTGGCCGCGCAGCTCCAGCAGGCGCGCCAGCTCGCGGATCCCGGCCTCCTCGGCCGCCGTGATCGTCGTCTCGTTCCAGGGGTCGGCCGCGCGCCGGGCTGGCTCGCTCATCAGGCGCTCCGCAAGGCAGGCTCGGGCGTAGATCGTACACCGGCGCTGGCAGGGAGCACGGCCTTGTCCCGGAAGGTCGGCCCCGATGAGACGAGGCCGATCGGCACGCGAAGCTCGTCCTGCACCACCTCCAGGAAGGCGCCGCGGTCGCAGCGCACCGTGCGGTAGACCGGCTCGCACTGTTCCAGGACGTCGGTCAGCCGGGCCTGGTACGCCAGGTCCTCGGGGGAAGGCGAGGGGCGCAGCCGGACGATCAGGCCGTCCTCGACGTCGGCGTAGGTCGGGAGGTCCGCGGCAGGGCCACGGCAGCGGTACGCCACGGCGATCCGCCGCTCGGGTGCCGCCGCGAGCTGGTCCAGGTGGCTGACGGCGAGGAGGTCGGGGCGGCCGGCCACCTCGACGGCGTAGCGGGCGGCGACCGCGTCGAACGGGCCGACGCGGAAGCCCTGCTGCCAGTCGTTGGTGACGTTGTACGGGTCCGTGAAGAGCGGTCGGAGAGAGGAGTCCTCGCTCACGAACGGCCCGGCGCCGTGGCGCGTCATGTAGGCGCGCAGCAGGCCGATCCTCAGGACGTCGCCGTCGTACTGCTGCTCGTCCAGGAGAGTCAGGGCGTTCTTGAAGGTCGTGGTGCTCCAGGTGGTGTACGGGTGGAAGCCGCGCCACTCGTCGAGCAGGACGCCCTGGGCGCCCTCGAAGACGACGGTGCCGGCGAGGTCGAGCAGCGTGCCGAGGTAGCCGTCGTCGACGAGGCGCACCAGGCCGGCGAGGTGGGCGTAGGCGCGGACGCAGGTCTCGATCACGTCGGGGTCGGCGAGGATTCGGCGCTCCCGCGCGACGGCGTCGGTCGCCGGGAGCGCCGCGAGCACCTCCCGGAGCTGGTCGAGCTTCAGGTTGCGGACGCGGCGGAGCTTCCGGGTGAGGACGGCGGGATCGCCGAGGTCGCCGGCGGACACCATCGCGTCGCCGTACGCCAGCCAGTCCGCCATCGTCTCGCCGATGCCCATGCCGCAGCTCCCGTGGCGGGCGTCGCCGCGGGAGAGCTCGCGCAGGCGGTTGGCGGCGACCTGAAACGGGGTGGTGACGAGCGCCCGGCGGTCGACGCTGGTCCGCGCGAGGGCGTCGGTCACGCCGAGCGCCCGAAGCTCGTCGTCCTCCCTGAGCATCCGCAGCGGGTTGAGCAGCATGAAGCGCGAGAGGTGGGTGTTGACGCCGCGCACGAACGTGCCGCTGCCGAGCTGGGCGAAGGTGTGGTGCTGTCCGTCCGGCGTGACGACGTTGTGCCCGGCCTGGGCGCCGCCGTTGAACCGCACGACGGTGTGGACGGGCTCGGTCCGGGCGAGGTAGTCGGTCCAGGTGCCCTTGCCTTCGTCGCCGTAGCCGAGGCCGACCAGGATGATGGCGCTGCGATCCGAACGCATGGATGCCTCCGGGAAAGCCCCACCCCCCGACCCCCTCCCCATTGCGATGGAGAGGGGGAGTCCACCGGCGAGTTGCGGGTTGGCTCCCCCTCTCCGCCGCAGCGGGGAGGGGGTCGGGGGTGGGGAATCCTCGTTACAGCCGGCGGAGGCGAGGGCGGTTGGCGGCGAGGCCGGAGAGGGCGCCGGTGACCCGGGCAACCGCGCTGGTGGGCTGTTTCGCCAGGGCGGTCACGACGGCGTCGCGGACGGACGGGTCCACCCCCAGGTCGGCGAGGTGCTGCGCGCCCTCGTCGAGGTCGATGGTCGCCTCGCGGGTGCCGATCGAGAGGGCGATCAGCTCGGCGGCGCCGTTCGGCTCGCGGAGCTGGAGGACGTTCTCGCCGAGCAGCTTGTGCCAGAAGCCGAGCACCTGGCGGTCGCCGCCGTTGTGGGCGCCGTCCGGCAGGATGAAGAACGTCTCGTACCGCTCTTTGACCCGGGCGAAGACCTCGGCGGTGCGAATTGGGGCGCTTAGCACGTCGCCGGTGAGCGCGAAGATCTCGTCCGGCTCGACGTTCGGCCAGGAGAACTCGTCGCCGATGAAGTAGACGTACCCCTTCTTCCGCCGGCGCTCCCAGGCGTCGTGGACGGTGTGCTCGTCCAGGAAGTAGGCGGCGTTCTGGTACGACTCGCTCTTCTGGCCGCCGCCGCCGCCCTCGATGACCATCATCTCGAGCTGGAGGGTGGCCCGGAGGTCGCTCTCGAACTGGCCGACCTGGAGCGGGACTTCGTCGCACATGCGGCCGGCGGTGATCTGGGAGTCGCCGATCGCCATGAACATGACCTGCGGGTGCTGGACGTATCCCCTGGTGAGCAGGAGGTTGTAGAGGTTCTTGAGGCTGCTGTGGATCGCGCCGACGACGTTGCTCATCGTACCGGTGACGTCGAGCACGACGACGATCGGGGTGGACTCCGGGTGCTCGGCGCTGTCGCGGCTCTCGCGGACCTTGAGGCCGGCCGTGTTGCGCCAGCGCGGGTCGAGATCGGGGTGGACGACGCGGGCGCCGGGCGTCAGCGAGTCCGAGTAATCGAACGTGCTCTTGCCCGAGGCCGCCTTGGCCCGGACGTGGTCGTCGTAGGCGCCGGGGTCGAAAAAGCCACTCCCCATGATGGGCCTCCTTCTGATCTGTGGCCGGCTCGACGGCTGTCGCTCAGCGACGGGCCGGCATCGTGAACGGGATGAACCGGCGCGCGCCCCAGAGGGCGGCGAGCAGGTCGGCGAAGTCGCGGTAGAGCTGCCGGGCATCGGCCTGGACGGCGGCGGTGCGGAGGGCGCCGCGCAGGTAGGTCTGAAGCTGGGCAGGCACGGTGGGGGGCAGGGCGCCGGTCAGCGGGTCACCGCCCAGGAGGTACGCCATGCAGCGTAGGCCCATCTCGACGTCGACGGCCGGGGTGGGCGGCTTCCGAGCCAAGACGGCCAGCGGGTACCAGGCCTCGTACGCCGGGCTGATGGCCGTGACGTGGGCGCCGGTGACGGGGGCGTCGAGGACGCTGGCGGTCCAGTCGATCAGCAGCAGGCCGTGCGCCTCGGGGTGAACCAGGACGTGGGTCGGCAGGACGGCACCGTGGACGACCGCGCGGTCGTGGGCGTACCCGAGCGCGATCAGGAGCCGGCGCCAGATCCAGGCCATCTGCTTCGGATCGACGCCGTGCGGGTACGCGGCGCGGATCTCCTGGAGAGTGTAGAACTGGTCGGCCGGGAGCGGGCCGCGCTCGGTGGTGACGAGCGGGAAGGCGTTGACCTGGCGGGCGTCGCCGGAGCCGTCTTGGAAGCGGAAGGTTTCGAGCAGCTTCGGGATGTACGCGGGGACCGGGCGGCCGTCTGTGCTCACCGCGAGGTGTCGGAGGGCGCGCGCCTCGTTGGCGAGCAGGTCGTTGTCCTGTGGGTTCGCGGCGACCTTCAGGAGGCAGCCGATCTCGGCGCCAGCGGGGTCGCGGCGGTCCGTCGCGGTGCAGGTGTAGAAGGTCGCGATGTCGCCCGTCGCGAACGGCTCGCCGACGGCGTACGCTCGGCGCCGCGTGTAGATGACGACCGACCTCTCAGGGGAGATCGGCTGCCCGTGGCCAGTCGCACCGATCTGCGCCTGGGCGGCCAGGTAGAGCCGCTGCAGGGTCTTGAACGCCCGATTCGCCAGCGGGGCGTCGCCGTGCCGATCCGGATGGACGAGCAGGGCGAGCTGCCAGTAGCGGCGCCGGAGCTGATCGAACTGCTCGGCGGGTGTGCCGTGCGGCGCGCCGAAGACGGCTTCGGGACCGCTTGCCGTGTCGAGGTCTGCCGCGATGACGGCGAGATCGCCGCTGGCTCCTGCCGGGTCGAGGATCGACATGATTGCCCCCGATGGGAGAGCGACGAGGTGCCCGCCGCGCCGCCCTCTGAGCCTATTATACTCGTCTAGAGTAAAAATACAAGAGAGTTTTATTGCTGATAGGGGCGGACATCGGGTGTGTGGTACGACGGGCCAGGCGCACGGGTCCGGTACGATTCTCGGGTGATCGAGACACCTGACACGCCGACACCTGATTCGCCATCGTCAGATTCGCGGCGCACCGTGCCCGATGGGCCGGCCGCCTGGTACGCGGACCGCCGCGACCGCTTCCGCGCCGAGGCCGCCGAGCTGGCGATCCGCGCCGCCCGCCTCGCCAACATCCGCCTCCTGTTGTTCGCCGGGATGGCGGTGGCGGCCGGCTGGGCCTACTGGTCGGAGCCGCCGCTCGCGACGATCCTGTGGGTCGTGGCGGTCGTGCTGGGCGTGGCGTTCGTGGTCCAGGTGGTGCGCTACCGCCGGGTCGAGCGGCGGCGGCGGCACCTCTCGGGGCTGGCCGACCTGGCGGACGAGGCGCTGCTGCGGATCGCGCGGGACTGGCACCGGCTGCCGCTCCGCCACGAGGGCGGGGCCGACCCGCTCCACCCGTACGCCGGCGACCTGGATCTGCTGGGGCACGGCTCGCTGCTGCACCTGCTGGAGTCGACCGGAACGCGGCTCGGGGAGAGCACGCTCAAAGGGTGGCTGCTGGACGCCGGCACGGCCCGCGCCGGGTTCCACGACGGGGCCGGGCTGGAGGCGGTCCGGCAGCGTCAGGCGGCGGTGCAGGAACTGGCGCCGCTCGCGGAGTGGCGCGAGGAGCTGGTCTGGCGCGGCCGGGCGACCGGGTCGCCCTCGCCGGATCCGGAGCTGTTCCTGGCCTGGGCCGAGGGCGACCGCTTCCTGGCGTCGCGGCAGGCGCTGGTGTGGGGGGCCAGGCTGTCGCCGCCGCTGTTCTGGGCGCTGCTGCTGGCGCAGATGGGCGGGCTGATCGGCTGGCCGCTCTGGATCGGGCCGGTCGTCGTGAACCTGCTGATCGGCTGGCGGCTGGTCGGCACGGCGGTCGGGCGGCTGAACCAGGTGCGGTACTTCGCGGGGGCACTCGGGGCGTACGCCGACGCGCTGGACCACCTAGGCGGGCCGTCGTTCTCGGCGCCGGCCCTGCAGCGGCTCCAGGCGGCGCTCCGAGTCGAGGGGCACTCGGCGGCGGCCGAGATCCGGCGCCTCTATGGGATCGTGCGGCTGGCGCAGCCGGCCTCCTCGATGGTCTATCCGCTGATCGAGCTGACAACGCTCTGGAACGTCCACGTGCTGAGCCTGCTGGAGGGGTGGCAGGCGAAGGCAGGGCCGCGAGCACGCGGCTGGCTGGAGGCGCTGGGCGAGGCCGAGGCGCTGGCGGCGCTGGCCCGCTTGAAGTACGACAACCCGAGCTGGGGGCTGCCTGACCTCGATCCGGCGGCGACCCGATTCGAGGCGCGCGCGCTGGGGCACCCGCTGCTCGGCGGCGACCATCGCGTGACGAACGACCTGACGCTCGGGCCGCCGGGGACGTTCCTGCTGGTGACGGGCTCGAACATGTCCGGCAAGAGCACGCTGCTGCGGGCGGTCGGGGTGAACACGGTGCTGGCGCAGGCCGGCGGCCCGGTCTGCGCGACGGCGCTCCGGTTGCCGCCGCTGGACGTCTGGACGGCGATGCGGATCTCGGACTCGCTGGAGCGCGGGGTCTCGTTCTTCATGGCAGAGCTGGAGCGGCTGCGGGACGTGGTGGAGGCGGCGCGAGCGGCCGGGGAAAGCCCCACCCCCCAACCCCCTCCCCATTGCGATGGAGAGGGGGAGTCCACCGGGACGCCGCGGGTGCTCTACCTCCTCGACGAGATACTCCAGGGGACCAACACGGCCGAGCGCCAGATCGCGGCGCGGCGGGTGATCCGGCTGCTGCTCGGGTGCCGGGCGATCGGCGCGGTCTCGACGCACGACCTGACGCTGGCGGACGCGCCGGACCTGGCGGCCTCGGCCCAGGCGATCCACCTGACGGAGATCGTGGTGGACGGCCCGGACGGGGCGCAGATGTCGTTCGACTACCGGATCCGGGAGGGGATCGCCCGCTCGACGAACGCGCTGCGGCTGCTGGACATGGTCGGGCTGCGCGAGCCGGAGCCCGAGGGGTTAGGGCCGAGGGCCGAGGGATGAGGGAAGTTCGCCCGCCCCTCGGCCCTCGTTTCTCGTCCCTCCGTCAGAAGATGAGCGGGATGAGGGCCTGGCCGCCGAGCGCCAGCGCCACGTAGACGACCGACTTGCCGAGCGCGACGGCCAGCCAGTACCGCCACGGCGAGTAGCCGAGCGAGCCGGCCGTCAGCCCGGCGACGTCGAACAGCGGGTTCGGGACGGCCGAGAGCAGGAAGAGGGTCAGGAAGCCGCGACGGTCCAGGTGCCGGCGCACCCGGCCGACGACGCCCTCGGAGACTCCGTTGAGGAGCAGCCGGCCGCTGCGCCCGGCGACGTACCCCGTCAGCTCGCCGGTGGCGGCGCCGGCCCCGGCACAGATCCCGAGCAGGACCGGGTGGAGGAACGCGCCGGCGGCCGTCACCGCGCCCCAGGCCGGGACCGGCAGGAACAGCGTGGCGCTACAGGTCATCGTCAGGAGGAAGACGCCGAGGTACCCAAGCGAGAAGAAGAGCGGCGACTCCGGCAGCGCGCGGGCGAGGCGATAGGCGCCGAGCGAGAGCACGGTCAGGAGGACCAGGGCGGCGACGCCGAGCAGGCGGCGTCGCCAGCGGCCGGAGGACCCCTCACCCTCCGGCCCCCTCCGCTGCGCGGCGCGAACATCGGCTGCGCCGACGTCCCTGCCGCGGGAGAGGGGGAGGTCAGGCGTCACGACTTCGGCTTCGTCATAGGGTGTGGGCGACGACTCGCCGAGGATGGCCAGCGGGTCATGCGGAGTGGGCAGGGGTGGCGTTGGCAACGGCGGCGTAGTGGGCCAGCAGCAGCCGCTGCTGCCGGCTCCAGGTGCGCGCCATGGCGGCGGCGCGGCCGGCCTGGCCGTGGCGTCGGCGGGCGGCCGGGTCTTCCAGCTCCTGGCGGATACACGCTTCGAGGTCGGCGGTGTCGGTCGGGGCGAAGAGGCGGCCGGTCGCGCCGTGCTCGACGAGGTCTTCGACGCCGCCGGCTGCCGCCGCCACGACCGGCAGGCCGGACGCCATCGCCTCCAGCACGACGTTGCCGAACGCCTCCGAGTCCGAGGGGAAGGCGAACAGGTCGGACGAGGCGTAGGCCGTGGCGAGCGCATCGCCGCGCAGGTAGCCGGTGAAGGTGACCGGCAGGCCGGCGAAGGCCTGCTCGAGCTCGGCGCGGGCCGGGCCGTCGCCGACGACGGCGAGGTGGACGCGCTCGCGGCGCCGGCCGATTGACGTCGGGATGGGAGGACCGGCGTCGGGGTCTGAGGATGGAGCAGCGCGGGAGCCCTGAGTGAGATTCCGGAGGACCGGCGCGAGGTCGGCGACGCGCTTCTCGCGGGCGAGCCGGCCGACGTAGAGCAGGAGCGTCGTGCCGTCCTCGACGCCGAGCTGCCGGCGCCACGCTCGCGAGGCGCGCTCGGGCGAGAACTGCGCCGTGTCGACGCCGCGCGACCAGTAGCGCAGTCGCTCGAAGCCGCGTCCTCGGAGATCGCGGAGCAGCGTGTGCGACGGGCAGAGGGTCAGCGCGCAGCGGTTGTGGACGGTGCGGAGGGCACGCCAGACCCACGCCTCCAGCCAGCCGAGCGAGTAGTGATGGGTGTAGCGGGCCAGGTTGGTGTGGAACGACGCCAGGACCGGGATGCCCCGGCGCTGGGCGTAGAGCAGCCCGCCGACGCCGTTGACGACCGGCCCGACGAGGTGGATCACGTCCGGCTGGAAGCGGTCGAGCTGCTGGCCGATGCCCGGCCCCATCAGGGCCAGCCGCACCTCCGGGTAGAGCGGGAACGGCATGCTGCTGGCACCGATGACCTGGACGCCGGGCAGCAGGGCGGTGTTGCCGCGCGGCGCCACGACCAGCGGCTCGCAGCCGGCCTCCACCAGGCCGCGCAGGGTCCAGCAGAGGGTATTGACGATGCCGTCCACGCGCGGCAGGAACGTCTCGGTGAAGAGGGCGACCCGGCGCGGCAGGCGGGCCTCGAAGCTGGACGAGTGGGCCGGGCGGATCGGCACGTGGACGGGCGCGGGCGGCGAGGGGAACGGCGGGGATGGCGGAGTCCGGAGCGGCAGGGGAGACGGCATCAGGACACCTCAGGCCGAGTCGAGGCCGGACGCGGGGCGAGGCGCGGACGAGTGAGCTTCAGCCCAGTACCCCCAGTCGTGTTCGAGCAGGCGCGGGAGCGCCGGGCGGGTGCAGACGGCGTAGAGCAGGGCGTTCCGAACGAGCGAGTGGACCGACTTGCGGACGAGGCCACGCCGGAGGCGGCGGTGGTCGGTGGCCCAGACGATCAGATCGGGGTCGTAGAGGACGCGCAGGCCGTGGCGGCCGGCCCGCAGGAACAGCTCGGTATCCTCGTTGCAGCGGAGATCGAGGCGGAAGCCGCCGAGCGCTCGGAACGCCGCGCGGGTGAGCGCCATGTTGGAGCCGGACGCCCCGGCGATGCGGAGGGCGGCGTAGGTGGCGCGCTGGGCCTGGGCGACGAGCCGGTAGTAGCGGGCGTAGGTATCTCGCGAGAGCTTCGGGCCGCACACGGCCTCCCAGAGCAGGCCTTCGTTCCCGGTGCTCGGGGCACCGCCCGGCGGGAGGCCGGGACGCTTGCACCCGGGGTCCATCAGGGCGCGGAGGCGAGCGACGTAGCCGGCGTCCAATTCGACGTCGGCGTCGGCGAAGACGAGCAGGTCGCCGCTGCTGATTTCGGCGCCGGCCTGGCGGGCGGCGGCGATCGAGCCGGGCGCGGCCAGCACGAACGTGTTGGCCGGGCGGAGCGAGAGGGCCAGCTCCGGGGTGCCGTCGTCGCTGGCGTCGCAGAGGATCAGCTCGATGTCCGGCGGGAGCGAGGCCAGGAAGCGGGGGAGGTTCCGGCGCTCGTTCTTGGTGGGCACGACGACGCTGACCGAGAGATCGTCCCCGTGCCTCGGCTCCGCTGGTCGTCCGCCGCAGGACAGCAGAGGCGTCGTGCTGGGAGCGCGGTCATCCTGACCGCCCCAGGATGCGGCCAGGATGACCGCGCTCTCGCTCTCGTTCGTCGCAGGAACTGCCGAGGGCCGTCCGGTGGGGGCGTCGGAAGCGGCCGGGACGGTCGCGCTCCCAGCAGAAGTTCGGCCCACCTCCGTCGTCAGGGCGGTCGGCCGATTGCGCATCAGATCGGCCATACGTACCAGAGGATCGGCAGGGCGCTCAGCCAGCCGGCGGCGACCTGGCGGGGTGTGTGGCGGCCGAGCCGGACGCGCGCCCAGCCGACCAGCCCCGCCAGCGCGAAGAGCGGCCCGGAAATCGAGAGGTCGCCGAGCGCGAGCGCGACGACCGCCAGGCCGGCGGCACCGGCGGCGTGGTAGCTGATCTTCCACCAGAACGTGACGAGGGCGAGCAGCGCCATCTGCACGGCCAGCGCGGCGTCCAGGCTCAGGAACAGCGGCGGGGCGCCGACGCCGCGCAGGAGCGGGTAGGCGACGACGGCGCAGAGGGTGGTGAAGAGGGCCGGCTGGAGCCGCTCGGAGCGGCGCGGCAGGTCCGGGCTGGAGATCAGGCCGGCGAGGTACGCCGCGTAGACGAAGAGGGTCGGCAGGAGGGCCGTCGTCACGACGAGGGTGATGATGCCGACGAGGGGCGACTCACCCGGTGCGCCGTACCAGCTGGCGAGGCCGGCGACCGGCAGGATCATGACCGGCGGCGCACAGGCCAGCGACACGGCCCGAGCCAGGCGGTCGGCGTAGCTCCGCGACGCGAGAGACGTGCTGGCGTCCAGGGCGCGCTCCCAGCGGGCCGGGATCATCTACGCCGTCCCGCCCGGCGCTCCCGACCCCGTTACTCACTGTACCGGGCGCGCATTAACGTCATAAGTGAGCGGTTTAACGGGTCGTGAACGGGGCTTTAGCGATTCGTGTTGGCGGTGCGACGTGGCCGGGACCGCCGAGGTCCGCGTTTCGTTCTCCACCGGGATTGACCGAATCCTCGCGGCGACCGACGGAACGCGCTACACTTCGCACTTCCCGCCCGCGTGGCTCCCACCCTTGCTGAAAAGGACGTCTCTGGTGGCGCTCCCCGCCCGCGCTGCCGGCCTGGCCGGTGCTGTCTCCGAGTCTGTCCCCCGCCTCGCCCCGGCCGGCGGCCGCGTCGAGACGTTCGAGGCCGACGACGGCGTCGAGCTGATGCTGACGCGGCGCGGCAGAGGGCATCGGCGGGCGGTGGTGGTGGCGCCGGGCCTGTTTACCCACCGCGACGTGCCGGAGCACCGCGATCTCGCCGCGCGGCTGACCGAGATCGCGGACGTCTTCACGCTGGACGTGCGCGGCCACGGCGCGTCCGGCGGCGCGTTCACCTGGGGCGTGCGCGAGCCGGCGGACGTGGCGGCGCTGGCCCGGCGGCTCCGGCGGGAGTACGCGCGCGTGGGCGGGGTCGGCTTCTCGTTCGGCGGGTACCACGTGGGGGCCGCCGCCGCGCGCTTCCGGGCGTTCGACGCGGTGGCGATGGTGGCGACGCCGCGCTCGTTCTTCATCGTGGACCGGCACTTCCTGCTGCGCGGCATCGTTCGCAGCGTCCGGGCGGTGCGCAACCGGGGCGCGACGCTGCGCAAGTTCTCGATCGTGCCGCCGCGCGGGCCGCACCGGCCTTCTGCCGCCGAGATCGTGCCGTCGATCGCGCCGGCCCCGCTCTTGATCGCGCACGGCACGGCGGACTGGCTGCTGGGGACGCACCACGCGCGCGACCTGTTCGACCGGGCCACGGATCCGAAGTCGCTGCTGCTGGTGGAGGGCGGCTCGCACGCCGAGGGCATGATGATCGCGCACCCGGACGCGCTGAGCCGGCCGCTGATGGAGTTCCTGGACCGCTGCCTGTAGCGGCTCTCCCTCCCAGATGCGTAGCGCGGGGCTTGTCCCCTGCCCGTGGGGATGTGATGCGGGCGGGGGACAAGCCCCCGCGCTACGCGGCCCGTGCCAACCGGGCATTGGGAGGGCGGCGCGCTCCTTGCTGGAAGGAAGCCGGCGCCGGCTTCAAGGGCCGGCACGCCGCACGGTTCAGCAGGGAGAGCGCCGGATGAAGAGCAAGCTGCTCCACGACGACGAGGGCGAGAAGACGTACGCGGTGATCTTCGACAAGGGCGATGAGGTGATGGCCGGGTTGAAGTCGTTCGCCAGCGAGGCCGGCCTCGGCGGGGCGCACTTCACGGCGATCGGCGCGTTCAGCGAGGCGACGCTGGGCTACTTCGAGCGAGACCGGAAGCAGTACAAGCGAATCCCGGTTCGGGAGCAGGTCGAGGTGCTGTCGCTGGTGGGCGACGTGGCGCTCAAGGACGGCGAGCCGGAGGTTCACGCGCACGTGGTGGTGGGGACGTCTGAGGGAGCGGCGCGCGGCGGTCACATCCTGGAAGGGACGGTCTGGCCGACGCTGGAGGTGATCGTCACCGAATCGCCGCGCCATCTGCGGAAGGTCCACGACGACGAGACCGGCCTGGCACTGATCGACCCGAGCGCCGGTTAGCGCACGTACCGAACGAGCCGGAGCGGCTACGCCTGCTGGGAGGGCGGCGTCCGATTCCAGGGGGCCGCTTCGGCGTCCCGTCCCGAGTGCTATCGGTAGCGCCCGCGACAGACGTGCGTGGGACCGCGGCCATCCTGACCGCCCCGGTAAGGCAACCCAACCGGGGCGGCCAGGATGGCCGCGGTCCCACGCATGCCAGAGCGGCGTTCCCTGGTACTGCAGCGATGGCGAGTACCGGGCGGTCAGGATGACCGCCGTCCCACGCATCCACGGTCGGCACGAACGGGCGGCGGGATGGTGGGGACGGGGCGGGCCGGGGGTGCGGCCCGCGAGGCGCTACCGGCGGCCGGCGGCCGGCTCGGGCTCGGCCGATCCGACCGGCCCGAGGGTCACGAGCGGCCGCTCGACGTAGATCTGCCAGACGCGCGCGCCGGCGATCCACCAGGTCTCCAGGGTGCCCTCGATCATCTGAACCGAGGTCAGCTCGGGCAGCTCCATCACGACGAGCCGCTCACCCCGGCCGAAGTAGTAGTCCATCAGGATGCCCGGGTCTTCGATCTCATCCAGCACGACGGCCCCGTCGGCGTCATCGGCGCGCGTCGTCGCGGCCGTGAGCGGCGTTCCATCCGCGTCCAGCAGTCGTATCACCTGACACTCAAACGCGCTGCTTCCTGCCATCGAAGCGTCTCCCCAGGGGTCGGGCCGGTCGTCGCTACGTCTACTTGCTACTCGGTGATCGTCCCGCTCCATCCGCCGGTCGCGCGTCGGGCCACGCGCGGAGTCCTGCGCTCCGTCACACGCTGCACTCTCTCACGATACCCCATCGGAGCGCCGACGTCACACGTTCTGTCTGGTGCTCGGGGCGACCTCGTCGTGGAGACGGAGCACCGGCAACCGCGAGCCCGCCCGGCCTCGCTCCGGCCCGCCTGGAGTGTTGACAGTACGTCGTCGTGCTGGCGTTTCGGGCCGGGCACGATTCGTGCCGGGGCGCATGCTGCGCGCGACGATGGCGCGCCGGGTCGGGGCTCTATCAGGCACTGCGGCAACCGGCAAGCTTCATCTCGGGAGGCGCGACGGCCCCGAGAATGGAGATCCGGGTACCCTTCTCCTACTCCTGGCTTCCGTCACTCCTCGGGACAAGCCTGGCTCCTGACGCCTCAGAAGGAGGGCCGCCCGCATGTCGTACGTCCACCTGAGCAACGCCGATGGCTGGTTCACCATCCCATCGCGGGAGCGCCAGTTCGAGCGGACCAGCGCGCTGGTCCGGCGGTCGTCGCTGATCCTGCCGGTCAACGTCCGGCGGTTCGTCGAGCGGGCCTACACCCGGGGCGCCGACGCGATCGTGCTGGACCTGGAGGACAGCGTCCCGCCGCGCGAGAAGCCGGCGGCGCGCGAGCTAGTGCCCGAGAGCATCGAGCTGGCCGGGCGGGGCGGGGCCGACGTGATGGTCCGGATCAACAAGGCGTTCGAGCTGGCGGTTTCTGACCTGGACGCGGCGATCCGGCCGGGGCTGACGGGCATCGTCTTCCCGAAGGTGGAGTCGGCGGTCGAGGTCCAGATCATCGATCGGCTGATCGCCGAGCGGGAGATGGCGCGGGGGCTGCCGGTCGGCGAGATCGAGGTGGCGGTGCTGGTGGAGACGGCGCTCGGGGTGCAGCACATGGCGGAGATCGCCTGCGCCAGCCCGCGGATCGTCTCGATCAGCCTCGGCTCGGAAGATTTCACGAAAGACATCGGGGTGGAGCCCTCGGCGGACGGCGAGGAGCAGGAGTACGGCAAGGGGATGACGGTCATCGCGGCGCGGCTGGCCGGCATTCAGCCGCAGGGGTTGAGCAGCACGCTGGCGAACTTCAGCGACCTGGAGGGGCTGGAGCGCTCGGCGCGGCGGGCGGCGAAGATCGGCTTCAAGGGCGCGAGCTGCATCCACCCGACGCAGGTGCCGGTCCTGAACCGCGCGTACTCGCCGGACCAAGAGGCCGTGGAGTACGCCTACCGGGTGATCAACGTCTACGAGGAGA
>Ga0075430_100003124_pt1 | contig 13854 bp, 10 predicted proteins | sample RhiMetdeltSRZDD4_FD_75294 | JGI IMG/M metagenome (GOLD analysis project Ga0075430, IMG submission 75294) | Populus rhizosphere microbial communities from Tennessee, USA - Rhizosphere MetaG P. deltoides SRZDD4 | ecosystem: Host-associated > Plants > Roots > Rhizosphere > Soil | place: USA... | reverse complement strand
CGTCACCGAGGGGACCATCACCAAGTGGTTCAAGCAAGTAGGGGAGCAGGTCGCCGAGGACGAGCCGCTCTTCGAGGTGTCGACCGACAAGGTCGACTCCGAGGTGCCGTCCCCCATCGGCGGGGTCCTCAGCGAGATCCTCGTGCCCGAGGGCGAGACCGTCGACGTCGGCGTCGTCCTGGCCCGCATCGGTGAGGGCGGCGAGGGTGAGGGCGAAGTCCCCGCCGACGCCGCTGCGCCCGCTGAGGCCCCGGCCGAGGAGGCGCCCGCCGAGGAAGCCCCCGCCGCCGAGGAACCGGCGCCCGCCCCCGAGGCTTCGGCCGAAGCCCCGGCGCCTCCGCCGCCCCCGCCGCCGCCGGCTCCCTCAGGGTCGTCCGCGCCGGACTCCCCGGTGTCGACCCAGGCCGTGCCGCCTCCGCCGCCTCCGCCGCCCGCCCCCGCCGAGACCCCGGCCGCCGCGGCCCTCGCGGCGCCGGCCACCGACGGGAGCAGCAACGGGAAGCTGCTGTCGCCGGTCGTGCGCCGGCTGATCAGCGAGAACAGCCTCGACCCGGCGCAGATCGCCGGCACCGGCCCTGGCGGCCGGATCACCCGCGGCGACGTGCTCACCGCCATCGACAGCGGTAGCGCGAAGCTCCAGCCGGCGGCCGCCCCGGCCGCTGCGCCCGCGGCTCCGGCCGCCGCCCAGGCTCCGGCCCCCGCCGCAGCACCTGCGCCGGTCATCGCCGCCGCCGGCGAGCGCGAGACGTCGATCCCGCACACCAACATCCGGCGCCGCACGGCCGAGCACATGACCCGGTCGAAGGCCACGTCGGCCCACGTGTACGCGTCGATCGAGGTCGACTACGAAGGCATCGAGCGGGTTCGCACCGCCAACAAGCAGGCGTGGAAGGCCGGCGAGGGCTTCAGCCTCACCTACCTGCCGTTCATCAGCCGGGCGATCATCGACGCCATCCGGGAGTACCCGGAAGTCAACTCGACGTTCGGCGAGAACGAGCTGGTGGTGCACAACTACGTGAACCTCGGCATCGCTGTCGACCTCGACTTCAAGGGCCTCATGGTCCCGGTCGTCCACGACGCCGAGGGCAAGCGGCTGCGGGCCATCGCCCGGGAGATCTCCGACCTCGCCCGCCGGGCCCGGTCGAAGCAGCTCTCGCCGGACGACATCGCCGGCGGCACGTTCACCATCACCAACCCCGGCCCATTCGGGACCACCATGACCATGCCGGTCATCAACCAGCCCCAGGTGGCCATCGTGTCCACCGACGCGGTCAAGCGCCGCCCGGTGGTGGTCGACCTGCCCGACGGGAGCGAGGGCATCGCCATCCACTCGGTCGGCAACCTGACGCTCACCTGGGACCACCGGGCCTTCGACGGCGCCTACGCGTCCTCGTTCATCCATCGGGTGAAGGAGATCCTCGAGACCCGCGACTGGTCGGCCGAGCTCGCCTAGCGACATGACGCTGCGGGTTCGCTGGCTCGGAAAGGTTCCCTACCGGGACGCGTGGGCGGTGCAGCGGGCGCTGCACGCCGGTGGCGCCGCGCTCGCCGGGCCCGACGACCACCTGCTGCTGCTGGAGCACCCGCACGTGTACACGCTCGGCGTCCGCGCCGACCTGCGGCACGTGCTGGTGCCCCCGGCCGAGGTGGGCGCCGACCTGGTGCGAGCCGACCGCGGGGGCGACGTCACCTACCACGGCCCCGGCCAGCTGGTGGGCTACCCGATCCTGTCGCTGCCGGGGAAGCACTCGGCCACCCGCACCGGCATGGCCGACACCGTCGCCTACGTGCGGTCGGTGGAGCAGCTGGTCATCGACGCCCTGGCGGACCTCGGCCTGCCCACCGCCGGCCGGCTGCCCGACTACCCGGGCGTCTGGGTCGACCCGGAGAGCGACAACCCCCGGAAGGTCTGCGCCATCGGCGTGCGGCTGGTGCGAGGGCGGTCGATGCACGGCTTCGCGCTCAACGTCGCGCCCGAGATGCGCTACTGGGGCTACATCGTCCCCTGCGGCATCCCCGACAAGTCCGTCACATCGCTGGCCGAGGAAGGCCTCGACGTCACGATGGCGCAGGTGGTCGACGCCTTCGCCGCCCGCGCCGCGGAGCGGTGGGGCAAGGGCGAGGTCGACCGGGCTGACGTCGATCTGGTCGAGCGGGCCCAGCTGATGGCGGCCCCCGAGGTCACCGCAGCCACCGAGGGCGTGTCGGTCCAGCTGCGGACCCGGCTTGCCAAGGCCGGGGTCGTCGAGGGGCTGCAGATCTCCACCCGGAAGCCCAAGTGGTTGCGCTCCGAGCTCCGCACCGGGCCGGGCTACATGAAGCTCAAGCACACCATGCGCGACCTCGGCCTGGTCACGGTGTGCGAGGAGGCGGGCTGCCCCAACATCTTCGAATGCTGGGCGGACGGCACCGCCACGTTCATGATCAACGGCGAGCGCTGCACCCGGGCGTGCGGCTTCTGCCTCGTCGACACCCGCCACCCCTTCGCACTGGACGCGGACGAGCCCGAGAAGGTGGCCGAGGCCGTCGCCCGCATGGGCCTGGCCTTCGCGGTGGTCACCGCCGTCGCCCGGGACGACCTGCCCGACGGCGGCGCGGGCGCGTTCGCCGAGACCATCCGGGCCATCCGCCGCCGCACCCCCGGCACCCAGGTCGAGGTGCTCATCCCCGACTGCAAGGGCGACGAGGCGTCGCTGCAGACCATCTTCGACGCCCGGCCCGACGTCCTGAACCACAACCTCGAGACCGTCGCCCGGCTGCAGCGGGCCGTGCGGCCGTCGGCCGGCTACGCCCGCAGCCTGAGCGTGCTGGCCCGGGCCAAGGAGGCCGGCCTGACCGCCAAGTCGGGTCTGATCGTGGGCATGGGCGAGACCGACGACGAAGTGTTCGGCGCCCTGGCCGACCTGCGGGCTGTCGGCGTCGACATCGTCACCATCGGCCAGTACCTGCGGCCGACCGCGGCCCACCTACCGGTGGCCCGCTGGGTCGAGCCGGCCACGTTCGAGCGCTACGCCCGGTTCGGCGAGGCGCTCGGCATCCCCCACGTCGAGTCGAGCCCGCTGACCCGCTCCAGCTACCACGCCCGCCAGGCCGCCGAGACGGCGGAGCACTCAGGCCTGGGTCCAGACCGAGCCGGAGCTGTAGCGCCGTAGCCCGATCGTGAACACCGCCCACCCGAGGGCGGCGAACCCGGCGGCCGCCCCGAGCATCTCGACGGCCCGCAGCGGGTCGAACTCGTCGACCAGCCGGGCCGGCACGGCCGACACGAACGCGGCGGGCACCGCCGTGAACACGACCAGCTTCTGCATGCCCGTGAACATGTCGGCGGGGTAGTTGGCCAGCAGCAGGATGGCGTTGAAGCCCATCTCCCCGGTCTCGCCCCGCCCGGCGAAGAACGCCAGCGACTGGGTCGCCAGGAGGAACCCCACCAGCAGGGTGGACGACGCCACGACCCCCACCAGGTAGATCGCGGTGCGGGTCGGTGTCGGGGTACCGGTGACGGCGAAGAGCACCAGCCCGAACATGATGTCGCCCACGTTGACCGAGCTGATCCGGCGCACGAGCAGGTGCGAGAGGGGCGCGACCGGAAGCGAGAGCACGGCGTCCAACCCACCGTCGGCCGCCATCTGGCCGATCCACCGCACGTTGGCGAACAGCCCGAGGACGAGCCCGGCCGACGTGGCGAACACGGCGAGCAACAGCAACGTTCGGTCGGCGTCCCACCCCCGGACCGAGCCGACCCGGTTGTAGAAGATCACCCAGAACGCCACCCAGCCGAGGTCGTTGACGACCATCGAGCTCACCTGGATCCAGAACGACCGCCGGTTGGCGAACGCCTCGGCGCCGGCCGCTCGCAGCGTCGCGAGGAACCCCCTCATCCCCCGACCACCTGGAGGCGGCGCTCGCCAGCGGCGAACACGAGGCTGGCGACGACGCCGGTGACCACCGACCAGCCGAGCTGCACCGCCAGCAGCTCCGGCTCGACGTGACCGGACGCCAACCGGGCGGGCACGTACGCGACCGCTGCGAACGGCAGGACCTCGGCGACGTGGCGCAGCGCAGCCGGCAGCACCTCCAGCGGCACCAGCATCCCGCCGAGGATGAAGACCAGCTTCTGATAGAGGAACCAGCCGGAGCGGGCGTCGCGGATCCAGAACGACATGCCCGCCACCGCGTGCTGCAGCAGCATGTTCGTGGTGAGCGCCAGCAGCACCGCGGGCACCGCCAGAAGCAGCCCGGCGGGGTGGGGCGGCGGGCCCACGGTCACCAGGCACAGGGCTGCGCCCGCGGGGACCAGCACGCTGAGCCGGGCGACGGCGCGGCCGATCTCGGTGGCGATGCGGATGCCGAGCACCGACACCGGCCGGAGCAGCTCGGTGGCGACCGACCCGGAGGCGATGTCGTCGCCCACCTCCTCGATCATGCGGAAGCTGAGCCCGAGGATCGACGCCTCGGAGGTGGCGAGGTACCAGGTCAGCATCGTGGCGGTGTAGCCGGCGACGTGGCCGTCGTTGGCCGCGGCGCCGGCCCGCCACAGCGTGGTCACCGCCGTGACCACGACGAGGTAGAAGAACGCTGACACGACCAGCGCCGGCCAGCTCGCGTACATCTGGCGGGCGCCCGTCCGCACGGCGGTCGCGAACCAGCTCATGCCCGGGGCGCTCCGTAGATCTCGGCGATGACGTCCTCGAGCGGCGGGTCGACGACCGAGATGTCGGACACCGGCCAGACCTCGAGGACGACGTCGAGGACGTGACGGACCGACTGCGCGGTGGTGTCGACCACCAGCTTGGCGCCGTTGGCCGTGTGCTTCAGGACGGTCACGCCCTCCAGCGCCAGCGCGTCGGCGCCGTTCAGGAGGCCGACATCGATGATCTTGGTGGCCAGGAGCGTGCGGCGCATGGCGGCGACGCTGTCGTCGTAGATGACCGACCCGTGGTTGACGACCACCACCCGCTGGGCCACCTGCTCGACGTCGGCCACGTCGTGCGAGGTGAGGAAGATGGTGGTGCCGCGCTCCTCGTTGACCCGCACGAGCAGGTCCCGGAACAGCTGCTTGGCGAGCAGGTCGAGCCCGATGGTCGGCTCGTCGAGGAAGAGGATGTCGGGCCGGTGGAGCATGCAGGCGGCCAGCTCGCAGCGCATCCGCTGGCCGAGCGACAGCGTGCGCACCGGCTCGTCGAACAGGTCGCCGGCGTCGAGCAGCTCGGCCAGCTCCGCCACCCGGGCGGCGGCATCCGCTTTGTCGATGCGGTGGATCGCGGCCAGCATCCGGAACGACTGGTGGGGCGTCAGCTCGAACCACAGCTGCGACCGCTGCCCGAACAGCGTGCCGATGCGCCGGGCCAGCTGGCGGCGCTCCTTCCACGGGACCAGGCCCAGGACCCTCACGTCGCCCGCGCTGGCGTGGAGGATGCCGGTGAGGATCTTGATCGAGGTCGACTTCCCGGCCCCATTGGGCCCGATGTACGCCAGGCGCTCGCCGGCCTCGACCTGCAGCGAGATGTCGCGCACCGCCTCGACCACCCGCCGCTTGGCCCGCCGCCCCGAGACGAACGTCTTGCTCAGCCCCGTCACATCGATGCCGAGCCCGTTCGCCCCCATACCCCCGATGTTCGCAGCCGCTGGTGCTCACCCTGCAGCGCGTTTCCGCTGCAGGCCCGGCTGCAGGAGGGCTGCAGGGGGCGCTTCGTACCGTCGATCACGACCCTACGAGGAGGCTCCCATGGCAAGTTCCGAGCAGAAGACGTTCGAGGATCCCGACGAGACGCGGACCTTCGAGCACGGGCAGGTGGATCTGGTGCGCATCGGCGACAGCGAGATCGGCCGGCTCACCCTCGAGCCCGGATGGCGGTGGTCGGAGCACGTCAGGCCCATCGTCGGCACGGACTGGTGCGAGGCCCCGCACTTCCAATACCACGTCGCCGGGCGGCTGCAGGTCCGCATGCACGACGGCAGCGAGTTCACCGCTGAGCCGGGCGACGTGACGGCGCTTCCCGCCGGCCACGACGCCTGGGTCGTCGGCGACGAGCCGGTCGTGATCGTCGACTGGTGGGGTGCATCCAACTACGCCCGTTCGGGCTGAGCGGGCCCCGGCGCTCACTACGCTCACCGACGTGCGTGAGCTGCGAGTTCGGCTGCTCGGCGGGCTCGAGGTCGACGGTCTCACCGCCCGCGACGTCGGCAGCCGCAAAGGTCGCACCCTGCTGGCCGCCCTCGCCCTGGCGCGAGGGCGGCCGCTGACGACCGACCGGCTCGTCGACATCGTGTGGGCCGACCGCCCGCCGGCTCGGCCCGGCGACCAGCTCGGGATCCTCGTCAGCCGCCTGCGGGGCGTCGTCGGCAGCTCGCGGCTGGTGCGAGCCGGCCAGGGCTACGCGCTCGCCGCCGACTGGCTAGACCTGGCGGAGGTCGAGGCCCGGGTCGAGGAGGCTGCGTCCCGGCTGACGACTGCGCCCGTCGCGGCCCGGGCGGCTGCGGCCGCGGCACTCGTGCTGGTACGCGGCCCGCTGCTCCCCGACGAGGAGGGCGAGTGGGTCGAGGCCGAGCGCGCCGCCGTCGACCGCCTCGTCGCCCAGGCCAACCTGCTCGGCGCCGAGGCGGCCCTGCTCGCCGGCGACCCGGTGACCGCCGGGAGCCGGGCGGCCAAGGCGCTCGACGCCGACCCCTACGACGAGGCCGCGCTCCGGGCGCTGATGCGGGCGCACGTGGCCGCGGGTCGACCGGCCTCGGCCCTGCACGCCTACGCCGCCGTGCGCGAGCGCCTGCTCGACGAGCTCGGGACCAGCCCCGACGCCGCGACCGAGGAGCTGCACAGTGCGATCCTCCGGGGTGAGCTACGCACTGCCTCGCCGGCGCGGCCGGGCATCGTAGGGCGGGATCGGGAGGTGGCCTGGCTCGACCATCAGCTCGACCGGGTGCGCTCCGGGACGGGACGCCTGGTGGTCGTGGAAGGCGAGGCGGGGATCGGCAAGACGACCCTGGTGCGCAGCTGGTCCGCTGGGCTGGAGGATGCGTTCGTCATGACCGCGGCGTGCGACGAGCTCGGCCGCGACCTGCCCCTCCAGCCGGTGCTGGGCGGGCTCGACGCGCACCTGGCCGGGCTCTCGGCCGGCGAGGTCGACGAGATCCTCGGGCCGGAGCGGCCGCTGGTCGCGCCGCTGCTGGTCGGCGCCCGACCGTCGCCGTCCGCGCCTGCTGCTCGGCCGACGGACCGGCCCGACGTCGCCGGCCAGCGAGCGGCCCTGTTCGCCGGGCTGCTGGCGATCGTCGAGCGGGCCGCAGCCGGCCGGCCCGTGGTGCTGGTCGTCGACGACATCCACCTCGCCGACCCGGTCACAGTCGCCTGGCTGCGCGACGCGACCCGGCGCGGTCGGCACGTGCTCGCGGTGACGACGCGCAGGGTGGGCGCCGGCCCGGCGGACGACCGGTCGGCCGACGCCGTGCTCCTCCTCGGTCCGTTGGACATGGACGCAGCCGGCGAGCTGGTCGGGGCCGAGCGGGCGTCGCGCCTCCACCGTCGCAGCCGCGGGCATCCGCTCTTCCTGCTTGCCCTCGCCGATGCGGACGAGGAGGCGGTCGGCCTCCCCGCGACGGTCACCGAGGCGGTCGAACGCCAGGTCGCGGCGATGGGTGACGCGGCGCGCACACTGGTCGCCGCGGCAGTCCTGGGCCCGGCGATCGACGTGGCGCTGCTGGCCGACGTGCTCGGGCGCCCTCCGGCTGCGCTGCTCGACGACCTCGAGGCCGCGACCCGGGCGCGCATCCTCGTCGAGCGGGCGGAGGGCTTCGGCTTCGCGCACGAGCTCGTGCGGGACGCGCTCGACCAGTCGGCATCGGCGGCGCGGCGGGCGCTGTTGCACCGGGAGGCGGCGCGGGTGCTCGCCGGCCGTCCGCAGGCCGAGCCGCTGACGGTGGCCCACCACGCCCGCCGGGGCGGCGACACGGGGTTGGCCGCCCAGGCGTTGGTCGACGCCGCGGCCCGGGCAGCCGAGCGCGCCGACTACCAGGGCGCGGTCGCCTTCCTGGACGACGCGCTGCAGCTGACCGACGACGTCACCATCCGGCTCGGCCGGGCCCGGGCCCGGTTGGCGGTCGGCGACCTCGAAGGGGCAGCCTCCGACGCGGCGCACGCCATCGCCGATGGCGCCGGCGTGGCGGGCTTCGAGCTCGCCGGGTGGATCAGCTACTACCGCCGCGACTTCGACGCTGCCCTGCGCTATGCCGAGGAAGGCGCGGCTCGGGGCGACGATCCAGGGCTGCGGGCGTCGTGCCTGACCCTCGCGGGCCGGGCGCTCCACTCGACCGGGGACCTGGCGGGTGCCGACCAGCGCCTGACCGACGCCGCCGACATCGCGCCTGCCTCGCTGCGACCGCTGGTCGTGATCTGGCTGGGTGACCTGCGGGTCTTCCAGGCCCGCTGGCGGGAAGCGGCCGACCAGGTCGAGCGGGGTCTCCTCGACCGGTCCCAGCTGCGGCACCCGTTCGCTCTGCCGCACGCGTTGATGACCCGGCTGCGGGCGGCGGCGCTCGGCGGGGATGTCGAGTTGGCCCTGCAGCTGAGCGCCGACGCGGTGGCCGAGATGCAGCGGCGGGGCGAGCTGGGCGCCCGCTACCTGCCGGGCACCCTCAACTACCGGGCCTGGATCGTGCGCCAGCTGGGCCGCTCGGCCGAGGCGGACGAGCTCAACGAGGAGGCGAGGGCGCTCACGCCGGCCGCCGGGACCGAGGAGCCGTTCAACCAGGGGACGCTCGACCTGGTCGACGGCCGCCTGCTCGCCGGTGACCTCGCCGGCGCCGAGGCCCACCTCTCCGAGCTGCGGGGCCTGTCCGACGGGGACGGCGCGGAGCCCGCGATGGCGTGGCACCAGCGGGAGCGGGCGGCGCTGCTGCGCAGCCGCCTGGCGCTGGGCCGGGGCGACCACGAGTCCGCCCGGTCGCTGGCTTCCACTCTGGCTTCGGAGGCCGAGGCCCGAGGGAGCCTTCGCCACGCCCGCTTCGCCCGCGTGGTCGAGGCGATGTCCCTCGCCGCCGCGGGCGAGCCTCCGGGCCTCGGTGCGCTCGACGCCTTGCTCGCCGAGGTCGAGGGTGTCGCCGGCCTGGAGGCCTGGCGCCTATCCGCTGACCTGGCGCGTTACCTCCCACCTGACCCCGCTGCGGCGATCTCGGCCGGCGCTCAGCGCCGGGCGTCCCGCCTGCTTGCTGCCACCCCGCCCGCCGACCGCCCTGCGCTCGAGTCGTGGGTCTCGCGGGTGCTGGGGGATTGAGGCGACCAGGCCCCGCCGGGGCGGGGCGGCCTCGGCGGTGTCGGCGGGCTGTGCGCCGGGCGTCCCGGCTGCTTGCTGCCACCCCGGCCGCCTACCGCTCCGCGCTCGAAGCCTGGGTTTCGCGAGCGCTGGGGGACTGAGGCGACCAGGCCCGCCGGGGCGGACCCGCTGCGGCGGGTGTCGGCGGGCGCTGTGCGCCGGGCGTCTCGGCGGCTTGCTGCTACCTGGCTGCTGACCGTCCCGCGCTTGAGGTTTGGGATTCGCGGGTGCTCGGGGGCTGAGGCGACTGGCCTCGCCGGGGGCGGCCTCGGCGCTGTGCGCCGGGCGTCCCGGCTGCCGACCGTCCCTCGCTTGAGGTTTGGGTTTCGCGGGTGCTGGGGGATTGAGGCGACCAGACCTCTCCGGGGCGGGGCGGCCTCGGCGGTGTCGGCCGGGGCTGCCCCGGCTGCTTGCTACCACCCCGGCTGCCGACCGCTCCGCGCTTGAGGTTTGGGATTCGCGGATGCTGGGGGACCGAGGCGACCAGGGCCCGCCGGGGCGGGGGGCGGGCTCGGCGGTGTCGGCGTCGCTAGGCCCGGCTCCTTGCTGCGATTCGGTGCCTGGGCGTCGCCGGTGTTCGGTAGCTCGGGCTGCCAGGCCCCCAGCGGGGGCTGGGGGCCGGTTCCACTGTCGGTTCTGCTGGTCCCTTGCGCATCGGGCCGTCAAGGGCTCGCTGCGCTCGGCCTTCGGCAAACCCTTGACTGCCCTCGGCGGCGGCGAGGGGGCTCAACCAAGGGCGAGGAAATAGGTGTCGGTTGTTTGTTGTATCGGCACTTATTTCCTCGCCGAGAGCACCACCATCGTGCGGTGGAGTGGGGGTGGGGCCTCGCCCAGGAGGTCGAGGGAGCGGTGCACCACGGACAGGCGAGTGGGGGGATCGAGGGTCGCGACGAACGGGGCGGACTGGGCGAGGCCCAGGCGCCAGGACACCAGGTCCTCCGGGGTCAGCTCGGGGAACGGGACGTCGACCACGGTTGCCTCGCCGGGGAGGCCGCCGGCCTCGGCGGCGGTCGCCATGCCCGTCACCGTCGCCAGCTGCGGGACTGCGCCGGCGCGTAGGTCGGCGTACCAACCCTCCGGCTGCCAGTCCTTCTCGGCGAGGGCGGCGTCGACGGCCTGCTTCACCGGGTGGCTGTCCTCGGCGGCGTACGACGCCACCAGCACCGGCGAGCCTGGGCGGCACACCCGGGCCGCCTCGGCGAAGCCTGCGGCGGCGTCGGGGAGGTGGTTGAACGAGAACGCCGCCACCACGCCGTCCACCCCGCTGCTGGCCAACGGGAGCTGCACAGCGTCGGCCACCACCGCCCGAGCAGCGCCGACCGGGTTCGCACGCAGCATGCTGGCCGACACATCCACCGGGACCGGCGTCGCGCCCGCCGCCGCCAGGCTCCGCGACGCTGCGCCGGTGCCGGCTCCCACGTCCAGCACCAACCGGCCCCGCAGCGATACCGGGCTGCTGGCCACCAGCACCTCCGCCAAGCGGTCGTACACCAGGCGCGCTGGGCCGTCGCGCCATGCGGCTGCCGAGCGGTCGTAGGCTCGGGCGATCGCGGCTCGTGTCTGGGTCACAGCCAGCGGGCCCCCTCGGCCGCGGGGCGCGTCGGCCGCGGGGCGCGCTGGGCCGTCGTGCCATGCGGCCGCTGAGCGGTCGTAGGGCCGGGCGATCGCGGCCCGTGTCTGGGTCACAACCAATGAGCCCCCTGCGCTGAGCGGTCGTACACCAGGCGTGCCGGGCGGTCGTGCCACGCGGGCGCCGAGCGGTTGTAGGCCCGGGCGATCGCGGCCCGTGTCTGGGTCACAGCCAGCTGGCCCCCTCGGCCGCGGGGCGCGTCGGCCGCGGGGCGCGCTGGGCCGTCGTGCCATGCGGCCGCTGAGCGGTCGTAGGCCCGGGCGATCGCGGCCCGTGTCTGGGTCACAACCAATGAGCCCCCTGCGCAGAGCGGTCGTACACCAGGCGCGCCGGGCCGTCGTGCCATGCGGCCGCTGAGCGGTCGTAGGCCCGGGCGATCGCGGCCCGTGTCTGGGTCACAACCAATGAGCCCCCTGCGCTGAGCGGTCGTACACCAGGCGTGCCGGGCGGTCGTGCCATGCGGGCGCCGAGCGGTTGTAGGCCCGGGTGATCGCGGCTCGTGTCTGGGTCACAGCCAGCTGGCCCCCTCGGCCGCGGCGTCGATCCACCAGCGCAGCTCGGCCTCGTCGCCCAGCGCCTTCTCCCAGCCGAACTGCACCAACGCGCCCAGTAGGGACAAGCCCAGCTGGCGCTCCCACCAGGACTCGGTGGCCACGCCATGACCTTCGAGTGCACCTCGGAACCGGTCGATGGCGACCTCCTTGGGTTCCGGCAGCCGCGCCCGATTCAGCGCCAGGTACCACGCCAGGTCGTGGCAGACCGGGCCCTCGCCGGGGTACGCCCAGTCGAGCAGGATCGTGCGCCCGTCGTCGTGGGTCCCGAGGTTGCCCAGCTTCCAGTCGCCGTGCAGCAGGGTCGACGGCGTGTGGGCCAAGGCGTCGGCCAGCACCCACGGTTCCCGCCGCAGCCCGTCCACCAGGTCGAGGGTCGCAGCCGGCGCTCGCAGAGCGAAGCGGTCCCATCCTTCGGCCACCAGGCGGGGGAGCGGGTGGGGCCAGCCCAGCTCCCGCTCGACCTCCAGCATCCCCGGCCCGAAGAACGACAGCCGGGTCGAGTGGGGCAGGAGGCCGATGTCGTCGGTCCAGCCCCAGAACGCCGCGGTCAGGGACGCCAGGGTGTCGAGGAACCCGGCATGCTGGTCCGCCGGCAGGACGGCGTCGCCCTCCGGCACCAGGTGGTCGCCGACGTCCCGCATCAGCAGCGCCGCGCCCCACCCGTTGCGGCCGAGCCCGGCGGCGGCGCCGACGACGGTGTGGTCGATGCCCGGCGGAAGCGCGTCGAGCAGGCCCGACGTCCACACGAGCAGCGGCCGGCACCCGAGGTCGCCGAGCGAGCGGGCGATCCAGTCGTCGTCGACGTGCAAGTGCTTGAGCACGTAGCGCTCGCCGTCGATCTCGACCCGCTCGAACGCCGACCCGGACTTGCCGTCGGCGTTGTGGAACGGCGCCCGTGCCGAGGCGCCCGCCAGCAGCTCCTCGACGGAGGCCGCCGCCAGGCGATCAGCCATCGGCCGCCGCCATCTCGGCGAGCAGGGCTGCGTCCCAGCGGCCGCCGCAGAACACCCGGTCCTCGGCGATGCGGCCGTCGTCGGCCAGCGTGAGCAGGTGGACGTGGTGCGCAGCGTGGGGCACACCCTCAGCCTCCCAGCTCAGCACGTATTCGACGACCATCCCGCCGGGGGTCGGCAGCTGCCGCAGTTCCTCGAAGCGGCCGGGGTCGGCGAACCAGCCCTCGTAGGTCGACCGGATGGCGTCGGCCCCACGGGCGGTGAACCGCCAGTTCGGGACCGTGGCGTCGAGCCGGGCGTCGTCGGTCCAGGCGTCGGTCGTCGGGATCCCCGCCGTGACGATCCCCTGCAGGAAGCGGTCCACCGGCGTCGCAGTCTGTGTCGTGGTCATGGTCGTACGATCCGCCCTCACCCCTGCAACATCCCTGCAAGGCGGCTAGACAACCGGCGTGGACTCGGAGAGCTGGGGTGCGTTCGACGAACTGCTGGTGGCGCTGCGGGAGGTGGCGGGGCGCTTCGCGGGGGACGAGTGGGGCATCACCGCGCCCGACGACCAGGCCGAGGCGCTGCGGGTGCTGCTGCACCACGTGGCGACCGGCGTCGACACCCAGTTCGAGCAGGACCCGGCCCATCCCACGTTCCGCCCGCTGGTCACGCCGTGGCGCAAGACGTTGGGCGACAACCCCGACGCCCGTTACCACGACGCGCCCATCGACCCGGCCGGCGTGTACCGCATCCGGGGCCGGACCGGGGGAGCGGTGTACGTGTCGTTCACGGTCGAGGCGGGCGCGGGCGACGGCGGCTTCTCGACGGGCACGGTCGGGACCCTCAACGACGACGGGTTCGACGTCGCCGCCGACGGCTCCTTCGAGCTCTGGCTGGGCGGGCCGCCGCGGGAGCGGGGCTGGTTGCCACTCGATCCGACGGCCAGCCGGGTCACCGTGCGCCACTACTGGGAGGACGTCGTCGGCCCGAACCGGCCGCCGGTGGCCGACCTGGCGCTGAAGATCGAGCTGGTGGAGGGCAAGGTCGATTCCCAGCCCGCGGCCCCGACCGACGCCACCGTGAGCGAGGCGCTGCGCCGGCTGGCCCGCTACGTCCGCAGCCGCACGCTGGAGGCCATGCCGCCGCCGGGGCAGGGCGAACCGGCGACGTTCGTGTCCCGCATACCGCACGAGTTCCCGCCGCCCGTCCCGCCGGGCGAACACGGCCTGGCGGCTGCCGATGCGGCGTACTCGATGGCGCCCTACCTGCTCGGGCCGGACGAGGCGCTGGTGGTCGACGCCCGGTGGCCGACTTGCCGCTTCGCCAACGTGGTCCTCTGGAACCGGCAGCTGCAGACGTTCGACTACCTGCGGGCGCCCGTCGGCCTGAACCGGGCGCAGGCGGTCGCCGACGCCGACGGCCGGATC
>Ga0075430_100003122_pt1 | contig 13855 bp, 8 predicted proteins | sample RhiMetdeltSRZDD4_FD_75294 | JGI IMG/M metagenome (GOLD analysis project Ga0075430, IMG submission 75294) | Populus rhizosphere microbial communities from Tennessee, USA - Rhizosphere MetaG P. deltoides SRZDD4 | ecosystem: Host-associated > Plants > Roots > Rhizosphere > Soil | place: USA... | reverse complement strand
AGGCCCAGGCCCTGTACCGGCAGGGCCTGACCATCGCCGAGCGGCTGGCCCAGGCCGAACCCGGCAACACCACCTACGCCCGCGACCTGTCGATCTCCTACGAACGGCTGGGCGTAATGGCTCGGCACGCTGAGGAGACCACTGAGGCCGCTGGTTGGTTCACCCGAGCAGCAGTTATCCGACGATCATTGCACCGAAACGAACCGTACCGGGTTGATCTCGCTGAGGAGCTCGGGGTCGTCCTCTGGCTGCTCACCGATGTCCTGGACCAGGCGATGGTCGAGCAGCTGAAGGGGGAGGTGCGCACCGTCCTCGTACCGTTCGAGGACGTCGGCGCCATCACGCCAAAGGGGACGGCCGTTCTCCGGTGGGCGCGGGAATGACCGTCAGGCGTAGCCGTGTTCGCCGGCGAGCGGCTCGACGCCGTCGGCACCGTGCTCGCGCTGGGGGACCGGTTCCTGTACGTGAGGCGGTCACTGGCCAAGAGGTTCAGCAAACCGCCCCACCATCGTCGTCAAGGACAAGCACGACGCGCAGGACCTGCTCAGGTCACTGCCGCTGGTCTTCTTCGGCGACGTGCGGCCAGAGTCCTGGACGCCCAACTACGGCGGCGGTCACGTGCAGCCGTACGAGATGGCGTCGAACGAGCCGCCACCGACGGTCTTGAACGCCTGGGTCCAGCCGGTGCCGGTGGAGTTGAACACCATCTTCAGGAAGCCGAAGCGGGTGTCGTCCAGGTACGCCAGCGACGAGGCCCAGGAGATGGTGTTCACCTTGATCAGGCTCTTGCCGCCGGTGCCGACGATGACCGAGGGCATGCCCGAGCTGGTGCCCGTACCCTGGTAGTTCATCCGCTGGTAGCGCTGGTAGCTGTGGGCGTGGCCGGTGACCACCATGTCCACGCCGCGCTCGTCGAGGGTCTTCCAGACGCTGCGCATCGCGTCCTTGCCGTCGCCGTGGAAGGTCACGTCGCTGCCGAAGGCCGGCTCGTGCCAGACCGCGACCTCGCAGGTGGCGTTGTCGGCGGCCAGGTCGTTGCGGATCCACTCCTGCATGGCCTGGTTCTCGGCGCAGCCGGGCGCGGTGGGGTTCCACTGTAGGCAGTTGGAGTTGATGACCAGGAAGTGTATGTGCTTGGTGGAGGAGACGTTGAGGTTGAACGAGTAGTACGAGGCGCCGCTGGGGTAGGCCTGGTCCCCGAAGTACGACCTGTAGCCGGTCGCGTTGGGGTCGTTGCCGTTGCAGTACTCATGGTTGCCGATGACCGGGGCGATCTTGCCCTTCACCGGCCGGTAGATGGTGTCGTAGTTCTGCGTGAAGTTCGCCAGCGTCCCGCACTCGTACTGCAGGTCTCCCAGGTGGATGATCTTGTTTGGGCTGTGCGAGCTGACGAGGTTGGCCACGTTCTGCGCGTTGGTCAGGGGCTGGGTGTCGATGTCCGGGACGAGGTCGCCGACGAGCGCGACGACGCTGCCGCTGACGTTGTGGTTGAAGGCCGCCCGCGCCGGCCCGGGGGTGAGCGCGAGGGTGGGCAGCAGGGCGACCAGGATGACGAGGGCTCTTCGGGTAGCTGGCACCGGGTCTCCTCTCGGCGGTGTCGGGCTCCTTCCGGGTGGCGGCCCTGCGCACGCCGGAGGTGCCCCCGCCCACCCCACCATCCCCGAAGCCGCTGGCACACCCCTGCTGTTGCGCCCAGGACCGGCTGGCTGCGCGGTTCCAGCCGGTCCTGCCTGGTGGCGGCCATCGCAGGGATGACGTGAACACGCCAACCAGGACCGCATCACCCAGGTCGCCTCCGTCGCGGTGCCGGGCACCGGCGTCCGGCGGCTACGGGACCTTCGACGACGGTGAAGCGCCGCGCTGGCCGGGTCGTCGTAGCTGTCGGCCCAGCCTGTCGCGTAGAGGTCGGCGACCGCGTCGTAGCGCGCCTGCGGCACCATCCGAGACTACCCGCGCCCCCTCGCCGGAGCAGGGCACAGTGGACAGCGGCGCAGCCGGTCCAGGCCCCGCCCCACCCACCCACCTTCATGCTGTGATCGTGTCGTTACAAATACCCCGCGTTGCGGTCACCACGGTCAGATACCAGTCGGTTACGGTAACCGGCATTCGACGGTACGACCGGGAGGGGTAACGGGTGTCCATAGTGCTCACTGCGGAACGGACGCGGCCGCAGACCACCGCCGGAGCCGACGTCGTGGAGGCATGGCTGGCCAACCGGCGGCTCTCCGAGCACACGCGCACGGCGTACCGCGGCGACCTCAACGGCTGGCTGTCCTGGTGCGCCGACCACCAGCTCGAGCCGCTGCGCGCGACCTTCCTGCACGTCAACGCGTACGCGCGGGAGATGGAGTCCACAGTCGACGCCCGCACCGGGCGGCCGCCGACCGCCGCCACCGTGGCGCGGCGGCTGTCGGCCCTGTCCAGCTGGTACGGCTTCCTCACCACGCTGGGCGCGGTGGGCACCAACCCGGTCGCCGGGGCGGACCGGCCGCGGGTGACCCGTGACCACTCCGCCACGGTCGGGCTCACCGGGGCGGAGGTGGAGGCGCTGCTGGCCGCTGCGGACCGGCAGAACGGCCCGGCGGCCCCCCGCAACCGGGCGGTGCTGGCACTGCTGGCCGACCTGGGGCTGCGGGTGGGCGAGGTGGTCGGCCTCAACATCGAGGACCTGGGGGAGGAGCGCGGCCACCGTACCGTGCGCTTCTCCGGCAAGGGCGGGCGCTCGCGCCGCCGCGCGCTGGCCCCGAGCACGTCCGCCGCGCTCGACGCCCACCTGGCGGTACGCGGCACCGCCCCCGGTCCGCTGTTCACCACCTCCAGCGGCACCCGCCTGGACCGCCACGCCGTGTTCCGGCTGGTGCGCCGGCTCGCTGCGGCGGCCGGCATCCCGGCCGCGGACAAGCTGTCCCCGCACTCGCTGCGGCACGCGTTCGCCACCGCCGCCCGCGACGCCGGGGTGGCCCTGGAGGACGTGCAGGACGCGATGGGCCACGCCGACCCGCGCACCACCCGCCGCTACGACCGGGACCGGCACAACCTCGACCGCGACCCGGCCTACGCGATCTGGGCGGCGCGCACCCGGCAGCGCCCGGCCGCGCCGGCGGGCAGGAGGGCCTAGCCGGCGCGGCGGCGCCCCGCCCCGCCGGGCCTTCCTCGCCGGCTCCCTGCCGGCTCGCCGGCCTTCGTCTTGCTGGTCAGCGGCAGAGCAGCTCGAACCGCTCGTGCAGGTCGGCCGAGACGTCCTGCCCGCCGAGACGGTGCCGGGCCCACAGCTGCGCGGTGACCCCGGCCTGCTTGTCCCCGCCGGCCGCGTGCTCGACCAGCAGCGCCGCGGCCAGCCCGTACGCCAGGCGCAGCGCCAGCGCGCGGGCCCCGGCGATGACCGGCGTGGCGTACGGGTCGGCGGCCACCCAGCCCAGCGCCTCGCGCAGCTGGCGGGTGGCGTCGGCGAGCAGGCCGGCGGCGGGCCCGGTGGCGGCGGCGGTGCCCGCGTCCAGCCGCGCCAGCAGCGGCTTGGCCGCCTCCTCCCGGGCGATGGCGCGCAGCACGTCCAAGGCGAGCACGTTGGTCGTACCCTCCCAGATCGGCAGCACCTGCGCCTCGCGCAGCATCCTCGGCACGCCGGTGTCCTCCACGTACCCGGCGCCGCCGAAGGCCTCGACGCACTCGCTGGCGGCGGACACGGCCAGCCTGCCGGTGGCGAGCTTGGCCAGCGGCGCGACGATGCGCAGCTCCGCCGCGGCGTCCGCGTCGTCGTCCACCTCGGCCCGGCCCAGCAGCGCGAACGCGTGCCCGGCGAGCACGAACGCGGCGGCGGTGTCCAGCGCCACCGAGGCCAGCGTGGCCCGGTGCAGCGGGCTGGTGTCCAGCCGCCCCCCGGCGACCTGCCGCACGGCGGCGAACGCGCGGGCGTAGGCCAGGCCGCGGCGCATCCCGGCGGCCGACGCCGCCGCGTTGTGCAGCCGGGTCACCACGACCAGGGTCATCATCCGGCCCAGCCCGGGCCGGGCCGGGTCGCCCAGCGCCAGCGCGTACGCATCGCGCAGCCCGACCTCGGCGGTGGGCAGCGCCCGGGTGCCGAGCTTGTCCTTGAGCCGGTGGATGCGCACGCCCGGGGCGGGCCAGCCGGCTCCGGCGCCAGCCGGGGCCAGCGGCGAGTCGGCCGCGTAGCGCGGCACCAGGAACGGGGCGAGGACCCGGCTGCCGTCACCGGCGCCCTCCGGGCGGGCCAGCGCCACCGCCATCGCCGAGTCCGCCGCCGAGCAGAACCACTTCTCCCCGGACAGCCGCCACGACCCGTCTCCGGCCGGGCGGGCCGTGGTGGTGGAGCGGGCGATGTCGGAGCCGCCCTGCGCCTCGGTCATCCACTGGCCGCTGGTGGCCGCGGAGTCCGGGTCGGTGGACAGCAGCCGCGGCAGCCACGCGTCCCGCACGCCCGGGTCGACCTCCGGGCGCGACAGCAGCGCCACCGCCCCGTCGGACATCGCCACCGGGCAGGAGAACGTGGCCGACTCCGGGCTGTAGAGGTGCAGCAGCGCGTGCTGCAGCACCCGCGCGCCGGCGCCCCACCGGGTGCGGGCGTCGGCCCGGTAGGGCAGCGCCACCAGCGCGTGCCGGGCCGCCGCGCGCCGCTGCACCTGCCAGCCCTCGGGGGTGTCGATGTGGTCGATGCGCGCGCCCCACGGGTCGTACTGGTGCAGCACCGGCGGGTGCGCCTCGGCCTGGGCGTGCGCCTGGCGCAGCGGCCCGGCCACCTCGTCGGCGAGGGCGGAAAGGCGGGGCCGGGCCGCGCTGTGGCCGGCCGGGCCGAGGTGGCGGTCCAGCCAGGAGCGCAGCAGCGCGTCCCCGGTGTACGGGTCGGCCGGCGGGGGGATCGTCTGCACGTAGCGCGGGTTCGGCATGCCGGTGACCGTAGTCGATTGAGCACCGCCAGTCGACCGGGCCTGCCGGAGCGTGGGACGGGCGGCCTACAGCAGCCGCGGCGGGGTGTTGCCGGCCGCGACGATGGCCCGGCGTATCGGCACCGCGGCCAGCAGCGCGAACCCGACGACGAAGAACACCAGCAGGGTCACCAGGCCCACCCGGTAGCTGTTGGTCAGCTGGAACACGATACCGAAGGCCAGCGGCCCCAGCCAGCTGGTGCCCTTGTCGCTGATCTCGTAGAACCCGTAGTACTCGCCCTCCCGGCCGGCCGGGACCAGCTGGGAGAACAGCGAGCGGCTCAGCGCCTGGCTGCCGCCGAGCACCAGCCCGATGCAGGCCCCGATGACCAGGAACGCGACGGGCTCCCGCGCCGGCAGGCGCATCACCGCCACCATGATGACGGCCCACAGCACCAGGCTGGCCAGCACCGTCCTGCGCGCCCCGATGCGCCCGGCGACGGCGCCGAGCAGCAGCGCCCCACCGAAGGCGAGGAACTGCACCAGCAGGATCGTGACCACCAGGATGCTCTGCCCCAGCTGCAGCTCCTCCGAGCCGTACTGGCTGGCCAGCGCGATCACCGTCTGGATGCCGTCGTTGTAGACCAGGTAGGCCAGCAGGAAGAACAAGGTCAGCGGGTACGCGCGCAGCCCCCGTACGGTGTGCCCCAGCTGCCGGAACCCGTCGGTGACCACGTTGCCCCGGGCCACCCCCTGCACCGGTGGCCGGTCGCGCAGCCACCGCAGCGGGATGAGGGTGAACCCGGCCCACCACAGCCCGGCCGACACGATCGACCAGCGGGCCAGGTCCAGCGTGCGCTGCGGGTCGTCGTCGCCGAGCAGGAACACCGCGGCCAGGTTCAGCGCCAGCATCAGCCCACCGCCCAGGTAGCCCATGGCCCAGCCGACGCTGGACAGGGCGTCGCGCTGGTCCGGGCCGACCAGCTGCGGCAGGTAGGAGTGGTAGACCACCACGCTGGCGCCGAAGGCGATGTTGGCCACCAGGAACAGCGCCCCGCCCAGCAGGTAGCGCTCCCCGGTGACGGTGGCCATGGCGATGGTGGCCGCGGCGCCGGTGAACGCCGCCCCAGCCAGCAGCCGCTTCTTGTGCGCCGACCGGTCGGCGATGGCGCCCATCACCGGCAGCACGAACACCGTCAGCAGCACCGACAGCGACACCAGGTACGGGAAGTACGACCCGGCGGCCACCTTGACGCCCAGCGGGTAGACGTACCCGCGGCACTCCTGCGCGCCCAGCTCGCACCCTGCGGCGACCTCGGTGACCGCGGTGAGCATCGGGCCGAGGAACACGGTGACCACCGTGGTGGAGAACGCCGAGTTGGCCCAGTCGTAGAAGTACCAGCCGACCCGCTCCCGGCGGGTGCTCGGTGCGGCGGCGGGCAGGGTGGGTGCGGCCATCGGCGGGCTCCCTGGGCGCTCGGGCGGGCGCCGGACCGTGCGACCGGGCCCGGCTAGGCGGGGCGGTCGCCGGGCCAGTGGCCGCGGGCTCGGAACACGTCGCGCAGCACCTCGACGTGGTCGGTCATGATGCCATCTACACCGAGGTCAAGCAGGTCCCGCATGGTGTCGGCCCGGTCCACCGTCCACACGTGCACCTGCAGGCCGAGCCGGTGGGCGGCCTGCACCAGCCGGCGGTCCACCACGCGCAGCCCCCGGAAGCGCAGCGGCACCTGCACGGCCACCGCACCCGGCGCCGGGGTGGGCAGCCGCCCGGCCCGCGAGGCCCACCACAGCCGGGCCGCCTCCCGCGTCGCCAGCGACGTGGCCACCTGCGGGCCCGCCGCCGCGCGCAGCGCCGCCAGCCGCGCGTCGTCGAACGAGGCGAGCAGCACCCGCCCGGCGGCCCCGGTACGGCGTAGCGCCGCCACCGTCGCCGCGGTGGCGTCGTCGGTCTTCACCTCGATGTTGAACCGCACGCCCGGCCAGGCGCCCAGCACCTCCTCCAGCCGGGGGATGACCGCCTGGCCAGCCACCCGCACCGAGGACAGGTCGGCCCAGCGCAGCGCGGCCACCGGCTCCGGCCGGCCGGTCATCCGCAGCAGCGTCGGGTCGTGGAACACCACCGGCACCCCGTCGGCGGTGGCGCGTACGTCCATCTCGACGTAGCGGTAGCCGAGGGCGACCGCGCGGGCGAACGCCGCGAGGGTGTTCTCGTCCCCGCTGGCCGCCCCACCACGGTGGGCGAAGGCCAGCGGTGGAGGGTCCAGGAACGCCGCCACGGAGCTCACGCCGAGCAGTATGCGGGCGCTCCCGGGCCGCCGCCTACCGTCAGGCGGGACCTGAGCCCGGCCAGCTCCGCGGCGCCAGGTCCCGCGCGTTGACGAGACCCTCCCAGGTGACCTGCCTGTCACTACCCACCCCACCAGCCTGACCGACAGCCACCGCTGCCGGCTATGCCGCCGGTGGGGCCCACCACCGGGCCAGCGCGCTGGTGGCCGGGTCGTCTGAGGCGAGCAGGGCCGCCCACGGGTCACCGTCGACCTCGGCCAGGTCCACGGCGGCGTACCCGGACAGGTCCGCCGGGTCGGGCGTGCCGTAGCCGGCCGGCTCCGCCAGCGGCTCGCCGCCGACCATCGACGGGTCGCCCCACGGGTGACCGTCGACCGGCTCGGGCAGGCCGGCCAGCTCCAGCATGGGTGGGAACTCCGGTCCGGTCCAGCCGTCGACGTCGGCCAGGCCAGCGGCGTCGGGGTCGGCGCCGAACGGCGGGTCCGGCACCGGCGGCAGGTCCGCCCAGGCGTCGACGTCCCAGTCCCCGCCGGTCCCGGCTCCGGTGTCGACATCCCAGGCACCGTCGGTCCCGGTGCCGATGCCGGCGGCCGGGGCGTCCGACAGGTCCTCGGGCAGGTCCGGGCCGTACAGCGGCTCGTCGACGTGCGCGTCGACCCCACCGGTCCCGGAGCCGAACGCCACGGCACCCCACCGGTCGCCGCCGTCCACCACAGGCCCGGCGTCCAGCCCCGGCCACGGCTCCGGCGGCGGCTCGGGCGGCGCCCAGTCCGCAGCCCCCCGCTCACCCGCCCAGCCTGGCTCAGCCGGCGTACCGGCCCAGCCTGGCTCGGCTGGCGGAGCCGCCCAGTCCGGCTCGCCCTCCGGCTCGGGCAGCTCCGGCTCCGGTAGCTCCGGTGGCGGGTCGAGGTCGCCGGTGCCCGCGGCACCACCCGGGTCGGCCTTGCCCAGCGTGCCCCGCAGGTACTCCTCGACGTCCGGCGGGAGCTCGTCGGCCCAGCCACCCCAGTCCGGCTCCATGCCGCTCACCCCCGGTCGTCCGCGGCCGTGGCGGGCAGCAGCTGCCTGGCCCGCACGAGCACCTCGTCGAGCTGCTTGACCCGCGCGCGCAGCGCCTCCCGCTCCTGCTGCAGCGCCGCCCGCCGGCGCGCCCGGCTGGCCTTGTCGTCGGCCATCGCCTTGTCGATCTCGGCGATGTGGGCGTCGAGCTGCTGCAGCCGCCGCTCGATCGCGTCGTCCAGGGCGAGGGTCAGGGCGTACTGCAGGTCGGTGAAGCGGTGCATGACCTCGTCGGACAGCGCCGCGCGGGCCTCGCCCAGCACCTCCCGCAGCCAGGTGCGGGCCTGCTGCCGGTCGGTCTGCACCCGGCGGCGGTAGAGCACGAACGCGCCCGCGGCCAGGCCCAGCCCCACCCCGGCGAACGGCACCAGCAGGCTCGCCCCGGCCAGCGACCCCACCCCCAGCGCCGACGCGCCGATCATGGCGCCCCGCCCGGCCATCATCGCCATCCCGGCCGAGGACACCGCGATCATCACGTTGTCCGGGCCGCCGCCCTCCCGCCGCGGCTTGGACGACAGCGCGTGGCGCAGGGTGGCGTTGAGCCGGCGCAGCACGTGCTGCAGCTCGTGCGGGGCGAACACCTGCGCCAGGGCCCGCTCGCCCACCTTACGGAAGCGGTACTCCAGGTCCTGCGACAGCCGTACGGACAGCGCGTGCAGCGCCCGGTCCACCTCCTGCGGCAGGCTCCGCAGCTCCTCACCGCGACCGGAGTCGATGCGGGCGAGGAAGGTCTCCTGCAGCCCGGTCAGGTACGTGCGCAGCCGGGTCGTCGCCTCCACCCGGGCCCGCTGGGTCTCCGTGCTCAGCGCCAGCGACCACTGCCGCGACTCGGTGCGCTTGCGCGCGGCCAGCGCCGCCCGCTCCTGCCTGGCCCGTGCCATCTCGGCCGGGTCGGGGTCGGTGGCCCGGATCCGCTCACCGACGGCCAGGTCCAGCCGGACCACCTCGCTGCGCAGCGCCCGCAGCACGTTGGCCTGTGCCAGCAGGTGCCCCCTGCCGGCCAGCTCGACCAGCGCGTGCTGCAGCGCCGGGATGCGCGACTCGGCGGCCAGCTCCGCCGCGGCGTCACCGCCCAGGGTCATCGCCAGCTCCGCCAGCCGGGCCGAGACCGGGAACCACGGCGCGGTGCCAAAGCGCGGGGCGTGCGCCGCAAGCTGCGCCTTGTTGTCGGCGAGGATGGTGCGCCACCCCGGGTACGCGTCGACCTTCGTCAGCGCGAACACCACGAAGTTGACCCGCTTGCTGGCCTCGATGAGGAAGTCCAGCTCCGGCTTTGCCAGCGGCGCGGACGCGTCCACGACGAACAGCAGCGCGGTGGCCCGCGCCACAGCGTCCAGCGCCACCTCGGTGTGCAGCGGGTCCAGCCCCCCGGTGCCCGGGGTGTCCACCAGCGTCAGGTACGAAAGCAGCGGCGCCGAGTGCAGCACCTCCACCCGCCGCGGCGGGCGCATCCCGTCCGGCAGCCGGCCCAGCACGGTGGCCCAGTCACGCAGGTCAGCCAGGCTCAGCGCCACCGGCTCGGCCCGCCCGGGCACCCAGGCCCGCGCGCCGTGCGAGGGGGAGTGGACCAGCTCCAGGTACGCCGCGGTGGCCACGGCCGCGTCCACCGGGGACAGCCCGGGTACGCCGACCAGCGCGTTGGCCAGCGCGCTCTTGCCCCGCTTGGTCTCCCCGACCACGACGACGACCGGCCGGGTCACCTCCTGGCGGCGCTGCGCGTCCAGGTCCGCCGCGGCGTCCGGGTCCAGCTTGCGCAGGAACGCAAGGCCCGCGTCGACCCCGTTGCCGACCAGGGTCGCCAGTGCCTTCCCCGGGTCGCGGGCCGGTGCCGCCTGCTGCGCGGTCATCCCGCCCGCCCTTGCCGTACCCGTTGGGACAGCAGGAAGAAGCCGCGGTGCGCGACCAGGGCGACCCGCGACTGGGCCGGGCTGGCGCCGGCCACCGCGTACACCCGCCACCGGGTGGCCGCCTCCAGCGCCGCCTCGGCCAGCTGCCGCGGGTCACCGGCCGGGCGGCCCAGGATCCACGCCGGGTCGCTGGACAGGGCCAGCCGGGCCAGCTCCTGCTCCATCGGCTCGGGCAGGTCCACCGCGCCGGTGCTGACCAGCTGGGCCACCTCCAGCAGCCGCAGCCGGTGGTAGTCGGGCTGCTGCAGCACCCGCTCGACCGCGTCGCGCAGCAGCTCCCGGTCGGCCGGCCGGTCGGCGTGGCTGGCGACCTTCTCCAGCGCCGACAGCGCCCAGCCCGCCTTGATCGCGTCGGTGCGCCACCGGAACGCCTGGTCGATGGTGTGCCGCAGGCGGGGGAAGCCGGAGGCCGCCAGCAGCACCCGGACCAGCTCCCCGCTGGCCAGCTGCGGTGAGACCGCCAGGTGCGCGATGGCGAACGCGACACCGTAGAGGTCGAGCAGGCCCAGCAGCCGCTGCCGCTGCTCACGGGAGACCGGGCAGTCCCGCCCGGTGAACAGGTCCACCGAGGCCAGCAGCACCGCCCGCTGCTGCGCCGGCAGCCCGGCCAGCTCCCGCAGCGCCTCGCAGTCGGCGGCGGTGAGCCGCCCCGCCTCGGTGGTCTCGGCCAGCAGCCCCACCACCGGCACCACGTCGGAGACGACCCGGCGCAGCACCCCCGCCTGCCCACCGGCCAGCGGCCCGGCCACCGGCCACGGGTCAGCCCCGCCGCCGACCAGCTTGTCGACCTTGTTGAACAGGCCCAGCGAGTTGATCGGGTTGCTGGACAGGCGCGCCGACACCGACCGGAACGCCTCCAGCGCGGCCACGTCGTCGTCGCGGACCGCCTGGGTGAACACGTAGACGATCGCCTCCGCGCCGGACAGCGCACCGGCGGAGTCCTCGTCGAGGTCGTCGTCGATCGGGGCCCCGCTGAGCAGGAACCGCCGCGCCCCCGCGCTGACCGCGGCGTTGGTCGAGGACAGCCCCGGGGTGTCCACCACGGTCAGCTCGCGCAGGTGGTCGCTGGTCAGCGTCACGTCCACGTACGACACCTGCGAGCGGGGCACCCCGAGCCGCTGCGGGATCATGCCGGACTCGTCCAGCGGCAGGCTGGCGCGCGCCCCGTCGCGGCGCACCACGTCGACGCGGTCGGTGGTGCCGTAGCGGAACTGGGTCACCACCCGGGTGCACTCACCCACGTCGGTCGGCGCCACCCGGCGCCCGATCAGCGCGTTGACCAGGGTGGACTTGCCAGCCTTGAGACGCCCGGCGATGGCCACCCGCAGCGGCTCGTCCAGCCGGCGCCGCACGTCGTACACCTGCGCCCCGGCGGCCGGACCCAGCCGGGGGCCGACGTCGTCGCACAGGGCCGCGACCCGCGCGCCGAGGGGACCGGCCGCCACGGCTCAGCGCACCCGGGGGTGGGAACTGGTGCGCTGCTCAGACACAATGTCCATGGTTTGTCAAAGCCCCCTTGGGTCGGTAGTCCGGCACTACCAACGCCACCCTACGAATATCCTGCCGGCGCAGGATCCCATCTTCGTGCCACCGTCCCCGGCGCCGGCCAGGGCGGCCACGCCCGTGGCACGCCACGGGCCCAGCAACGCGGGAGGTAGCAGTGCGGCAGGGCCCCGGCGGCCAGGTAGGCGGCGCCCGGGTCGTCGGCCGTGCCGCGGTAGCGGCCGACGCCACCCCGGCCGGCGCGACCCCGCAGCCCGTCCCGGCACCGGGCGGACCACCCGCCCCCGCGCCGGCCCTGCACGTGGTGCCGGCGGCCGTCGCCGCGCTCGCCGAACCCGGCCTGGTCGTGGTCACCGGCGGACCCGGCGCCGGGCGGACCACCCTGCTGCGGCGCATCGCGGTCGCCTTCCCCGGCCCGGTCTACCGCGGCGGCGGGCTGGCCATGCTGTCGGGCGTACCGGCGCTGCCCCTGGCCCGTGCGGTACGCGCCCGGCTACCCGCCGAGGACCCGACACTGCTCGCCGAGGCCGTGCGCTCCCGCGTCCGCGGCGGTTTGCTGCTCCTGGACGACCTGCAGTGGGCCGACCCGGCGACCGTTGCGGCGCTGCCGCTGCTCGCCACGCACTGCCGGGTCGCGGTGGCGCTGCGCACCCCGCACCGGCTGCCCGCCGAGGCCGGGGCCGCGCTGCACGCCACCGCCACCGGCTGGTTCCCGATCGCCCCACTGTCCCCCGAGGAGGCCACCGCGCTGGCCCAGCGGGTCGCCCCGCGGCTGGGCCCGGGCGAGGTCGCCGAGGTGGTCCACCGCGCCGGTGGCCTGCCGCTGGCCGTGGAGTCGCTGGCCCGGCACGCCGCCAGCCGCGGGACCGCCACCGCCCCCACCGCCGGGCCAGCACCCGAGCAGGCCCTGGCCCACGCCGTGGCCACCGCCCTGGCCGACCTGACCCGCCCGGCGCGCACCGCGATGGCCGCGCTCGGCCTGCTGGGCCGGCCCGCCACCCTGGCCCTGCTCGGCGCCGGCGTGGACGAGCTGACCGACGCCGGGCTGGTGCACCTCGTCGGCGGCGACGTGCTGCCGGTCTGCCCGTACGTCGCCGAGGTCGCCGCCGGCCTGCTCGACGCGGCGACCCGCGCGGGGCTGCACCGCCGCCTCGCCGGCCTCGTCCCACCTGCCGAGGCCGCCCGCCACCTGACCGCCGCCGGCGACCCGCAGGCCGCCTACCGCGCCGCGCTCACCGCCGCGGCCGCGGCCCGCACCGGCGGCCAGCGCGCCGAGCTGCTGCTGCTCGCCTGCGCCCTGCCCGGGGCAGCCCCAGACCCGCGGGTACGCCTCGACGCGGCGGCTGCGGCGCTGCGCGCCGGCCGGCCCCGGGCCGCCCTGCGGGTGCTCGGCGACCCGCGCCCGACGCTCGCCGCCCCGCCACCACCCGGCGCCCGGCGCCCGGCTGGTGCCCCGCCGCCGGCGGCGGACCCGGCTCTGGCGGTGCTGCGCGGCGAGGCCCTGCTGCAGGCCGGTGACCCCGCCGCCGCAGCGCGGGCGGTCGCCGGCCTGCCGCCCGTCCTCAGCGACGCCGCCCTGGGCGCCGCCCGGGACCGGGTGGTGCTGCTCGCCCGGCTCGCCACCGACCCGGCCGGCGCGGCGGCCCTCGCCGGTGACCTCGCCGCCCGGTACCCCGACCCGCCCGCGCACCCCGGGCTGCGCGGCGCGCTCGCCGCCGCGCGGGCCGCCCAGCGCCATCCCGGCTGGGAGTACGACCTGGCCACCGCCGCCGAGGTGGCCGGCGCGGCCGGGGACACCAGCACCGCCCGGTGGTGCGCCTGGCTGCTGGTGCAGACCCTGGCCACCGACGCCCGCCTGGCCGAGGCCGTGCACAGCGCCGAGGCCGCCGCGCAGGCCTGCGCGGCCGACCTCGCCTACAGCTGGCAGGTACGGTTCCTCGCCGCCGCCCTGTGGTGCGCCGCGCTGCGCGGCACCGCCCTGGACGAGGTGGTACGCCGCAGCGGCGACCTCACCGACCACACCCTGCCCGCCGACGCCCGCGGCTACGCCGTCGCCGCGGCCAGCCTCGCCGAGGCCGACGGCGGGCTGCTCGCCTCCGCCCGGGCCCGGCTGGCCACGACCGGTGCCCTGCCCACCTCGGCCGCCGCGGCGCGCGACTGGGTGGTCCGGGAGGCCGCCTGGCTGGACGGGCAGCCCGAGCGTGCCGCCACCGCCAC
>Ga0075430_100003119_pt1 | contig 13863 bp, 15 predicted proteins | sample RhiMetdeltSRZDD4_FD_75294 | JGI IMG/M metagenome (GOLD analysis project Ga0075430, IMG submission 75294) | Populus rhizosphere microbial communities from Tennessee, USA - Rhizosphere MetaG P. deltoides SRZDD4 | ecosystem: Host-associated > Plants > Roots > Rhizosphere > Soil | place: USA... | reverse complement strand
GGCTTGGCCTGGCCTCCCTCGAGGTCCTCGACCAGCTCTATCTCAGACTTCTCGAGGAACCCGTAGAGCTCCTCGACATCGGCCTCGTCCAGGTCAATCTCCGCGACTGCGTCGGCGACTTCGTTATACGAGAGGACGCCCTGTTGCTGACCCTTGGTTACGAGACCCTTGATCTCATCTAGTTCATGGAGTTCGCTTTGAAGCAAGTGTGCCTTGATTTCCTTCCGCGCTCAGGCAGACCGGGTTCGGCCCGCTCCGCTCCGAGCGAAGGTCGTATGACGCGCCAATTGCGGGCGACTCGGCAGCCGCCCGTACGGGTGTCCGGATATTACCGCCATATTCTCTGAACTCAAGCGGTCGGCGCCTAGCCCGTAGCCCGTGGAGCCACACCGCTGAGGTGGCCCTCTGAAGATTAGTTTCACTGGTTGATACGGGTTTCTAACGCGAAAGTTGCTAAATCCGGACAGTTTTTGCCCGGAAAGGCGGGACTTCGCGACTGGACGGTCCGTTGTAGCGACTGGACGCGGCGGTTGCGAGTGCCTGATGTGTCGAGTTCCAGCCTAGCCGGGTAGAGATAGGCTCCGCAAGCAATATCGGCCGCGCCGGTCGCCAAGGCGGCCCGCCGGCGTCCCTCCGACCCTCCAAACTGCCACGACGGGAGGCAACCGTGGATCGAGAGCAGCAGTCCACCCGACCCGGCGCCACGCGCGCCACCCCGCCCAAGAGCCGGGCCAAGGCCCAATCGAAGGCGGCGAAGCCCAAGCGGGCGCAAGGCGCGGGCAAGGAATCCGGTGAGACCGCCGCGGGCACGACCGCTCCCGACATCATGAGCCGCCTCCCGAAGAGCCGGCCCCAGCGGGCGAGCCAGCGCCGCCGCGGCCCGGTCGGCGCCGCGGCCAAGACCACCCCGGCGCGGACTCCGGCGGCGTCCGCGAAGACGTCCCGGGCCAAGCGCCCGGCGGCTGCGGCAGCGCGCCGGCCCGCTCCCGCCCGCGCCACGACGGGCCCGCCGGCGCCGCGCGCCGTCCAGAGCCGTGAGGCGCCCAGCCTGCCGCGCCTGGCGATCGACGGCGCCACCGAGGCGGCGAAGCTGCCGCTGAAGGTCGGCGGGCGGCTGACGCTGAGGGCGCTGGACGCGGTCGCGCGCGGCCTGCGCAGGCGGTAAGAGGCCCCCGGACGGACACGCGCGTGGGCGACAGGCTGCTCGACCCGCGCGCAGCGGCGGACGCCGTGCTCGCCCGCGCGCCCGCGCCGCGGGAAGAGGCGGTGCCGCTCACCGAGGCGCACGGACGCGTGCTCGCCCGCGCGGTGGTGAGCGCCGACGACGTGCCCGGCTTCGACAACTCGGCGATGGACGGCTTTGCGCTCCGGTCCGCCGACGTCGCCGGAGCCGGGCAGGGCGCACCGGTGGCGCTGCGGCTGGTGGGCGAGTCGCGCGCCGGACATCCATACGAGGAGTCGTTGGAGGCCGGAGAGGCGATCGGGATCTCGACCGGCGCGATGGTGCCTGCCGGAGCCGACACGGTGCTGCGCGTCGAGGACGCCGCACAGGACGGCGAGGAGCTGCGCGTGTCCTCCGCCCTGCCCCCCGGCAAGGAGATCAGGCGGGCGGGCGAGGACATCCGCGCGGGCGACGAGGTGCTCGCGGCCGGGACGCGCCTGGGGGCGGCCGAGCTGGGCGTGGCCGCATCGACCGGCGTCGCGGAGCTCTGGTGCACGCGGCCGCCGCGGCTCGCGCTGATCGTGACCGGGGACGAGCTGGTCGCGCCGCCGGCTCCCCTGCGGCCGGGCCAGATCCGGAACACGAACGGCTATGCCCTGGCCGCCCAGGCCCGCGAGGCCGGGGCGATCGTGGAGCACGTCGCCACGGTCGGCGACGACTACGCGGCAACCGTCGCGGCGCTGGAGCGCGCGCTCGAGACGGACGTGGCGGTCGTGACGGGCGGCGTGTCCGTCGGGCCGCACGACCACGTCAAGCCCGCGCTCGCGGAGCTGGGAGTCGAGCAGGTCTTCTGGAGAGTCGCCCTGCGGCCGGGCAAGCCGACCTTCTTCGGAGCTCGGGGCGACACCCTGGTCTTCGGGCTGCCCGGCAACCCGGTGTCGGCGATGGTCACCTTTCACCTGTTCGCGCGGCCGGCGATCGCAGCCATGCTCGGCACGACGCCGCGGGAGCGGCGCGCGGTCGCCTCCTTCGACGCGGACTACCGCAAGCAGCCGGGGCGCGCACACGTCGTGCGGTGCAGCCTCGACGCGCGCGCCGACGGCTGGCACGTGCGGCCCACCAAGGACCAGGGATCGCACGTGCTCACGAGCATGCTGGGAGCCGAAGCCCTCGCGTACCTGGACGTCGAGCGCGGCGACGTCGCGGCCGGCGAGCAGGTCGGCATCGAGATCCTGTAGAGCCGCCCGCCGCCGCGGAGCGCAGCCAACCGCGGTCGCCGGCTACCCGTACCGCGTGCCGGTCAGCTCGCGCAGCTTTGCGCGGTTGTGCGTCGCCTGCACCTTGCGCACGGTGCCCGAGCGGGAGCGCATCACGAGCGACTCGGTGGTCGCGGCGGCGCCGTCGCGATAGCGGACGCCCTGGAGCAGGTCGCCGTCGGTGACGCCCGTGGCGGCGAAGAACACGTCTTCGCCGGAGATCAGCCGGTTGACGTCGAGCACCTCGTCGAGGTCGTAGCCGGCGTCGACCGCGCGGCTGCGCTCGTCCTCGTCCCGGGGCCACAGCCGGCCCACCAGATGACCGCCCATGCTCTTGATCGCAGCCGCGGAGAGCACGCCCTCCGGAGTGCCGCCGATGCCCCACAGCAGGTCGATCCCCGTGCCCTCGGTGACGGCCAGCATCGCCGCGGACACGTCGCCGTCGGTGATGAAGCGGATGCGGGCACCGCACTTGCGCACCTGCGCGACGCCCTCCTCGTGGCGGTCGCGGTCGAGCATGATCACCATCAGGTCGCTCGCGTCCGACCCGCGGCGCTTGGCGATCAGCTCGAGTGTCTCGCCGAGCGGCCGGTCGAGGTCGAGCAGGTCGGCGATGTCGGAGGAGCCCGCCATCTTCTCCATGTAGACGCACGGCCCGGGGTCGAACATGCTGCCGCGCTCGGCGAGCGCGACGACCGCGAGCGCGCTCGGCATGCCGCGCGCCGTCAGCCGCGTGCCTTCCAGCGGATCGACCGCGACGTCGACCTCGGGCGGGCTGCCGTCGCCGATCTGCTCGCCGTTGTAGAGCATCGGCGCCTCGTCCTTCTCGCCTTCGCCGATCACCACGATCCCGTCCATCGGGACGGCGTGCAGCGTGAACCGCATCGCGTCGACTGCGGCCTGGTCGGCGGCCTCCTTGTCGCCGCGCCCGACCCACCGGGCGGCGGCCAGCGCGGCCGCCTCCGTGACGCGCACCAGCTCGAGCGCGAGGTTGCGGTCGGGTGCGCTGGTGTCGCGCAGGTCGTGAGCTATCAGGCTCGTGTCTCGGTCCACCCCGGCCCGGAGGTTACGTCAGGAGCCCTAGAAGGTGCCCGGAGGCCGCCGCGTGACCCCGCCGCGCGTGATCTGGCTGATCGCCCCGCCGGCGACGATCATCAGCGCACCCAGCAGTCCCAGGTACCAGCCGATGTCGAGGCCCACGAACTGGCGCGTGGCGCCCACGCGGTCCACGACCCCGTTGTAGAGGATCAGGGTCGAGGCGATGGCGCCGACGATCATCGTCACCTCTCCAGGAGGCCAGGAGAGCGTGTGGCCCCGCACGACGATCCAGACGAGGATCCAGGGGGCGAGCGCCGCGCCCACGAGGAGGAGATCCATGCCGGGGACGATCAGCGAGCTGAACAGCGAGAAGGTCTCGAATCCGGTGCACGACTCCTCGCCCGCGCCGCAGAGGTTCTCGCTCTGCGGCGGGAGGGCTTCGACCGAGAACCACGGCAGCCACATGCTGATGAACAGCAGCAGCCCGCCGGCCGCCGCGACGATGTCTCCCCTCCCGAGCCTGCGGAAGTCCACGGCGGGACCTTATAGGCGGGACGGCTTCGTTTGCAGGGATGTCGCGGCGAGCGGCAAGCGCATTCGCATTCCCGGAGCGCCCGGCTTGAGTGCGATTGGTCCGGACCGGCTCCCCGGCACGCGACGATCGACTAGATTCACCGGCTTCAGTCCCTGGAGCCCGGAACGCCCATGAGCGACCAGCCCCCCGCCCGCGTCGAACTGGACGGCCACTTGGCCGTCACCGTGATCGGCCGCCCCCCGTTCAAGGGCACCTAGATGGCTGCGACTGGACTCAGGCACGCCGGTCCTGTGACCCGGGAAGGGATTGCGCCCCGACTCGCGGCGGTGCGCGCGCGCACGATGCTGCTGGTGGAGCAGCTGTCGGAGGAGGCGCTCAACGCGGTGCACAGCCCGCTGATGAGCCCGATCGTCTGGGACCTGGGGCACATCGCGACCTTCGAGGACCTGTGGCTCGCCCACACCGCCTTCGGCAAGCCGATGCTGCGGGAGCGGCTCGGGGAGGTGTACGACCCGAACGCCGCGCCGCGCAGCGAGCGGGGCGGGCTGCCGTTCCTGCGCAGCGAGGATGCCTTCCGCTACATGGACGAGGTGCGCGCGCGCGTGCTCGACCTGCTGGACGGCGCGGACCTCTCCCTCGGCGCCTCGCCGCTCCTGCGCGACGGGTTCGTGTACGAGATGGTGCTGCGCCACGAGCAGCAGCACACGGAGACCATCCTCCAGACGCTCCAGTTGATGACGTCGGCCGAGTACTCCCCGCCACGGGCGTGGGCAGTCGCCGGGCCGGACCCGATGGAGGCCGGCATGGCGCACGTCCCCGCCGGGCCCTTCGAGATGGGCGCCGGGCCGGCCGGCTTCGCCTACGACAACGAACGCCCGCGCCACGTCCGCAGCCTGGACGCGTACCGCATCGATCGCGCGCCGGTCACGAGCGGGGAGTTCCGCGAGTTCGTCGCGGACGGCGGCTACCAGCGCCGCGAGCTCTGGTCCGCCGCGGGGTGGGAGTGGCGGACTGCGGAGGGTGCCGGCGCTCCCCTCTACTGGCGGCGCGAGGGGGACCGGTGGCTGGTGCGCTCGTTCGCGGAGTGGGGCGAGCTCGATCCGTCCCTGCCCGTCTGCCACGTGTCGTGGTTCGAGGCCGACGCATTCTCGCGCTGGGCGGGCAAGCGGCTGCCGACCGAGGCCGAGTGGGAGAAAAGCGCCACGGGCGCTGCGCTCGGCGACGGCTGCGCGAACCTCGACCAGCTCGCGTTCGGCTGTGCGCCGGCCGGCGCACACGCCGCAGGCGAGAGCGCCTACGGCGTGCGGCAGCTGCTCGGCGACGTGTGGGAGTGGACGGCAAGCGGCTTCGACGCCTACGCCGGGTTCGAGGCCTTCCCCTATCCCGAGTACTCGCAGGACTTCTTCGGGGGCCCCTTCAGGGTGCTGCGCGGCGGCGCGTGGGCGACGCAGGCGGGTGCGGTCAGCACGAGCTTCCGCAACTGGGACCACCCGCAGCGCCGCCAGCTGTTTGCCGGCTTCCGATGTGCGGCGGACGTGGAGTGAGCATGGGGATCGCAACCGACGCCCCCGAGCCCGTCCAGATCGACGTCCACCTGCGCGACGGGACGCTTGCCTCGCTGGCCGACGACGTGCGCCGCGGGCTGTCGCGCTATCCCCGCGAGCTGCCGCCGAAGTACTTCTACGACGCCCGCGGGTCGGAGCTGTTCGAGCAGATCACGGAACTGCCCGAGTACTACCCCTCCCAGGTCGAGCAGGACATACTCGACGCGGCCGGGGCGCGCATCGTGGAGCTCGTGCAGCCGACCGAGATCGTCGAGCTGGGGCCGGGGTCCGCGCAGAAGACGACCGCGCTGCTCGCACCGATGCTGGCCCGCGGGGATGGTGGCCGCTACATCCCGGTGGACGTGTCGGAGTCGGCGGTCCAGGACTGCGCCCAGCGGCTCGTGGCGGCCTACGACTCACTCGCGGTGCACGGGGTCGTGGGCGACTTCGAACGCCACCTCGACCGCATCCCGGAGGCGGCGGGGCGGCGGCTGATCGCGTTCCTCGGGGGGACGATCGGCAACCTCGACCATCCGCGGCGCAGCCGGCTGCTGAACGCGCTGCGCGCACAGCTGCAACCCGGGGACCGCCTGCTGGTCGGCACCGACCTCGTCAAGGACCGGGAGCGGCTGGAGGCGGCCTACAACGACTCCGCGGGCGTGACGGCCGAGTTCAACCGCAACATGCTGCACGTGATCAACGCCCACCTCGACGGGAACCTCGACCCGGAGATGTTCGACCACGTCGCGTTCTACAACGAGCATGCGCGGCGCATCGAGATGTGGCTGCGGGCACGCGACGACGTGCGCGCACGCATCGACGCGCTCGGGATGGACATCGACTTCGAGGCAGGCGAGGAGATGCGCACCGAGATCTCCTGCAAGTTCACCCGTGAGTCGCTGACCCGGGAGTACGCAGCGGCGGGACTCGAGCTGATCGCCTGGTACACCGACTGCGACGGGCTGTTCGCGCTGTCACTGACCGGCCCGGACGGCCTTGCGGGCTGATCCTGGAACGGCTTTTCCCAGATCGCGCGACCGTCACGCCGGAGGAGGCCTACGGCTCGCTCGGGCTCGTCGACCGCGCCCCGCCGGACCGGCCCTACACGGTGGCGAACATGGTCACCACCGCGGACGGGCGAGCCACGCTCGGGGGCCGCACGGAGGGCATCTCGAGCGAGCTCGATCGCGACCTCTTCCACACGTTGCGCACCCAGGTGGACGCCGTGATGGTCGGCACCGCCACGATCGGGCTGGAGCGCTACGGCCCGCTCGCGCGGCGCCCGGAGGTGCGGCGGCTGCGCGCCGCCCACAGCCTCGCGGAGGTGCCGCTGGCCGTCACAGCCAGCCGCTCCCTCGAGCTGCCGATCGACGCTCCGCTGTTCCAGGATCCCGAGTCGCGCATCGTCGTGTTGACCAACAGCGAGCGTGACGTCCCCGCGTGCCCGGCCGAGGTGATCCTCGAGCGGCTTCCCGGTCCGGACCTCGACTTCACCGCCGGCGTAGCGCGCCTGCGCTCGTCACACGGGGTGCGCGCGATGCTGCACGAGGGCGGGCCCACGCTGCTGGCCGCGATGCTCGCGCCCGGCCTGGTGGACGAGCTGTTCCTGACGGTTTCCCCGATGCTGGCCGGCGGCGGCGAGCCGTCGGTCGTGGAGGGCACCGCGTTCGAGCGCCCGCGCACGCTCGGGCTGGTCTCCGCCCTGGAGCACGAGAGCTTCCTGTTCCTTCGTTACGCGACCGGCTAGCCGGCGCGGAGAGCCGCCAGCACGTCGTCCACCCGCGGGTTGTCGGCCGAGTCCTTGTGGTAATGCGCGTAGAGGACGCGGCCCTCGGGTGACACGACGAAGGTACCCGGCCGCTGTGCGACGTCGCCGCCCTGCGGATTGCCCGTCGTGATGTGGCCGTGCCGGGCGGCGCGCAGGAAGCCCTTCGCAAGCTGTGGCCCGATGTACTCGCGGGCCGGCCCGCGCTCGAGGCCGACGGCGTGGTAGCCCGCCCGCTCCGGGTCGCCGAGGCAGTCGAACGGCACATCGCGCTTGCGACAGAAATGGAACGTCGGGTCGGCGCGGTATTGGAAGATCGCGACGACGTCACCACCCGCGGCGCGGATGTCGTCGTGGGCCTCACCCAACTGGGCGAGGTGCTCGCGGCAGAACGGTCAGCCGAAGTGGCGCATGAAGGCCACGACGAGCGGGCCCCCGCGCCAGCGATCGGACAGCTTGACCTGGCCGTCGCGCGCCTCGAGCGTGATGTCGGGAAACGCGTCCCCGATGCCGAGCTTGCTCATCTGCGCGGAGCCTATCGCGTGTAGGGTTCGCCGCCGTGCAGATCGAGGGACGCGGTGCAATCGTCGCAGGGGGCGCTTCCGGCCTGGGAGAAGCGACCACCCGCGCGCTGCACGCGGGCGGCGCGCACGTGACGATCGCCGATCTGAACGAGCAGAACGGCAAAGCGCTCGCGAGCGGGCTGGGCGAGCGAGCAGAGTTTGTCCAATGCGACGTCACCGACGAGGCGCAGGTCGCGGCGGCGGTGGAGCAGGCAGCGGCCCACGAGCTCCGGATCAGCGTGTGCTGCGCCGGGGTCGGGTGGGCCGAGCGCACCGTCTCCAAGAACGGCCCGCACCAGCTGCTCCCCTTCGAGACGGTCCTGCGCGTGAACCTGATCGGCACGTTCAACGTGCTCCGCCTGGCGAGCGCAGCGATGAACGCGCTCGACCCGCTGGAGCACGGGGAGCGCGGCGTGTGCATCAACACCGCTTCGATCGCAGCCTATGACGGCCAGATCGGGCAGATCGCCTACGCCGCCTCGAAGGGAGGCATCGTCGGCCTCACGCTGCCCGCGGCGCGGGATATGGCCAGTCGCGGCATCCGCGTCGTCACGATCGCGCCGGGCACGTTCGACACGCCGCTGCTGGGAGCGCTGCCGCAGGAGGCGCGCGACGAGCTGGGCCGGGCGATCCCGTTCCCGCAGCGGCTCGGCGATCCCGCCGAGTTCGCGGCGCTGGCGGTGCACGTGGTCGAGAACCAGATGCTGAACGGCGAGACGATCAGGCTCGACGGCGCACTGCGGATGCCGCCGCGCTAGGCGGCAGCACGCAGCATCGGCGGAGCTCCTATCTCCAGCCGGGGATGCGCATCCCGGAGCGGGCGAGGGCGCCAACGCCGCCCATCACCGCCAGCCCGAGGAACATCAAGACGGTCCATTCGGTACGTGCCTGGCTCTCCATGACCCCTGCGACCTCCCGTAGCGTCCTTGCCAACGAGCTGAGCGCTCGTTGCTCCTCGCACAAACGACTCTAGCCGCCCGGCGGCGGCCTGGCAAGCGGGAAGCCGCCGCGTTCACACCCCGGCTACACGGCTGGTGAACGTGCCGTGGAAGCCGAGCGGCACGTGGTGGCGCAGGTGGGCGACGGCGACCGGGTCCGACTCGACGTCACGCGCGTCGAGCACGACCAGGCGCGAGCGGTGCTCAGCGGCCGAGTAGACGAGCGACAGCAGCCAGCCGTCGTCCTCCGCGCTGTCGTCGCTGCGGGGCACGAAGATCGGCTCGCCCGCGACGTGCCCCGGGCCGAATGCGTGCACTCGCGTCGAGTTGTCGCGCTGGTCCATCTTCACGATCCCGTTCAGCGGCGCGTCCGGTGCGGCATCCCGCTCTGCCTGTGCCGCCAGGTACGTGAACCGATGCGGCCGGCTGGTGAGCCGCCAGTCGTGCTGGGGGAACTCGCAGCGACGCTGCCACGTGTCCTCCATGGTGACGGTGTCCGACGGCGACACGCGCATCCGCGTGAGCTTGGTCTCGATGCCGTCGAGCCCGGAATGCCTGGCGTCACGGAAGCCGCGGTGGATGTTGTCGTAGTCCGGATACCGCACGAGGTCGAGCACCACGTCGGCGCCGTCGTCGAAGGCGTTGTTGATGTGGTAGTGGAAGAACGGCTCGCACTCGGCGATGCGCGGCCGGCCGCCGTCGCGCGGCGCCAGGATGACCTGCGTCGCCTTCGAGCTGTCGAACCGCACCGCCTGGTCGAGGCTCGCGAGCCCGAGCAGGAAACGCGGCACGCGCACGACGACCGGGTCGATCACGAACACCATGTAACGCGACGTCAGGGCGCAGTCGTGGTTCAGGGTCGGGAACGGCAGCTTGATCGCGTGCAGGTGGTGCAGCTTCCCGCGGGAGTCGATGCGGTACGTGCGCAGCTTCGTCGTCGGCCCGTACTGGATGCCGAAGTTGTAGAGCTCGCCGGTGCCGGGGTCCCAGGTGGGGTGCGCGGAGTAGGTGTACGAGTTCTTGAGCTGCCCGTCGTAGTCGTACTCGCCGAGCGTCTCCAGCGTGTCGGGATCGAGCTGCCACGGGCGCCCGCCCTCGTACAGGGCGAGCAGGTCGCCGGCATGAAACTGGACGCTCGTGTTGGCCACGTTCGCAGGCGCGCGAAAGGCGTTCGCAAGCGGTCCGCCGGGCCGCTGCTGGCCGTAGTTCCGCATGACCGGCTTGTCGGCCGCACGCTCCGCGAGGTAGTGCGTCGTGCGCACGAAGCGGTTCCGGTAGTGGAGCTGCTTGCCGTCGAAGGCGAATTGGGACAGCAGCCCGTCACCGTCGAACAGGTGCGCGTAGGGCTTGCCGCCGATCTCGTTCTTTCCCGGGCCGTTGCGATACAGCGTGCCCACCAGCCCCTCCGGGAGGTGCCCGTCGATCTCATCGACGGTGTAAGAGTGCTCGTCCGCCAGGCTCTCGAAGATCCTGTGCCAGTCAGCCTGCGGGGCGGCTTGCGGTGCGGTCGTGTGGCCGAGTGTCGTCGCCATCGATTAACCTCCCTCTGGGAACAATGGTCCGAACCGTACCATCTAATCCGGATTGCGCAAGGTGATTCAGCTCACACAGACCTCATATGTCGTGCTCGGGCTGCTCAACCACGCCGGCGAGGGCACCCCGTACGACCTCAAGCAGATGGTGGCGGCGGCGGTCGGGCCGTTCTTCAGCATCCCCCATTCCCAGGTGTACGCGGAACCGGAGCGGCTGGCGAAGGCCGGGTACCTGACCGAGACGCGGGAGCGGACGGGCCGCCGGCGAAAGCACTATTCCCTCACCGACCGGGGCAGGAAGGCGCTCGGCGACTGGCTGGCGGAGCCCACCGGCGAGCTCTACGAGCTGCGGGACCCCGGCCTGCTGAAGCTGGCATTCGGGTCGGACCCCGAGGCGCTCGCCGAGTCGCAGCTCGCGGCCCACGAGCAACGGCTCACCGAGCTGCGCTCACTCGCGAAGATGCTCGAGCTGGCCGACGCTCCGACCGCGCAACGCCTGGTGGCCGAAGCCGGCATCGGCCACGAACGGGAGTACATCCGCTTCTGGAAGCGGGTGGCGGCAAAGAACGGTTAGGCAACGGCGCCGTGCCGCCGGCGAACTTCGTCCCGTGCGTAACGACAGGTGTTACGGGCGGGACAAAGTTGGGAGTGCCTACCCGCCGGGTTCGAACCGCTGCCGGCTACCGGTGCTTGACGCGCTCGCAGCGGCGCGTCATGTCGCCGCGGTCGACGTAGGCCGTGTCTGCGCCTGGGCCGCAGTCGATGTAGTCGCGCTTGCCGCCGCCGAAGGCGTGGATCTTGTCGTTGCCCGAGCCGCCCAGCACGCGGTCGTCACCGGCGTCGGGACGCAGCTCGTCGTTGCCCGGGCCGCCGTCGACCGAGTCGTTGCCGGGGCCGCCGGACACGCGGTCGTCGCCTTCGTCGCCCTGAATCGTGTCGCTGCCGGAGTTGCCGAAGACCTGGTCGTTCCCGTACCCGGCGTAGATGCGGTCGTTGCCCGTCGTGTCGGGGATGTGGTCGCCCCAGATCACGTCGTCACCGCCGAACCCGCGGAAGATGTCGTCGCCCGCGCCGCCGAGCAGGGTGTCGTTGAGGTCGCCGCCCAGGAGGGTCTCTGCGCCGGCGTCGCCGATGCGCCGCACGCCGCGGTTGGGGTCGCCGTCGTCGGGCGCCGTGCCCGCCTCGACCGTCTCGCAGTTGCGGAACTCGGTGGCGCGCAGGTCGCGCCGGTCGGCAAACACGGTGTCGAGGCCGGGTCCGCAGTCGATCACTCCCTCCGAGAGGACACCGTGGGGCTCGACCGCGTTCACGATGTCGTTGCCCGGCCCCGCGTAGATCTGGTCGCGCGCGGTGCCGCCGATCAGGAAGTCGTCGCCGTCCTCGCCGTACAGCGTGTCCTCGGCGCTGTCGCCGTTCATGCGGTCGTTGCCCGCGCCGCCGTACAGCACGTCGCCCGCGGCGCCCGAGTTCAGCGTGTCGTCGCCCGCGTCGCCCATCAGCTTGTCGCGGCCGAACCCACCGTCGAGCGAGTCGTTGTTGTCGCCGCCGGACATGCCGTCGTCGCCCGATTCGCCGAAGAGCTGGTCGTCGCCGGGGCCGCCCGACATCTTGTCGGGCGCCGTCGCGCCGAACAGCTGGTCGGCGCCGTCCTGGCCGTACATCAGGTCCGCCGCCTCGTCGCCGTACAGGAGGTCGTCGTCACCGCCGCCCGCCAGCGAGTCGCGTCCCGTGCCGGCGCGGATCAGGTCGTTGCCCGCGTTCCCGAACAGGCGGTCCGCAGACCGCCCGCCGTAGATCTTGTTCGCGGCGGACGTGCCGTAGATCGTGTCCTTGCCGCTCGTGCCGACGATCACGCGCCGGAACTCAGCCGCGAGCGACGTAGCCGCGCCCGCCTGCAGCAGCATCCCTGCGGCAAGGGCGACGGCCAGAATCCACAATGTCTTCCGTGACGGGGCCATTTAGTGAGAATCCGAGCGGGGGCGTTCCGTGCCCCGCTCGGACAATCAACTCATCGGTTTTTCACGGCGAAACCCCTGGGGGGCGGGCCCAGGGTGGACGCGTGTATTAGCCGAAAGGCGGCCTCAGGAGCCGGGTGTCGCGGTCAGCGACGGTGCGACCAGCTCGCCGGGGTTCCAGCGCGTCTTGGGCAGGATCGCGCGCTGGATCACGCGGCCCTTGTAACGCTCGATCGTCTCGAGCATCGAGTGGACCAGCTCGGGGCCCAGGTAGTGCGGGTCGAGACCGAGGTCCCGCAGCTTGGTGTTGGCCGCGTTGTAGTAGTGCTCTTCCATCTCGACACGCGGGTTGGGGAAGTTCTGGATCTCGACCGTGTGGCCCAGCTGCTCCGCCGCCTTCTGCACGCGCTGGGCGAGCTCGCCGACCGTGAACTGCTCGGTGAACTGGTTGAAGACGCGGAAGTCGCCGAGCTCGGCCGGGTTGGCGACGGCCAGCTCCACGCACTGGAGCGTGTCGCGGATGTTCAGGAAGCCGCGGGTCTGACCGCCCTTGCCGTAGACGGTGAGCGGCTGGCCGATCACGGCCTGCACGCAGAAGCGGTTGAGCGCGGTGCCGAAGATCTCGTCGTAGTCGAAGCGGGTCATGAGGCGGTCGTCAAGCGCCGTCTCCTCCGTCTGGATCCCGTACACGACGCCCTGGTTGAGATCGGTCGCACGCAGCCCCCAGATGCGGCAGGCGAAGTGGATGTTGTGCGAGTCGTGGACCTTGGACAGGTGGTAGAGCGACCCGGGCAGCTTCGGGAAGGGCAGCGTGTCCGAGCGGCCCTTGTGGTGGATCTCGATGAAGCCTTCCTCGATGTCGATGTTGGGCGTGCCGTACTCGCCCATCGTGCCGAGCTTGACGAGGTGGCAGTCCGGCACGCGGTCGCGCATCGAGAACAGCAGGTTGAGGTTCCCGATCACGTTCGTGTACTGCGTCTCCACGGCGTGCCGCCGGGAGATCATCGAATAGGGGGCCGAGGGCTGCTCGCCGTAGTGGATCACCGTCTCGGGCAGGGTCTCCGCGATCACCCGGTCGAGGAACTCGCCGTCCTCGAGGTTGCCGACGAACGGCACGATCTCGCGCCCCGACACGTCGCGCCACGCTTCGATCCGCTCCGCCAGGGAGCGAATCGGGGTCAGCGAGTCGGTCGATTGCTCGTGGTGCCAGCGACGCCGCGAGAAGTTGTCGACGACGGAAACCTCATGGCCGCGCGCCGAGAAGCGCATTGCGGTGGGCCAGCCGAGGTATCCGTCACCGCCCAGGATCAGGATCCGCATGGTCGGCAGGAGGGTAGCGGACGGAGCCGCCGGACGGCGGGCTAGGGCCGCTGCTTGAGCCGGCCGAGAGTCCGCCGGATCACGTTCTTCGCGCGCGTTGCGTAATCGCGCTTGCGCGCCAGCTCGGCGTAGTAATCGCGCGCGCGGTTGAGCTGGGTGCTCTCCCGCTGCAGCTGCCTGACGCTGTGCGCGAGTGCCGTCAGCTCGCGCGGCTCCTTCGGCTCGATCGCCTCGAGGTCCTCGGGCGTCAGGCCG